>Ga0081540_1003033_pt1 | contig 13458 bp, 13 predicted proteins | sample TabmetS2T1R1_FD_71024 | JGI IMG/M metagenome (GOLD analysis project Ga0081540, IMG submission 71024) | Tabebuia heterophylla rhizosphere microbial communities from the University of Puerto Rico - S2T1R1 | ecosystem: Host-associated > Plants > Roots > Rhizosphere ... | reverse complement strand
TGGTCAGTGTCTGCTTCATATACTGCCTCCCAGGGTTCCGTTTTTTTCCATGATCTGTTGAAAAAGCCGGTAGTACCGGGACACCATGACCTTTTGTTCGAACTGCTCCCGTACTCTTATCAGGCCGTTCCGGGACAGCTCAGCCCGCCGTCCTTCGTCCTCCAGCAGAAGTAGGGTATCGGCCGCAAACGCATCGAGGTCGAAGGGCGGAATGATGCTCCCGTTATAGTTGTGGGAAATGATCTCCCCGTTCCCGCCGATATCGAAAGTGACGGCCGGAGTGCCGCATGCAATAGATTCCACCAGGACATTTGGGAGATTATCGGCGCGGGTGGGATAGATGAACAGATCTGCCGCATTGAGACATTCCACCATCTTCTGCTGATCGGTGACATATCCCATATACCGGATATCCAGATTGGCCAGGCCGGCGAGTTCATCGATCTTTCCACCACCCAGTGCAAGAAAGCAAATGGTTGAATCGGTTCGGGCGTTTATTTTGCTCAATATCCCGATCAGGTCCTGGCCGCCTTTCCACGGATTGTCCCTGGCTAGAAAATGTGAGCTGAAAAGGATGGTCTTCCGGCCCTCTGGTATCCCAAGACGTTTTTTTGCAGCGGCTCTGTCCAATGGCCTGTAGATCCGCGTGTCGACGCCATTGTAAATTTGATGAATGGCCTTATTCTCGAATACAGGGCTCTGTACGGCCAGTTCCCGCAGCCATATCGAAGGAGTGACGATGGTCAGATTGACATCCCGGTAGATATTCCTTTTTTGACGAAGAAGCCACGCGCCGGTGTTGATCCCGATCGAAGGCGGTATCCTGGTAAGATGCCGGTCGTTGCGAAGCTGTTTCCAGGACATATTCCCGAAAGTATGTGAAGAGTTGCCGGTGAAGCTCCACATATCATGAAGGGTCCAGACCAGAGGAGCAAGCCGGGAAAGCTTCCGGAGCATGGGCACGGCAAAATAGGCGCCCTGCAGGTTGTGAAGATTGATGATATCGGGCCGGAATTCCGCAGCCGTTTTCAGGAGTCTTTGAGAGGAGAACGGAAAATATTGATAGAGCAATCCCGCCGGTCTGCTAACCCGGTCGATTATCTTCTCCATGGCGATGGACAGTGAATGGGTAAGCAGCTGGTCCGTATTGGCGGCATCCCCGTCCTTCGTTTTCACCAGCAAACGATTTTCGGTGCCATATTGATCCGAAAGCCCCGTCATCAGCCTCTGAAGGACGACCGCGGCTCCGCCGCTTGTATCCACCGTATTGACGAACAAAATACGCATCAGTAGCTGAAAAATTTTACGAGCTCTTGTTCGAATTGCCGGGAATCCCAGTCGCGGACAAGAACCCGCGGCAACCGCATTGGATCCGACCAGCTATGCACTTGTCCATAGTGATTCGAACACACGAATTCGAACCCGGATTCCCGGCAGACACGGACGCTGTCCCCATTCACATCCCTTTTCATTCCGTAAGGATAAGAAAAATGCACTACCTCCCGGTTCAGCTTTGTTTCCAGGATCCGCTTGGAACCGGTGATCTCTTCCCCCTGCTCCTGGTATGCCAAAAGAGCAAGAACAGGATGGTTTACGGTATGAGCCCCGATCACGGCGGATGGCGATCTTCCCATTCTCACCAGTTCCGGAGTCGTCATCAGCCGGTGGGTAGCTCTTCCTTCTTTTGGAAGACCTGCCATCGAAAGCAAGTTATCGATTATTTCATTTCTTGCGGCAGGAGGGGTGTACTTGAGAAACCAGTGGCACCGGGCATAAGAATCCCGTCTTTCCTTTTCACTGCCTGTTGGCAATTGAAGCTGCGATCCCGGGTTGCGAAGCTCAACGACGGGCGGAAGCGCCGCATCCTGCAAGAAGATCCTTTCCAGCGCATCCCACCAAAGCTCAAAAGGAGTATCCAGGTTGGAGGTGGTGACGTAAAAAAGGGCCTGGCCGCCGAGGCTTTCCAGGATGGGCAACGCTTCCAGGCAATTGTCTGCATAGCCATCGTCGAAACTGATGATGGCCGCCTTCCTGGGCATTTTCTTCCGTTTGCGGATCAGTTCCCCGAACTCCGCGATCTCCAATAAGGCATATTTCTTCTTCAGTATTGACACCTGATCATGGAAGTTATCGGGGCTCACGGCTAACAGCTGGGGATCGCTTTCAAGCCTCGTGACACGATGGTAGAGCAGGATCACTGCAGGTGATTCTAACAGGTTCAGCAGGTATCGGCGGGTATCGCCCAAAAGCGCCCTGATCATGCCTGGCGATTGATGAATGTAAAATCGAGGTTTTCACGGGCGATGGCCTCATAACCGTTGTCTTCCAATTTCCTGAGCGCAGCCCGGATGACGTTCAGATCTCCTCCGGGGCCTGGATGAAACTCGATGCAAAGAATGCCGATCGGCGTTCTTTCTTCGATGATCGAATCGATGACGTCGTATTCTGCACCTTCGATATCCAGCTTGAGGATATCGATACGCTCATGGCCGTTGCTATGCATCAGGTCGGACAATTTCACGACCCTGGCTTCAAAGAAGTTGCTGGTGGACTGCAAATTCGAGATGCTGTGTGAAACATGGGTCTCATCCACTGGCGCAAAGAACCTGACCGTATCCGTTTGCTTCCAGATCCCAACGTCTCTGAATTTCAGACGGGGTGCTACTGCCGCATCCAGCTCATACCGGGAGTTATCCGATGCGGTCACCGTCTGGCCATTTTCTACAGACGCCATCACCTTGTCGAAATGCGCCCTCGCCCTTGGGGTCGGGTCGAAGATAAATACATCGCATTGGCATCGTTTTGCCAGAAGAATGTCGAAGGAGATATCTTCACCGGCGCCCGCAAGGTAACAGACCGACCGCTCATTGATCAGCCCGACAGGAACGATCCATCCTCCATATGCTGTTCCCAGTTTTTCCAGCCTTGCCGGGGTATTATGCAGACGCCAGCGGATGCCGGGCAGCAGGATAGCTTTTATTCGCGCCTTTAATTTTTCGAGCATATTTACTATTTGCACCGGCGAAGCCGGCCATTTATTATATCATTTTTTGCAGGCTACTATGCTTATCAGCATCTGGTAATCGACATCCGGATAATCAAGTTCGGCGGGAGAAAGCTCTTCCGCGCTGATACCTTCGAGAAAGGAAATGCTGCTTAGCACGTTCCCGTAAGAGGCAACCTGCACGTTGCCCTGACCAAAAACCTCCTCAAAAGCCAGTCGTGCCGACAGAACGGTGAAGCGCCAATAGTCTCCCCACCGGTCCATGTCATACCGTGATATCTGCGAAATGCCACCCAATGTCGCGAGCAGGGTTCCATCCTTTCGCAACACATGATGAGCGCCCTGTATGGCCTTCCTGAAGTCATAGATGAAATTGAAGGTTTGTGTACAGATAAAGCAGTCGACCCGGTCTTCCGGCAGGGAAGAAGGATGAGTGAGGTCGCCGATGATCGTGGCATCGGGATTGTCACCGGTAAAATGCAGGATCTCGCTTTTCGTCACTTTCGCGCCGCCATATTTCCTGGTATAAGTGTTTTCGGCGATCTCCAGGACACACCCACGGATAACAGCCTCGTTGGCAAACAGGAATTTTTCCATATAATACCGGTCGATCGGAGTCCCTCTGTCGAGGCCAAAAACGCCTGAAACAGGCCTGGTCGAGCGGAGCGCGTGCCACCTGACGGGCGAAGCAGATCTTCTGAACGCCTGCAACAGTCTTGTTTTTATCATTTCGACGAGTTTTGATCCATGATAGGAATTGCCGGGTCAATGGCCCAGCCGGCCGATAAGTAACCTTTTTAGCTTGGCTCTCTTTGGCATTGCCCGGTACATGTGGAGGCCGACCAGTTTTCTTGCTTCCTCGGTCTCTTCCAGCGGAATATCTTCAAGAGTTATCGGATGATCGGTCACGATAGTATCGGTAAGTATAGCGCTCGGTCCATGCGTCGCATCTCCATCGAGTCCGATGTCCTCCAGTAAGGAGGGGCAAGGATACAGACATAGCTTATTCTGAAGGAAAGCGGATGCATACCACCTTATTGCCCACGAGTCGATCGTCCCTTTCAACTGGTTCTCCAGCTGGCTGATGTAATCATAGCGGTCCTCCATGTTAAAGCGCCTGGACAGCCCTTGCCGCCGGATCTCGTCCAGAAGGAATTGGGTATCCGGATTGAACAACGCCCATCCCCGTTTCCATGTTCCCCATCCCTTGCAATCGGCGCCCCTGAGGAAAAACACCGGTTTGGAATATTTTATCGGATAGCTGTATCCCTGAATGCAGACCACCTCTTGCGTGTCCTTGTATTTTTCAAGCGCCCCGTTCATAAACTCCAGGTAGTAGGGAGAGAGAACCAGATCATCCTCGATCACGATGATCTTTTCATACTGATTGATGACGGAGGTTACCCCGCCGATGATATTACTCGCTAATCCGAAATTCTTTTCCCTTTCGATAATGGTGACCTTTTTGAAGCCTGAGATAGTGCGGATGTATTTTCGAAGCTCAGCGACAGCCGGTTCCGCCTGGACGTTGCGGGGTCCATCGGAAAAAATAAAAAGTTCACTCTCCTGCGCCAGGGGATTCCGAAGCAGGGACTCGACCACTTCTTGTAGATGGCGGGGGCGCTTATAGCCGAACAGGATGATGGGTGCCAGGTTCATTTAGTTATACTTTTTTAAGATGGTTGTTTCAGAGAAATGATGCATGTAAGGCACCGCGCCGTAAAACACATATGTCTTCCAGCTCTGCCTGTCAAAATTGAAGGGCGCCAGGTAATATTCGCGCTCCGTGTTATCCACCAGCAGCCAGCCGCCGGTTTTCAATTTCTTGATCGCATGCGCGATACTGGAAGGTCGGGCACGGCCGTCCACCGCGATAATATCAAAATAGCCGTCGGGATAGCCATCGATGGTCCTGACATAGTCCTCGAAATTCTTTCCGGCGTAATCCTTGTCATCCGAAACATAATCTCCCGGAACTCTGAAATCCTTTTTGCCGGGTTCGGGGTCCGGCGTTGCTTCTTTTAAGACATATCTTACGTTTGTGAGCCGTTGCCGGTCCAGCTCTTGCCTTATCTTCTCGAACCAGGGTCTGTCATGTTCGACAGATACCAGCTCTTTCACCCTGGACGCCCAAAACAGGGTGGACCCGCCCGAGCCGTATTCAAAAACTGCCATCTCCGGCCGGACAACTTTTTTCAGGAATTCGATGGCGGAGAAAGCGACCCACGGCATTCTATCGGATACCGGGTTCCTGCCCGGTTTGAGATGCCGCTCCCAGGCAGGATAATATTTGATGCCCGAGTAGAGGATGCCAATGCCCGGATGCCGGAGAAAGCCTTTTGTCACAAATTTTAAATATAGGTATAGCCTGTCTGCAAATCCCATAATCAAAGTTTAAAGTTCAAATCTCTTTTTGGATCGTTAAAATGGAATGGCGTCCGATATAGTAACGGATGATCCGGTAATATCCTACAAGGTAGCAAATATTGCAAATCAGGGACGCGGAAGCAGCGCCGTACACTCCAAACGGAGGGATAAGCAAAAGGCTCAGGCTGAAGCTGACGACGCAAAGAATCAGCCCAAGGACGGAAGTGATATGTGTTTTTTCGAAATAGATGAGGTAGTTGGAGTACAAAGGCACCATGGCCGCAATGATCTGGGACGCCAGCATAATGGGCAGAATATACATCGCTTCATCATATTTGCTCTGTATGATCCCGAGCACGAGTGTCACTTTCAGAAAAATGAGCATACAGGCTGACAGGCCGGCGAAGATGAAGAACAGCCGAAGCAACAGCTTGTTGGTCTTTCGGATATTCTTGGTCAGGTCCTTTTCTTTCAGGAACAAGGGCAGCCAGGCATTTTGAAAGGAAGTGAATACCAGCGGGATGACGCTTGCACAGGACACGGCCAGGAAGTAATAGGAAAGATTCTTGAACGAAGTGTATTTTTCCAGGAAGAATTTATCGCTGAAATTGATGACGATGCCGAAGATCGCCGATATCATTATGGGCAGCGCCAATTTAAGACCGGAAACCGCCAGCCTTCTGTCGAATCGGGCATATGCTTCTTTCATGAACGGGAAAGCAAAGGCGATGAATAGCGCCATTTCGACAATATACGTGCACTCCAGCCTGATCTTAACGCTGTCCCGGTTGGCCCTGATCAGGAATAGGAAGGCCACTGCCAGAACATTGATGCAGATGATCCGCCAGATATTGTACCGTTGAAGCCGGCCGATCCTTTCGCTTGCAAAAAAGAAATTCGTCAGCATAAAGTTACAAACGGTTCCCACAATGGCCAGAAGAATGCCCGTTCGATAGCCGTCGTAATCGATCTGGTTCCTGAACAGGATCCTTACGATCCGGTAATCCAGGTGGAAAAGATAAACAGGCAGCAGTATGCCTGTCAGGAAGGTTGTCAGCAGGACTACGATCGTAAACAATAGCTCGCCCCTGGCCCGTGGATCGCCGGAATCATGATAGAATTTGGTCAGAGGGACGTATAATCCGAAGTTCAATACCACCGCGAAGGTCAGGACTATGGAGATAAGGTAGTTATAAAGGCCGTACTCGTCCTGCGTCATCAGCCGGAGGTATATGGGCAGCAAAAGCATGCCCGAGATCTTGACGAAGATATCAATGCTGAGTACGGCAAACAATCTTTTGACGAGAATATTCTCTCTGTATGATGCTATCCTGCCCCTCACCCATCTCGCTGCATTCATTTCGATGATTTCAAAATTTACTTTTGCGCCTTTGCCGGCAATGAAGGAGCGTTACCCATCACTCGCTGTTTTGTTTCCATCGTCAGGAAAATGATATAGGCGACGAGGGCCACTATCAGCCCGAACAGCACGATGATCCTGGGTATGGAAAAGATATGGGGTTTTTCCGTCAGCTTGAAACCATCTACAAGCGCAACGGGCAGCATGTCGATATTCAGCTTCCTGAGCGTCACCTCCTGCTCCTTGAGCAGGTTTACCGTTTGCGCATAGAACTCCGCCGGGTTCACAGCGTTATTGTAATAAGTGGCGGATACCTTCGTTGTGGCGAGGAAGGTATTGTATTCTGTCTTAAGGGTATCCAGTTTGGCCAGGTCGCGCTGGATTGTGGCCAGCTTGAGCTCATTCGATTTTCTCTCCTGCTCGGCCAGCGTGGTCAGATAAGGGGAATAGTTCAGGTAGTTGAGGATGCCGGCCTGCAGTGTGTCCAAAGCAAAATCAAAATCGTCATGCACATTGGCTACGATCTTGAAGGGTTGGTCCACTTTCGTTGAAGTGTCAGCCAGGAGGGGCCGGTCATCCATATCGTATGCGCTTACGAAAAGCAGCTTGCCTGCCACGTTGGGTGAAACCCGCATTTCCCTGCCTACCCTTTCTTTTGGCACAGTACCCAACAGGTGGTTCAACTGGTCGATCATTTCGGAATACGTCCTTTTGGTAAGCTTGTTGAACTGGACGATCATCGTTGCCTTGTAATGGGAAGGCTTCATCGCATAATAAATATATCCGAGCCCCATGCCCAGTGTAAAGGCCAGTGTCAGCAAATATTTGAACTTGCGCAGGACAAATCCGCAAAAGCTCAGTCCTGCGAAAAATGCCCGTAACAGTTCGATCAGGACATTGCGAATGCCGGTAAGGTCGATCTGGTCTTCCGAATGGATGTTCTTTTCAGTCATAAAATGGTTAGGCGGTGCAATATTAGGATTTATAGCTGACTGGTGGAAAAATAAGCCCGGAGGGGCTCTTAAAATCGCTCTCAATTTAGTGATTGGCCCGTGGAACCGCGGGTCTTGCGCGGACTGTAAAGCAACAGCAACGGGAAAAAAACAAAGAAGAAAACCCCCTGCTGCATGGTTAACGGGGCTTCGACCAAAAAGAAGATTGCCAGCGTCAATACCGTAAAGCGGGCTTCCTTTGTTTTCCACTTCAACGCGATCCCAATCAGCAATACCATGATAGCCAATAGGCTTGCAAGGCCTATGACACCGGAATGGACCAGGGTTTGGACATATTGGTTGTGAAAATTATACCCGATATATCCCCGCACCTTCCTGTGCGGTCCATCGGCGGGGTCCCCGATATACATATGATTGTCAATGTATTTCTGGTCAAGCAGATCCTGGCTGTCACCGGGGCTGACCCCAAACACCCAAGCATGGCGCTCATTCAGGATCTCCACCGCAAACTCCCACTCCAGCAACCTTAGCTGCAGGGCGTTGAACGGAGTTATTGGGCTTAACTCATTTCTGGCCGGAGTCCGGATATCGCCCGCGGCCATCACCTCGAATCTTTTCCTCACAGGGTTATCGGTGAAAATGAGTCCCGCAACTAACGCCGATGCCGCGAGAACAGACACCATCAACACCCGCTTGTTCTGAGTGGTATAATATTTCTTAAGGAAGAAATTCGCCACCATAAGGAGGGCGATCACAAGGATCAGTTTGGAAGAGAGCAGTACGATCACCAGCAGAAAAAATGCGACCAGCAGGATGCGCATCCATTTCTTCACGGCCACCGAAAGGAACCGAACCTGAAGATCGCCTTCCGGTGAAAGGAGGAATTGCATCGCGAACAGAACATATACGGAATAGAACACCGCATTCTGTGAAATGGGGGCGGTAAGGGTATGATAAAAGAAAACACCACGATCCCCCGCATGCAGCCAATGAGCCAGCGCAACCACCAGACAATAGGCGGATGTAAGAAAGACAAGCAGGCTGTATGCGGTGATCAGTCTCCTGTACTCCCGTGCATCCGCAAAGGGACCGGCGCAAAAGACAAACGCCATGGCCGTTAAAGTGGCATCTTTGGCCACAAGATTGGAACCGGCAATATGGTTGTGGGTATGAAGGAGTCCCGCGGCTTCGATGACACAATAAATGAAGTAGGCCAAAAAGTATTTACTCGCAAAGGCCCTTTTTAATGTGACGGAGGGACCATCCATCCATAACCGGCAGGCGAGGAGCGGAATGATACACCAGGTATTGATACGAAACCAGCTGAGCAGGGTAGTGAAAAGCACCGCGATCACCAGGATAAGAACAGGTTTTCTGGCCAGAAAGGTCATAGTGCTTCCATTTTGCGCGCGGTCCGGCTATTATTGGCGGGAATATCCTGTATCCTTGCACGAAGCATTTTGTTCGAAGCCATCGGAGTTTTTTTTGCGGGTGCAATATAATCCGGGAACGGGACATAACCGTTTCGGGTAGGGATTACTACCAGCCGGCGGCGGCTAAAAAGAGCGCGAATATCGCGGTTTTCCAGAATTTAACAGATTACCTGTAAGTAGTATTTTTTAGGAATGATTTTTTTCGTTTCTTTGCAGATATTTTATTTGATTGAAATTCAGTCTGGTCTCGCTGCATCCCAGATCTTATTTGCGAAAGAAGGGCTTCCGGAAGTCTTTCCGGGTCACAGGCGGCTGGATTGCCATTCGGGTATTTCCCTCGACATACGGTTTGCTGCCCCTTTGGAAAAATTTTCTTTTTCCCGGCAATAAGTTGTATAAAAAAGTGTTATAGAGTCGCCGAAAATGGTTTTGGGACGGGTGAAATGCGGGATATGTCATAAAAAATAAAGTTTCCTTTGATTGCTGCTGACATTAAACGTTTCAGGCGCAAGGGCGTCGAAGGAGATGTATGAGTTGCGTATAACTGGCTAATTAAGTGGAGTTTAGGATATAATTCAAACATTAAAGAAAGACCAAATCAATAAACCTTCGATCTTATGGTGGGAACCACGCATATCGGGAAGACCAGGTTAAAGGAAGTAGAGAAAAGAGAGAATGGCAGTGTGAACCTCAGAACATACATCATCCAACGGCGCCATTACCTTTTGGCCAAGCGCATTCTCGATATTGTCGGCTCTTTGCTCGTCATCCTTTTCGTGTTCAGCTGGCTCTTCCCCATCCTCTATATTCTGATCAGGCTTGATTCGCGCGGTCCCGTTTTCTTTGTTCAGAAAAGAGTAGGTTTCCTTGGAAGATCATTCCCCTGTCTCAAGTTCCGGACCATGCACATCAACGCCGAAGCCAATACCAAACAGGCGACGGACAATGATCCCCGGATCACAAGGATAGGCAGGTTCCTTCGCAATTCCAACCTGGACGAAGTGCCGCAATTCCTCAATGTCCTCGCGGGTCATATGAGCATCGTTGGTCCACGTCCGCACATGTACAGGGATTGTGCCAACTTCTCAAAGGTTGTGGATGCCTATAAGATGCGTAACCTGATGAAACCCGGCATCACCGGCCTTGCCCAGGTGAAAGGATATCGTGGCCCTGCTCAAAGCTTCGACAAGATCTTCCGCCGCTATCAATGGGACGCCTTCTATGTGCGCAATGCAAACTTCTGGCTGGATATCCGTATCGTTCACAGCACGGCAATGCAAACCTTCTCTTTCCTCCTCAGCAAATTCATCGTAATCGATGATGTTCCCACGGCTGCCATCAATCCCGAATGGATCGAGCCCAAGAATGTACTTAACTAATCTTTAACTGTTCTGCGGGACAGGCATTTTTCTCCAACGTGTCAATTTTACGGTTTTTCGTGTTAGCCTGGATGATAGGCGTGCTAAAAGGCGAAGAAACCGCTAAGATGCAGTCCCACAGGGACTTTGGCTTTTTTTTAATTAACAGATTTTAATGCAACGTTTTTAACATTAGGCTTGTCAAAGGCCTCGTAGATAAGCTTTACCCCGACCTCCGGTAGAAATCCAGCCATCTTTCGTGGCGCCGGATATGGGTTTCAATGGCACCGTTCTTGCTAAGATTGAACAATGGAGCATTGAAATTCATAATATGAATTAACAAGGATTTTGCTTTTACAGGCAGTCAGCATAAGGTTGTAAGTGAAGCGTTATCATGTTGAGAAAAACCAATCCTTCGTAACATGCAGAGCACAATTGTTGAATCGTCCGTTCGTTGTCCGGAAAATTGGGAAAAAGGCAAATGGCAATTTATTCGCGAATATTGGAGCGACAGATATAACTACTTGGTTTATAAGCGTTTGATGGACATTGCAACTTCACTCACGGTAGTCCTTCTAATCTATCCCTGGTTGTTTCCCATCCTCTATATCCTGATCAAACTGGATTCAAAAGGACCCGTTTTCTTCAAGCAGAAAAGAGTTGGCTTTCTTGGCAGGACCTTCTGGTGCTACAAGTTCCGAACCATGTACGTCAACGATTATGCAGACACCCGCCGCGCTTCCCGCAATGATCCGCGGGTTACCCGTGTCGGTAAGTTCCTGCGGAACACTTGCCTGGATGAGTTCCCCCAATTCGTAAATGTTCTCCTGGGACATATGAGCATCGTCGGCCCCCGCCCGCACATGCTGAAGGACTCGAACGAATTTGCCGACCTGGTTTCCAATTACCAGTTTCGCAATATGGCCCGCCCCGGTATCACCGGCCTCTCACAGGTTAGAGGATATCGCGGCCCGGCCACCAGCTTCGAAAGCATCTTTCGCCGGTACCAATGGGATTCGTATTATATACGCAACCTCAACTTTATATTGGACGTAAAGATTATGGTCGGTACGGCCCTGCTGATGATCCGGTCCGTCTTCCACAAGGATCAGCCTGTACCACTCGACAACAATCGGCCCGTTTATAATTCGGAATCCCTGGTATCCGTCAAAAAGATAGCGTAATCGCTACACAGACCGTTTCAATTTTATCGTATATTCGGGTGTGAGCATCCACCGACGCACCGCCATCCGGCAACTTGCACTTATTTCAGCAGGCGCGGCCCTGCTACCTTCCTGTTTTCATGAAGAGACCGGCAAAGGCATTTCACTCAACCATCTCAAGATCGGCGGCGACCAGCAGCAATTGCTGGAAACCCTGACCACTACGCTGATCCCCACTACCGACACTCCCGGCGCAAAAGAAGTGTCCGCAGATCTGTTTGTCTGGAAGATGCTCGATGATTGCGCCTCCCCCGACGACCGGCAAAAATTCCTGAACGGCATGCAGCAATTTGATGCCGCTGCAAGAAAGGCCGGCGGCAGATCCTTTGCGCGGCTGGATCCCTCCGCCCGTGAAGCGCTGCTCTCAGCCGTCGAAGCAAAGAAAATGTCGGACGCCGGTCTGAACTTCTTCTACTCTACAACGAAAAGGCTGACTATCCTGGCTTATTCCTCCTCGCAGTATTTCCTCACGAAAGTGCAGGTGTACGAACTGGCGCCCGGCCGCTGGCACGGCTGCGTACCCGCGAAGACGCAGAATAAGAAGGCTTCCTGACCTTAATTGCTATTTATGGGAGATATTATAAAAAATACCCATTTTGATGTGATCGTCATCGGTTCCGGGATGAGCGGCGGTTGGGCCGCCAAGGAATTCACGGAAAAAGGCTATAAAACCCTTGTCCTGGAAAGAGGCCGGGAGGTTCGCCATCTCAAGGATTATCCCACCACCAATAAACTACCCTGGGAGTTCGAACACCGGGGCGAGATACCGTCGGCGATAAAAGAGGCCAATCCCGTCGTAAGCAGGTGTTATGCCTTCCGGGAGGACGCCATGCATTTCTTTGTTAAGGACACCGATCACCCTTACGTACAGGAGAAGCCCTTCGATTGGATCCGCGGCTACCAGGTCGGCGGAAAGTCGATCATGTGGGCAAGACAGACTCAACGCTGGAGCGACTTCGATTTCGAGGGACCCGCCCGGGACGGTTTTGCAGTCGATTGGCCCATCCGCTATAAGGACATTGCCCCCTGGTATAGTTATGTTGAAAGATTTGTGGGCATATCCGGCAACAAAGACGGACTCGCCAGTCTGCCGGATGGGGAATTTCTACCCGCCATGGAACTCACCTGCGTGGAGAACCACTTCCGCGACGTGATAGCAAAAACGTACAAGGACCGCCACGTCATCTATGGCCGGTGCGCCCATCTCACCGAACCCACACAGCTTCACCTGCAGCAGGGCAGGGGACAATGCCAGAAAAGAAACCTGTGCCAGCGGGGATGCCCATACGGCGGTTATTATAATTCCAATTCCACAACTATCCCCTGGGCCGAACGCACCGGCAACCTCACCCTTCGGCCATTTAGCGTCGTTCATTCTATTCTTTATGATGAGAAGAAAGGCCGGGCCAGTGGCGTCCGGGTGATCGACTCCAATACAAAGGAGACCTTCGAATACACCGCCCCGGTTATTTTTGTCAATGCAGGCGCACTAAATACCAACCTGATCCTGCTGAACAGCAATTCATCCCGTTTTCCCCACGGTCTCGGAAACGACAATGGGCTGCTCGGCAAATATGTAGCCTTTCACAACTACCGGGGACGCATCTCCGCCGAATACAACGGCTTCCTTGACAGCACCACCGACGGCCGGCGGCCTACTAGCGCCTACATCCCCCGGTTCCGAAACCTCGTTCATCAGGACAAGGATGCCGGTTTCCAGCGGGGCTACGCAGCCGCCTTCTCATCCTTCCGCAGCTTCG
>Ga0081540_1003032_pt1 | contig 13460 bp, 10 predicted proteins | sample TabmetS2T1R1_FD_71024 | JGI IMG/M metagenome (GOLD analysis project Ga0081540, IMG submission 71024) | Tabebuia heterophylla rhizosphere microbial communities from the University of Puerto Rico - S2T1R1 | ecosystem: Host-associated > Plants > Roots > Rhizosphere ... | reverse complement strand
GCTTGGTACACACCGGTCCGCGCCGCGTCGCCGCCCCAGGTCGCCCACCCGGTGAACTCGGGGTTCTTCGTGTCGATGCCGACCAGGCGGCCGTTTTCGGTGCCAACATAGATCCAGCCGCCCTCGATCACCGGCTGCGAGCGCACCGCGCCGCCGACCGTCCAGCGCTGCGCGACCTCGCCGGACTTGGGGTCCAGGCGCCAGACCTCGCCTGCCGTAGTGCCGACGAAGATCGCGTCGCCCGCGGCCGCCGGCGCGGTCACCAGCGCGCCGCCGAGCTTGGCCATGTCGCCGTCGATCTTGCGCTTCCAGCGGGTTTTGCCGGTCTTGTTGTCGGTGCTCACAATCTCGTCGCCCATCGCCGCGACCAGGTCCTCCTCGAACGACAGCACGCGCGATCCCTGGTGCGACTGCATGCTCGAGACGCTCCCCTTGCCGATATTGACCTGTGCCGCGGTGGCGTTGGCGGAGACCGGAGCGCCGCCCCCGAACCCGTTCATCCCGTCGAGCGATTTGGCCTGCTCGGCGTAGGCGGCTTTCTGCTGGATTTCCTCGTCGAGATACTTCGCTTCCTTTTCTTGGAGCTTGCGCTCGGCCTGCCCCGTTCTGGTCGCCAGGGCTTCGTGGGCACGGCCGTTGGCGTTGTCGGCGCGCGCGCTGTAGTGGATGTCGCCGCCGGCGATGGTGGGAGCCGAGGTGGCGCGGGACTGGCGCACGGAGAGAAATTCACCGGTCTTCGGATCGAGCTGATAGACCGAGCCGCCGAAGCTGGAGGCGTGGACCTTCCCCTCGGCCACGACGGGCGCGGACTGGACGTCGCTGTCGATCCACCGCTGCCACAAGATTTTTCCGGTCTGCAGGTCGAAGGCCGCCAGCACGTGGCTGGCCGACGGGTGGCCGCCGGCGGGGTACGACGTGTAAACGCGGCCGTCGGCGATGGCGGGCGCGCTCGTCAGAGGGTCGCCGAGCCAGAGCGACCACACCTGCTTGCCGGTGTTCGCGTCGACCACGAAGAGCGTGCACGACTCGGTGTTGAAAGCGCAGCGGCCCGCGTCGCAGGCGGCCGAGGACGGTCCGTCGTCGTCCAGGTCGAGGCCCCAGACGAGCTGGCCGGTCTTGGCGTCGACCGCATAGAACTCCCTGGAATGAAAGCCTCCCGAGCTGAAGACCTTGCCATCGTAGACGGTCGGCGTGGTGACCGGCGCACCGCTCGGCAGGGTGACCTCGAAGCCACCGGGCTTGGCCTGGAGGGCATCCTTGCTCAGCTTGCGCGGGGTCACGTGGCCCGCGCGGAAAATGGTCGGCGGTTTGGGGTTGGAGGCGGCTTGCCAGTCCCGAGCCTTCTGGAGGATGTCCTCACCCAGTGGCGCGGGTGTGGATGGGGACTGCGCATGAGCGGGGGAGAGCAGGATGGAGCTCGATAGGGCGGCGGCATAGAGGAGGCGTGACATGAGACCTCGAGGGAGTTGAGGACACCGGCCGGCCAGATTGGATCCGGTCTGAGCCCAAAAAAGTGACTGTAATCCTTCGGCTTCGCATGGTCGTTGATGACGAAGCTGCTGGCGGTCACGGACACCGCCAGCATTTGTGCGTTCGGCGGCAAAAGCAGTTCGCACCTGACGCCATCGATGTTGAGCACGCGGACCATCAGGTCGGTCGGATCAACGGGGCCAGGTACCTGCGCGCGAGCGTGGCTGCCGGCCAGCAGTAGCAAGGTCAGGAGACTGACCATGGTTGGGCGCATGGCGAATTCCCATGCCGGCGAATGAACCTTAGCTCGTCGGTGTAATACGGGTGAACCGGCCCAATGGCGCATTTGTGACGGCGCCCAAAACGAGCCCTTCTACTGGGTTGCAGTCCGCGCCCTGCACTAGTCCAGACGCCAATCCCTCAACAAGGCGAACTTCGCCACCATCCGAGAGAGCTTCGTTAAATTGGTAGTTATTGAGCACATCGCGCGCACCCGGCGACGCAGCGCAGCCTAAAGACAGGTGAAGGTCCTTGGTTCGCCTGTCGCGCCGGTGTCAGCGAAGCGCTCACGGCGGTGTGGGACAGCGGGCTGCGGGGCGCGCCGGCGTGTTGCAGCGCCTTTTGCGCGACGCCAGCAGCCTGCAACACCACATATCGGCCAACCAAGTCTCGCATGAGCTGACCGGGAGCTTACTCCGACGAAGACGTCGAAGTGCTGCAGACCACCGCGCCATGGTATTGGCCGAGCACCTGCTGTCGGGCGCGGTGGCAGGTGTCAACACGGCCGCCGAGTTCAGCCGCGCGGTGCCGCACGTCATTACGATGCGGGATCGATAAGCTCAGCTTTCGCATTTAAGGTGAAACGGTGCAAAATGCCGTCACGACTTGGTCCGCACTGGGTCGATAACGCCATCGACTGTTCGTCGGCTATCGGGGCGAAGCGGCCACAGGGCGGGCGACCGATCAGCGCCTGGGGTCGTTTTCTCTTGAACCATGCCGTTGCTGGCACGCGGTCAGGTGGCGCAAAAACCGGATGGTTGGGGGTCCCGACGTCACCACGCGATGTTTGGCCAAGGCTATGGCGATTGCTGGTTGCCGTGATCACGGAGGCATCTACACGCAGCAAGGTGGCAAACGGACCCTCTCGGTCAATGCCACCGACCTGGGCGCTGTCGGCAGCCATCAATTTGAGCACGCAGCCATGGATCGACCCCGCCACGTGCGAAAAGTGCCAGGAGGAGACGCAGGGCGCCTGCCTTGAAATGAAAGGCCGCCAACTGAGGCGGCCTCCGTTGATCGTGCTGTAACGACCGCGGTTACTACATGCATTCGACCCGTGTAGCCAAATCCGATTGGCTTACTTCGGCGCAACGTCTTTGCGCCCGCTCGGTCCAGTACCGCTTACCTGGATCACCGTTGGTTCGCGAACCTCAACATAATGGGGCTCGTTCGCTGGTTCGGTGTAAAAACTTCCGGCGGGCAGAGACTTGAGCTTGGCCGGATCTGCAGTTTCGCCGTAGCCCGTATACCAGACGCCCGAAAGAATTGTGACCTCGCGCGCGTCCGGATGGAAATGTGGGGGCAATTTAAACCCGGCAGGAAATTTGAGACGTAAGGTGTAAGGACCTGGCTTGCTTGGATTGCCAATCAAGTTGACCTGCTGAATTCCCGGCAACGCCAACCCGCCTTGGGCACTCCACTTCATTTCATCGGGGGTCAAGGCCATGACGCCAGGTGCGTCCTGAGCAATAGCGCCATACACCGCCAACAACATTGTAGCTGCGGCAATGGCTATGGTGGTTCGCTTCATGTGCTCTCCTTGCTTCTCCCCCATAAACAGCCGAGCGCCCGGCGGTTAGGCAAGCAACATGCTTGCCGAGCTAAAATTCTTACTCTGTCTTGGGCTTGGTGTCAGTAGACTGAATGTCGTTTGTGGATCATTATGGCCTACGACCGTTCCTCGGCTTTCGGAGGGAAGCAGACTAAGCGAGACCATCGGCATCGAGTCGGCTTCAAACTCGGCGATCTCCTGCAACAGCGCCTTCTCCTGCGCTTTGAAGGCCGCCGCTACGCCCGGCGGGCAACCCGGCCGTCGTGGGCTTACGCGGAGGCCACCAAGCCAAAATGCGATCGGGACGACGCGCCGTTGTAAATCCTACTCACCTCCACGCTTATTGGCTTCGATCACCTTGAAGGTATCCAGGGCGCTTCGCACGGCAGCTGCATTGCGATCTACACAGTAGAAATCACCCAAGACGAGTACATCCATCTCGGTCCTCAGGAAACACGAAATGGCCTCGTCAGGCCGAGCGACAATCGGTTCCTGTTTGTTGAAGCTTGTGTTTAAAATGACCGGGACGCCGGTTCGTTGTCTGAAAGCCTCTATGACAGCATAGTAGCGGGGGTTGGCGGCGCGATCGACGGTTTGAATTCGCGCGGTCCCGTCGACATGGATAGCTGCCGGGATTTCGTTTGCTTTTTCGGGCCGGACGCGCACCGCCACCGTCATGTACGGGTCGGGTTGGCTGAGCTCGAAATATTTCGCGGCATGCTCGACGAGAACGGCAGGTGCAAACGGCCGGAATGGCTCGCGAAACTTTACCCGTGCATTCATGATCTCCCTGATCGCTGCCTTCAGTGGCGAGGCGAGAATTGAGCGGTTGCCGAGCGCGCGCGGACCCATCTCAAAACGACCTTGAAACCAACCAACAATTTTGTTGGCGGCGAGATCATCTGCGACGCGCTCAATTAGTTCCGTCTCGGTCAATCGCTCGTAGCGCAATCCCACCCGTTCAAGTGCGTCTGCAATCGCAGCAGAGGAGTACTCCGTCCCCTGATAGGCGTGCTTCAACTCGTATTGACGCGGTCCGCGAAGCGTCTGGTGGTAGTGCCAGAGGGCGCTTCCAAGTGGCGCTCCCGTGTCGGATGCGCAGGGGGGAATCCAGACGCGCTCGAACTCTCCATCAGCGAGGATTCTGCCGTTGGCAACACAATTGAGTGCTACGCCTCCTGTGAAGCAGAGATTTCTCGATGGATGTTGCCGGCGAAGGCCGCGTACCACGTGGAGGACAACCTCCTCCGTAACCGTTTGCAGAGCATGGGCAAGATCGCGATGCCGGTCGCGGATGGGCATGCCGCGGGCTCGCGCCGGGCCGAAAGTGTCCAAGAATTTTCTCGTAAAGGGTCTGAGCATCCCGTAGCGATCGTGACTGAAGTAGGCCATGTTGATCGAGAATCGTCCTTCGGGCCGGAGGTGAACGAAATCCCGCATTGCGTCGACATAAGTATCGGATCCGCATGCAGCGAGCGCCATTACAGTGCCTTCCTCGAAGGCGTAGAACCCAAGGTGTTCGGTGACAAGGGTGTAGATCATGCCGATGCTGTCGAAAAACCTGCCGTGCCAGCATCGCTCGAGCCGGTTGCCCTTGCCTATGAAAGCGCTCGTTGCAGCGTCGTCGCCATAACCGTCCATGACCAAAACGGTTGCCTCCTCGAATGGCGATACGAAATAGATGGCCGCATGCGACTCATGGTGGCCAACGTTGACAATAGGCGGTAGCCGATGGGTGGCGAATTGACGACGCAGACCGCGGCGAAGGAAGTAGTTCAACGCGACAAGAGCTGTGTTATTGGTGGTGTCGGCACCTGGTCGAACTAGGTTGAAGCTCGCCGGAGGATGTCCAACCACGGCTTTGAGAAATGTCCAGCGGAGCCGCCGCATATCCCACGGGGTCGTGATGAGATCGACGTCTTCAAGCGACCTCTTGGCACCCTCGCAGAGCTCAGCAAGAGCGTTGCTCGGGAAAGCCCGCGTATGCTTCTCGCGGTTGAGACGCTCTTCCTCAAGCACGACGACTGGCTGACCATCCCGGAGGACGGCCACCCCGGCGTCGTGGCTCTCGCTGCCGATACCGAGGATTTTCATGGGTCGTAGTAGCTGCGAAATACGATGATCTGAGCACAACGGCGTGCAACCCCTCGAGTTCCAGCAGGGCAATGCACGGTTAGATTGCTGGACACCTCTCAGGTGCTGACCGTTTGCCTCAAGGGCGTCCCGAGCAGAACAAATCTCATGGATATCCCCTAATGTCACTGGTACGCCCACCGCAAGCCGCGCAACCACTCCCGCTGCACACATCGGGTTGTGTCGCTCAGGGTAGGAGGCTGCCCCAAACGGCTAGGTCCAACGTCAGACGCCGAGTGGTGTCGTCACCAATCTAGCCTCACCCGACTCCCGCAGCCTCACGGCTCGGCTTGCGTCCACGGCCCGGCTCTAGCGACCCTTGGTGCTGACGTCTTCTCCATTGACGATGGACTTCTCTAAAGCGCATGAGAGGCACCCGATTTGCGCGCTCTCCTGCACGCGCTTTCCTGGGGCTGCCGCGATACTGCCCTGATGATTGAAGCCTGTTGGAGGATTGTTTGCCTTATGCAAGGTGAGACCGACCCCGATTCCGACCACAAGCAACATGTTCAGAAGGGCTGACGTCGTAGCCACGATCCTCCCAGGAACAGTAAGGCGAAAGCTTAAGAGTGCTGTTGGCATTCTCATGCGAAAGAGGGCGCAGGCTAACAAACCTAGGCCGCAGAATACTCCTACGACGGACAGATAGGCTGAGGTGGGCCCGAAGCGCTCAACCAGCATCAAGGTTAGGGCAGCGGTCGCGAATCCAACGGCCAGCAAAAAAGGCACAGCGAGCAAGACGCGGACAGCAAACTTGTGAGCAACAGTAGTGACCGCAAATTTCGCTTCTCCGAGGAATTCTTTGGACACACCGCCCTCGCGAACGCTCTAGCCTCGCTCCAACGGCACAGAAGCACCTTTGTTCCGCTCAAACTTGCGGGTTGAGTAAGCGTCTCGGCGAGGCGACATTTTTCCATCTGCGTCTCACACCAGATACAACCCGTGTCGAACCACCCTTCGCCTAGGAGACCTCGGGTCTTGCCTCCGCAAGTTCACACGCGCTGTGAAGGCCTCACTGCGCCCTATCAAAACCGCACGCAACTGGCGGCCGCAACGACGGTTGTCTTGTCGAATTAGTATTTAGATTGAGCCCCTCGCATGTCCTCTTTCAACCGGTCGGCGATCGACTGGGTATCGGTCATCGCCCTTTCGCTGCTCTTGCATATCGCGGGGCGGATGGGTGAGCGCCTCTCGTTTGGCGACCGGAGCCTTGGTGCGCTCGTCGCGACGCCACTTTTCACCATCGGTTTTTGCCGTCTGGTCGTGTTCACTGCACGACACGGTCACGCACGCGATTTGCGATAGTCGCTCAGCCGCGGATGGACCCTAGGCCAACGGCCGCGGAGATTTCGTGCAGGCGCGGCACTCGAAGTGGGTTTTCTTAGTATTCGCGCCATCCACCTGGCGAAATTTTGCGTCGGGAGTTCGACGGACGGCTTCGGCGACGACCGCCAGCTTAAGTTCGCGACTGAACTGTCGCCGCGTGCTCGCCACCACTTCGACGTGCGGCCTAGCTCTTTCTCCAGACATAGTGCCGTCCTACGGCCTGGTCCCAAGGTCGGCATCAGTCGTAGCGATGATGCTGCCCTCGCCAAGGCGGCCCTGGCCGGCCTGGCCGGAGGCATACTTTGCGCCAGCCGGTTCGCCAGCCCGCCGACGATCGCCGCCTTGACGGATCGAGTAGAGATAGGTCTTTGTCCAGCACAGGGACCGCGGGTTCGGCACGCGCACGACCGGCTGTTGGAACAGATGCTTTGCCCGGTTCTAAACGCTTTCAACTCGGTCACGCTGCAGTGCTTCAGGGGCGTGCGTTGTGGCTGCTCTAGACTTGCGGTCGAGAACCTGATCACGCGGGCCCATGGACGAGCATGGCGCGGCGAGATCGTCTCCGTCACGACGATACCGCCGGTCGCAATTGCCTTCTGAACGAATCGCCGATCTGCGAGGGTTTGGCATCTGTCGTCTCCACGCTTTGGCGTCGTCGGTTGCAGTATTTCTTGTCGCTGCCCGCAGCGGTGCAGATGATCGTCGAAACTTCAATTTCGTTCGATGCCGGGAACTATGCAGCCTCTACCTGCTCAGCGAATCAGGGCTTCCATTGGCGTGCCTGGTCTGTGACCTGATCTCTGCGTCGCACTACGCCGTTTGGACGAAATGGACGTCCCTTCACGCCGAACAACCCAACGTGGGCCCTTGCTGTGCCGAGAGCTCTTCATAACTACGTGAATCGTGGTTCCCTGACGTCCAGATCGGATCTTGAGATCGCCTCCAAACTGGCGTGCTCGCGCTCTGACACCGCGGAGACCAAGCCCCAGCCGCGAGGGCGACCCATGTCGCTTTACTCGCATGCCACGGCCATCATCAGTGATTATCACGTGCACCCGACCACCGATCCATCGCAGTTGAACGGAAACGTGTGAAGCACGTGCATGGCGATGAACATTCGCCAAACCTTCCTGAACCATTCGAAAGAGCGTCCGCTGCATGCGACGCGGCAGTTTATCGACCTTTGGGTTAGACCTGACACTAACGATGAGGCCCGAGCGCTCGGCGTAGCCGTTGATGTACCGACCGATGGTCGAACAAAATCCATCGACATCGAGACCAAGAGGGTGCAGCAAATAGCTCAAAGTGCGGATTTCATTGAAGACCTCGGCCAATGAGGTTTCAACCTCATCCCATAGCCCCACCTCGTCGCTTGTCAGGGTGACCCTTTGCCTAAGGCTCATCAGATTGAGATTGACCGCGACAAGATGCTGTGTGGTCGAGTCGTGCAATTCTTGTGCGATACGTTGGCGCTCTTTCTCTTGTAGGTTGATAAGTCGGTCGGAAAGCGCCTGTGCCTCGCGTTCCAATCTCTTGCGCTCCGTAACATCGAAATTCACACCGAAAATGCGATTAGACCTGACCGCCGCATGGGCGCTAAGCCAGCGCTCGGACCCATCGGCGCGCCGCAGCCGAAACTCGTGCTGATAGGCTTCGCCGTACGCAGTCAGGCGCTTTTGTTTTGCGTCACTGATTTGCAGATCCTCAAACGGTACGCGCTTGCGCAACTCATCCACCGAAACAACTCGTGTGCCGTCAGGGAGGCCGAGTAAACGGGCCTCTTGTTCATCGATAATGGCTTGGGTCGCAGCCAAATCGACCTCAAATGTCCCCATCGCCGCGGCTTCGAGTGCAAAGCGCCGCCGAAGCTCACTCTCGCGGAGTGCGGCCTCGGTGTCTTTGAGGTGCGTGATGTCAGTGCATGAGCCAATGTAGCCGAGAAAGATGCCATCGCGCGTATACCGTGGAATTCCGACATCATCGATCCAATGATAAGCCCCATCGCTCCGCCGGAGCCGATACTGCATGCGGAATTCTTTCCTTGCCTCAAAGTGGCTGTTGTAGATTTCCAGGCAACAGGCAAAGTCGTCCGGGTGAACGCCTTCGGCCCAACCGTTTCCTAGCTCTTGGGTCATCGCTCGACCCGTAAAGGTTAGCCATGGTCGATTGAACCAGACGCACCCCTTGTCTTCGCCGGACACCCAAATCATTACTGGTGCGGCATCCATTACCTCGCAAAACCGCTCGTCGAGCCCACCAGCACGCTCAAGCACGAAGTCAGTCGAGTTACGATCTGCCATATGGTTGCCTTGGTGTATCTCGGACGGCAAAGAACGTGACTGGACTGCAAAGGAGCTCGGCAGTCCCTCAATGGTTGCCGCGACCATGCATCGGGTCAACCCGCGGGTCTATCGGGGGTTCTATGTAGGTGCTCTCGTCATTGCCTTCGCTAAGCGGGGGACGCCGCAAGAGATGGTGACAGAGGTCGCACGATCCGCAGAAATTGGGAGAGAACTCCCCCCTATGGTACCGCAGCCATCAACCCACAGCGCTGCACCTCGCCGTCTGATCCCGGCCTAACGCTGCGGCATCGCCGCCGCGCCACATGAAGCTGAGGCGGCCAAGCTGCGCCTTGGCCGCTCAAGAAAGGTTCCTTCGCTCGGCCGCGAGCGGTTTTTTTAGTGACCTTCGTGATCGTCGGATGAACCTACCGATTGCGGACGTAGCCCCGCAAGGTCGCGCGGCCGGCCGCTTGATTGCTGTCCGGATGGCATAACTTTTTCAATCTCCTCGATCGGAACTTGCGGCGCCCGCTGTGGTCAATCCGGGGCTGGCATGGAGGTCGTTCCAAGCCGAAGGCCTTGGGTCTTACCGTTGATTGCGAACTTGAAAAATCACAGGTCAGCGAATGACCGATCCTGTGGCTTCGATCGTTCGAAGTTGCGATCAACGGGCGCCAACGCCGTCGAAGCGATCGTCATCGCCCGGGCCATCCAACATCAGTCCACCGCCGCGGATGAGGAAAGCGATTTCGTCACGGCGCACCGGCAGGGGCCATCGCAGCGAAATCGAGATCAAGGCTGTCGGTTTGCGATCGTGAGGGCCTCGGGCATGCAAAACGCTGGCAGCGCACCGCATCTATTCAGGCTGGCGGGCGGCCGTCGGTAGTCAGCCGGGCGAGCTCCTGGGCATTGGCGGCGTAGCCGCCCATCGCCGCCGCTGCACGGCGGTCCAATTCAACTTGGCCGACCTGACCCTCCGTCCGCGCCCGTACGCCAATGGTGGCGCCGAGGTCGCGCCCGCGGCCGACGATCCAATCGCCGAAGCGGCACCTCTCACGATCGTAGCGCGCGAGCGCGGCGTCGAGATCGCGCCCCGCGGCCGAAATTGCCTCCACGAGGCAGAGCGCGTCAATCGCTGCCTTCGTCACCCCGGCGCCGACGTGCGGCCGCGCCACGAACGCGGCATCGCCCAGCACGGCCACCCGACCAAACACCACCCGTGGGGAGGCGAGATCATGGATCGACTGGAAGAATGGCTGTTCGGTACGCTCAACGATGTCGTGCAAAGGCGGCGGTAGCTCGCTTTTGGCAAACTGCCGCAGGTCGGCGATCACCTCGGGGCGGATAAGCGGCGGGGGGATCGAGCCATCATACTGGCGCCCCTGCGCGTCGGTGCAGAGGTCTGCGAGTGCGGCTTCGTCCGCGGGCCGGTACCACACCAAATTGTAGTCGCGGTGGCCGACGCGCGTGCCGCCGTCGCGCGCCGGCACCGCGTAGCACAGCGCCAGCTCGCCCTCCGGCACGCAGAAGAGATACTCGCGCTCGAGCACGGCCCGCGTCGAGGCCGCTACGTCTTGCTCTGGCACCAACGCGCGCCAGGCGACGTAGCCGGCGTAGGCCGGTTTGACGTCCGGAAGAAACTGGCTGCGCACCGTGGAGCGAATGCCGTCGGCCGCGACCAGCAGGTCGCCCGTTGCCTGCGAGCCGTCGGCAAACACGGCCGTGGCGCTGCCGCCAGAGCAATACACCTTTATGCAGTCCTTGCCGCGATGATACCTTGCTCGGCGCAAGTTGTCCCTGAGGCCGCGATACAGCGGTGCCCACGCGCTCATCATGCGCGGGGTAGGCAGTTCCAGGATCAGCCGGCCACGGCGGTCGCGACAGACGTAGGAGGACGACACCACCACGATCGAGTTGTCGATCGATAAACCCAGCCGCCGCATGATTTCCCGCAGGACCGGATGCGTGCCGATGCCGGCACCGCGGCTGGCAAGATCGTCGTCGACGCGCTCAAACACGTCGACATCCCAGTCGATCGAATCCAGCAGGTGCGCCGCGAACAGGCCGCCAACCGAGCCGCCGATGATCAGTGCACGGGGTTTGGTCATGCATTTCTCCCAAGGGCCCGCGGCGACCAGGCTCGGCTAAGGCTGCAGCAGAATGAGACGCTCAAGCGCGTTCGACAAGCGAAGGTTGGCCTTCCAGGGCATTTTGCCCACGCCACATTGCCCCGATGGGCGCGTCATCATTGGCCGAAATCTAACCTTCAGCCAATTGCGGCGTGGTCACGCCAAGTTTTAGTTGCGGCCACCACCCCGGTTGGGTGCACGCCGCTATGCTGCCGACGCCTCGGGATCTCCTTTCCGCCATGGACCTTGCGGTCGATGGCACTCTTGCCGCGCCTCAACCGGGGCTCTGCCCAACACCCAGGCCACGCTGGCCGACGCGATCGGCTGGTCCGGTTCGGCAGCAAGGGCGGGCCATATCACTTGTGCTCCATCATTTCGTTAGCAGCGCGTTTGCACATGACAAGGGGACCGAGGCGGTGGGCACGACTGTTTCCGGCACGGCCGTGGTTGGCAAGGATTTACCAGAGCCGATTTGGAAGATGTGAATAGTGGTCGTTGTGGTGCGCGCTGAAGTTCTGGGGCGATACACAGTGCCGGACGTCTTGACCGAGGCCGACTATCGCAAGCCTGTTGAGGACAGCGGGTTCAAAAGAAACATTGTCGTCGCGACGGATCTCGTGACCGTGCGTCTCCCGTCGAAATGATAACCGGGCCGCTATTGCAGCCCAAGGCCAACATTGTATTGCACGTAAGAAACAGTCGTGTCACGCACGGCCTCGCATCCGGTGGGCGATTGCGCCTTAATCGCATCAGGAGACGAGCTGCTGGCCGCCGTCGATGTCGTACGTCGCGCCCGTGAGGGCTGTGTTGCTCATGATGTGAATGGCGAGTGCCGCGACATCAGCCGGTCCGACGACGCGCCGGATCGGCAGCGTCGCGCGGAGTTCGTCGCGCCGCTTGTCGAGGTCATCGCCGAGAATTGATGCCGATAGGGGTGTGTCGACAAAGCCGGCAGCGATCAGGTTGACGCGGATCGGCGCGAGCTCGAGCGCAAGGTTGGCGATGAGGGTGGGGAAAGCGACGGTGGCTGTCGAGGCGATTCCGAGGCCAGCTCGTGGGCGGCGTGCACCCGTGCCGCCCATGAATACCACGGAGCCGGCCGGCCTGACCTTGTCGGCGGCGCCACGCGCGACCCCGAGGGCAAGCAGCAGGTGCTCGGTGAGGCCGTGCCGGGCCTCCTCTGGCGCCATTTCGAGGGGAGGCCCGTAGTGGGGAGCTCCGGCGGTGACCATCACGTGGTCGATCGGACTAGGGAGATCCTGGAAGAACGACCGTAGGGAGGCCGGATCGTTGGCGTCAAAGGTCGCCGTGCGCTGCGCGTCGAGTTCGAGCGCTGCTTGCTTTAAGCGCTCGGAATTGCGCCCGGTGAGGATGACGCTGGCGCCTTCGGCGCGGGCTCGCCGAGCGGTCTCCAGCCCGATGCCGCTGCTGCCACCGATGACAATGATGGTCTGGCCGAGCAGCTCCGGATCGTGCTGGGTGGATATAGCGGTGGCTGCGGTGGTCATGATTCCTCCGTTGGATGGGGCGAGCGACTGACAAGCATCACGCTGCTCAACCGCTTTTTCAGTATCTTCGGCAGAGTTGAGTCAGGAGCCCACAAAAGAACGGCTTGCGCAACCGGGGCGAGTCACTACCGTTTAGCCCGCAGCTACCGACCGGACCCGATGACCCGTGTCGACGTACACTTGGTGCCATTTCTGCCGTCCCGGATCGAGGTTAGGCTTTCCTCACGGAGCCTGAGGTGTGGAGCGTCGGCTCGACGGCCGCGGTGCTCCGACCCCTTCCCGACCGGGAATGGCAAGATCGGGCTACCGCCTTCGCTCGTCAAAGACGGTTGTCACGATATTTAGAACGGTCTCGTATTGCTTCAGCTCGCGTTGTGCCTTTTGCTGCATCGTGGCAAGCATGTTGCGGTCAACAGACACTTCGCGGTCTGGAGACGCAAGTTCGGGCTCAATATCACGCAGGACAACGCGATTACGCTCCACGCCTTTCCTGCTGCGTACTACGTAGTGCGCCAGCTCTTCCGTGGACATACGGCGCGCCAGTTCGAGCAGATCCTGATAAGCCCGCCCTTCGTTCGCTTCATTCCTCATCAGTCGGAAGAGTTCGTCATCATCGTCCGGCTCGACAACACCATTGCAAATATCGACGCATGCATCGCAGATGAACGCGGTCGGCCCGGCAATGAGCTTGCGCACCTCGTGCTGGCTCTTGCCGCAGAATGAGCAGTAGAGTGTTGTTAGTGGCGGCGGGTCGCTCTGGTTCGCGACCGAAGGTGCGTGT
>Ga0081540_1003031_pt1 | contig 13460 bp, 10 predicted proteins | sample TabmetS2T1R1_FD_71024 | JGI IMG/M metagenome (GOLD analysis project Ga0081540, IMG submission 71024) | Tabebuia heterophylla rhizosphere microbial communities from the University of Puerto Rico - S2T1R1 | ecosystem: Host-associated > Plants > Roots > Rhizosphere ... | reverse complement strand
GACCGCGCGGACCATGCCGCGCGGGGAAGGCCAGATCGCGATCAGGGCGCCGAACAGGATCACGAACGCGCCGACCCAGATCCAGGTCACCAGCGGCGAGATCAGCAGCCGGAAGGTCGCCGGCGGCGGGTTGACGGCGTAGCTGGCGGTGAGCCCCTTCAGGGCCTCCGCGAGGAACTCGTTCGCCTGCTCGGGCGTGAGCTCGCGACGGCCGGCGTCGGGCGCGACGCGGGTCGTCGTGCCCGGCAGCCCGCCGCTGAGGGCCGAGTCGACGAGCTGCGGGGTCAGTGCCGCTTCGGTGCGTGGGATGTCGAGCGAGGCGTCGGGCCTGAGCAGGCGCTGGTCGCCGACGGCGACGCGCTCGGTCGACGGCGTCCGCGCGAGCTCGCCGGCCAGCAGCAGGTCGTGGTTGCCCGGCGTCGGGTACCACGGCGCGCGCAGGCCCGGCGCGCGGAACGGGCGCTGGGCGGCGTTGAGCAGCCCGGGATGGCGCGGCGGGTCGACGTCGGGGCGGTAGTAGGCGGGGTCGGGGTCGTCGGCGTCCTGGACGCCGTCGTAGCCGGGCGCACCCGAGTCGGGCCGGGCGATGCCGCCGTCGAGCACGGTCCGCGCGAGCGCCAGCTCGTTGGACTGTGCGTTGTCGATGAGGTCGCCGGTGACGAGGACCGCTTCGGGGCTCTGCGCGTTGATCGCGCGCACCGCCGCGTCGAGCACCTGCGCGGACAACGTCTCCTGCGGGCGGAAGGTCGAGCTGAACGAGCCGCCGAGCCGGTCCAGGAAGGGCACCCGCGCGGGCGACTCCTCGTCGCGCACGTGGACATCGGTGACGACGGCGAGGGTGGCGAGCGTGCGGCCTGGCGTTGCCGCGCGCGCGAGCTCGGTGCGGTTGCGCAGCGGCTCGCCGGGGCCGCGCTGCAGGAAGCCGTCCCCGTCGGGGTCGTGCCACGTCGTCCGGGTCGTCGAGGCCGACCCGGGCTGCGCGGGCTTCGAGCCTCCGCACCCCGCGGCGACGATCGCCAGGAGCAGGCAGAGCGCGAGCGCGCGCATCACTCCTCCCTCAGCCCCACGACGGGAGGTTCGGCGACCGCGCGCCGGGTGACCCACGCGGCGGCGACGACGCCCAGCAGCGCCAGGCCGCCGATGGCCAGGGCGGCCTGCCCGAGCGACGATCGCGGCCCGACGTCGGCGTAGCCGGCCGCGAGGTGCCCGACGAGCGGAGCGAGCACGAGCCGCTCCAGGGCGAGCGCGACGATCGCCGCCGGAACGGCCACCGCGAGCGCGGCGCCGGCGAGGACGGCGGCGACCGTCGAGCTCTCGGCGCCCGTGGCGCGCAGCAGCGCGAGGGTCGGGCGGCGCTCGCGCGCGACGAGGCCGAGCGCCTGCACGAGCGCGTAGAGGCACACGAGCGCGTCGACGATCGCCACGGCGCGCAGCAGCGCGGCGAGCGTCCCGAGGAAGGCGCCGTTGCGGGTCGTCGCGCCGCCGACGGCGCTGGGCGCCGCGCCGAGCGCGGTGAGCCGGCGCGTGACCGCGGCCCGGTCGGCGCCGTGGGCGAGTCTCACCACGATCTGCGGGCTCGCGCCCGGGTCGCCGGTCAACAGCCGGGCCGGGCGGACGTAGGCGACGCGGCCGTTGTCGTCGAGCGCGCGGACGGTGCCGACGACCTTGAAGCGTGCCTCGCCGCCGCCCGCAAGCTGCACGGCGAGCGTCGAGCCGACCCCGATCCCCAGCGCCTGGGCGAGGCCGACGCCGATCTCGGCCTCGCCGTTGCCGCGCAGCCGCCGGCCCGCGTCGATCGGCGGGTCCTCGAAGCGGGTGTGGTCGCCGGGGAAGGCGACGAGCTTGACCGGCTCGCCAAGTGCGAACGAGTCCGCGCCCTGGACGACGTAGCGCGGGGCCGCGTCCGCCACGCCGGGCAGAGCGCGGACGTCGGAGACGCGGTCGGCGGGCAGCCGCGCGGACAGGTCGTAGCGCTTGCCGACAGAACCGGGGTCGTCGCGCAGGGCGGCGACGAGCGACGCGAGGCCGAGCATGAGCAGCACGACCGCGCCTGAGACAGCGAGCACGGCGACGGTCGCCGCCGCGCGGCCGCGGCGGGCGAGAGCCAGGCGCGCGCCGAGCGCAGCGAAGCCGCCGCCGAGGGGCAGGCGCCGTGCCGCGGTCACCTCTGCGCCGCGCAGCAGCCCGACGACCGGCCGCGCCGTCGCCCGCCACGCCGGCCACGCCGCGGCGGCGGCCACCACGGCGAGGGTCGCCACGAGCGCGGCGGCGAGCGGCGCAAGCAGCACCCAGCCGGGCGCCTGCTCGTTGAGCGCCTCGAGCAGGTCGTTCGACGGCGCCCGGACCGCGAGCGAGCCGGCCGCGACTCCGATCGCGGCCGCCGGCAGGCCGGTCCGCAGCGCGCGAAGGGCGTACTGGCTCGCGATCCCCGCGCGCGAGAAGCCGACCGCGCGCTGCACGCCGATCGCGGGAAGCCGGCGCTGGACGTCGGCCGCGGTCGTGGCGGCGAGCATCGTCGCCGCGGCGCCTAGGGCGACGAGCGAGAAGGCGATGAGGAGCGCGATGACGATGCCCGCGGCGGAGTCGATGAGCACGCGCACGCCGCTGCGGGTGATGAACCGCACGCCCTGCACCTGCGTGCTCGTCGCCCGTGCCTGCTGGAGGAGCACGTCGACCCGGGCCGGGTTGGCCGCCCAGATGAGCGCCTGCGAGACCGGCAGCGCGCGCTCGGACTCGCCCTGCAGCCACCTGCCGGACACGTACATCCGTGGTGCCGAGGCCAGCGGGAAGGCGACGTTGTCGGGTGCGACCGCGATGCCCGCGACACGGAGCGTACCGAGCCGGCCCACCTGCACCTGGTCGCCCACGTGCACGTGCCACTCGTTGGCGACCCCGCGCTCGACGACGACCTCGTTGGGCCGCCCGTCGACGTCGCGACCGTCGACGATCGCGTACCCGCGGCGGGCGTCGTCGACCACCTCGACGCTCCCACCCTCCGACGAACCGCCGTCGGAGCCCATGCTCACACCCGTCGCCTCGAACCGGTACGAGCGGGCGGCGACGTTCGGCAGCGCGCTCACGATGCGGTCGATGTCCGCGCGCGACTGCGGACGGAAGCGGACGATGACGTCGGGCAGGTCGGCCTGGCGCGCGGCACGGTCGAAGCCCGTGGCCAGGCCGTAGGCCACCGTCACCGCAGCGCCGGCCATCGCCGCGGCCAGGAGCACGCCGGCGAACGCCAGGCGTGCGCGCCTCACGACTGCAGGCGCCCGTCGGCGAGCGCGAGCACGCGGTCTGCGCTTGCGGTCGCTGCTTCGTCATGGGTGACGAGCACGACTGCGCGCCCGTCGTCGGCGGCGCCGCGCAGGAGCGTGAGCACGGCCGCGCCGGCCTCGGGGTCGAGGTTGCCGGTCGGCTCGTCGGCGAGCACGAGCGCCGGGTCGTGGACCAGCGCACGGGCGACCGCGAGGCGCTGCTGCTCGCCGCCGCTGAGCTCGTGGGGGAGGCGGGCGGAGGCGCCGTTGAGGCCGAGACGGTCGATGAGCGCCCGCCCGCGGTCGCGCGCCTCGGGCGCACTGCCGCGCAGGCGCGTGGGCAGGAGCACGTTCTCCTCGCCGGTGAGCTCCGGCAGCAGGTGGAAGAACTGGAAGACGAAGCCGATGCGGTCGCGGCGCAGGCGCGTGAGCTCGCGCTCGGGGCGGCCGTCGAGCCGGCGCCCCGCGACCTCGATCGTCCCCGCGTCGGGGTGGTCGAGCGCGCCGAGCAGCTGCAGCAGCGTCGACTTCCCCGAGCCCGAGCGCCCGACCACCGCTACGAGCTCGCCCGCGGCCGCCTCGATGTCGGCCCCGTCGAGCACGCGCCGCGCGGCGCGGCCGCTGCCGTACGTCTTGACGAGGCCACGCGCGGCGACGACGTTCACCGCACTTACCGTAGGCCAAGCGGTCAACCGGCGCGCCGGGGCGGCAGGGTCACGGCGCCCGAGGTCGAACAGGGTCCACGTCAACGATGCCCCCTGCCCGCAAGTCCGCAAAGAGCCGATCGAGGGCCCGTGCGCGCCGCTCGCCGATGCCATGGCCGCCGCGCATGCCGATCCTCGAGCAGCGCCAGCTCGATCTGATCGGGCTCGGCCTCGTCGCCGCCGGCGTGTTCATCGCCTTCCCGCTGTACTTCGCCTTCGACGGCGGCGCCGCCGGCCAGGCGATCGTCGACGGCCTGACGTGGGGCGTCGGCCGGGTGGCGTGGGCGACGCCGGTCGCGCTCGTCGCCGCCGGCGGGCTGCTCGTGCTGCGACCCGTCCTGCCGGCGGGCGTGCGGCCTTTCCGCGCCGGGGCGCTGTGCCTGCTTGCGTCGGCATGCCTCGGCCTGGCGATGGGGACGCTCGGCATCGGACCGGGCGACGGGACGCCGGTCGAAGCGCGCGGCGGCCATCTCGGGCAGGTCATGGCCGACGCGGCGACGCGCGCGGTCTCGGACATCGGCGCCCACATCCTCGCGCTCTTCCTCTTCTGTGCGGCGCTGCTGCTGCTCACGGGCGCCACGGTGGCCGGCGTGCTGCGGGCGACCGGCACGCAGGTCGTCGAGACCACCCGCGCACTGCGCCCGCCGCCGCGCACGCGCCCGGAACACGACCCCGAGCCCGAGCCTCTGCTGCCGCCCGAGCCCGACGACGAGGAGGTCGTGGTCCGGCCCGTGACCCGCGAGCTCGACGGCGCCCTGCGCTATCCCGACCTCTTCGAGGCCGCGGTCGCTGCGCCGCCGCAGGCCGAGGAGCCCGAGCCCGAACCGGAGCCCGACCCCGAGCCGCAGGAGCGCGAGCCCCTTCCCGAGCCGCTGCCCGCCCGTGCTTCGGCCGACGACCTCGACCAGCCGACCCTGCCGCTCGAGCACCTGGATCCCGGCGACGTCGAGTACGCGCTGCCGAACGCACGCATCCTCAAGCGATCCAGCCCCGAGCAGGCCAGGCCCGACACCGCCGGCCAGGAGAAGACCGCCACGCGGCTCGTCGAGGCGCTCGGCCACCTCGGCGTCGACGCGCAGGTCATCGGCGCGGTCGCGGGCCCGCACATCACCCGCTACGAGCTGCAGCTGGCGCCCGGCGTGAAGATGGCCAAGGTCGCCAACCTCAAGAACGACCTCGCCTACGCGCTGGCCGCCACCGAGATCCGCATCCTCGCGCCGATCCCCGGCAAGCGGGCGGTCGGCGTCGAGGTCCCCAACCGCCACCGCCGCGTGGTCACGCTCGGCGACGTCTTCGCCGAGCCGCCGAAGGACTTCTCGCCTCTGACCGTCTGGCTGGGCAAGGACGTCTCGGGCAAGGCGATCCCCGCCGACCTGGCCAAGATGCCCCACCTCCTGGTGGCCGGCACCACCGGCGCGGGCAAGTCGGGTGCGGTCAACGCGATGCTCTCGTCGATCCTGCTGCGCGCCACCCCCGACGAGGTGCGCCTGGTGCTCGTCGACCCCAAGCAGGTCGAGCTCAATCACTACGAGGCGATCCCGCACCTGCTCACCCCGGTCATCACCTCGCCGCGGATGGCCGCAAACGCGCTGCAGAACCTCGTCAAGGAGATGGAGTGGCGCTACGGCGTGATGAGCGTCAAGCGCACCCGCTCGCTCGTCGAGCTCAACAAGCTGCGCCAACGCGAGGGCGACAAGCAGCTGCCGTACATCCTGTGCGTCATCGACGAGCTCGCCGACCTCATGATGGTCGCGCCGGCCGACGTCGAGGACTCGATCATCCGGCTGGCCCAGAAGGCGCGCGCGGTCGGCATCCACCTCGTCCTGGCCACGCAGTCTCCGCGCGTGGACGTCATCACCGGCATGATCAAGGCCAACGTCCCGTCGCGGATCGCCTTCTCGGTGTCCTCGCAGACCGACTCGCGCGTGATCCTCGACCAGAACGGCGCCGAGTCGCTGCTCGGGCAGGGCGACATGCTGTTCTCGCCGGTGGGCTCGTCGCGTCTGCAACGCATCCAGGGCGCCTACATCGACGAGCCGCAGATCGCGGCGCTGACCGGCTTCTGGTCGCGCCAGGGCGAGCCCGAGCTGCGCGAGGATCTCCTCGAGGAGGTCGAGCCCGAGCCCATCGAGAAGGGCGAAGAGGAGGGCTTCGACCCCGATGAGGATCCGCTGCTCGGCGACGCCATCCAGCTCGTCGTGGAGATGGGCACCGCGTCGACCTCGATGCTCCAGCGGCGCCTTCGCCTCGGGTACACGCGCGCGGGAAGGCTCATCGACATGCTCGAGCGGCGGGGCATCATCTCGGGCTACGAGGGCTCCAAGCCGCGCCAGGTGCTCGTCACCGAGGCCGACCTCCCGCGCGTGCTGGCGGCGCTCGAACCGTCGCCGGAGGCGGTCGGCGTGCCCGCCGACGATCCCCTCGACTAGACCGCTGCACGAAACCTGTCCCTGCGCAGGGCATTCGCTGAGCCGCCGGTACCCTTGGCCGCGCGATGCCGGACATCGGCTCCACTTTGCGGGAGGCGCGCATGCACGCGCGGATCGACATCTCGGAGATCGAGAGCGAGACGAAGATCCGTGCCAAGTACCTGCGCGCGCTCGAGAACGAGGAATGGGACCTGCTCCCGGGCCCGACCTACGTCAAGAGCTTCCTGCGCACCTACGCCGATGCCCTGGGGCTCGACGGCAAGCTCCTCATCGAGGAGTACAAGCTCCGCCACGAGCGGCTCAGCGACGTCGAGCTGCAGCCGATCGCGCCGCTGGGCCAGCGCGAGCGCCGGCGCGCGCCGCGCGCCTCGTTCGGGCGCGGCTGGCTGATCGCGATCGTCATCGCCGCGCTCGTCGCCGCGCTCTACTTCCTCGGGATCAACGGTGGCAACGACGACGGCGGCGGCTCCGCGGGCAGCACGACGCCGACCACCTCCACGCAGTCGCAGTCGTCGTCGAGCAAGAGCGGCGCGGCGGCGGGCACGTCCTCCAAGAAGAAGAAGGAGAAGCCCGCGCCGAAGTTCGCGCGCCTGACCGTGGTCGCCACCGGGCAGGTCTACGTGTGCCTGAAGGGCGCGGGGCGGCGCACGCTGGTCAACGGGATCGTGCTGACAGGCGGCGCGCACCAGGGGCCGTACAAGTCGTCCCGGTTCCGCGTGCGCCTGGGCAACTCCGAGGCGCGCCTCGTCGTCAACGGCAGGTCGCACGGCGTCCCGTCGGTGGCCAACGGCATCGGCTACGAGATCACGCGGACCCGGGTGCGCCGCCTGCCGCAGACGCGCTGGCCGGTGTGCAAGCCCACGACATGAGTGCGAGCGCGGGCATCGTCGTCACCGGGACCGAGGTCCTCACCGGGCGGGTGAGCGACCGCAACGGGCCGTGGCTGTCCGAGCGCCTGCGCGAGCTCGGCGTGGAGCATGCCTACACGGTGGTCGTCGGCGACCGGCGCCAGGACATGGACCAGGCGCTGCGCTTCCTGACCGCGCGCGGGGTCGACATGATCCTCACCAGTGGCGGGCTGGGGCCGACCGCCGACGACCTCACCGCCGAGGTCGTGGGCGCCTTCGCCGGCCGTGCGATGGTGCTCGACGAGGCGCTCGAGGAGCGCATCGCCGAGATCCTGCGGCCGCTGATGTCGCGTTGGCCGGACCTCGATCCCGACGCGATCCGGGCGTCGAACCGCAAGCAGGCCGTCGTGCCCGAGGGCGCGACGATCCTCGAGCCGGTCGGCACGGCGCCCGGCCTCGTGGTGCCGGTCGACGGCGGGCCGACGGTCGTCGTGCTGCCCGGGCCGCCGCGCGAGCTTCACTCGATGTGGCCGGCCGCTGTCGGCACGAAGGCCTTCCGCCAGGCGATCGCCGGGGCGGTCGAGCTGCGCCAGGAGACGCTGCGGCTGTTCGGGATCCCGGAGTCCGAGATCGCCGAGACGCTGCGGATCGCGCAGGACGCCCACGGCCTCGAGGGGCTGGAGGTGACCACCTGCCTGCGCCGCGGCGAGGTCGAGGTGGTCACTCGCTTCTCGCCCGGCGCCGCGCCGGTGTACGACCAGTTCGTCTCGACGGTGCGCGAGCGCCACGCCCGGACGCTCTTCTCCGACGACGGGCGCACGGTCGACCAGCAGGTCGCCGACCTGCTGCGCTCGCGCGGCTGGACGATCGCGACGGCCGAGTCGTGTACCGGCGGGCTGCTGGCAGGCCGGCTGACCGAGCTGCCCGGCTCGTCGGACTACGTCCTCGGTGGGCTCGTCGTCTACTCCAACGAGGCCAAGACCGCGCTGGCCGGCGTCGATGCGCAGCTCATCGCGCGGGTCGGCGCGGTGTCGGTCGAGGTGGCCGAAGCACTGGCCGACGGCGCGCGCTCGCGCGTCGGGACCGACGTCGGGGTCGGGATCACCGGCATCGCCGGGCCGGGCGGCGGCACGCCGGAGAAGCCCGTCGGCCTGGTGTGCTTCAGCGTCGCCGGGCCCGACGGCGCGCGGATCACGCGCTCGACCAACCTCCCCGGCGGGCGCGCCGACATCCGCGACCGCTCGACCACGATCGCGATGCACCTCGTGCGCCGGCTGCTGATCGAGGGCGGGGAGTCGCAGGCCTCTGACGCCGCGTGAGCGCGCGGCTCTTCGTCGCCCTCGAGCTGCCGGCAGAGGTGCGCGCGCGGCTCGCAGCCTTCGGGGAGGCGGCGGCGAGCGACAGCGACGCGCTCCGGCCGGTGGCGCCGGACGCGCTGCACCTCACGCTGGCCTTCCTCGGGCGGCGCGACGAGGCCGACATCGAGCCGGCGGCGGCCGTCGTGCGCGGCACGGCCGCCGACCCGCTCGCCCTCTCTCTCGGCGATCCGCTCTGGCTGGCACCGCGGCGCCCACACGTGCTCACCGTCGCGCTGGACGACCGCGACGGCGCGTTGGGCGCGCTGCGCGACGATGTCGTCGCCCGTCTGGCGTCGGCGCTGGCATGGGAGCCGGACCGGCGCCGCTTCCGCCCGCACGTGACGGTGGCGCGCGTGCGCCGCGACGCGCGGCCCGGCCGCGAGCTGCCCCGAGCGCCGCAGGCGACGTTCGCCGCCGAGGCGGTGACGCTCTTGCGCTCGCACCTGGGCCGCGGCCCGGCGCGCTACGAGGCGCTCGAGCGACTGTCGCTGAGCAGCCAGTAGACCTCGGTCTCGAAGCCTTCGGGGTCCTCGTCGCGCCAGTGGCCGTAGACCTCCCAGCGCACGCCGGTCGGGCGCTCGCCGTTGGCCTCGCACCAGCGCAGGACCGCGCCGTGGACCTCGCCGAGCCCTTGGGGCGACGGCGGGCCGCGCAGGATCGCCTTCGCCGCCCGGCCGGAGGGGAGGTTCGACGCGACCACGCGATCGGCGGGCGCGAACGGCTGGGGCATCTCGACGCCGACCTCGACGTTCGGCACGTCGTCGGCGTAGACCATGACGTTGCGGCCGGCGTTCAGGCCCGCGGCGCGGACGAAGGCCCAGACTTCGTCGAGCAGCGGGCGCCAGCGGCTCGGGAACGCCTCCCAGGTCGTCGCCTCGCGCACGACGGCGGTCGGCGTGGCCGGGGTCGTCTCGACGGTGACCGCGTGCTCCGCCATCGCGGGCGACTCTACGCGCGCGCGAGCAGCTCGGCCACCGCGACGGGGAGGTCGGCGGGCGCGTCGACGAGCGACTCGGCGGCCGCGAGCTCGGTCCGCGTTCCGATGCCCCAGGTGACGCCGATCGCGGTAAGGCGGTTGGCGTGCGCGCCGGCGACGTCGAACGAGGTGTCGCCGATCATCACGGCTCCTTCGGCTCCCAGCGCGGCGAGCGCGGAGGCGATCGTCGTCGCCTTGTCCTCGGCGTGGGCGCCCAGCTCGGGCCCTGCGACCACCTCGAAGCGGTCGCGCAGTCCGAGCGCAGCGAGGAGCGGCTCGGCGAGCACCTTCACCTTGGACGTCGCGACGGCGAGGCGGTGGCGGTGCCCGAGGTCAGCGAGCGCCGCGGGGATGCCGTCGAAGACGACCGTCTCGGTGAGCGAGGACACCGCGTAGCGCTCGCGGTATGCGGCCAGACACGCCTCGACGGCGTCCGAGCCGATCGGCTGGGCGGTCAGCTCGGCGAACGCGAGCGCGAGCGGCGGCCCGATGTACCGGTACAGCTCCTGCGCCGGCCGCTGCGCGAACCCGTTGGCGGCGAGCGCGTGGTTCATCGCGCCGCTGATCGCCACGCGCGAGTCGACGAGCACCCCGTCGAGGTCGAAGATCACCGCGGCCATGGGAGGGGGACCCTAGCCGCCGCCGTCTCGACGTCCCGCGGCCGCCGGGCCCGCGCTGCTGCGGAGCGCGCCGGGCGCCCAGCCCGCGCCGCTGCGGAGCGCGCCGGGCGCGACTCGCTCCGCACCCGCTCCGCACTTCCGTCGCAGTCCGCGTCTGGAGCCGTGACACGAACACCCGTACGGTCCTGTTCCGTCCGATCACGGCGCGACACTGCATCGCTCACGAAGGCCAAGAGAGAGGTCCGCAACCCATGCCGCCCACCGAAGAGGAGAAGGCCGCCAAGGCCCGCGACGCCGCCCTGCAGGGCGCGCTCACGCAGATCGAGCGCGAGTTCGGCAAGGGCACCGTCATGCGCATGGGCGATCCCGAGGCCCAGGTGCGCGTCCAGGCCATCCCCACGGGAGCGCTGTCGCTCGACCTCGCCCTCGGCATCGGCGGTGTCCCTCGTGGGCGCATCGTCGAGGTCTTCGGCCCCGAGTCCTCGGGCAAGACGACGCTGCTCTACCACGTCCTCGCCGAGGCCCAGAAGCTCGGCGGCGTCTGCGCGTTCATCGACGCCGAGCACGCCATGGACCCGCTGTACGCCCGCGGCATCGGCGTCGACATCGACGAGCTGCTCGTCTCCCAGCCCGACTACGGCGAGCAGGCGCTCGAGATCGCCGACATGCTCGTGCGCTCCGGCGCCGTCGACGTCGTCGCCGTCGACTCGGTCGCCGCCCTGACGCCGCGCGTCGAGCTCGAGGGCCAGATGGGCGACCAGACGGTCGGCTTGCAGGCGCGGATGATGAGCCAGGCGATGCGCAAGCTCGCCGGCAACCTCAACCGCACCTCGACCCTCTGCATCTTCACCAACCAGATCCGCGAGAAGGTCGGCGTGATGTTCGGCAGCCCCGAGACCCAGCCGGGCGGCCGTGCGCTGAAGTTCTACTCCAGCCAGCGCCTGGACATCCGGCGCATCGAGACCCTCAAGGAGGGGACCGAGGCGGTCGGCAACCGCGTCCGCGTCAAGGTGGTCAAGAACAAGGTCGCGCCGCCGTTCCGCCAGGCCGAGTTCGACATCGAGTTCGGCAAGGGCATCTCCACCGCGGGCTGTCTCATCGATCTGGGCATCGAGAACAACGTCGTGACCAAGTCGGGGTCGTTCTTCTCCTACGGCGACGAGCGTCTCGGCCAGGGCCGCAACAACGCCAAGGCGTTCCTCGACGAGCACGTCGAAATCGCCAAGGAGATCGAGTCCAAGATCTACGCGGCCCTGGGCATCGATCGCGATCTGGTCCAGCCGATCGACCCCGACGCCGAGGCGCTCGACCCGCTCGCCGCGGTCGAGGCGGCGCCCGCGCCGGTCGAGCAGGCGGCGTAGCCGACCGGGATCGCGCCCGTCGGCCGGCTCGTGACGCTGCCGTCCCAGGAGCACCTCGAGCATGCCCTCGACGTCGCCTACCGCTTCCTCGGCAGCCGCGACCGGACGGTGGCCGAGGTCCGCGGGCGCCTCGAATCCGGCGACATCGACCCGGACGTGGTCGAGGCCGCGATCGAGGAGCTCACGCACATGGGCTACCTCGATGACGCCCGCTACGCCCAGCGCTTCGCCGAGGACCGCCGGACGATCGACGCCTGGGGCGCCGAGCGCATCGAGCGTCGCCTCGTGGCCGTCGGCGTCGATCGCGCGCACATCGCCGCCGCGCTGGGCGAACGCGGCGCCGCAGAGGAGCTCGAGGCCGCGGTCGCCGTACTCCGCCGCCGCTTTGCGCAGGCGCCCGCCGGCGACCGCGACCGCGATCGCGCCCTCGGCCTGCTCGTGCGCAAGGGCTACGACCTCGAGCTCGCCTACGACGCCATCCGCGCCTACGAACGCGACGCCGCCTGATCGGCTGGGACGCCGGCGCCGGCCGCCGGGCCCTGCCCTAGCGTCGCTCGATCGGTGTCAGCACGTTCACGGAGACGTCGAACTGCCAGAGCGGATTCGGCGCATCTCCCGTCGGGGTGCGCACCTGGAAGAAGCCGTTGACCTGCTGTGGTCCGTCGCCGTCGGCGACGTAGCGCCCATCCGGGGTGACGTCGAGCTGATAGATCGCCGAGCCGGTCGCCGTGGAACCCGGGAGGTGCCAGGTCACGACACAGCGCCAGTCGTTGCCCGGCCCGACATCGTCGACGAGCGAGCCCCCCTTGTCGCAGGAAGCGCTGCTTCGCAGTTGCGCCTCGGTTACGCCGGGGCGATGGAGCTCGGCCGTCTGCATGACGTAGAGATGGGCGAACGCGGTCGCCAGGGAGCGGTCCAACTTCGGCTTGTCGATCCCGGAGCCGGAGGCCGACGTCGTGGCGGCGATCACCCCGACGCTGACGGCGAGCAGCCCCGCCATCGGCAGCACCGCCTGCACGAGCACGCGGCGCCCCATCCCGTCGTACGCCGAGTCGGTGAAGTCGCGGCGCATGAAGAGCCGGTAGGCCAGTGCGCCGGCGGCCAGCGCCCAGACGACGTCGACGGCGATGCCCGCGAGCAGAGGGCCGGTCTGGGCGGGGTCGGTGAACAGCCCGCGCCAGCCGATGAACGCGTAGCTGGGCAGCGCGACGCGCACGACGACGGGCAGCGGAAGCAGCTGCGCGATCTGCAGAGCCAGGGCGAGCAGCGCGGGCACGATCAGCCCCAGGGGAGAACGCCCGAGCGTCACCGAGCCGAGCAACCCGACCGCCGCGAACGCCAGCGTCGGCGCCAGCACGCTGACCCATGCCAGCAGGACCGCAGTGGCCGCCTGCCCTGACGAGAGCAGATGGCCATCGAGGCCAACGAGCGGCCGGTTGCCTACGGCCGCCAGCCCGCCGGCGACGGCCGAGGCGGCCAGTCCGGTCGCGAGCAGCAGGATGACCGTGAGGCTTGCCATCGCCTTGGCCGCGAAGATCCGCCGCGGTGAGCGCACGGCGACGAGCAGGTGCCGCCACGTGCCAAGCCGGTCCTCGGCCGCGAACACGTCGCCGGCGACCAGCGATGTCAGCAGCGGCAACACCCAGCTGCAGGAGAACGACAGGATCACGAGCGGTCCCGCCCAGCCGGTCTGGCCCATCCAGCGGCCGAAGACGGTGTCGGACGGCAACGAGCTCTGCCGGCTGACGACCACCACGAACAACGCCGGGCCGAGGCAGCAGGCGACGAGCACCAGGCGGATCGGCCACTGGGCCAGCAGCTTGACCAGCTCGAACCGGTAGGTGCGCCAGACGGGTGCCGGCCGTGTGTCGCTCCGGGGGAGCGCGATGGTCGCGGCTGCGTCGGTCACG
>Ga0081540_1003030_pt1 | contig 13460 bp, 15 predicted proteins | sample TabmetS2T1R1_FD_71024 | JGI IMG/M metagenome (GOLD analysis project Ga0081540, IMG submission 71024) | Tabebuia heterophylla rhizosphere microbial communities from the University of Puerto Rico - S2T1R1 | ecosystem: Host-associated > Plants > Roots > Rhizosphere ... | reverse complement strand
ATACTTCGGGGAATAACGGCCTTCGGCGGCGGGCGGCGATCGTTTGGTTTTTAAAGCTCGAGCCGGTTGCGGCGCAGCTTGGAGGCGTTGGCAACCGGCATCTGCCTGCCGGCCGCCCGCCGCGCTCGCTTGCCCGCCGCTCTGCCCCACCCGATCCTTCGGCGGCGAGGGTGTCCGTCGGCGGCAAATGCGACGCGGATGCAGGCCTCAGCGGTAAAACTGGCGGTAGGCCAACCAGGCACAACAGCCCATCGCCGCCATCCAGACGCAGGCGATGGCGATGGCGGCGGCGATACCGACGCGTCGGCTTTCGGCGCGCGCCGCCGCGCGGCGGTGCTGGGCGAGGATGGCCGGTGGGATCAGCCAGATGGCGAGCCGGATGCCAAGGGGTACGATCAGGACGTCGTCGAGGTAACCCAAAACGGGAACAAAATCCGGAAATGAGGTCGATGGGGGAGAGCGCGTAGCCGGCGACGATGGCCGCCAGCGCCTTGGCATACCAAGGCACGCGTGGATCGCGCGCGGCGAGGGAGAGGGCATGTCGCGCCGAAGCGTGCGCGCCCAGCCCCTCAGGTCAGGCATCGCCACGAGCTCCCAAAGCCGACCTCGCCCGCGGCTGGACCGGGGCCGATGGGGGGTATCTGCTTGGCAGCGTCCCGCTCCCGTGTGATTGGGTCGAGGCATTGCGCGGTCGAGCCGCCCTTCCTCCTAATCGTCTTGCGCGTCGCCTCTCTTCGTTCATGCCCGACCCCGGCCAAACAGGAGTTTGGACCATGCCCGAAATTGGCCTCCCAGCCTGGATGGTGTGGGCCCTATTGTGCGCAGCCTTTGCGGCGCTGACCGCAATCTTTGCCAAGGTCGGCGTCGCCGGCATTGACCCCGATCTTGCCACATTCATTCGAACCGTCGTCATCCTTCTGGTCTTGGGCGGCATCCTCGGTTTGCGCGGCCGCATTGAACCCCTCACCGGCATTTCCGCGCGAACCTATGTTTTCCTGGCCTTGTCGGGGCTGGCGACGGGGCGTCCTGGGTCTGCTATTTTCGGGCTCTGCAGCTTGGAGATGCCGCGCGCGTGGCCCCGGTCGACAAGCTGAGCGTCGTCCTGGTTGCCCTATTCGGGGTCGTATTCTTGAGCGAGCAGTTGGCCCTGCAGCATTGGCTGGGCGTGCTCATGATCACCGCCGGCGTGGTTCTGATGGCGATGCCGTGACGGCCGCGCGCCGCGACGCTCGGGGGGCTTCATCGCTCCGCCCGCGTGCGCCGCTGCCCGGCCGCGCCAAGCGCGGTCCTCGCTTGTCAGAGGACGGATGACCGGCGCGCCCGCGCGCCGGCGGCGACGGCAGCAAGGCGCCGAGGCCGTGGCGTGTCGTCTTGCCCATTTGCAGCTGACGCTCGTATTCGCCAGGTCTGCCGTGTGGCCAAGCGGGGAGGTGGGGCGTGAATGGCGGGCAAAAGGTCTTGCCCATCGACCTGCAAAGGCTAAAGGAGCAACGGCGCAAGATCACGATGCTGAGTATCTATGACTATGCGCTTGCCATCCTGGCCGATCGCGCTGGTCTCGATACGATCTTGGTCGGCGACGCCCTGGCCATGACCGCGCTCGGCCATTCGAGCCCGGTTGCGGTTTCGCTCGAGGAGATGCTGCATCACACGCGCGCGGTCGGCCGCGGTGCCAAGCGGGCGATGGTCATCGCCGACCTGGCCTTCATGTCCTATCAGGTCGTGCGCAACGCCGGGCGCTTCTTGCGGGAGGCCGGTGCCGATGCGGTGAAGCTCGAAGGCGGGCGGGCGATCGGGCCGACGCTCAAGGCCGTGCACGAGGCGGGAGTGCCGGTGATCGGCCATATCGGGCTCACGCCGCAGAACGCGAGGAGGTGATTCGCCGGGCAATTTCCCGACGACAAGCACAGCTCTGGAATCAATGCTGTGGAACTCGGGAAGCTCGAGGCCGAGGTGCGGCGGCCGTGAGGCGTGCGTGGCCCAGCGCACGCTATTGGGCTTCCGTCCAGCCTCCGCATCGCGTATCCCTGAGCTATGCAATGCCCTGGCCCGAAGCGTAGTCGAGGTCGGCCGTGAACCTGTCCCAGGATGTGCGGCGCGTGGCCAAGCGCCTGCCCCACCAGCCCGCAATCACCTCCGATGCCGGCAGCATCAGCTATGCCGAGCTGGAAGCGAGGGTCGGCGGCATTGCCGGCGGCTTGCGCGGCCGTCTCGGGCTCGCGCGCGGCAGCCGCATCGGCATCGCCATGGAGAACTGCGGGGAGTACTTGCAGGTGCTCTACGGCATCTGGCGGGCCGGCATGGTGGCCGTGCCCATGAACGTCAGGCTGCACGAAAAAGAAATTGCCTTCATTATCGCCAATGCCGGCTGTGAGGCCGTATTTTGCACGCCCGACGTGGCGGGGCGCCTGTCATCGCTCGAGATCTTCAGGCACGGGCAGCCCGGGATCCTTTGCACCCAGACGCCGGATTACACGCGCCTGCTCGCAGCCGCGCCGATCGCGGAAACCTTCAGCACGCCCGAGGACGAGGCCTGGCTGTTCTACACCAGCGGCACGACCGGCCGGCCTAAGGGCGCCGTGCTGTCCTTCCGCAATCTGCAATTCATGTCGCACTGTTATTATGCCGACATCGACCATCTCGACGATCGCGATGTCAAGCTGCACGCCGCGCCGCTGTCGCATGGCTCGGGTCTTTATGCGCTGCCTCACATCGCCAAGGGCGTCCACCACATTATCATGTCCGGCTCCTTCGAGCCGGACCGGATCTACGATGTCCTGGCAAAACAGCAAAACGTCACCATGTTCGGCGCCCCGACCATGGTGTCGCGGTTGATCAACCATCGACGCGCCGGCTCGTCCGACACCAGCGGCCTCAAAACGCTCTACTTTGGCGGTGCGCCGATGTACGTGAGCGACCTGAAAAGAGCGCTCGAGATCTTCGGACCGAAGCTCACGCAAATCTATGGCCAGGGCGAATCGCCCATGACCATCAGCTATGTCTCCAAGCGCTTGCTCGGTCAGTGCGAGCATCCACGCCGCGAGCAAATTCTGGCCTCCTGCGGCCTGCCGCGCACCGGCGTCGACGTGCTCATCGTCGATGCCGACGGTCGCGAGCTGCCGGCGGGCGAAATCGGCGAGGTGATTACCCGCTCCGACTGCGTCATGCGCGGCTACTGGAACAATCCCGAGGCCACCGCCAAGGCACTGCGCGACGGTTGGCTTTGGACGGGGGACATGGGGTTCGCCGATAGCGAAGGTTTTCTCACGCTGAAGGACCGCTCCAAGGACATGATCATCTCCGGCGGCTCCAACATCTACCCGCGCGAGCTGGAGGAGGTGTTGCTCACCCACCCGCTGGTGCTGGAATGCGCCGTGGTCGGCCGCGAGCATCCCGAATGGGGCGAAGAGGTGGTGGCGTTCGTGGTGGCGCATCCGCAAGCGCAGCTCACGCCTGCCGATCTCGACGCCGTATGCCTCGACAACATCGCCCGTTACAAGCGGCCACGCCATTACCGGTTCGTCGCAAGCCTGCCCAAGAACAGCTACGGCAAGATTCTCAAAACCGACCTGCGACAGCTCTTGAAGGACGGCGCACGTCAGGCGTGACCCCAGGTAAATGTGGCGCTGTGGTGCGGCGGCCCGTGATGCTCGTCCGTGCCCGTTAGCCAAGGTGCCGATCATTAGTCCGCGGCGAGCAGCAGAAAGGGCGGGCGCTCGCGTTCAATGGCAAGCGCGGGTTGCGCCGCAATTTGCCGGGGCGTCGGACCCCATTCCTCTAGGTGCGTCAAATGCAAGCCTTGGCGCAGGAGCAGGCCGACATAGGTGGCAATGGTGCGGTGCTGTTTGATGACGCCCTTTGCCAGCCAGTCGGTCGAGCGTTCGCCCTCGCGCAGATAGTCGCTCACCGGCCAACAGCTGCGCCCCGAGGCGTCATCGATCCAGCCGGGCTGGCGAGGCGCCGTTACCATGGGGTGTTCGACGGAAAACACCAAACGGCCGCCCGGCGCCAGCGCCGATCGCACCTGCCCCAGCAGTCTTTCGAGGCTATCGAGGTAGTGAAAGGCAAGCGAGCTATAGACGAGCCCATAGGCCTTTGGCTGCAGCTTGATCGTCTCCAGGTCTTCGCGGGTGTAGGCAATTGCCGGGTCGTTGGTCATGGTGTGGGCGCGCGCCAACATGCGTTCGGAAACGTCGACACCGGTCACCCGACCGGCGCCCTGGCTGCGGGCCCAGCGGCAAAACCAGCCGTAGCCGCAGCCAAGATCCAGAACATCTCTGCCGCTTAAGTTCGGCAGCAGCGCGCGCAGCGCCGGGAACTCCGGTGCCGCGTCCAATCCCTGTAGCGAGCGTGGCAGTTGACCGTAGGCGCGAAAAAAATTCGGGTCGTCGTAGATGTTTTGGGTCATCGGACACTCCTGCGCCAAGCATAGGCAGGTGGGGCGGCAAGGGCGAGCCGAGGCCGGGCCGCAATGCTGGCCGCGGCGCCGTGGCCGCCACCTTTGTTGTCGGCCCCGCCTCGCCAGGCGCCACTTGCGCGCCAATCAGGCAGGCGCGCGGTTCCGGCCCTTGGCGCCTGGCGCGCCGGCATCAGCCGGCCGCTGTCGCCGCCCCTGGCGGTGGTGGGGTGAAAGTTTTGGGCCAAAGCCTTGCCCTGCGACTGTATGGTTCTCCCGTTCACCCGGTCGTGCAGCCCAAGGGAGCCCCCACCCGCGGATTAGGAGAAAGCCAGCCGATGCCCGATGCCATCCGCCTTTTTGCCGAGCACGTGAGCCGGACGCGGTTTGAGGATTTGCCCGAGGCGGCCGTGCGGGCGGCGCGCATTTTCATCCTCGACACGATCGGTGTCGGCCTTGCCGGCAGCCGCGGCCCCCATGTGGCGACGCTGATCGAGGCGGCGGCCGCAACCCTAGGGGAGGGGCCAGCGCGCTGTTGGGGCCATCGCCGCACGCTGTCGGCGCCTGGCGCGGCGATGATCAACGGCTATCAGATCCACAATTCAGAGTTCGATTGCGTGCACGAGGCCGCCGTCATTCATCCGCTGACCGTGTGCTTGGCCGCCGTCATGGCCCAGGCGGAGGCAAACGGCCCGGTCAGCGGCCGCGAGCTCCTCACCGCGGTCGTCCTGGGGGTCGACACCGCCTGTCACCTCGGGGTCGCGACCACCACGTCTTTGCGCTTTTTCCGGCCCGCCACGGCCGGCATATTCGCTGCCGCTGCCGGGCTCGGCAGCGTGCTCGGTTTCGATGCCGAGCGCCAGACCGCGCTGTTCGGCCACGTCTATGGCCAGCTCTGCGGCACCATGCAGCCGCATACCGAGGGGTCCGTATTACTGGGCCTGCAAATTGGCTTCAACGCGCGCAATGCGGTGATCGCGGCCGATCTGGCGCGCCGCGGCATCCCCAGCATCGACAACGTGCTGGAGGGGCCGTTTGGCTACTTCGGCATGATCGAGGCCGCAGGGGATCTCACCCGGGTGTTGGGCGATATCGGCAAGGTCTGGCGCATTACCGAGGTGGCGCACAAGCCGTTCCCGAGTGGGCGCGCGAGCCATGGCATGCTCGATGGTTTTTTGCAGCTCAAGGCCGAGCACGGCTTTTCGGCCGCCGAAGTGGCGAGCGCGGAGGTCCGTGTTCCCCCGCTCACGCACCATCTGGTGGGCCGGCCGGTAACCGACGACATGGCCGCGAACTATGCCCGCCTGTGCGGCGCCTATGTCTCGGCCTGTGCCTTGCTACGGGGTGAGCTTGGCCTCGACGACTTCAGTGAGGAGTATCGCCGCGACCCGGCGAGGTTGGCGCTGGGCCGGCGCATCACGGTGGTCGTGGACGGCAATCCCAATCCAAACGCGCTGACACCGATCACGGTCACGATCCGCCTCACGGATGGTCGTGAGCTCTCGCGCCGCATCGATACCGTTTACGGCAACCCGGCGCGGCCGCTGAGCCGCGAGGCGCATCTGGACAAGTTCCGCCGCAACTTTGCCTTCGCTCTCAATCCCCTGCCCGCCGAGAATGCGGAGCGCCTGATCGAGATGCTGGATCGGCTCGAAGATCTCCGGGATGTGCGCCGGATCGGCGAGCTGCTGTTTGCCGGCCCCTGACGGCGCGGGGAGGGTTGGGCGCTCGCGGACCCAGCCTGTCCTCACTTGCCCGTCGGCGCCAGGGCCGGATCAAAGACGGGGCCGAGGCGACATCCGGCGCACGTTATGGTGTGTCGCCGAGAATGGCGCGAACGAGGCGCAAAAGCTGCATCGGACTATAGGGCTTGGTTACGTAGTGGTCGCAGCCAGCCGCGCGCGCCTTCTCCTCATCGCCCCGCATGGCGAAAGAACTGACCGCCACGATCGGTATGGGATTGAGCTCCGGGTCGGCCTTGATCTCACGCGTTGCCGCATAGCCGTCGAGCACGGGCATTTGAATGTCCATGAGGATGAGATCGGGTCGCTCGGACTTCACTTTGCTGATGCCGTCGCGACCATCGACGGCCTCCAGCACGCTGTAGCCGGAGCCCGTCAGGAGCGTGCGCAGGACGCCACGCAGGTCCTCTTGGTCTTCGACGACAAGAATGCGTTTACTCATGAGATCGCCCGCTGCAAGGCATGGGCCGCTGGTCGGCCTGCCGGCCTAGCCTCGAGCCCCAATCCCCAAAAGCTTGTTGGTCGCATGCTCAGGACGCCTCCTGCGCCCGCAGGCCACTAACGTTGAAGGCGGAGGTCGGCCGATGCAGACCCTTGAGCATGAACTCGCCGGCCGGTTCGGTAAGGAACATTGGGTCGACGACGGCAAGTACCTTGCGATCGATCAAGATTTGGTTGTCCGTGGCCTGGGCGCAGAGACGGGCCGCCAGATTGACCACGGTGCCGACGGCGGCGTAATCGAAACGTCCCTCAAAGCCAATTCGGCCCAGCGTGGCATAGCCGTGGGCGATGCCTATTCCGAAACCGAGTTGGTGACCCTGCCGGCGCCACAGCGCCAGCAAGTCTGCCATTTGGGCGCGCATCTGCAGGGCCATATGCACGGCGCGCTCGCACGGATCCGGGCAGGGTAATGGATCGTTGAACCAGACCATGACGCCATCTCCGGCATAGCGCTCGAGCGTGGCGCCAAACTGATGGATGAGGCTACCCAAGGTTTCGTGGTACTGGCGCAGGACTTGGATCACCTCTTCGGGTTCGGCGATTTCGGCGAACGCTGTGAAGCCGCGCAAGTCGCAGTTGAGCGTGGTAATTTCCCGGCGATGGCTTTCCAACAACTGTTCGCCGCCCGACGACAGCACAAGCTCGGCAATTTGCGGCGACAGAAACCGTCGCAACCGGCCGATCCGCTCGATTTCGGCCAGCTGGTCATCCACGCGCTGCTGTAACGTGGTGTTCCATTGCGCCAGCTCCTCGGCTTGCCCTGCAAGCTTCTTGGACTGCTCCTGCACCGTATCGTGCAGGTCCTTGATGCGCAAAGCGGAGCGCACGCGGGCGACCAACGCGGCTTGATCGATCGGCTTGGTGACGTATTCGTCACCCCCCGCTTCCAGCCCACGCACGACATCCCGGCTATCGGCACGCGCCGTGACCAAGATGATGGGCATGAACGGCAAGGCTTGATCGGCTTTGAGACGCTGGCAAACCTCAAAGCCGTCCATCTTTGGCATCATGACGTCGAGCAGGATGAGGTCCGGAAGCTCGGCGCGGGCGCGGGCCAGAGCCTCCTCGCCGTCACGGGCCATGACCAGATCATAACCGCGCGCCTCAAGCAGTCGCCCAAGGATCTCGCGATTGGCCTCGTTGTCGTCGGCAATGAGGAGAAGGGGTGGCTGGCGCACGTCTAGACCCCGGCGATGACCAGCAGCTCTTCACCGGGCGTTGGCGCCGGCAGCGCGGCTCGGGACCGCTGTCCTCTGCGCGCCTCCACCGTGTCGGCAAGGTCGCGGTCTTGGCGGGTCAGTGACGGTCCGGACCACATGTTGGCTCAATCCTTGTACCAATCTCCTGGCATCAATCCTGGCAGAATGGGCAAATCTCTCGCTGACGCGGCTAAGGGGTGACGCCGCATGCGTCCGCGATCCTCAAGGCCGCGGCTGGCGGCGGCTGGCCCAGACCTTTGCGAGCCATGCCTAGTCGGTCTGCCTTCATACGACAAGACCCTGCCGAAAAGCGCCAGGGGTCTCAGGCATTCATCGCTAATGCAAACACCAAGAGGCGAAGCGAATGCGGCCGGGTCGTGCTAAGGCAGCGCTTTGAAGACGGTGCCATAATGATAGGGCGGGAGCTCGACCAGCTTGGCCAATTGAAAGCCCGCGGGCTCGACCAGAGCGACGACCGCCGGCGGGGACAAACGTAGCGCCATCTTGGGTCCGCGGGGTTCCCCAAGCACCGGCGTTTTTTCCGGGTCGGCAGGGTGCCAATTGATAACGGCGAAGCCGCCGGTCGGGCGAAGCACAACCCTTACCACCCGGGCGAGCCCGGCCTGGTCCGGCACGCCATGAAAGGTGTTGGCAATCAGCACGAAGTCGACGGGCTGGGTGACATGGCTTGCAAGCGCCATGGCATCGGCGCAGATCCACTGCTGGACCACGGCGCCGGCCTTGGCGACTTCGTGTTTGGCCTGCTCGAGCAGGTCGCAATCGATGTCGAGCGCGATCACCTTGCCGGCAACGAGCTTGGCAAGCGGCGCCGTGAAATAGCCATCGCCGCAGCACAGATCGAGCACCGTCATGCCGGCTTCGATGCCAAGCGAGCGCAGCACTAAGTGCGGGCGCGGCCAAAGGACGGCCCACCAGGCGCGGTCGGGCATCGAGGTCGCCTCGAACATTGCGCCCGCTGCGGTCGGCTTAGCCAGGCTTGCGTGCGATGAAGGCATAGCCAAAGACTTCAAACTTAAGCGCGTTCGGCTCGCCCTTTTGCGCCGGCGAAGGTGGTGACCGGCGGGCCGATGCGAACCTCCTGAAAGCCACCGTCCTCGAGCAGCTTTTGCCAGGCTGCACACGGCAGACCGCCGGCAATTCAGGCCGTCCACAGCTCGATGTTGGCGGCGGCCGCCGCGGGAACCGGCTTGCCGTTGGCGATGTCGGCGAACTGCAAGTAGCCGCCCGGCCGCAACACGCGGTTAATTTCAGCGAACACCTGGCGCTTATCGGCGCACAGGTTAATGACGCCGTTGGAGATGACGACGTCGGCCCAGGCATCCTCGAGGGGCACCGCCTCGAGGATGCCGTCGCGAAATTCGACATTGCCGAGGTGCATCATCTCGGCCGTCCGCCGGGACTTGTCCAGCATCTCTTGCGTCATGTCGACGCCAATGACGCGTCCGGTCGGGCCGACCTTGCTCGCCGCAATGAAACAATCCAAGCCCGCACCCGATCCGAGATCGATCACGCGTTCGCCGGGCTTGAGGTCACGCAGCGAGAACGGGTTGGCGACACCGGCAAAGGACTCCACCGCCGCCTCCGGCATGGCGTCCACGACCTTGCCGTCATAGCCCAAGCGGGCGGCCAAGGGCCGGCCGGTGTGAAAGTGGTAGGTGTCGCTGGGCTTAAGCGCCACGTCGCGATATTTCTTTTTGACCTCCGCACGCAGAGCAGCACAATCAACGCTCCTGGCATCACTCATTTTGACCTCCTCGCGGTGATCAATTAATAAATCAAGCAAATGATTGAATGACGAGAAAGCCGAAATGTCAAGTAACCCGAAACGGGAAATGTACGTCGCCTTCGCCGCCGTCGCCAAAGCCATTGGGCACGAGCATCGGCTGGAGCTGCTCGAACTCGTGGCCCAGGGCGAGCGCACCGTCGAGCGCCTGGCGGAGTGTGCAGGCCTGTCCGTTGCCAACGTCTCCCAGCATCTTCAACATCTGCGCCGCGCGGGCCTGGTGGTGCCACGGCGGCAGGCAAAGTTCGTCTACTACAGACTTGCCGATGCCGCCGTCCTGGACGTGCTCGCCGCACTGCGCAAAGTGGCGGAGCGCAACGTCGGCGAGGTTGATCGGATTTTGCGCAGCTACTTCCAGGCTCGCGATCGATTGGAGCCGATCTCACGCACCGAGCTGCTGCGTCGAATCAAGGCCAAGAGCATTGTTGTGCTGGACGTGCGGCCGGAGGACGAATTTGCGCTTGGGCATATCACCGGCGCGCGCAACGTCCCCTTGAGCCAATTGCGGCGCCAGCTTGCAAAGCTCGATCGCAAGACCGAGATCGTCGCCTATTGCCGGGGTCCCTACTGCGTGATGTCCTTCGAGGCCGTCGCCACCCTGCGCGAGCTTGGCTTCACGGCGCGTCGCCTCGAGGACGGCCTGCCGGAATGGAAGGCGGCGGGCTTGCCCGTCGAGGCCGAGCTTTAGAAGTTTCGAGCGATGGGCGCGTCAGGCCGGAGCCGTTTCGAGGGCACCCCGTCTCCGCCGCAGGCGAAAGGCGGCGCCGGCGGGGCGGGCGCCCGGTTCCGGCAAACGCTGCGAGGCAGAAAAAGGCAAGCCTCTCTGTAGGCGCGGCTAGCCCAGGTCGTCGGCCGTAATGCGCACGACCAGGACATTGACCTCGAAGTCAAAGCGGCCCTCGTCGTACTTGGCCGACGCGATCTGCGCGAAGCGCGCCCGATAGCGCAGGAGGCGATTGGCGTATTGGGCCTTGCTCGTTGGCGCGGGCTCTTCGAGGCTTGCCAGCAAGCGTTGACAGACGTCCACGCGCACCGTCCGATTGTTGTCCGTCATAAAAAACGAGGCGGTGCCGAAGGCGACGCTGATGCCGCACATTTTGAGGTTCAGCACGGCCGGTTGCCTTGTTCGGGCGCGGAGGGGGTTGCCCTCCCCGCAGCAAACGCCTGAGGCGACGCATCGCGCATGGGACCCGAGGTCGGCGCCGGGCCCGGCGCGCGAGCCCGGGCCATCGCCAACTGATCGCCGTTCGAGAACAAACCGTGCCCTCCCGGGTCCTCACGCTAGCCTGCCAGCTACCCCGCCTGAGAGCTTGGACTTGGGAAGGGCGGAAAAAATTCCAGCTCGGTGCGGAAAAATGCACTGCCGCCGGCAAACCCCTGGCATGCTTCGGCCCCCGGGCAGGGCCACCGGCGAGCAGTGGCTTGCCGGCGAGACGGCGCACGGCCAGGCGGCTCGGAAACGTGGACAACCGGTGATTGCGGTCGTCCTGGGCTACGCGGCTTTTTTTTTGCGCCACGCCGCGCCCTGGGCGCGGCCTCAAACCGCCACCGCGCCCGTCGCCGGCCCTTTGGGCCCTCGCAATTGGATTGGGCCACAGGTCTGATGCAGGTCCTCAGAAATTCGCTATGCCTGGCGGGTTGGCAGCGCTGGTTGTGGGCTTTGGTGTCGCTGCCAACCCGCCGGTCCGCCCCCCGTGACCGGCGAGCATGTTGACTGGTGATTTTTCACAAGGGTGCAGGGACGCCTGTTGTCGCCAGGCGTCCCTTTTATTTGGGTTGCCCAGCGCCGGGCGGCGCCGGCGCCGACCGCCGGAGGCAAAAAAAATCGCTGCCACTGTCGAACCGCCGTGCGCCCGCACGTCTTGAGTGCAGAGCAGGCTTGGTGCCGACGATGGCTCGCAAGCAGGGCTCACCACCGGTCGGGGCGCGCGTGAGACGCTTCCCCGAGCTCAGCCCAACTCAGATGCGCCGCGCGGAGGGTGTCGACCATGAATACGTTTCTCATTACCAGCCAGCTCGTGTGCTACGGCCTCAGCATCGTCTCGGCAACGGTCAATATTGCAAGGTTCGTCCGCCATCGGCGCAGCAAAGCTCGGCGCAGGGTTCGGCCCGGCCTGTCGATCGGGCTAACGGTAGGGGGAAAGGCCAGTGTCGGAACTTGTGTCGAGACTTGTGTCGGGGCCGGCCATTAGACGGCAGGTCCGTGACATGATCCCAGACCTCCACGCAAGGTTTGCGGGCTGCGAGCAAGGATTATCGCCTTCCGCTCCGCGACGCGAAACTTGCCTTGCCGCTGGCACCATGGGGCCTGAGGCGCGCCGTCACCACGGGGCAGCCGCCGAGCGGTAAGGCCGTTTGCTCACTCCCAGGGGGTCCACGTGAGCGCAATCCAAATCAATCCGAACACAGAACAAAGCATCACGGCGGTCAAAACCGTATTAACCGGGTCTGGCGCCGGCGTCGGCGCCCCCGTGTCGCTGGCTTTTTGCATGGTTGTTTTTACTCGGGGCTACTGGCTTGCCGGTTTTATGGCGCGAGGCCGCGGCGCGCCACGGACGTTGGGTGGAGACGGACGCGGCACCAAGGTCGGCAAGCCCTAGGCCTGACTGGCCGAGGCGACCGCCGGGCCAAGGTCGCACCCAACTTGCTAGGCCATCGCTCACCCAGCCGAGCCGGCGGCCGCTCGCCTCCCGCCGGCCAAGGTCATGCGCGCGGCGGACCTTGCGACCAAGCTGGAGCGCTTTGCCTTGTCCTGCCAGGAGCGTCGGAGAGCCTTGGAGGAGCCTCTGGAGCAGGCGACTGATGGCTTGCCCCAGCGCGCCCGCGGGCAGGGCATTTGATTTTTCCTGGCGCCGGCGCGAGGTCGCGCGCCTTACCCGCCCGATTGCTCGACGCTTGAGCAGCGTGCTCGCGCTTGTGGCGCGGTGCTGCCCGCGTCGCCGGCAAAGGCCCGCTGCGTCCGTTTTCGAATTGCCGGCCGCTCGCCCACGGCGCATACTTTGCAACAGCTGTGCAAGAACGATGGAGGGGTTGATGACGCTCGCGCGCCTCAGGATCGCGGCTGCGGCAATGGCGCTCGGCGCGGCAGCGCCGGCGTTGGCCCAGGACAAGGTGCGTTTTCAGACCGACTGGATTCCATCGGGCGAACACGCCATGTACTACGGCGGGTGGCAGAAGGGCATCTTCGCCTCCGAGGGCATCGATGTCACGATTACCCGCGGTTACGGCTCGGGCGACACCGTCACCAAGCTCGCCGGCGGCGGCTTCGACTTCGGCGTCGCCGACATGGCGGCCGTGATGACGGCGCGTGCCCGCCAAAACGTGCCGGTGAAATCCATCGCCGTCATCTACTCCCAATCACCCCACTCGCTGTTTGTGTTGAAGAGCTCCGGCATCACCAGCTTCAAGGGTCTCGAGGGCAAAAAGATCGGGATTACGCCGGGCAACAGCCACAAGTTCTATTTCCCCAAGGTCGCCGAGCGCGCCGGCACCGACCCGAACAAAATCACCTGGGTGAACATGGACGGCGCGGCAATGGCCGCGCAGCTGATTGCCAAGAATCTCGACGCGGCACCGTTCTATTCGATCCACCACTTTTACCAGAACAAGGCGGCCAAGGCAGCGGGCGAGGAGATCGTTGTGCTGCCCTTTGTCGAGGTCGGCTTCAAGATTTTCGCGGCCACCATCGTCGCCACCGACAAGATGATCGCCGAGAAGCCGGACCTGACACGGCGTTTCTTGCGCGCCATCAAGAAGACCTTCGAGTTCGCGCGCGACAACCCAGAGGAAACCTGTAAGCTGCACGTCGCGAAGATTCC
>Ga0081540_1003029_pt1 | contig 13461 bp, 17 predicted proteins | sample TabmetS2T1R1_FD_71024 | JGI IMG/M metagenome (GOLD analysis project Ga0081540, IMG submission 71024) | Tabebuia heterophylla rhizosphere microbial communities from the University of Puerto Rico - S2T1R1 | ecosystem: Host-associated > Plants > Roots > Rhizosphere ... | reverse complement strand
CGCGGCCCGCGACGACCGCCGGCGGCCGCGCGTCGGCGGGCAGCCCCGCCACGCGGGAAACGGCCGCATCGTCGGGCCGCGCGGGCGCGAGCTCCGTCGCCGCCGGCGCCGCGGAGAGCTCGGTCGGCATCGCCTGGACGTCGAGCGGGAGCATGAGCACGAGCGCCCGCCGCTCGAGCCGCGCCCGCCGGACCGCGCGCACCGCGTCCGCGACCGCGGTCTGCGCGCCGTGCACCCGCTCGGCCACCGCCCCCACCGACTCCACCAGCGCGTCCTGGTCGATCTTGAAGTTCGACCGCTGCGCCGCCGCCGGCGTGTCCGCGGCGAGCACGACGATCGGCGTGCGGCTCTTGGCCGCCTCGGTCAGCCCGGTGATCGCGTTGGTCAGCCCGGGGCCCTGGTGCACGCTCGCGCAGCAGACCTCCCCGCTGACGCGCGCGTACCCGTCGGCCATGCAGACCGCGCCGGTCTCGTGGCGCGCGGCGACGAACGTCGCGCCGGCGTCACGCAGCGCGTTCGTGACTGCGAGGTTCCCGCTCCCAAGCAGCCCGAAGACGAACCGGACCCCTTCCGACGCCAGCGCCCTGCCTACGGCCTCCGAGACGAGCATCGCCGGGGCACGGTACCGCGACGGGCCGGGCGGCCGGCAGCGCGGCGTCGGGTCGCACGCGGTGCGCCGGGCCGAGGTAGGTGACGACCGGCGTCAGCATCGCTACGCCGCCCGAGCCGATGTCGTGTGGTCGTCCACTGACACGGATACGACGCAGGGGCCGGGGCCGATCACCGCGGCGATCACGAGCTCCACGCCGCCGCGCCGCGCCCGGCCGACAGCGGCGCTCGCGGCGCGCTGCGCGTCGCGCGCGGCGACGTTCTGGTGCCAGGGCGCGAGGGTGTGGCGATCGAGTCCGACGACGAGGTAGGTCACGGTGCGGTGACCGTCTCAGCGCCGGATCACCGCGTCCGCGTCGTATGACCCTCAGGTCAAGTGCGGGTGGTCACACGAATGTGGATGATGCGGGGCATGAGCACCTCCACCTCTCTCGTCACCGGCGTCGACTTCGTCGCCGTGCCGGCCCGCGACTTCGACGAATCCGCGCGGTTCTACGGCGACGTCCTCGGGCTGCCCTTCGTCAAGCAGTGGGGCAGCATGCCGGGCAAGGAGTACCAGGCCGGCAACCTCACCCTGGCGGTGATGGACCCGACCGCGTTCGGCCAGGACTTCAAGGCCCACAGCCTGCCCATCGCCCTTCAGGTCGACGACGTCGCCGCCGCGCGCGAGAGCCTCGAGGCGCAGGGCGTGCAGTTCGTCAGCGACATCATCGACTCAGGCGTCTGCCACCAGGCGATCTTCGTGGACCCGGCGGGCAACTCGCTCTCGCTGCACCACCGCTACGCGCCCAAGTAGGTCGCCGCCTCAGGCCTCCGGGTCCTCGAACACCGTCAGCTTGTTGCCGTCCGGGTCGGCGAGCACGGCGGTCGGCATGCCGCCGGGCCCCGGCTCGCCGGGCAGCGGCCCCAGCGAGTCGACCGCGGACGCGGCATGCCCGCCTCCGGCCCGCTCGGCATCGACGACCACGTAGACCGACGCGCCCTCGCGCAGGTGCCACATCGCCTCGCCGTCGGTGGGGAGCATGTCCGGCGGCTTGCCGACCAGGTCGGAGTACCACGCGACGGACGCGTCGTAGTCGCTCACCGGGATCCCCGCGAAGACGTGCGTGAACTGCATGTGCAGCTCCCGTTCTAGCGCGTGCGCGCCATGCGCGCATCGTCGCCCGATGATGCGCTCAGCCCGGCGGCTCGGCGGTCGATCACGCGAGCGTGCGGTCGCCCGCTCTCGTCATCGCCGTCCTCGCCGCGGCCCTCCTCGCCCTCGCGCAGCCCGCGGGAGCCACGCCGTACCTGGCCCCCAGCGGCAAGGTGCTCGTCGGGGTCAGCGGCGGGCGCACGGCTCACGGCTACGTCCGCGCCGCCGGCAAGCGCCCGGCGATGTTCCAGTTCTTCGTGGCCTGGGGCGATCGTTTCCACTACGCCGAGCGCCGGGCGCGACAGGCGCGCTCGGGCCTCATGGTCCATCTGTCGACCTACAACGGGCCCGGCACCAACGAGCGCATCACGCCGCGCGACATCGCCCTGGGCCGCGGCGACCGCTACCTGCTCGCGCTCAGCCGCGACCTGGCCCGCTACCGGCATCCGGTCTACCTGCGGCTGTTCAGCGAGATGAACAACGCCGCCAACCCGTACAGCGCCTTCGATCAAAGCGGCCGGCCGCGCGGCGCCGCCCACACCCAGTACTGGTTCCGCCAGGCATGGCGGCGCATCTACCTCGCCGTCAAGGGCGGCCGGGTCGCGGTCATCGATCGCCGGCTGCGCGCGCTCGGGCTGCCGCGACTGCGTCATGTTCCCCTGCGCTCGAACTTCGTCGCCGCCGCCATCGCCGCGCGGGCCGACCGCGCAGGTCGCCCGCCCCGGCGCCACGTCCGTTCCGCGCGGCGGCTGCCCCGCCCCAAGGTCGCCGTCCAGTGGGTCCCGATGACCGCGGGCTCCCCGGACACCGCAGCCAACCGCCCGTATCGGTACTGGCCGGGCGGCCGCTACCTGGACTGGGTCGGGACCGACTTCTACTCGCGCTTTCCCAACTTCACCGGGCTGTCGCGCTTCTACAGCGCCAAGCGCTACACGCGCAGGCCGTTCGTCTTCGGCGAGTGGGGCATGTGGGGCCGCGACGACCCGGCCTTCATGCGCACCTTCTTCGACTGGATCGGCGCGCACCCTCGCGTGCGGATGCTCGCCTACTACCAGGGCAACCGCACCACCAGCCCGTTTCGCCTGTACCGCTATCCGAAGGCGGCGCGCGTCATGCGCGAGGCGCTGCGCTCGCCGCGCTTCACCGGCCTGCCGCTGCACCTGGGCTGAGCCGTCACGCGGCGTCGATGAGCGCCGGCACCTCCGCCGCGCTGGCCAGCAGATGGGTGTGCCGGACGCGGCCCAGCGTCGCCGCGTCGACCTTCCCCGTGAGCACGCCGACGACCGCTCCGGCGCCCGCGTTCGCGCCCGCCTGGAGATCCAGCACGGTGTCGCCGGCCGTCAGCACGCGGCCGACGTCGCGCACGCCGGTCAGCTCCATCGCCCGGAAGATCATGTACGGCGCCGGGCGCCCGCGCGGGACCTCGTCGGCGCACACCACCGCGTCCAGGACGCCGTTGCCCCACCCCACGCCGTCGAGCAGCGGCTGGGTGATCGAGCGATCGAAGCCGGTCGTGAGCGCCACCCTGATGCCCCGTGTCCGCAGCGCGGCGAGCGCCTCGGGCACGCCCGGGAACGGCTGCGGCGGCCGCGCGCCGTAGGCCTCGTCCAGCCGCCGCCGGAAGTCGTCGTGGACGCGCGCGACCTCCTCGTCGGAGACCTGGCCACCGAGCAGCGCGCGGATCGCCTCGTGCTTGTCGGCGCCCATCCACTGCGCCACGTCGGCGGCGCTCACCCGCGCGCCGGCGGCGGTCACCGCCGCCTCGAGCGTCTCGTACACGGCGCCGTGCTCCTGCACGGTCGTCCCGGCGATGTCCAGCGCGACGAGCTCGATGGTCATGCGGCCTCCCGGCGCGCCCTCGCGGGCGGCGTCTGCTGTGCGTTCTCGACGGTGAAGGTGACGATGTCGGGCCGATAGCGATCGTCGGAGAACTCGAGCTGCTCACCCGAGCTGCTGGCGGTGTGGCGGCGCTCGCGCAGCAGCGGCGCGCCCCGCGGCACGGCGAGCAGCTCGGCGTCGGTCTCGTCGGCGGCGACCGCGTCGAAGACGTGGCGCGCGACCGCGAGGTCGACGCCGCGCTCGGTCAGATAGGCGTAGATCGAGCCGGAGTCGGGGTCGAAGTCGAAGAGCAGCCGGCCCGCGGCTTCGATGAACGACGTGCGCTCGACCATCGCCGGCTCGCCGTCGAGCAGGCGCAGCCGCAGGACCTCGACGACCGGCTCGCCCTCCTCCAGACCGAGCGCGTCGGCCGCCTCGGCCGACGCGGGCCGCCGCGCGATCTCCAGCGTGCGCTGCCCGGGCCGGCGGCCGCTCTCGACCGCCCATCGCGAGAACGACAGCAGCGTCTCGAACGGCTGCGGCACGGGCTGTGCGCGGACGATCGGCGGCCTGCCGCGGCCGCCGCCGATGAGCCCCTCGGCGCGCAGGGTCGCGAGCGCCTGGCGCACGGGGCCGCGCGACGCGCCGACCTGGCGGCACAGCTCGGCCTCGGTGGGCAGCGCCGAGCCGACGGGCAGGACGCCGGTGGCGATGCGCTGGCGCAGCTCGTCTGCCAGCAGCTTGTGGAGCGGCGGGTCCGAGGCCACAAGTTGACTATACATCTCGTTCACGGCAGCGTCACGGGGCACCGCGAGGATCTTCGACAACACGACGAACACAAGCGTGAAGATGTCGAGAACTTGTATTGACAACTCAGGCTGGTCAGGTTCAGGCTCGCGGCGTGACCGCTCCTGTGCACCGCACCGTGGACGTGGCGATCGTCGGCGCCGGCATCGTGGGCCTCGCCCACGCCGTCGAGGCGGCCCGCCGCGGGCTCTCGGTGGTCGTCGTCGATCGCGACGACCGGGCCAACGGCGCCTCGGTGCGCAACTTCGGCCACGGGTGCTTCACCGTCCAGGCCGCCGAGGCGCTGGACTACGCGATGCGCGCCCGCGAGCGCTGGCTCGAGCTCGCCGCCCTGGCCGGCTTCTGGACCAGCGACGCCGGGACTGTCGTCGTCGCGCGGGCGCAGGACGAGCTCGCCGTCCTCGAGGAGCTCGCCGGCCGGCGCAACGGCCAGGTCAGGATCATGAGCCGGGCCCAGACGCTCGCCCGGATCCCGTTCGAGGCCGACGACGTCGTCGGCGGGGCGCACCTCCCGCTCGACCTGCGCGTCGACCCGCGCACCGCGCTGCCCGCCATCGCGTCGTGGCTGACGACTCAGGGCGTCGAGCTGCGCTGGGCGACGACCGCCCTCGGCGCCGAGCCCGGCCGCCTGGCCACCAGCCGCGGCGAGATCGAGGCCGACACCATCGTCATAGCCACCGGCCACGACCTCGACCGCCTCTTCCCCTCGGTCGCCGAGCGCGCCGGCCTCCGGCGCTGCACCCTGCACATGCTGCGCGTCGCCAGCCCCGGCGGCCGTCGCATCGACCCGGCGGTGCTCACCGGGCTCTCGCTCCTGCGCTACCGCGGCTTCGCCGACTGCCCCTCGCTGCCCGCCGTCCACGAGCGCATCGCGCGCGAGCACCCCGAGCTGCTCGACGCCGACGTCAACCTCATGCTCACCCAGCGCCCCGACGGCGACCTGACGATCGGCGACACCCACGCCTACGCGCGCACGCCGTCGCCCTTCCGCGACGAGCGCCTCGACGAGCTCGTCCTCGCGGAGACCGCGCGCCTGATCGGCGTCGACCACCTCGTCGTCCGCGAGCGCTGGCAGGGCGTCTACGCCCACGCGCCCGGCCGCGAGTTCCTGGTCGACGAGCCCGCGCCCGGCGTCCACGCGGTCGCAGTGACTTCCGGCATCGGCATGACCACCGCCCTGGGCCTCGCCCCGGCGGTCCTCGATGGGGTTCGGATTCCCACCACCTGACCAGTTCCAACAAGGAGACCCACCATGCGTGCCTCACGGCTGATCGCTGCGTCGATCGCCTGCCTTGCCGCGGCCGTCATCGCGGGATGCGGCTCCAGCAACGACGACAAGACCACCAGCACCCAGGCCACCGCCAAGCAGCAGTCGGCGGCCTCCGGCGACGCGAGCTGCCCGAACGGCAAGGTCCGCTTCGGCGTCGAGCCCTACGAGGACCCGGCCAAGCTCACCCCCGCCTACACCACGCTCGCCAGCGCGCTGGAGAAGCAGCTCGGCTGCCCGGTCCAGCTGCGGATCGTCCAGGACTACTCGGCCGAGGTGCTGGCGATGCGCAACGGCCAGCTCGACATGGCCGAGTTCGGGCCGCTCGGGTTCGTCTTCGCCTACCAGAAGGCCAACGCCGAGCCGCTCGTGTCGTTCGCCAACTCCGACGGCCAGCTGTCGAGCTACAAGGCCGGCATCTGGGTCCCGAAGGACTCGAAGATCCAGAGCGTGGAGCAGCTGAAGGGCCACTCGCTGGCCCTCGCCGACCCGGGCTCGACCTCGGGCGACGCGATGCCGCGCTACGCGCTGCGCCAGGCCGGCCTGACGCAGTCAGACGTCAAGCTCAACTACACCGGCGGGCACCCCGAGTCGCTGCTGGCGCTCGTGAAGGGCAAGGTCGACGCCGGCGAGCTCAACACCCAGGAGCTCGCGACGGCCAAGGCCGCCCACCAGTTCGACGAGTCGAAGTTCCGCCAGATCTGGGCATCGAACCCGATCCCCAACGACCCGATCACGATCGACGCCAAGCTGCCCGCCGCGTTCAAGGCGAAGGTCAAGGACGCCCTGACCAACCTGCAGCCCACCGACGTGGCCAAGGTCGGCGCGTTCCTCGACGTCAGCCCGCCCGGGCCGATGATCGCGGTGACCAAGCAGACCTACCAGCCGCTCTTCGACCTCGCCCAGACGATGGGCCTGACCGAGAAGGACGCCTGATCGGCCATGCCGGCCGTAGGTGAGGGGATGGCGGTCGCGGTGCAGCGCGACCGCCATCCTGGCGTCGAGGCCGACGCGCCGCTGGCCATCGCCGGGCTGCGCAAGTCGTTCGGCGAGCGCACCGTGCTCGACGGGATCGATCTCACCGTGCGCCGCGGCGAGCTCGTCGCGATCCTCGGCGCCAACGGCTCGGGCAAGTCGACCGCGCTGCGCTGCGTGGTCGGGCTGGCCACGCCCGACGCCGGCTCGATCCGGATCGAGGGCCGCGAGGTCGTCGGCGCCCACGGCGACAGCCTCGTCGCCGCGCGCCGGCAGGCGGCGATGATCTTCCAGCAGATCCACCTCGTGCGCCGCCGCAACGCGATCGACAACGTCTGCAGCGGCGCGCTCGGCCGCCTGCCGCTCTCGCGCTCGCTGACACCGGTGCTCTTCCCGCGCGAGCTGCGCCAGGAGGCGATGGCCTGCCTGCACCGAGTCGGCCTGGCCGACCGCGCCGGCGAGCGGGTCTCGCGCCTCTCCGGCGGCCAGCAGCAGCGCGTTGCCATCGCCCGCGCGCTGTGCCAGCGCGCGAGCATCCTGCTCGCCGACGAGCCCGTCTCCGCTCTGGACCCGGCCGCCGCCGAGCAGGTCTTCGCCGTCCTGGCCGACCTGGCCCGCAACGAGCACCTCGCGGTCGCCGCGGTGCTGCACCAGCCCGACCTCGCCCGCCGCCACGCCGACCGGCTCGTCGGGCTCCTGCACGGACGGATCGCCTTCGACGCGCCGCCGAGCGAGGTCTCCGACCCGCAATGCGATGCGCTCTACGCGCCCGAACGGGGAGCCGCATGATGGCCGCCACCACCGTCGCCGAGACCGTACCGCCGCCGCCGAGGACGGCGCTGCGCTCGCGCCGCGCGCTCGTCATCGGGCTCGTCGTCGCGGCGATCGTCGCGCTGCACGCGGTGGCGTGGAGCAAGACCGAGTTCTCGCCCCATGCGCTCATCCACGGGTGGCACGGGATGGTCGACTTCGTCAGCCAGGCCTGGCCGCCCGACTTCAGCTGGGACGACGTCCTGCACCCCGGGCTCAACGCCGCGCTCGTGACGCTGTGCATCGGCCTGCTCGGCACGACGTTCTCCATCCCCTTCGCGGGCGCGCTCGCGGTCATGGGCGCGCGCACGACGGCGCCGAACATCGTCGTCTACCAGGCGAGCCGCTCGACGATGTCGGCCCTGCGCGCGGTGCCCGACGTCGTCTTCGCGCTGATCTTCGTGACCGCGGTCGGGCTCGGGCCGTTCCCGGGCGTCCTCGCGCTGATGGTCCACAACACCGGGGTGATGGGCAAGCTGTGGTCGGAGGCGATCGAGGAGACCGACCTCGGGCCGGTCGAGGCGCTGCGCACCAACGGCGCCCGCGGCGCGCAGGTCGTCTCCCACGCGGTGCTGCCGGCGGTCGTGCCCCAGCTGGTGGGCCTGCTGCTCTACCGCTTCGACGTCAACGTGCGCGCCTCGCTCGTGCTCGGCCTCGTCGGCGCCGGCGGCATCGGCTTCCTCATCAACCAGTCGATACAGCTGTTCCGGTTCGACCAGATGCTCACCTACATCCTGATCGTGCTGGTGCTGATCATCGCGGTCGATCAGCTGTCGGCGTTCGTGCGCCGCCGCCTCGCCTGAGCGGCCGAATAGCATCCGGCGATGGCCTCCCTCGCCGGCAGGAACGCGATCGTCACCGGGGCCGCGACCGGGATCGGGCGCGCCACCGCGCAGCTCTTCGCGCAGCGCGGAGCGAAGGTCGTCGCCGCGGGGCTGCAGCCACAGGAGCTCGACGCGACGGTCAAGGCGATCACGGACGCCGGCGGCGAGGCGGTCGCCGCGCACGCCGACGTCTCCGATCCGGAGGCGATCGCGGAGGTCGCGGCGACGGCGCGTTCGGCGTTCGGCGGCGCCGACGTCCTCGTCAACAACGCCGGCGTCTACCCGCTGGGCCACTGGCACGAGATGACCGCCGACCACTTCGACGATGTCTTCCGCGTCAACGTCCGCGGCTACCAGCTCCTCGCGCAGGCGGTGCGGCCGCAGATGCTCGCCCGCGGCGGCGGCGCGATCATCAACGTCTCCTCGGTGACCTTCTGGACCGGGATGGGGCTGCTTTCGACCTACATCGCCTCCAAGGGCGCGGTCATCGGGCTCACGCGCGCGATCGCGCGCGAGGCCGGGGCCGACAACATCCGCGTCAACTCGGTCGCGCCCGGCGCCTTCGCGACCGCGGCCAGCGCGATCCACGCCGACCAGGAGAAGCTCTGGCGCGAGGTGCTCGAGGCCCAGGCGCTCAAGCGCCGCGGCGAGGTCGAGGACGTCGCCCGGGTCATCGCCTTCTTCGCGAGCGAGGACGCGAGCTTCGTCACCGGCCAGACGCTGCTCGTCGACGGCGGCTGGATGTTCGGCTGAGCTCCTGCCGGGCGTTGTAGGTGCGGGCCATGTCCTGGGCCCAGCGCTCGGCCGGGAAGTCCTCGCGCTTGGCGAAGGCGCACAGCCAGTCGCCGGGGTCGTCCTCCCACGCGACGAGGAACCGCTCGGCTTCCTCGACGACGGTGAGCCGGTCCCTCACCGCCGCGCTCCGCCAACCGTCACGACGACCTCGCCGTCGCGGACCTCGACCGGGTAGCGGCGCAGGGTGATCTCCGGGTAGGCAAGGCACCGCCCGGTCGGCACGTGGTACTCCAGGCCGTGCCACGGGCAGGCGATGACCTCGTCCTCCATCACCCAGCGCGGGCGCCAGCCCGTCGAGGCGTCGGCGGCCAGCGTCCCGGTCGCGCAGCGCCCCTCGCACAGCGGCCCGGTCTGGTGCGGGCAGAGGTTGGGCAGCCCGTAGAAGCGGCCGCCGATGTTGAAGACCCCGATCTGGCGGCCACCTGCGAGCACGACCTTGTGCGTCCCGGCCGGGAACTCGTCCGCCCGCCCCACGACGACGTCCGTCATCGCCGCCGCCCGCTCGCGTCGATGCCGAAGAGCTCGAGCGCGTTCTCGCCGAAGACCTTGCGCCGCTGCTCGTCGCTGAACGGCACCTGGTTGAGCTTCATCGGGTGGTCGAAGTCGTGATGCGGCCAGTCCGACGCGAAGATCGTCGTGTCCTCGCCGTCGTAGAGCTCCATCAGCGTCACGAGGTCGCGCAGGCGCTCGGGCTCCTCGATCGGCTGCGTGGCGACGTAGACGCGCTTGAGGTACGTGCTCGGCCGCTCCTCGAGGAACGGCACCTCGCGCCGGCGCTCGAGGTACTCCTTGTCGAGGCGGTTGCACACGAACGGCATCCAGGAGATGCCGGCCTCGGTGACGCCGATCTTCAGCTCGGGGTAGCGGACGACCACGCCGGTCGAGACCATGCTGATGAGGTTGGCCATGATCGAGAAGGTGTGGCTGGTGGAGTGCCGCGCGAACTCGGTGTCGAAGCCGTGGTTGTTGAACGGGAAGGCCGGCGAGGTGACGGTCACGGCGTGCAGCAGCACCGGCAGGCGCGCCTGCTGGGCGGCGTCGAAGATCGGGTCGTACTTGCGGTGGCCCCAGAGCGGGTCCAATCCCGCGCACGGCAGGTACACCGCGGCGATCGATGCGTCGTCGGCGTAGCGCTGGATCTCGGCCGCGGCGTCGACGGGGTCCTGCGGGCAGGCGACGATCGCGCCCAGCAGCGCGTCCTGCTCGGAGGTCCACTCCTCGACCAGCCACGCGTTGTACGCGCGCGCCAGCGCAGCCGCGTAGTCGGCCTGCGGCAGCACCGCGAGCTTGAGCAGGTGATCGGGGAAGAGCACGGCGAGGTCGACGTGGATCTCGCGCAGCTCGGCCACCATCTGCTCGGGCGTGTGGACCATCCGCGTCGCCTCGTGCGAGCTCGGGAAGCGCGCGGTCAGGGTGCCGTCGCCTCCCGGCGAGAAGCCGGGGATATCCAGGTAGCGCTCGGGAACGTCGGCCACGTTGCGCAGCGCGACGTCCCACGGCGGATCGCAGTACGCAGCCAGCGCGCCCGGGCTCTCGTGGACGTGGACGTCGGCGTCGACGATCAGCAGGTCGGACAGCGATGTGCGGGCCACTCGCCGCGATGATCGCACGCGTACCATCCGCGCCGTCATGGAGATCGTCCCCGGCATCCACCGCATCGAGGGCGACCTCGGCGAGCGCTACGTCGCGATGTACCTCCTCGCCGGCGAGGATCGCACGCTGCTCGTGGACACCGGCGTGCGCGACATGCCCCAGCAGGTCGTCGCGCCGTACCTGGCGAAGCTCGGGCGCTCGCTGACCGACCTCGACGACGTCCTCATCTCCCACGCCGACGTCGACCACTGCGGCGGCAACCGCGAGCTGCGCGCCGCGGCGCCCGGAACGCGCCTGATGTGCGGCGAGCCCGACCGCGCATGGATCCAGTCCAACGCGACGATGATGGCCGCCAACTACCGCTGGTACGAGGCGTACGGCTTCGGCCCGTCCGACGACGACATCGCCTTCCTCGAGCGCGAGCTCGGCGGCGACGCGCCGATCGACGTCGGCCTGCGCGGCGGCGAGACGCTGCGCCTGGGCGCCGACTGGCGCGTGGAGGTCCTCGCGCTGCCGGGGCACACGCCCGGCCACGTCGGGCTGTGGGACCCGCGCAGCGGCGCGGCGATCATCATCGACGCCGCCCTGTGCGACGGCATCTACGACCGCGCCGGGCAGCGGCTCATCGCGCCGCGCTACTACGACGCCCCCGCCTACGAGGCGACGATCCGCCGCCTGCGGGCGCTGGACCCCGAGCTGCTCCTCACCGCGCACTACGACGTGATGGACCGCGCGGCCGCGCGGGACTTCCTCGACCGCTCCCTCGGGTACGTGCAGCAGGTGCGCGAAGCGGTGCGGGCGGCGGCGGGCACCGCCGACCTGTGGGCGCTGACGGAGAAGGTCAACGACGCCGTCGGGCCGTTTCCGTCCTTCACGCACGAGATCGCCGCCTCGGTGCGTGCGCATCTTGCCGAGGTCTGAGCGAAGCTTCAGCGCATGTGCCGGCTCTTCGGCATGAGCGGTGGCGGGCAGCGCGTCAAGGCGACGTTCTGGCTGCTCGAGGCGCCAGACAGCCTGGCCCAGCAGAGCCGCCGCGAGCCCGACGGCACCGGGATCGGTTGGTTCGACGAAGCCGGTCGCCCGCACGTCGCCAAGCAGCCGATCGCCGCCTTCGCGGACGAGGAGTTCGCGCGCGAGGCGCGCGAGCTCGAGTCGACGACGTTCGTCGCGCACGTCCGCTACGCGACGACCGGCTCGGTGGAGGCAAGGAACACGCATCCGTTCGAGCAGCGTGGCCGCCTGTTCGCCCACAACGGCGTGCTCGGCGAGCTCGCTCGCCTCGAGCGCGAGCTCGGCGACGACATGCAGCTCGTCCAGGGCGACTCCGACTCCGAGAGGCTCTTCGCGCTGATCACGCGAGAGATCGACCGGCGGGGCGACGTGACTGCCGGCATCGTCGCCGCCGCGCGCTGGGTCGCCCGCGAGCTGCCGATCTTCGCGATCAACCTCATCCTCGCCACCGCCGACGGCCTGTGGGCGCTGCGCTACCCCGACGCGCACGAGCTGTGGGTCCTCGAGCGGGCACCCGGCGGGCAGCGCGGCTCGCACCATCTCGACGCCGCCAGCGCCGCGGGCCGCGTGCGGGTCCGCTCGGGGACCCTGGCGCACCAGGGCTGCGTGATCGTCGCCAGCGAGCCGATGGACGAGGACCCCGGCTGGCGCATGCTGCGATCGGGCGAGCTCATCCACGTGGGACCGGGGCTCGAGGTCGCGTCGACGGTCGCGGTCGACCACCCGCCGGCGCACCTGCTGCCTCGCAGCTGACGCGCCGCAGCGATGCCGTCCAGGATCGTGGTGGCGGAGCGGGAACGGGTCACCTTGGTGCTCGCGGACGACCACGTGGTCGTGCGGGCCGGCCTCCGGCTCGTCCTCGAGAACGCCGGCATCGAGGTGCTGGCCGAGGCGGAGGACGCCGAAGGCGCCGTCCGGATGGTGCGCAAGCGGACTTAGCGCCTCGCGAGGGCCCGGTCATCAGCGCGACGCGAGTTGCTCGATGTGAGCGATGTCGCGCCGGTAGATGCGAACGTCTCCGCGGGCGAGCACCGCCCGCTGGGCAGGGTCGCCGGCGGCCGCCTGGCGCTCGATGAAGGCGACGAGCTCGCGGAGCTTGGCCGCCGCGGGCTGAGGGACGTCGGACGGCGCGATCTGCGGGTCGGCGTACGCGGCGCAGAACGCCGCCAATCGCCGCGTCTGTGCAACCGTTCCCAGGAACGGCGTGTCGGGGTTGGCGGGATCGGTCAGGGGGACGAAGCGGTACGCGGTGTAGGCCATGTCCCAGACGCGCGGACCCGGCGAGGCGACATCGAGGTCGATGACGCCGGTCGGCCTCTCGTCCTCGAACATCAGGTTGTAGGGGGCGAAGTCGTTGTGGCAGATGACCTCTGCGGGCTCGTGTGCCTGCCACTGCCAGCGCCCGCCCGGGGGCGGGACGAACCCGGCGCTCGCGTCGTGAAAGGCGCGCAGGAACCGCGCGACCGCGGTCAGCGTGGCGTCCGACCAGGCGAAGTCCGGCAGCGGGTAGGTCGCAGGCGCGCCGGGCAGCAACGAGATGATCTCCCGACCGCGACCGTCGATGCCAAGTGGCTCCGGAACCGCCTTGAAGCCCGACGCTCGCAGGTGGCGCATGAACGCGTGGATCGTCGGCGTCCAAGGACCGGCCGCTCGCCGCACCGTGTCACCGACGCGCACGACGGCGGTCATGTTGCCGCCGGCCAGGATCTCCTCGACGCCGCCGAGCGGCTCCTCGGAGACGCGGCGGTTCTGCTGCGGCAGGAAGTCCATGGCGTAGTGGATGCCCTGGAGATCGCGGCCGGGGATCGGCAGGTCGC
>Ga0081540_1003028_pt1 | contig 13464 bp, 10 predicted proteins | sample TabmetS2T1R1_FD_71024 | JGI IMG/M metagenome (GOLD analysis project Ga0081540, IMG submission 71024) | Tabebuia heterophylla rhizosphere microbial communities from the University of Puerto Rico - S2T1R1 | ecosystem: Host-associated > Plants > Roots > Rhizosphere ... | reverse complement strand
CAGAGGGCTGCAGTAAAGACGGAATTGAGCGGGACCATCATTTTCCTGGAGTGGATTGGCCTCGTCGCAGTCGGACTGGCGTGCGCTTTCGCTGCCAGCAAGGTTACGCTGATCGTCGCCTGCCTCTTCGCTCTGCAAGGCATTGTCTACAACGTGCCAGGCGCCCGGACCAAGGACAAAGCCTATCTCGATGTGATTTCGGAATCTGTCAATAATCCTCTTCGCCTGGTGATCGGATGGGCAATGATAGATCCGACCACCTTGCCCCCGAGCTCCATCATTCTCACATATTGGGCGGGCGGCGCGTTTCTTATGGCGGCAAAGCGGCTTTCAGAATTCAGGGAGATCACTGCGTCGCACGGACGTGGCCTGCTGGAGCGATACAGGGCGAGCTTTGCGGGCTATTCCGAGATATCGCTGACCGTGTCGTGCTTCGTCTACGCCCTCATCACCAGCTTCTTTCTTGCCATCTTCTTGATCAAGTATCGCGTCGAATATCTGCTTACGGTGCCCGTGCTGATTGCATTGTTCGGACACTACCTCGCTCTGTCGATGCAGCCGGAATCGACGGCCCAGAAACCCGAAAAGCTGTTCAAAGAACGCGGGTTGATCATTCTCGTTGGCTTGCTGGCTATCACGTTTCTGTTTGCGACCGCCGTGGACATACCCGCCCTCGAGGTTTTCAGCGGCCAGCGATACATCACCCTGCAATGACGTCGACGTTCACAGCCGCGGATTGGCGGGAAATTCGTCTCGTGGCGTTCGACGTGGACGGTACACTCTACAGACAGCGCCCGTTGCGCCTGAGGATGGGGTGCGACATGGTGCTACATGCCGTGGCGAAGCGTGACCTGAATGCTATTAATGTCGTCAGCGCATATCGGCGCATAAGAGAGCGCCTGGCTACCGAAGAGGTCCTCGACTTCGAACCAGTTCTGATCGCCGAGACTGCGAAGGCGACGTCTATGTCGCCCGAACGCGTGCACGCGATCGTGTCCGAATGGATTGAAACCAGACCGCTTCGCTATTTGAGGAGCTGCCTTTTTTCGGGAGTGCCGCAATTGTTTGCTGGATTGCAACGCGCCGGCAAGAAGATCGGCGTCTTTTCGGACTACCCCGCGACGGAGAAGCTTGCTGCGATGGGTTTGGCGGTTCATCACGTGGTCGCGGCCAGCGATGTCGGGCTGCTCAAACCTCATGCCGGAGGTCTCCAATCGCTCATGGCCGCAGCCAGTTCGACAGCACACGACACCCTGTTCATCGGCGACCGCGCAGATCGCGACGGTGTTGCCGGCCAAAGGGCCGGAGTCAGAACTTTGATCAGATCTTCGAAACCCATCCAAGGCTTTCAGACTTTCAAGACGTTTAATGATCCATTGTTCAATCCACTCATGCAATAGGATCCCCGGTGGTCTTTTGACCGTATGTACCTATCGGCGATGTGGCTTGTTGCAAATAACGATCTCAGGAAACGAGTGTTGCGTGCCTGGCAAATGGGCGAGACCGAGCGCGGACGGCTGGATACGATGCAACGTGGGGAAACCGCCGCTGTCGGAACTAGGCGCGCAATCTTCGATGAAGCCTAGCGCTAGCATCAGGCGAGAGCGCGCCGTGACCACGCGCAGTCGCCTGAAGGTCAACCGCGACGCTGTCGAAACAGCCGTCCGGGCGAAATTGCCTTCGACGCACAAGGGAATTCGCGATATATCGTCCGGTTGTAGACGCACTCAGATTTTTTGCCGTATCCGGAGCCATCCGTGAGATCAAATACCACCAGGCTCCTGGTTCGCAACGTCGTTCACCTTGGATTGGGACAAGTCGTAACCACAGCCCTCGGGGTACTTCTAACAGCTGTCATTGGGCGGGCGTTGGAACCCTCACAGCTCGGTATCCTTTACATTGTCTTGGCCATCACCGGATTCGTCGGCGTCATCGTTGAATGGGGCCAGGGCGTGTATCTTGTGAGAGAAATGGCGAGAGGGCGGGTTGATGAGCCCGAGTTAATTGGAAGCGCACTTCTACTTCGGCTGGCAACAATCGTCTTCTCCTCAATGCTTGCAGTCGCCATCGCGCTGGCTATGGGATACGGCGGCGAGATCGTTACGCTGACATTGTTGGCCATGATGGCTGGAATTCCGTCCGGGCTGTTTGCGACGCTCGCTTGCTCCTTTCGCAGCAGGGACCGAATGGACATCGATGCACTTGCAAATTCGGTCGGCAAGGCGATGACCCTGGTCGCGACCTTTATCGCTTTGCGCTTTGGTGGCGGACTGACGGAAGTGATTTTGATGGGAGGTATTGGTGCCATTTCGACCCTGCTGGTTGGGGTAATTGCGGCTTTGCGATTGGATGTTGCAGTCAAAGCGCCCGTGATGAAGGCGGTTCGGGAAATCTTTCGGCATGGCGCACCGATCACGGTGTTCTCCCTCGTGTTAGGATCGCAGCCTTTTCTCGACATATTAATGCTTTCTGCATTTGCCGGCCCGACAGTCGTGGGATGGTTCGGCGCCTTCCGCAGTATTTTTGGGATTATTATCTCTCCGGCGATGATCTTGCTGGGAGCGACCTTTCCACAGCTTTCGCGCGCGTCGCTTTCGTTGCCGGATTTTCAGCGCATGATCGATGCAACCGGGCGGATCATGTTCATCGCGGCTGCATTCACGTCCTCGGCGCTCTTCTTGTTCGCAGACCATGTAGTCGCTATCGTATTCGGGCACGGTCGCTTCGAACAGACCGCGTCAATCTTGCGCGTGAATGCCGTCTTCATACCGTTATTGTTCTTGGTGCTCGTATTGGCATCCGCCATGAACGCAGTCGGCCGAAATAAGGAGATGGCCGTCATCAGCATCGTCAGGGTCGCTGCCTGCGCGGCCTTGAATTGGCTTTTAATCGGCTACTGGCAGCAGAAGTTTGGAAATGGAGCCATCGCGCTTGTTATCATAGCCGGTGTGGCAGAAATACCGGCGACAGTCGCGTGTTTGATTTTTCTCCCCAAGGGTGCAGTCGGATCGACCACGATGCTCAGTATGATCCGAGCTTGCGTTGCATCGCTATGCACGGTCGTACCACTATGGATGCTGCAGCCACTCGGGCTTTTTTATCTCATTCCGCTCTATGCTCTATTGTCTGTGCTGATGGCCATGGTCACACGGCTTGTATTGCCGAGTGATCTACGGCTCGCGTGGGACATAGCGCGCAGCAGAATGGTTGCACCAGAGGCAGCGAAATCCGCGCCGGACAGTTGATGGTTGGCAAGGTAGGAAATCAAGACCGCCACGAAGCCAATTTGCTGTTTGCGCCGACGTTGACGAAACGCGCTCCAACGGAGCGATTTGTTGTGAACCACGCCGCAGCGTGCTCAAACAACAAGTCCAGCGTTGGCCTTCGGGCAAGCTAGCCACGCTCGGGGCATGGTATTTTTGTTTTCACGGATCAAGTTTAACCTTAAGATCAAAATTGCCGTATGGTTCGCGTGGCCGGAAGCGATAGAGCAGTTCGGCCAGCATCTATCAAGCCAAGCTTGACCCCCGCGGGTGGACTGGACGAGAGCCAAATCGCGAGATACCACTACTGGTACCCGCTAGCGCGATGTTAACGAGAGCAAGAGGAAATTGGCGTCTCGCCGATGATGGCCTGCGGGCTCGTGCCACACGTGCGATTTAAGCAAAAGAAGCGATATGGAAAACACCCCGCAGCCGTTTGTTTCGGCCGTCATCTGCACAAGAAATCGACCCCAGAAGATTGGGAATGCAGTTGAGTCAGTTTTAGCCAATACCTATCCGAATTTCGATCTCACCGTCGTGGACCAAAGCGCGAATGATGAAACTGAAACGTTATTGCGCCAAGTCGGCCAGCGTGATGGGCGGGTCCGTTATCGACGGATGAGCAAATCCGGGGCGTCGCGTGCGCGCAATATGGGCATTGCGAGCACGAGCGGTCCGATCATTGCTTTCACCGACGATGACTGCCTCGTTCCTTCGGACTGGATCGAGAAGATCGTGGCGGTTTTCAGGGAGCAGCGTGACGGCGAACTGATGTACGGTCAGGTGTTTGCCGCCTATCCCGAGAACGGCGGGGAAGAATTGACGCCGGCACTGCGCATCGAAAAGCCAGAACGATTGGATCGCGTGAATGGTTTTCGTGTGTTCGGGATGAGCGCGAATTTCGCCGCCCGGCGTTCACTGTTCGAGCGGGCCGGCACGTTCGATGAGATGCTCGGAGCCGGCGGGCAGCTCAAATCTGCAGAGGACTTCGACTTGGCATATCGCGCCTACCGGCGGAATGCCGTAATTCTTTTGCGGCCCGAGGTGATCGTCCGCCACGATGGCCGTCGCGAGCGCGAAGACTGGCCAGCATTGCTCCGATCTTATGGTTTCGGTGATGGAGCCTTCTATTCCAAGCACGTGCGTTGCAGGGATCCATTCGCTGCGTGGCTGGCGACCAAGTTCTTCGGCGTGCAAAGCGCCAAGTTCATCGTCAAGAGCGCTCTCGGGCGCCGCCCCGCCGAAATTCACTACCTTTCGGGATTCGTCCAAGGCGTCCGAGGAGGGCTCAAGTTCAGTGTTGACCGCGCGACACTTCTGTACACTGAGAAAAATTAGGGGAGATCGTCATATCGGCGCAGGAGGAAGAACCTTGCCCCCACATCGTCTAAGTCGATGTTCAACAAAGCGCTTACTCACTCGCGGCGCCAGCCATCAGGGATATCCAGAGCTCGGATTGGTCGAGCTGGCGCACCTGCTACAAGAGTCTTCGCCGGGACGTCTCCCACCACGATCGATCCGGCCGCGACGACAGCATGGTCGCCAATGGTCACGCCGGGAAGGATGGTCGCAGAACGGCCGATCCAGACGTTGGCACCTAGACGAACTGGCGCAAACCGGGTTGGACGCGACGGCTCGATGGGATGGTAGTCCGAGTCGAAAATGGCCACCAAGTCCCCGATCAGGCAATCGTCACCGATTTCGATACTGTGATTGGCTACGACCGTCGCACCCGTGTTGATGAAGACACGCTCGCCGAGCACAAGGGAGCCATGCCTGCCGGCGCCCACCTCGATTGGTATCGTCTTGCAGCGCAGGAACAAGCGTCCGCACCTGATTGATCCAGCGGTGATAAGCACCGGGTGCCGCCCATCCACAGTCACGACGGCCGACCGTGCGCCCGCCCAACGGAATACGGCCGTAGCCCAGAGGCTGGAGGGCACACCACGAACCTTAATCACTGATCACATCCCCCAACAGGAACTCGAGTCGCTCGCCAACCAGCTTCGCCACGATCGGCCCAGAGATGATCATTGACCACCTCGAGAGTAGTGCTGCCGGCACGCATGCAGACGGATGCAAAAAGTCGCCTCTTGCGTAGGGAGAGCACGCAACGCGTCGCAGCAAAATTTTGTGGCGAACACAAATCATCAATGGTTTCGAAGTAACCTTATCTCCCTGGCATCCAGAGCGACAATCCCTCGGGGTATTGACACCGTACTCGCTTGTAACACAAGGTATAATTCAAACCTTAAAATCCTGGACTCGCAAGATCGAGGATTGCCTGGATCGGGTGACAGAGGGATTGTGTCGAGATCGGTACGCTGTCGCGAGTGTAGCAGGTAGGCGCCATCCGATATTGAACTTTTTCTCAACCGAAAGTGCCTCTCCGGAATGCCAAAGTTCATGAACCGTGAGCAGAAGTCTAACTCGCCCGGCATCAGTCTTTCCCTGGTGGCGATTATGCCGGTATTCGCAGTTTTTTATGCTTTGGTGATCCTTCCCTTTATTCCCATGGGGAACGAACGGGGGGCGGAGAACATCCTGTTTTGGCCGGTTGTGGCCGGGCTGACATTGACGCTTGTTCTCATGAACTGGGCGCGAATAGATTCCAGGTTTTTCCGTTCCTTGCCGATAATGAGTCTGATCGCCTATCTCCTGTTTGCGGCCGCAAGCGTAGCATGGGCGTATAACCCGGAACTCTCCTTCACTCGGCTTGTGCTGCAGGTGCTGGTGTTCATCGTTGTCGTTGTGCCATACGCTCTGTCGATACCTGCGAAATACACGATTCGACGCGTGTATCTTTGTTACGCCATCGCGCTTGTCGTCAGCGCAGTCTACGTCTTGACGACACCGGCATCTCAAATCGGTCATCCCGGATATTTTACCCATAAGCAGGATCTAGGCCTGCTTGGTGCGGTCGGCATTATCTTGTCAAGCCATGAGCTTCTGCAACGTGGCTGGCGACGTCTCTCTGCTGTTGTCACACTAGGTTTGGGATTTTGGCTCATATTCGCGAGCCAGTCAAAAAGCACATTGGCGCTCTCGCTGTTAGCGATACCGTGTTCGGCGCTGATATTGGTACTTTGCAAGAAGACACGTCTGACGCCAGCGTGTTTCGTCGCCGCTGTCGTGCTCGCGTCGATATTCGTGTCCAACCCGATTGAACGGTTAGGATACAGGCTGTACGGAGACTCCACTCTCACTGGGCGAACGGGAATATGGGGTTTCATTGAGTATCAGATATCGCAGAAACCCTGGCTTGGTTGGGGGTATCATTCGTACTTCTTTGTGCCGAATTCTCCCCAAGAGGCGGCACCCGGGTATATTCGGGAAATGCCGTCAAGCCATAGCGGGTATTTGGAGCTGAGGCTCGAGACGGGTCGGATCGGCTCTTGGATATTCCTTGCGTTTATCTACTCCTCCTTGCATTTGCTGGAGCGCGTGAGGCGTATCGATCCAGTGCGCGCCTGGTGCTTTCTCTCAATCCAATTGTTTGCGGTACTGATCAACCTTCTCGATTCCAACTGGCTCGTGCTTTCGCATTTCTGGCTGTTGTATCTAGTCGTTGTCGCGGAATCTGTTCGCTATTCTTGGCCAAGCAGCTCGCTCTCTCCGGCACCGGCCGCAGCGGTCCGGGCAGTGACGCCCATGCGTACATCGCGTAGTCACGTTTAGGCGCGCCGGCAATGCGACCCTGCAACGATCGTGACCTCCGATGTCAGCCTCGTTGCGCCGCCCCTCACTCGACGAAGCGCCAGAGTCCGCCACTCCAATGGCCGTCAAAACGATGTAGTGGGTGCCGTCGAAGACTGTCGCTGTTTGGGCCGCTCCGATCGCCATCTTCCGAGTTGCGGCGCAGACTGAAGCGCGGGATCGACTATGCAGCCGCCGCACGCCCATGCAAACATCGCGTAGACACGTTCGGGTGTGCCGAAAACAGCGGCCTGATCCATGGCGATACCGACTCGGGTCCAGGTTTGACCATAGTCAGCGCTTCTGAGGACGCCGGCGCCGAGGTCCGAATGGAACCCCGGCATAAAGACGCTGCCACCGTTGCTCGATTGATAGATCTGCATCTGCCCGTGTGGGTGCTCGTTGCTCTCGACCCGTGTCCACGTGCGCCCCCCGTTGCTCGTTCGCCATGTTCCAATCTTTCCTCCGGTAGCCTCGGCAATCCACATCCATGTGTCGCTCGTTGTATCGGCGCGACCGGTATCGATGAAAAAGATGACGCCCGTGCCGCGAGCTTGTTTCATGCCGTCAGCGATCGGCGCTTCGGACCAGTTCAGCCCTCCGTCCAAGCTCTGAACAACCAAGCTCGACCGGTGCCCGCTCATGAGCAAGTGATTCGGATTATAGGGATCGACGGGGCGGATAGAAATCCTGTCGATCTCCGCCGGGCGCCACGCGATAGTTGATCCAGCTTACGCCCCCGTCCGTGGATTTCCAGAAACCAACGCCGGTGCCGCGAATGCCCGCTGAATAAAGGATTGGAGGCTGTCCATCCGGACCTCGTGCAATGGCGAGGCCTCCCGCTCCGCTGGCCCCGGCTCCGCCAGGTCCGGTATTGATCGGGCCGGACCATGTGAGGCCATAGTCGACCGACTTCCACACGCCCTGACAATTGAACTGCGTAAACGGGTTCGATGGTCGCGCAGGGTCCGCCACCATGGTGATTGACCCAAAGTTCGCGCAGGACAGCTCATTCACCAAATTGACCCCGCTGTTCGTGACGTTGGTCCACGTCCCGCTGGCCGGGACCAGCGCGGGCTCTGCTGCTTCGCCAGGGGACGGGAAGCTGGTCAGGACGCCCAAGGCAACGACTAAGGTGTTGGCAATTTTGTGCATGGTTAACCCTGCCGCCAATTTTGGGATCGCGGTCTCAAGACGGGGCGAGCCTGTTCGACAGGAGCGCTCAAAAATGGAGACCATTGCCACTGCAAACGCAGTCTCCAGACCCACATGTCGCATAACTTGTGAGCGGTTTGGTACCCTAGGATGGCACATGCGATTTTGCTGGTCGAGTCCGCCGCAAGTGGTGATATATGAGCAACTATGGGAACAGCGGGCAGTCAGTTTGCAAAGTGTTGGCAGTCACGCCACTCCCGGTCATCGCATTCGGCTGAACAGTGCGCCCGGCAACGAACGGGGCTCGATCGATGAGCAAGCGCGTGGTGTTGACGGTATCAGGGTTCATCGCTGCGGACATCCGCGAGCAGGTCTCGAGCGGCAAGCGCCCCAGGGCCGACTACCTGGAGCTCGCACGAGGCTTCGATGCCGATCTTCTCGATTACGCGGCGGCTCGAACGATCGCAGGCCGAACGGGCGCGGTGCTCGAGAAGCTCGGTGGTCCCAACTTGGTTCTCGCCTACGCCTGCTGGAAGGTCCGCAAGAGCTATCAGGCGATTGTCACGGATGGCGAGCAGATTGGACTCCCTTTGGCCGCGCTCCTCAAGCTCACACCCGGTGCGCGGCCACGCCATCTAATGATCGTACATGTCATTTCGGAGCCGAAGAAGACCTTCTTCCTGGACTGGCTGGGCGTGCAGAGCGCTATCGACCGCTTCATCACCTACAGCCGCTGGCAACAACGGTTCATAGAGGATCGCTGGAAACTAAGTCGCGATCGCGTGCTCTGGACCCCCTTCATGGTCGACCAGGAATTCTTCACACCCAAACGGGTCATACCAGGTCCCGGCGCGCGCCCGCAGATCTGTGCCGTCGGACTAGAGCGCCGCGACTACGAAACTCTGTTGCGAGCAGTGGAGGCTCTCGACGTGCACGTCGTGATCGCTGCCGCGTCGCCCTGGTCCAAGCGCACGGAGGGCCTTGCAACGCGAAATATTCCGAGCAACGTCACGGTGCGGAAGTTCACACAATACGAGTTGCGGCAACTGTACGCCGACAGTTGCTTCATGGTCATGCCGCTGGAGAATGTGAAATTCCAGGCCGGTGTTACCGCGATCCTGGAATGCCTGGCGATGGGAAAGCCGGTGATTTGTTCTCGCGTTCCCGGCCAAACCGACGTGGTGGTCGAAGGCGAGAACGGGCGGTATGTGCCGCCTGGAGATTCATCGACGCTGAGCTCGGAGATCCGACTATTGCTGTGCCGGCCCCAGGAGGCGGTCAGATTAGGCGCCAATGGCCGCAACCTGGTCGAAAGCGAGATGAATCTCGATCTCTATGTTCAGAGGCTGACCGGCTTTCTGCAGGAAGCAATCGGCGACGGGAGGCCTTAGGTGCCGCCTCAGTTTTGGGCGGAGCACCGACTGGGCGGCCGGATGGTCAGATCACGTGGTGTTGGATTAGTTGCTTTATGATAGCAAAGTAGCGCGAAGTATTTGGCTCCGGTCGTATGCTCAGGCCTCTGATCGAGCCCATGCCGCCAGATTTAGGGCCAAACCGTGCAGGCACCCAACCCCTACTTCAGTGTTGTAATACCGACCTACAATCGCGTTGCAAGACTGCGACATGTAATTGCGGCTCTCGAGCAGCAGACGTACCCGTTGGACGCCTATGAAGTCGTCGTAGTCTCCGACGGTTCGACCGACGATACGCACGCCTACCTGGAAGCGCTCCGCTCCACGATGCGGCTGCGGTGGTTTGCGCAGCTCAATCGGGGACCCGCTGCTGCCCGCAATGCGGGAATCCAGAAAGCGGAGGGGGAGTTCATTGTATTCATAGATGACGACGTCGTGCCGGAGCCTCAATTGCTGGGGGAGCACGCCCGGTCGCACCGTGAGGCGGGCCGGGATGTGGTGGTTCTCGGGCCCTTGCTCAGCCCCGAGGGCTTTGAGATGACTCCCTGGGTCCGTTACGAGCAAGACATGCTAATGAAGCAGTACAGTGCCATGCTGCGAGGAGACTGGTCGGCAACGGCACGTCAATTCTACACGGGCAATGCCTCACTTCGACGAAGCCACATTCTGGCTGTCGGCGGTTTCGACGAGGGCTTTCGCCGCGCCGAAGATGTTGAACTCGCATATCGGCTTGCCGACAAGGGCCTCGATTTTGTCTTCAACATGCAGGCGGAAGGCATGCATTTCGCCGAACGCAGCTTTCGAGCGTGGCTCGATGCTGCGTACACCTATGGACGCAACGATGTAATCTTCACGCGCGATCGGAACCAGAAATGGCTGCTTCCGAAGGTGCGCCAGGAGTTTCGAGATCGTCATACTTTAATCCGATTGCTTGTTCGGGTGTGCAGAGGGAGACCTTGGATCTCCCAGATTGTCACCTCGGCGTTGAAGCTTACGGCTGACGCCGCTACTCTCCTGAGGGCTAACAGTGTCGAGCGCGGCGCCTACAGCGCTTTGTTTAACCTTCAGTACTACAATGGGTTGTTCGACGAATTGGATGACGTGCATTTCCTGTTCAAGGGCCTTGAGAATCCGATTTAGCAACCCGGTTGCGAGCGAAGAAAGGTGCGACGCCTTTGATTGCGCCAGGAGAGTGAGGTTAGGGTCGTGCGTTACGGTGCTTGGTGTCTGGCAGCTTTGTTCCTCGTCTGTGATTCCGCGAGTCAGGCCCAACTGGGTGGGACAAATGCGCAGGACCGACCGGCTCAATCGGATCTTGCCGCCGCCGACTGGAAGAAGAATCTTCCGATCGGTGCCAATGGTCCAATTCCGGCGATTGTCGTCGATCAGTTCGGATACCTGACGAAATCAAAGAAGGTTGCTGTCATACGCGCGCCTCAGGTCGGGTATGACAGTTTTGTCAGATTTGCGCCCGGCTATACGTACGCTTTGATCGAGCTTTCAACTGGCAAGATCGTCAAGACTGCCCCGCCGACAGTATGGAGCGGCGGCTCCACGGATCAGGCTTCTGGCGACAAAGCCTGGTGGTTCGACTTTTCAGAAGTAGAGACGCCGGGCAAATATGCGATCGTCGACCTCGAAAAAGGTATCCGATCAGCAGATTTCTCGATCGGCGAGCACGTCTACAAAGATGTAATGAAGCATGCCCTCCGCGTATTTTTCTATCAGCGCGCGGGATTCGAGAAGAAGGTGGAGTTTGCGGGCAGGGCCTGGGCGGACAAGGCGAGCCACCTCGGTCCCGGCCAGGATTCCGAGTCGCGCCCGTGGCACGAGGGCCGCCTCTCGAACCCTTTTGCAAAATCGCTGATCAGGGATCTTCGTGGCGGGTGGTATGACGCCGGCGACTTCAACAAATACACGTCCTGGACGGCACGCTACATCATCGTTCTGCTGCAGGCTTACGAGGAGCACCCGCAGGGCCTCAGCGATGACTACGGCATCGCGGAATCTGGCAACGGCATTCCCGATGTTCTCGACGAAGTGAAGTGGGGTCTGGATTGGCTCGTGCGGATGCAAAATTCCGACGGCTCGCTCCTGTGTGTCCAGGGCCTGGACGGCGCAAGCCCGCCATCTGCCGCCAAAGGTGGTAGCTACTATGGCCCTCCGACCACGTCCGCGACCCTGATGGGCGCCGCAGCCTTTGCATATGCCTCCAAGTTTTTCACGTCGCGGCCGGAGTGGGATCTCAAGCAATACGGCGAGGATCTGAAAAGACGCGGGATGTCGGCGTGGGCGTGGGCCACGGCAAACCCCAATGTACTTTTCTACAATAACGACGAGTCAAAGCAACCGGGTTCCAAGGGGCTCGCGGCCGGGCAACAGGAAATGAGCGCGACCGAACGGCTGCGAGCGCAATTTGAGGCCGCGACCTTTCTGTTCGAGATGACCGGCGATGTTCAATTCAAGGAGTTTGCTGACGCCAATTACGGCATGATGCTGCCGCCGTGGGGGGCGTCGATGTGGGAGGTCGATGCGCTGGAGAGCGTGCTCTACTACGCGCGGCTGCCTGACGCCACGCCCGAGGTGGCAAAATCCATTCGCGAGCGTTTCCTAACGAACCTGCTGCGGGCTTCCGAAGCGTTTCAAGGGTCGCTGCAGCAAGCGGATCCCTATCGCGCCCCGATGAAGGACTACACGTGGGGCAGCAATAAGGGAAAGGCAATGCAAGCAAGGCTGTACCAGTTGGCGGCCTTGCACAGCACGGATCCAAGGCTGTCCGAGATCTCCCTGGCTGCAGCAATGGAATACGCTCACTATATCCATGGCGTGAACCCGCTTGGCCTCGTCTATCTGACGAATATGGCCCCGGCCGGCGCGAGTCATTCCGCGCTGACCATTTTTCATGGATGGTTTGCCCATGGTACGCGCTGGCAACAGGTGACCGAGCAGCTCCCAGGTCCACCGCCAGGCTTCCTGGTGGGCGGCCCCAATCCACAATTCTCGATTGATGCGTGCTGCCGCGCACCTGCTGGATCGCCAGCATACCGGTGCTACGGCGCAAGCGCTTTCTCGCTGTGCCAGCGCAATTTCACGCCGCCGTTGGCGCAGCCGCCGGCCAAGTCGTATCTTCAGTACAATGACTCATGGCCCGTAAACTCGTGGCAAGTCTCGGAGCCTTCGCTGGGCTACCAATCCTACTATGTCCGGTTGCTGGCATCCTTTATCCGGTAATACGGTCGACTTTGCAACTTCCCGCCTGCGCCCGATGGGGCTCCAGCAATAGATCGCCGGTCCTGACCTTGATAGGGCAGGAAGAGGCTTTTGTCCCTCGATCAAAAATTGGGCAACGTCGCTTGCACATACGATGGCCAGCGCCGCCAGCGAAGTCACGGACACACCGTCGTAATTAACTATTAGTACTGTATCGCCTTGACTATCCGATCAGACATTGCTCCCACCTATCTAATTGTGCTCTTCTCGAGCAGCCTAATATCAAACCAAACTCCGACAACGACCTCGAACAGCAAAGTATTTTTGAATGCACATTGAAAAGCGTATTCTGGTCACCGGTGGGGCAGGCTTCCTCGGTTCCCATCTTTGTGCGCGTCTGATCGCTGAAGGCGCGCAGGTCATCTGTGTCGACAATTTCTTTACCGGCGCGCGGAGGAATGTAGAGTCGTTGCTCGATAACAAGAACTTCGAGTTGATCCGACACGACGTCACTTTTCCACTCTACGTCGAGGTGGATGAAATCTATAATCTCGCCTGCCCAGCCTCGCCGGTGCACTACCAGCACGATCCGGTGCAAACGATCAAGACGAGTGTGCACGGCGCGATCAATATGCTCGGCCTTGCCAAGCGCGTGAAGGCCAAGATTCTGCAGGCGTCGACCTCGGAGGTGTATGGCGATCCGAGTGTTCATCCTCAGGCCGAGGATT
>Ga0081540_1003027_pt1 | contig 13467 bp, 11 predicted proteins | sample TabmetS2T1R1_FD_71024 | JGI IMG/M metagenome (GOLD analysis project Ga0081540, IMG submission 71024) | Tabebuia heterophylla rhizosphere microbial communities from the University of Puerto Rico - S2T1R1 | ecosystem: Host-associated > Plants > Roots > Rhizosphere ... | reverse complement strand
TCAACGGCCGCGCCTGCCCAGTCCATGAGCAGGTCCACGTCCGGAAAGCGTCGGCGGGAGTGTGCGCCGCCGCCGCATCGGCCCTCAACGAATTGAAACAACAATCGATTCCGTGGCCGTCAGACACTTGACGCCATTGTACACAATGGCACGCGCCTTGCTTGACCCCTGCTTGAGAGTTCTCTCGTTCGGGGCGCGTACGTCATGGCGAACTCAGGAAAGCTCGCAGCGGAGCCAGAGCCGATCGAACTCGACTGGGCGGCGACCGCGCTTCTCATCATCGACATGCAGCGCGATTTCATGGAGCCCGGCGGCTTCGGCGAGACGCTCGGCAACGACGTCAGCCAGCTTGCGCGTGCGGTAAAGCCGATCGCCGCCGTGCTGGATGCGGCACGCGCCACCGGCATGCTGGTCGTTCACACCCGTGAAGGTCATTTGCCCGATCTGTCGGATGCGCCGCCGGCCAAGATCGCGCGCGGCGCGCCGTCGTTGCGCATCGGCGATCCCGGCCCGATGGGCCGCATTCTCATTCGCGGCGAGGCCGGCCACGACATCATCCCCGAACTCTATCCGCTCGACGGCGAGATCGTGATCGACAAGCCCGGCAAGGGCGCGTTCTACGCCACCGCGCTCGGCGATGTGCTGCAGCGCTACGGCATCGAGAATTTGCTGGTCTGCGGCGTCACCACCGAGGTCTGCGTCAACACCACGGTGCGCGAAGCCAATGACCGCGGCTATCGCTGCGTGGTGCTCGCGGATTGCTGCGCCTCCTACTTTCCGGAATTTCACGAGATGGGCCTGAAGATGATCAAGGCCCAGGGCGGCATCTTTGGCTGGGTCTCCGACTCGGCCGCGGTGCTCAGTGCACTTTCAGCGGGGATTCCAGCAACGGCAGCAACGGGGGCATCACGATGAGCGCGAGCGCGACGGGGGCATCAGGCACACCCAGCTTCAAGCCGGCATTGTGGACGCCGGGCGATTGGAACGCCTTGTTCGGTTTCGGCACCAACATCCTCGTCAACATGCTGGTGCTGACCGGGCTGTTGCGCTTCGTGCTGAAGATGCCCGACTCGATCGTGTTCGGCCGCATCCTGCCGGCGCTCGGCCTGATGATGTGCCTCTCGACCTTCTATTACGCCTGGCTGGCGTACCGGCTGGCGCAGAAGACCGGCCGCAGCGACGTCTGCGCGCTGCCGTCGGGGGTCAGCGTGCCGCACATGTTCATCGTCACCTTCGTGATCATGCTGCCGATCACGCTCAAGACCGGCGATCCCGTCAAGGGCTGGTCGGCCGGCCTGGTCTGGGTGTTCTTCCAGAGTTTTATTCTCATGCTCGGCGGCTTCATCGCGCCATATATTCGGAAGATAACGCCGCGCGCGGCGCTGCTCGGCACGCTCGCCGGCGTGTCCGTCACCTTCATCTCGATGCGCCCGGCGCTGGAGATGTACATGACGCCGCAGATCGGGCTGATCTGCTTCGCCATCATCCTGGTGGCCTGGTTCGGCGGCGTGAAATACTGGAAGGGCATGCCGGCCGGTCTTGTCGCCATTGCGGTCGGCATGATTATCGCCTGGGGTTCGAACCTGTTCGGCCTCGGGCTCGGCGGGTTGAGCCTGAAGGGCGTCGGCGATGCCTTTGCGAACTTCGGCTTCTCGGTGCCGCTGCCTGCGGTCGGTTACGTCTTTTCGGGCTTCGAATTCCTCGGCATCATCCTGGTCACCGCGATCCCGTTCGGCATCTACGATCTCGTCGAGGCCATGGACAATGTCGAGAGCGCGGAAGCCGCCGGCGACGAATATCCGACCACGCGGGTCCTGACCGCCGACGGCGTCGTCAGCCTGATCGGTTGCCTGATGGGCAACCCCTTCATCAACGCGGTCTATATCGGCCATCCCGGCTGGAAGGCGATGGGCGGCCGGATCGGCTATTCCGCCGCGACCGGCATCATGGTGGTGCTGCTGTCGTGGTTCGGCATCATCTCGGTGCTGCTGGCGCTGGTGCCGGTGGTCGCGATCTCGCCGATCCTGCTCTATATCGGCATGCTGATCGGCGCGCAGGCGTTCCAGACCACGCCGGTCAGGCACGCGCCCGCGGTCGTGCTGGCGCTGACGCCGCATCTGGCCGCCTGGGCCAAGCTGCAGATCGATACCATGCTGGCCTCAACCATGACCGCGGCGCAGACCGTCGGCGGGCTTGCCGCCGACAAGGTGGACGCGGTGAAGGCCGCCGCGATTGCCGCGCTGCCGCAGCAGGGCGTCATCTATCACGGGCTGGAAGTGATGGGCGGCGGCTCGATCCTCGCCGGCCTGGTGCTGGGCGCGATCGGCGTGTTCGTGATCGAGCGCGACTTCCTCAAGGCGTCGGGCTTCGCGCTGGCCGGCGCGGTCATGACCTATTTCGGCTTCATGCACGGCGAAGCCGTCGGCATCGGTGGCGGCTTTGGTGTCACGCCCGGCGTGGCGCTGGCCTACGCCGTGATGGCGGGAGGTCTATACGCGCTGGCGAGGACCAGCGGCACCGTCGCCTACAGCTCGCATTCGGAAGTGCCGGTGGCAGCGCCCGCGGAGTGAGTGCGACCCTCATGGTGAGGAGGCGCGCGACGGCCGATGAAGATGGGCACTACTCCCTTGCAACACTGTTCCGGATAGCAACAAATGTCGGCAAGCACAACCTAACGTAGGCCTCCGCGTGCGTCTGCTTCGGGTCAATCAAGTCGATTTTTGCGACGTGGCGTTTTGCACGATGCCGTTACAGTGTCATCCAAAACAATGTGCAGACAAACACTTGCGACCCTCGACGGCACTGAGCGACACCGTCGCTTTTATCTTGCCGTCGATCCCGGACCCTGGTCGCCGCTCTCGCTCCCGCACTAACAAACGCGTCAAGGCGATGGGTGTAATAGTCGGTTGATGAGTTGAACCAGGGTGCTCTCCAACTCTTCCGGTGAGCTGATGGTGATGCCTTGCTTGTAGTACTGCTCGACCGGGTGGCCGATGCCTATCGCCGCAAGCCGAATGTCGCCGGCCTGCTCGATCTCGCTGGCGACACGGCTCAAATGGTGGTTCAGATACCCGTCGCCATTCGTTTGCAGTGTGGAATCGTCGACCGGCGCACCGTCGGACAGCACGATCAGGCATTTCTGGCTTTCTTCGCGTCGGCGCAGACGCGACGCAGCCCATTCGACGGCTTCGCCATCGATATTCTCCTTAACGAGGTCTCGCCGTAGCATCACGGCACAGTGTCGCGCGCTCAGCTTCTCGCCGGCGCTGCAATATATGATGTGCAGCAGGTCGTTCAGTCGCCCGGGATAGGAGGGCTGGCGGTGGCTCAGCCATTTTTCCCGGCTCCGACCGCCCTTCCAGCGCGCGGTCGTGAAGCCGAGCACTTCCTGCTTTACTCCGAGACCGTCGAGCAGGTCGGAGGCGACCAGCGCAGCCCTGGCCGCGAACAGCATGGGTTGTCCGCGCATTGATCCGGAATGATCGATGAGCAATGACACGATCGCATCAGCACCAGGAGCAGAGCCGTCTTGGGGCTGCGCAGTCTCCATGCGGGCACGCCGTCCAGCAAGGTCCTTTTCGAGGTCGTACAGTTGTCCGGGGTCGACCTCGGGAAAGCGCTCGGCCCAGCGCCGGTCAGAATCGGGGAGTCCCGCCAGGACGGCATCCAAATCGTTGGCCTTGATCTCCACGTCAAAGTCTCGGGAATAGACCTGATAAGGCCGATCGGGGTCGAACCGAACTGGGCGACGCCGCGATCTCCGAAGCGATGGCAAAAAGCTCAACGCGATGAGCGCAACGAGCGCCGTCAAGAAAGCGTTACGCCAAAGCAAGCCAGGCTCCAGTGATCTCGACAGTAAGGCGCAGCGAGTGGTTGGTCGAGACGCGCGTTCCGCGCTCCTCAGGATGAGGGGAGAGAGAAGGCGCTAGCCCGCCACAAACGCCAGCATCGTGCCGTTGCCTTCAGCCGGCGGCACCACCACGCCGCCTGCGCTCTTCACGCCGACAGCACCCAGCGCCTTCTCCGCCGCCGCGACATCTGCCGCGATCACAAGCCCCGCGCCGCTGCGTTCGGGCAGGCCGGCCAGCGACACGCCGGGATAGCGTTTTGCCAGCTGGTCCTTCGTGAGGAACACGAAATCGGCACGGTCGCCGCCCGAGGGCACCGCGACAGCTCCATCCGCTTCATTGCGTACCTCGCGATCGATCATCTTGGATAGATGCGCGGCTTCCTTGGCCGGGTCCGGCGCGACCATCAGCACCTGCTTCAGGCGCTTGGCGCCGTTGGCGTGCTTCATCAGTTCGGGAATCCACACGGTCTCGCGCGTCTTGTGCTGGCAGGCGAAGATGCGCACGCCGCCCGGCGCTTCCGCCACCGGCCACTGGAAGGTGCGGAATTTGGCTGCCGACAGGGTGTTGTCGGGCATCGTCACCGGCCGCTCGAAATCGGTGGGGCCCACGGGCGGATAACCGCGCGCGCGAATTTCTTCCGCGCCTTCGGCCGAATCCACCGCGGTAAATGCAATGCGCTCGATGCCTTCGCCGTTTTTCTCGAGATTGGCCCGCGCCGGAGCATTATTTTCTGTCGGCGTCAGCACGCCGAGCAATTCCATATAGTCGGGGTCGAACATGATGGTGTAGTTGCCCGATCCCATGTGCGCGCTGTGGGTGCCGCGCGGCGATACGGTGAAGCCCAGCCGCTTGTAGTTTTCGGCCGCCTTGTCGAGATCCTTCACCATGACCACGGCGTGATCGATTCCGATGACGTTTTTGAGTGCCACTCTGTTATTCCTTGAGGCTGTTTGGCAGGGTAAACTAAGCAGAACGATCAGGCGCCCGCAAGAAAGGATACCGATGGATACGACCCACGTCCGCTGGCCAGATTCATTGTGGGCGGCTGTGACGCCATCGGGGCCTGAGTTGCCCGAGCTGACCGGCACGCAGCAGGCGGATGTGGTCGTGATCGGGGCCGGTTTCACCGGCCTTTCTACCGCGCTGCATCTGCGCGAGGCCGGCGTCGATGTCGCCATCGTCGAGGCCATGGAACCGGGTTGGGGCGCGTCGGGGCGCAATAACGGCCAGGTGATCCCGACGCTGTCGCGGCCCGATCCGGAAGACATCATCGCAAAGCATGGCGCGGCCGGCGAGCGTTTCGTCCGAATGCTGCGCGACAGCGCGTCCGCGCTGTTCGACGTCACGCGGCGCTACCAGATCGAAGCCGAGCAGGAGCAGGCCGGCTGGGTTCAGCCGGTGCATTCGCCCGGCCGGATCAAGATCGCGGAACGTCGCGTGCGGCAATGGTCGAAGGTCGGCGCGTCCGTCGAATTGCTGTCGCGCGAGCAGACGCGTGACATGCTGGGTTCCGATGCCTGGTTCGGCGGTTTCTGGAACAAGACCGGCGGCCACATCAATCCGTTGGCGCTGGCGCGTGGTCTGGCGCGCACCGTGCGCGGCCTCGGCGCCCACATCTATGCGCGCTCGCCGGTCGAGAGTTTCGAGCGCCGGGGCGACCGCTGGGTGGTCAAGACCGCCAAGGGCGAGATTTCCGGCCGCGCGCTGGTGGTTGCGACCAACGCCTATAGCGGCGAGTTCTCGCAAACGCTGGTGCCCGAGATCGCGCGCGAGGTGATGCCGGTGCTGTCGTGGCAGATGGCGACGCAGCCGCTGTCGGACAATGTCCGCAGCACCATCATCCCCGGGCGGCAGGCGATGTCGGATACCCATGGCGAACTCTACTTTGCGCGTTATGACGCCCGTAATCGCCTGGTCACCGGCGGCGCGGTGGTCGGCCCCGGCAACAAGGCCGAGCGCATCAAGGCGCGCGTCGGCCAGCGGCTGCGGCGGCTGTGGCCGCAGATCGGCGAGGTCTCGTTCGATTATGTCTGGAACGGCTATGTCGGCATGACCACCGATTTCCTGCCGCGCATCCATCGGCTCGGGCCCGACGCCTATGGCTGGACCGGCTGCAACGGCCGCGCGGTGGCGCTGACCATTCCGCTCGGCAACGAACTGGCAAAGGCCGTCCGCGGCGTGGCCGAGAAGGAACTGGCGTTGCCGTTCACCGAACCGGCCCCGATCATCGCGCACGGTGTCCTTCGCAAGCTGGCGCCGCTGATGCTCTTGCTCTACCGCCGCCGCGACGCGCGAGAGATAGCGTGACAGCTTCTTCTACTCCCTCTCCCCGCTCTTCGCGGGGAGAGGGGGTGAAAACCGCTACACCGCCGCCGTCTCATGCTCCCTCGTAAACTCCCCACCGGGTATCGAGTCGAGCAGCGCCTGCGTGTACGGATGCTGCGGGTTGCCGAACACCTCGGCCGCCAGTCCATGCTCCACCACGGCGCCGTCCTTCATCACCGCGACCAGGTCGCAGATCTGCGCCGCCACGCGCAGATCATGGGTGATGAAGACGATCGACAGCCCGAGCCGCTGGCGCAATTCCGCGAGCAGTTTCAGCACCTGCGCCTGCACGGAAACGTCCAGCGCCGAGACCGGCTCGTCCGCGACCAGCACGTCCGGCTTCAGCGCCAGCGCACGTGCGAGGCCAATGCGCTGGCGCTGGCCGCCGGAGAATTCGTGCGGATAGCGGTCGCCGGAAGAAGGATCGAGCCCGACCAGTGCGAACAGTTCCTTCGCGTCGGCGATCGCCTGCGCGCGCGGCGTGCCGTGCACGATCGGGCCCTGCGCCACCAGTTCGGCCGCCTTGCGGCGCGGATTGAGCGAGGCGAACGGGTCCTGAAACACCATCTGGATATGCCGGGTCTCGCGGCGAACCTGTTCGCGCGACAGCTTGGCCCAGTCGCGACCCTCGAGCACGATCGAACCTGCGTCCGGATCGATCAGCCGCACGATGCAGCGCGCCAGCGTCGATTTGCCCGAGCCGGATTCGCCGACGATGCCGAGAGTCGCGCCGCGCGGCAGGCTGAGCGACACATCCTTGACGGCCGGCGTCACCCGCGCCCCGCGCCCGAGGAAGCCTCCGGTGCGATAGGTTTTCGAGACGTCCGTAATGGTGAGAATATTATCGGCCGCAAGCGCGCGCGGCGGCGGGGCCTTCAGCGGCGGCACGGCGGCGATGAGCTGCTTGGTGTAGGCATGCTGCGGACGATGCAGCACATCGGCGGCTGTGCCTTGTTCGACGATCACGCCATGCTGCATCACCACCACGCGGTCGGCAATCTCGGCGACGACGCCGAAATCATGGGTGATGAACATGACCGCGGTCCTGCGGCGCTGCTGCAGGTCGCGGATCAGCTTCAATATCTGCGCCTGCGTGGTGACGTCGAGCGCGGTGGTCGGCTCGTCGGCGATCAAGAGTTTTGGGTCGAGCGCCAGCGCCATCGCGATCATGGCGCGCTGGCGCTGGCCGCCGGACAGCTCATGCGGATAGGCCTTCGCCGCCACCCTGGGATCGGGGATGCGTACGTCGGCAAGCAGCGCCAGCACTCTTGCGCTGATTTCCGCCTTCGACAGATCGGTGTGGATCGAGAACATCTCGGCGATCTGGTCGCCGATGGTGCGCAGCGGATTGAGCGCCGTCATCGGCTCCTGGAAGATCATGGCGATGCCGGCGCCGCGCACCTCGCGCATGTCGGCGGCCGACGCCGCGCAGAGGTCGCGGCCCTCGAACATCATGTTGCCGCCGTCGATCTTCACCTCGTTCGGCAGCAGCCGCATGATGGCGTTCGCCATCATCGACTTGCCGGAGCCGGATTCGCCGACCACGCAGAGGATTTCGTTGGAGGCGATCTGCAGCGACACGTCGGCCAGCGCATGCGCGCGATCGGCGCCGCGGGGGAGGCGGACGCTTAGATGATCCAGCGAAAGGATGGTCTCGGTCGCGCTCATCGGCTCTTTAGCCTCGGATTGAGCGCATCGTTGAGGCCCTGGCCGACCAGCGACACCGCGAGCACCGTGACGAGGATGGCAATGCCGGGGATCGCCGAGACGTACCACTGCACCCGCAGCACATCGCGGCCGAGGCCGATCAGATTGCCCCAGGATGCGACGTTGGGATCGGAGAGGCGCAGGAAGGCCAGCGCGCTTTCGAGGAGTATCGCGACCGCCATCACCACGCTGGCGTAGACGATGACCGGGGGCAGGGCATTGGGCAGGATCTCGCCGAAAATGAGCTGGAGGTTCTTCATGCCGAGCGTCCGTCCGGCCTGGACGAATTCGCGGTTGCGCAGCGACAGGAATTCCGCGCGGGTCAGCCGCGCCGGCGCCGGCCACGACACCACGCCGACCGCGATGGTGACAGTGGTCAAGGTCGAGCCGAACACGGCGACCAGCACCAATAGCAGCACGAAATTCGGCAGCGTCTGGAACGCCTCCGTGATCCGCATCAGCAGATTGTCGACCCAGCCGCCGTAATAGCCGGCGAAGGCGCCGACCAGGATACCGATCAGGATCGCAATCGCGGTGGCGACGCCACCGATCAGCAGCGATATCCGCGCGCCGTAGAATATCTGCGCGGCGATGTCGCGGCCGGAATTGTCGGTGCCGAGCAGGAAGCGCGGATTGGAGAACGGCCAGATCAAGGGCCGGCCGGCGAGCGCCAGCGGATCGCGCGGATAGAACCAGCCGGCCGAGATCGCCATTGCGATCACGACCAGCAGCAGGAGGAGGCCTGCGACCGCGGCGGGGCTTCGGAAGTAGCGCTTGACGGCGTCCATGGCGCTAGCCCTCGGCCGCGATGCGCGGGTCGAGCCGGGCGTAGATCAGGTCGACCGCGAAATTGACCGTGATGACGAGCAGCGCCGAGACGAACACGATGCCGAGCAGCGTATTGAGGTCGCGCTGCACCACCGATTCATAGGCGAGCCGCCCGAGCCCCGGCAGCGAGAACACGCTTTCCACCACCACCGATCCGCCCAGCATGGTGCCGGCCTGCAGCCCGATCAGGGTTACCATCGGCAATAGCGCATTGCGCAGCACGTGTCGCGTCACCACGCGGGTCTCGTCGAGCCCCTTGGCGCGGGCGGTGCGGACATAGTCGAGGTTCAGCACCTCCAGCATCGAGGCGCGCATGATGCGGAGATAGATCGCCAGAAAAATCAGCCCGAGCGTCAGCGTCGGCAGCACAAGGTGGCTGGCGATATCGAATACGCGCCAGATCCCGGTCCGCACCGTGCCGATATCCTCGAAGCCGCCGGGCGGCAGCCATTGCAGATAGACCGAGAACACGACGATGGCCATCAGTCCGAACCAGAACGAGGGCGTGGCGTAGAAGATCAGGCCGAGCGTCGAGATCAGCGTATCCGGCCAGCGGTTGACGCCGCGCGCGGCGATGACGCCGAACACCAGCCCGAAGAAGAACGCGAACGACAGCGACGCGGTCATCAGCAGGATCGTCGGCGGCAGCCGTTCCAGAATGACCGAGGCCACCGGCTTGCCGTAGATCGAGGAGAAGCCGAGATCGAGCCGCACCAGCCGCCACAGATAATTGCCGAGTTGCGCCGGGATCGAAAGGTCGAGCCCGTAGAATTTACGCAGCTCGCGCGCGGTCGCGGCGTCGCCGCCGCCCATCTGCGCCATCATGGCGTCGACAGTGTCGCCTGGCGCGAACTGCAGCAGCAGGAACACGCCGATCAGGATCAGGACGAGGGTCGGGAGCGAGGCGGCAAGCCGCCGCCCCGCAAGGCTCAGGATACGCATGGACCTATCTTGGCGGATATCAGCCTAGGCCGAAAGCCAAAGATCGTGCCAGCTCGTCGAGCCCCAGCGCGGCGTGTTGGAGTGATTGCGCGCCTTTGCCGTGATGACGGTGACGAAAATCTGCTCGATCGGCATCCAGACCGGCAGCTCGGTATTCACTTCCTTGACGAACTGGGCATAGAGCGCCTTGCGCTTGGCCGGATCGACCTCGGTGGCGGCATCGTCGATCGTCTTGTCGACCGTCTTGTCCTCCCAGCCCCACTGGTTGGTCCAGGGTGCGCCCTTGGGCTGGCCCGAGCGGTACCACACCGTGGTCGAGACCGCGGGGTCGTTGCGGTATTGGTGCCAGCCGGTGGCGAGATCGAAGGCGTGATCGTCATAGACCTGCTTGAGGAAGCCGCCGCCGTCGTTGCGCACGATGTCGACGGGGATGCCGATTTCTCCTAGCGACTGCTGGATGAAGGTCGACCACAGCGAGATGTCCTCGCCCCAGGGGGCGGGCAGCAGCTTCAGTGAAAAGCGCGTGCCGCCGGCGCCTGGCTTGAAGCCGGCTTCATTCAACAGCGCGATCGCCTTGGCTTTATCGTAAGGATATTGCGGCGTGTCCGCGCCCGGATAGAAGTCGGTCGAGGTCGAGGGGATCGGCCCGGTGCCGAGCTTGGCGAAATCGCCGAGGAAATTGTCGATGAAGAACGGCACGTTGATCGCGTGCGCGATGGCGCGGCGGACACGAATATCCGACAGCTCCTTGCGGCGGAAGTTGAACTCGATCGTATTGGTGCGGGCGTTGCCTTCATTGCCCTTGGTCTGGACGATGAAGCGCTTGTCCTTGGAAAGCCGCGCCATGTCCGAGATCGTCAGCCCCGAGAACGGCGAGTAGTGCAGTTCGCCCGCTTCCATCTGCGCGGCGGCCGCGGCGCGATCGGTGATCACGCGCCAGACGATGCGGTCGAGATAGGGCGCGTTCGGCCGCCAGTAATTCTCGTTGCGGTCGGCGATGATATATTGCCCACGCTCATATTTGACGAACTTGAACGGGCCGGTGCCGACGGGGGCGAGGTTGGTCGGGTTCTGGCGGATATCGCCGCTCTCGTAGAGATGCTTGGCGGAGATATAGCCGAGGTCGGGCAGCGCCCGCAGCAGCAGGTTCAGCGGCATCGGCCGCTCATATTTGAAGATCGCGGTCTCGGCGTCAGGGGTTTCGACCGCGGTGAGGAAGAGCTGCAGCGTCGAGCCGTAATTGAGGATCTTCTTCCACATGTTCATGGCGGTGAATTCGACGTCGGCCGAGGTGAACGGCTTGCCGTCGTGCCAGGTGACGCCCTTGCGCAGCTTGAAGGTCACGGTCTTGCCGTCGGGCGTGGCTTCCCAGCTTTCCGCGAGCACGCCGACCGGCTGGCCGTTGGCATCGAGATCGACCAGGTTTTCCTGGATCTTGCCGCCGATGATGTAGACGCCGGTGGAGGCCTGGATGCTCGGGTTGAGCTGGCGCTGCTCGGCGCCGTAATGGACGTTGAACACGCCGCCCTTGCGCGGCGTTTCCTGCGCAAAGGCCCGCATCGGATTGATCACATTGGCCGCAATGGCCGCCGACGTCAGAAGGGCGGTGCGACGATTGATCTCAAGGCGCGTCAAATCCATGCGAAGTCTCCGAGCAGATATTGGCTGGCGAACCGTTCAGGCGTCCGCCTTGGCGCGGGATGTTACGATGGAAGGACAACGCAAGTCATTTTCTAATCGCGGCGCGCGGCGGAAAATCCTTCTGAAAACAACGCGCTCACCACCTGTTCGGCCTGCTTATCGTTGCGCAACGATGCAAATAGGAACGACACGTAAAAATAGTATCGATGGCGCAGACAGTCTGAGATTGTGGGAAATATGTCCGCGAGAGGTGCCGCAAAGCCCTTAAAAACAGGGTCCGGGCGGCTATGGAGGCCAAAAAACCAGCTAAAATTGGACGAATCAGCGCAACTCGACTAGCGAGATATTTGTGCAGATTGTCGGAAACCCTGTTTTTTAGCTGGTTTTCGCCATATCGTCGCCTGTGCCAGAATCATATGGAGAGACCATGGCTACCCAAATGTCCAAGTCGCAGCTGATCGAGAAGATCGCGACCACCACCGAAGTTTCGAAGAAAGAGGTCAAGAACGTGATGGACACGCTCGTTGACGTCGGTCACAAGGAGCTGAAGAAGAACGGGGTGTTCCTCGTCCCCGGCTTCGCGAAGTTCGTCGTGGTCAAGAAGCCGGCGACCAAGGCTCGCAAGGGCACCAACCCCTTCACGGGCGAGGAAATGATGTTCAAGGCCAAGCCGGCCCGCAAGATCGTCCGGGCCCGCCCGGTCAAGGCCGCCAAGGACGCGGTGTAAGAAAAGCGGAAAGGCCTCCGGCGACGGAGGCCTTTTTGTTTTCGGCGACACGATGCCTGCTCATGGTTCGAGACGCGCGGCTTTGCCGCGCTCCTCACCATGAGGTCCACAGGTAGCCTTCATCCTGAGGAGCCCGCTGCGCGGGCGTCTCGAAGGATGCAGCCCCCTCACACCACCGGCGAGCGGCCGCCATCGACATTGATGGCGGTGCCGGTGATGAACGATCCCTGCTCGGAGGCGAGGAAGCAGGCCAGGTTGGCGAATTCCTCGGCCGTGCCGATGCGCCCCAGGGGCGTGCCCTTGGCGAGGTTTTTTGCGAACAGATCGAAGTCCATGTCCGGGGCTTGCGCAGCGTGCCGCTTGACCCATTGATCGCTCATGATCAGGCCGACCAGCATGGCATTGACCAGGATGTTGTGCTCGCCGCCTTCGCTCGCCATCACCTTGGTCAGCGCCATGCCGGCGGCGCGCGATACCGAGGTCGGCGCCGAGGACGCGGCCGGCGCCTTGGCGTAGGTGTTGAGCACGTTGATGATGCGGCCCCATTTGCGCGCCTTCATGCCCGGCCAGACCAGCCGGCTGAAGCGGATCGCGGCAAACAGTTTGAGGTCGAGGTCTTCCTGCCAGGCTTCGTCAGAAATGTTCTCGAACGCCATCGTCCGCGCCGTGCCGGCGTTATTGACGAGGATGTCAACCGGGCCGAGATCGGCTGTGACCTTGTCGTGCGCCTTGGCAATGTCTGATGCCTTCGAGACGTCGCAGACATAGTCGCGAACCTCGAGGCCTTCCTTGGCCAGCAGCTCCCGCGCGGCTTTGAGGTCCGCCGCGCCGCGCGCCAGCATCGCGACCTTGGCGCCGGAGGCGGCAAATCGCCGCGCAACGGCGAGCCCAATCCCCTTGCTGCCACCGGTGACGACGGCGACGCGATCTTTCATCGTGACTTGCATGGTGTTCTCCCGGTCGCGGTCTTCCGTGCCGCTGGTTGGGCCGACGCCGATGATCGGCCGGTCATGCCATCATGGTTCCGCGAGCCGGCATGATCAAGCGGCCGGCGGGTGAGGGCAGATTCGCAGGCGATGACGACCCCGTGAACGCCGGAAATACCATCCGGTTCGGAAGCGGTCCTGGAAAAGGATTTTTCCCGTCTGCGGCCGACGGGAATGGCATCGTTGCTATTTTCACCGCGGGCTTGTGGCGCCGAGCGGCCAGACCAAGATCAAACAGAACAAACAATGGAGTCCAGAACCATGGGCCTGCAACAAGCCAAACTCGAATCGCTTCCGTTCGTTACCGCCGAGCTGAACTATCTCACGCCGACCTCAGGAAAACCCCGCACCTACGCCTTCGATCCGCCGCCGGGCGAGCCCAAATCCACCGCGCTGCCTGAACCGCACAACGTCCCGATCTTCGATGCGCGCCTGATCGCCGGCAACCTCTCTTTGGACC
>Ga0081540_1003026_pt1 | contig 13467 bp, 9 predicted proteins | sample TabmetS2T1R1_FD_71024 | JGI IMG/M metagenome (GOLD analysis project Ga0081540, IMG submission 71024) | Tabebuia heterophylla rhizosphere microbial communities from the University of Puerto Rico - S2T1R1 | ecosystem: Host-associated > Plants > Roots > Rhizosphere ... | reverse complement strand
CGACAGCGCGGCAACCGACGTGCTCGCGGCCATCAACGCCGCAAGCCCTTATCTGCCACCGAACATCCCCTATCCACCGACCATCCGGAAGGTAAATCCCGCAGAGACGCCGATCATGCTGATCGCGCTGTCGTCGGATTCGCTTCCGCTGACGACGGTCGACGCTTACGCCGAAAACATCCTGCTGCCCAAGATCTCGCAGATCCCCGGCGTCGGCCTGGTCGGCATCGGCGGCCAGCAGAAGCCCGCCATTCGCATCAGGGTCAATCCGCAGGCGCTTGCCGCGCGGGGCATCAGCCTCGAGGATGTTCGCAGCGTAGTCGCCGGCGCCAATGTCGATTTGCCCAAGGGCACGTTGAACAGCCCACGCGTCACCTACACGCTGAACACCAACGACCAGCTCCTGAAACCCGCGGCCTATGAAAATCTCATCATCGCCTATCGCAACGGCGCGCCGGTGCGGGTGCGCGACATCGGCTACGCGATCGAGGCGCCGGAGAACGATCTGCTCGCCGGCTGGTACGACAAGCAGCCCGCCATCATTCTGGCGGTCCAGCGCGTTCCCGGCGCCAACGTCATCGAGACGGTCGATCGCATCAAGGCGCTGCTGCCCAAGCTACAGGCATCCGTCCCGCCCGCGGTCAAGGTGACGATAGCCGCCGACCGCACACAAACCATCCGCGCCGCCGTCTCCGACGTCCAGTTCACCCTGATTCTGACGGTCGCGCTGGTGGTGATGGTCATCTTCCTGTTCCTGCGAAATTTCTGGGCCACCATCATTCCGGCGGTCACCGTGCCGCTATCGCTTGTCGGGACTTTCGCGGTGCTCTATGTGCTCGGCTACAGCCTGGACAATCTGTCGCTGATGGCGCTGTCGATCGCCGTGGGGTTCGTCGTCGACGACGCCGTGGTCGTGATCGAGAACATCGTGCGCCATCTCGAAGAGGGCCTGACGCCGATGCAGGCGGCACTCAAGGGCTCGAGCGAGATCGGCTTCACCATCGTTTCCATCACGCTGTCGCTGATCGCCGTGTTCATCCCGCTGTTCCTGATGGGTGGCTATGTCGGAAAGCTGTTCCAGGAATTTGCCATCACCATCACCGCTTCGCTGCTGCTCTCGCTGATCATTTCGCTGACGCTGACGCCGATGATGTGCGCGCGCCTCCTGAAGGACGAGTCACGCAAGAAGCACAGCAAGCTCTACCTCGCGTTCGAGCGCGGCTTCGATGGCCTGCTCGCACTATATGCCCGCGGCCTGCGTGTCGTGCTGCGGCACCGCTTCGCCACGCTGATCGTGATGCTCTCCACCATCGCCCTGACCGGCTATCTCTATGTAATCATTCCAAAAGGATTCTTCCCGCAACAGGATACCGGACAGATCGTCGGCATCACCGAGGCGGCGCAGGACATCTCATTCCCCGCGATGTCCGAGCGACAACAGGCGCTGGTCGACATCCTGCTTAAGGACCCCGCAATCGAATCGGTTGCCAGCTATATCGGCCCCGGCGGCCCTACGGCGACCCTTAACCAGGGGCGCATCTTCATCATCCTGAAACCGAAACCGGAACGCAAGGCAACCGCCGATCAGATCATCGCCCGGCTCAAATCGGAGCTCGCCCATATCCAGGGCATCACCCTGTACATGCAGGCGGCGCAGGACATCACCATCGGCGCACGGCTGTCGAAGACCCAGTATCAATACACGCTGACGGATGCGGATTCCAACGAGCTGGCGCATTGGGCCTCCCTCTTTCTGGAGAAGATCCGCGCGCTCGACGGCGTCGCCGACGTTGCCAGCGACCAGGCCAATGCCGGCCCGAAGCTTGACATTACCGTCGATCGCGAAGTCGCCTCGAGCTTCGGCATCCTGCCCGCCACGATCGACAACACGCTCGACGACGCGTTCGGCCAGCGCATCGTCTCCACCATGTTCACCTCGCTGAACCAGTACCACGTCATCCTGGAAGTCGACCCTCGCTTCCAGTACGGGCCGGAAGCCCTGAAGGACATCTATGTGAGCTCTTCCAGTGGCAAGCAGGTGCCGCTGAACGACCTGGTGCACACCGAGATCAAGCCGGCGCCGATCCTCATCAACCACCAGAGCATGTTTCCGTCCGTCACCATCTCCTTCAACCTGAAGCCCGGCGTGGCGCTGGGCGACGCAGTCGCCGCGATCCAGAAGATCGAGCAGGACACCGGCAAGCCTGAATCGCTGTCGACCTCGTTCCAGGGCAACGCGCAGGCATTCCAGTCGTCGCTGAAAGGAACGCCATTGCTGATCGGCCTGGCGCTGGTCGTGATCTACATCATCCTCGGCGTGCTCTACGAAAGCCTGATCCACCCGATCACGATCCTGTCGACCTTGCCCTCGGCTGGCATCGGCGCGCTGCTTCTCTTGCTGGCCGTGCACATGGATCTCAGCGTCATCGCCATCATCGGCATTATTCTCCTAATCGGCATCGTCAAGAAGAACGGCATCATGCTGGTCGATTTTGCACTCGAGGTGCAGCGCCAGCACGGGCTTAAACCGCAGGAAGCGATCTACCAGGCCTGCACGCTGCGCTTCCGGCCGATCCTGATGACGACGATGGCCGCGCTGCTCGGTGCTGTGCCTCTGATGGTCGGCACCGGTACCGGCTCGGAGCTTCGCCAGCCGCTCGGCTACACCATCGTCGGCGGCCTCATGCTTTCCCAGATCCTGACGCTTTACACGACGCCCGTCGTCTATCTCTACCTCGACCGGCTCGGCGCGTGGTTTTCCAAACCCAAGCCGCGGGCTTCCGAAGCGTCGAGCCCACCTGCGGCCGAACCTGAGACGAGCTTGAACCATGAATCCGCTTGAGAAGGTGGCCGTCGGCATGGCCGCGGAGAAGAAGCTGATCGTCACGCCGGAGATGACGGTCGGCCATGTCGTACCCGGCATGCCTGCGGTCTACGGTACTCCGACGATGATCCTGCACATGGAGATGGCAGCGGGACTGGCCATCCAACCGTCCCTGCCGTCGGGTTATGTCAGCGTCGGGATGACGGTCAACATCCGCCATCTCGCGGCAACGCCGATTGGCCGCACCGTTCGCGCCATTGCGCGGATCGCCAAGATCGAAGCAACGAGCGTCGTCTTCGACGTCGAGGCCTGGGACGGCAAGCGCAAGATCGGCGACGGCACTCATCGCCGCGGCATCGTCAACGTCGCCGAATTCGAAAGGCGGTTTGGCGTCACCAAGCCCGTAGTAGCGATGGCGTGACCGTCGATCGGCCAGCCTGTGGGGGTGACATTCCCGCTTCGACGAACCATCTATCTTCCGGCACAGGTCACATAAGGAGACGACGCATGAAGATCGATCTTTCCGGAAAAACGGCATTGGTGACAGGTTCAACGTCCGGCATCGGGTACGCCATTGCCAAAGGGCTGGCAGCGTCCGGCGCGAATGTCTTCATCAACGGCCGCAGCCAGGACAAGGTCGACGCATCCGTCCGCAAGCTGGACGGTGCCGGCGGCAAGGTGCGGGGCATTGCCGCCGATGTCTCGACCGCGGCCGGCTGCAAGGCGCTGGTGGCCGCGCTTCCAGAGGTGGACATCCTCGTCAACAATGCCGGCATATTCGAGCCGAAAGGCTTTTTCGACATCCCCGACGAGGACTGGACCCGCTTCTTCGAGGTCAACGTCATGTCCGGCGTGCGAATCTCGCGCGCTTACCTGCGGGGCATGATGAAACGCAACTGGGGACGCGTCATCTTCATTTCGTCCGAGTCGGCGCTGGTTATCCCGACCGAGATGATCCACTACGGCATGACCAAGACGGCGCAACTCGCGGTCGCACGCGGGCTCGCGCAGATCGCCCGCGGTACCGGCGTCACCGTCAACTCTGTCCTGCCCGGACCGACCCTGTCCGAGGGCGTCGAGACCTTCGTGAAGGATCTCGCCAGGCAGAACGGCCAGTCGGAGGAAGAGGCGGCGGCAAACTTCGTCAAGCAGCACCGCCCGAGCTCGCTGCTGCAGCGCTTCGCCAGCGTCGAGGAAATCGCCAACATGGTCGTCTATGTCGCTTCAAAGGAGGCTTCCGCCACCGACGGCGCGGCACTGCGGGCCGAAGGCGGCATTGTCAGCACCATCGCCTGAAGATTATTTTGCCGGCAAACGGCCTCGTCGCGCTGCGATCGAAAAAGATCGCGTCGCGACGTTATGCGTTTTCATCAACGAACTGATTTGGCTGCTCGACCGATGCTTCGGGGACGGGCTCTGCTGCATCGGAAGCGGCAGATCGCACCAGCCGGATCGGAATGCCCTTGAACGACGGCGTGAAGCTCATGGGATCGCGGGCATAGAGCGGCACCAGCGGGTTCGTCTCCGGGTAATACGCCGCGCAGCAGCCGTTGGGAAAGGAATAGCCGACCACGCCGAAATTGCGCACGATTCGTTCGGCTCCATCGGTGGACTCCGTGATCAGATCGACGCGATCGCCGTCGGCAAAGCCCCGCTTCCTCATCTCATATTCATTGAGAAATACCACGTCGCGCTGCCCGAACACGCCGCGATAACGGTCGGACATCGAATAGAGCGTGGTATTGTACTGGTCGTGGCTGCGGATCGTGCTCAGCCACAGGAAATCGGGATCGCTCTGCGGCGGATCTTCGCCACAGCCTTCGAAGACCAGGAAATTGGCCTTGCCTGACGGCGTCGCCCAGATGCGCTCCCGGGCGGTGGAGGTGAGATGGAAACCGCCGGGGACGCGAATGCGGGCGTTGTAGCCCTGGAAGATCGGGAAGACAGCCTCGATCGCGTCACGGATCAGATCGTAGTCGCCAACGAATTTGTCCCATTCGACCATGCTGCGATTGCCGAGCGTTGCCTTGGCCATGCCAGCGACGATCGCAACCTCGCTGAGGAGATGCTCCGAAGCCGGCTTGTTGCGGCCGCCCGAGGCATGCACCATGGACATCGAATCCTCGACCGTGATCGATTGCGGCCCGCCGGCCTGGATGTCGATTTCGGTGCGCCCGAGGCAGGGCAGGATCAGTGCGTTGCGGCCGTGGATGAGATGGCTGCGGTTGAGCTTTGTCGAGACATGAACGGTCAGGTCGAGATTGCGCAGCGCTTTACGCGTCGCCTGCCAATCGGGAATCGCCGCCGCAAAATTGCCTCCCATCGCAAAGAATACCTTCACTTCGCCGCGGATCATCGCCTCCAGCGCGGTGACGACGTTATGTCCGGGCGCCGTCGGTGGCTTGAATCCGAACCGGCGTTCGAGCCGGGCGAGAAACTCCGCGTTGGGTACTTCCGTGATGCCGACGGTTCGATCGCCCTGCACATTGGAATGGCCGCGGACCGGGCACACACCGGCGCCTTCGCGGCCGACATTGCCGCGCAGCAGCGCAAGGTTGGCAATCTGCTGCACGTTATGCGCGCCACGCTCGTGCTGGGTGATGCCCATCCCATAGACGAGGATGGCGCGTTCCGATTTCATGTAGGCGTTGGCCGCATATTCCATGTCTTCGCGCGTCAGGCCGGACTGCCGTTCGATATCCGGCCACTGCGTGCGCTTGAGGTCCTCGATCAGCGTCTCGATGCCGACGGTGTGGCCACGGATGAAATCCCAGTCGAGGATGGCAGGCTGCTCGGCGGCGCGGGCGGCCTCGTCTGCCTCAACCAGAATCTTCATGATCCCCTTGAGCACGGCGACGTCGCCGCCGACACGAACCTGAAACAACTTCGAACTGATCGTCGTCGAGGACAACGTCATCATTTCGACCGGGCTCTGCGGCGCCTGAAAGCGTTCCAGCGCGCGCTCGCGGAACGGATTGAACGAGATGATCGAGGCGCCACGGCGGGCCGCATTGCGCAGGCTCGTCATCATGCGCGGGCTGTTGGTACCGGGGTTCTGGCCAAGAATGAAAATGCAATCGGCCTTGTCGAAGTCCTCCAGCAGGACGGTTCCCTTCCCGACACCGAGCGAATGCGGCAGGCCGACACTGGTCGCCTCATGACACATGTTCGAACAATCGGGAAAATTGTTGGTGCCGTATTCGCGCACGAAGAGCTGATAGAGAAACGCGGCTTCATTCGAGGTGCGGCCTGACGTGTAGAAATCCGCCATGTTGGGATCAGGCAGCGCCTTCAGGTGGCGGCCGATGATCTCGAAGGCCTCGCTCCACTCGACCGGGACATACCGATCAAAAACCGCGTCATAGGCCATCGGATGCGTGATACGCCCGACCATTTCGAGCTCATAATCGCCCCACCCCTCCAGCTCCGTGACAGTATGCTCGGCAAAGAATTCCGGCGTGCATCGCTTGGCCGTCGCCTCCCAGGCGACCGCCTTGCCGCCGTTTTCACAGAACTCGAATGACGAGGTGTGTTTCGGGTCCGGCCAGGCGCAGCCGGGACAATCGAAGCCGTGCGGCTGATTCATGCGGCTCAGCGTGACGGCGCCCTTTACCGGAACGTCTTGCACCAGCAGGGCTTTGCCGAGCGCCTTGAGGGCGCCCCAACCGCCGGCGGGCTCGTGGTAGGGACGAACCGATTTCCTCGTCATCTGGAATATCTCTTGATGTGACCGATGCTGTCGCCAGTTAGGAGCGTTGCGCCGGAAACGTCTTTTCAAATCGGATTTCGATTTTCTCAATTGCACAGGCTCGAACCTGCCCGGCGCCGGCCGGCCGCCGCCGCATCATGCATTCAGGCAAAAGGGTCGCCGTTCTCGGAAGCTGGTTCGACGCGGCGAACATAAGGTCGAAGCCTCGGGCATCTCGATCTTCAGGAGCAACCAATATGTTCTCTCGACGCGAATTGCTGGCCTTGTCGGCGGGCGCCGCCATGGTCGGTTCTGGCGCGAAGGCTGCGACCTTCGGCAATCCCGATGAGCCGCCGCAAGGCGCGGTCAATGCCAGGAATTCCAGCAGCCTGACCGATCCCGGTCCGCAAAATCCCGCGCTGGCCAAGCAGTTTCCTTCGCTGCAATCGCCGCCGCCAACCGATGTCGGCGGTCTGCCGATGGATTGGGCCTCGTTCAACGTCGCGCCCAAGCGCATCCAGAACGGCGGCTGGGCCCGCCAGGTCACGGTCGACGATTTCGCAATCTCGAAGGAAATCTCAGGCGTCAATATGCGGCTGTCGGCCGGCGGCATTCGCGAGCTGCATTGGCATCAGGCGGCCGAATGGGCCATCATGACCTACGGCAATTGCCGTATCACGGTGCTCGATGCGCAGGGCCGCCCCTATGTCGCCGACGTCAAATCCGGCGACCTCTGGTATTTTCCATCCGGTGCGCCGCATTCGCTGCAAGGACTTGGCCCCGACGGCTGCGAATTCGTGATCTGCTTCGACGACGGCCACGCCAACGAGTTCAACACGCTGCTGGTGACGGACTGGTTCGCCCATACGCCTCCCGAGGTGCTGGCCAAGAATTTCGGCGTCCCGGTCGAAGCCTTTGCCAGGATTCCGCTGCACAATCTCTGGATTTTCCAGGGCACCGTGCCCGGCGATCTGGCCGCCGACCGTGCCGCCGTTGCCAGGCATGCCGAGGCGCCGCCCTACCCGTTCGTCTACCCGCTGGGCAGCTCGGCTCCCGTCAAGGAAAACTCCGGCGGGAGCATCCGCGTCGCTGACAGCACCAACTTCAAGGTCGCCACCACGGTCGCGGCTGCGCTGGTGACGATGCCGCCGGGCGCCGTCAGGGAAATGCACTGGCATCCGAACGCGGACGAGTGGCAGTACTACATCAAGGGCAAGGCGCGGATGACGGTGTTCAATACGGGCCCAAACGCGCTGACGACGAATTTTGCCGCCGGCGACATCGGCTATGTCCCGCGGAATCTCGGACATTACGTCGAGAACGTCGGCGACGCCGATCTGCAGTTCGTCGGCGTGTTCCGTGCGCCGCGCTACGAAGAGGTGTCGCTGTCCAACTGGCTGACACATACGCCGCCCAAGCTGGTGGCGCAGCACCTCAACATAGATGAGAAGCTGATCGCCCAATGGCCGGACAACAGTCCAGGCGTCATGCCGAAATCCTGAAAATCCTGAAACGATAGGGGCGCCGAAACCGGCGCCTTTCATCTTGCTTGCTGCCGATGTTCAGGACGCCGGGGCGCCGGCGTCAGTAGTGCCCCGGTTCGGAGACGAACTTTCCCCGGAAGACGCGGAAGCCGGTTGCGACATAGACCAGCAAGAGGGGAAAGATGAACAGACCCTCTCCCCAGAACATGAAGGCAAGGCTTGCGTGAGGCGCGGCAGCGTCGTCGATGGTGATGGCGAACGGGACCATATAGGGCCAGAACGACAGCGCCAGCGTCCCGAAGGCCGATATGAAGATCAGCGAGACCATGTGGAACGGCCAATAGTCGTCATGCCGCAGGATGCTCGAGGCAAGAACGCAGGCCGCCGCCGCGCCGATCGCCGGAAAGACGAACAGATAGGGCCGCTCGATCCACCGGTCCAGGATCGGCAAATTCTCTGACAGCGCGTGGATGAAGACGAGGATCAGGAACAGGAGGACGCCGGCCGCCAGCAACGGAATCTGGCTGCGCGCGAGATCACGAACCACGCCGCCACGTTTCCTCACCAGCCAGCAGGCGCCCAGCAGCGCATAGCCGAGACAAAGGCCGACACCGCACAGGACCGAGAATCCGCTGAACCAGCCGAATAACCCGCCGGCATATTGGCCATTCACGATAGGCAACCCCTTCACGAGCGCGCCGACCATCACGCCCTGCATGAAGCTGGCGACCAGGGAGCCGCCGCCGAAGCTGAGATTCCAGATCCAGCGCGCTCCCTGCGACTTGTTGCGGAATTCGAAGGCAACCCCGCGCAGGATCAATCCCAGCAGCATGAAGATCACGGGAAGATAGAAAGCCGAGAGCACCGTCGCATACACGACCGGGAATGCGCCCCACAGGATCACGCCCGTCACCACGAGCCAGGTCTCGTTGCCGTCCCAGAACGGCGCGATCGCGCCCAACATGGCGCGCCGCCGCGCCTCGCTGTTCGGCAGCAGGAACAATATCCCGACACCGAGGTCGAAGCCGTCGAGCAGGAGATAGATCAGGATGCTGATCGCCAGCAGCGCGACCCAGAACGTCACCATGGCCTATTCTCCTGCTTGAACGTAATTGCGGTCTGAGAGCGGCTCCGAAGCGGCAAACGACATCGGCCGGTTGGCCATGACATCAGGCGAAGCCGTGACAGGAGAGACGCCGGGACCGGCGCGCAACAGCCGATAGATGTAGTAGATGCCGAACGAGAAGATGAAGGCGTAGACGACAGCGAACAATATCAGCGAGGCGGCCGCCGCATGCGCCGTCAGGAACGGCGTCACGGCATGCTCGGTGCGCAGCACGCCGAAGACGACCCATGGCTGACGGCCGACTTCGGCGGTGTACCAGCCCGCCAGCGTCGCGATGAACGGCAGCGGAAAGCTCAGAAAGATGAAGCGCAGCACCCAGCGGCTCCCTTCGAGCTTGTGCCGGATGATCAGCCAGGATCCGAGCCAGGCCAGGCCAAGCATGATCAGGCCGCAACCGACCATCACCCGGAAGGTCAGGAAGGGAATGAGCACCGGCGGCCGGTTCTGAGGCGGAAAGGACGTCAAGCCGACCTCCTTCGACGTTGTGCTCATGCTCGCGATGATGCTGCCGAGCACCGGGATCTTGATCTCGTAACGGTTCGATTCCGTTGCGGGATCGGGAATTGCGATGATCACCTCGCCGGCCGGCTGCTCGTCGTGCCATCGCGCCTCGATCGCCGCGAACTTTGCGGGCTGGTGCTGGTGCACGTAGTCACCGACGAAATGCCCAAACGCGAGTTGCGCCGGCACGAGAACGGCCGCGAGGAACAGCCCCATGCGGAGCATGATCCGCGCTTCGCTGCGATAGGTCTTTCGCAGCATGTACCATGCACCTGTCGCCGCCACGCAGAACGCGCTGGACAGATACGCCGCCAGCAGCATGTGCATGAAGCGGACCATGGCCACCTGATTGAAGATGATCTTCACCCAGTCGTCCGGAACCAGCACGCCGTTCTGATTGACGTAGCCGACCGGCACCTGCATCCAGCTATTGTTGATCATGATCCAGAAGGCGGAGAGCGTCGTCCCCAGCGCCACCATGGCCACGGAGAAGAGGTAGAACCACGGGCGCACGCGCTTCCTGCCGAACACCAGGATGCCGAAGAAGCTCGCCTCCAGCATGAAGGCGGTGAACGTCTCGTAGGACAGCAGCGGCCCCTGGATCGGGCCTGACATCCTGGACAGCTCGCTCCAGTTCGTCCCGAACTGGAAGCCCATGACGACGCCCGAGACGACGCCGAGGCCGAATGCGATGCCGAATATCTTGAGCCAGAACTCGAACAGCACCTGATAGACCATCTTCCCGGTGCGCAGGTGCAGCGCTTCCAGCACGGTGAGCCAGGCGGCCAGGCCGATGGTGAAGGCCGGGAAGATGATGTGGAACGAAATGGTGAAGGCAAATTGCAGTCGCGACAGGAGCAGCGCCGTGGGGTCCATCGGAAAGCCTCCCGTTCCCTCAGGCTCGCCTCGCGGCCGACAGCACCTGTGTCGCGGGGCGCTGGATGTCGTCGACCTTGAGAATTTCGGCCGTCGCCGCACGAATCCGGCGGCAGAAATCCGCATCGGAGATCAGCGACACGCCATAGGACGGGATGATCTGCTTCAGCTTCGGCAGCCAGGCGCTTGCCGTGAGCTCCCCGGCAAAGCACTTCTCCAGCACGCTGATTGCGATGAACGCCGCAGTGGAGGCTCCCGGCGAGGCGCCGAGAAGCGCAACCAGCGAATGATCATCGGCCCCGACAAGCTCGGTTCCGAATTCGAGCAATCCGCCGCGCTTGACGTCAGGCTTGATGATCTGAACGCGCTGGCCTGCGACCTGCAATCTCCAGTCCTTCGGGTCCGCGTTTGGAAAATATTCGTCGAGCGTCGCCAGACGATGGCCTTCGGACTGCAGCAGCTGTCCGATCAAATATTCGGTGAGATCGAAATTGTCGCGCGCTACCGAGAGCAGCGGCTTGACGTTCGAGGGACGAATCGACTCGAGCAGGTCGAGCAGTGAACCGTGCTTGAGAAACTTGCTCGAGAAACCGGCATAGGGGCCGAACAGCAGCGAGTGCTGGCCGCCGATCACGCGTGTATCGAGATGCGGCACGGACATCGGCGGCGAGCCGACTGCCGCCTTGCCGTAGACCTTGGCATGATGACGCTTGTTGATGTCAGGATCGTCGCAGCGCAGCCAGATCCCGCTGACTGGAAAGCCCCCATAGCCATGCCCCTCCGGAATGCCGGATTTCTGCAACAGCGGCAGTGCGCCGCCACCGGCGCCGATGAAGACGAACTTTGCGCGGACCGACCGCTTCTCGCCACTATCGGTATCGCGCACTTCGATGCGCCAACGGCCGTCCTGTTCGCGGGCAAGATCGGTGACGCAGCTCTTGTAGTGAACGGCACAGCCCGGCTGGCTGACGAGATGATGAACCAGAAGATGGGTCAGAGAACCGTAATCGACGTCGGTTCCGGTGATGATGCGCGTTGCGGCTACCGGATCGTCGCTGGACCGGCCTTCCATCACCAACGGCGCCCACTCGGCGATCTTCTTCGGGTCCTCGCTGTATTCCATGCCCTCATAGCAATGGTGGGCCGCCATCGCCTTGTACCTCTTGCTGAGGAACGCAACGTTGCCCTTGCCGTGCACGAAGCTCATGTGAGGCACCGGATGAATGAAGGATCGTGGATCGGCAATCGCTCCCCGCCCGATCAGATAAGACCAGAACTGCCGGGACAGATCGAACTCGACATTGACCTGGAGCGCCTTGGAGATGTCGATGCTGCCGTCGGAGCGCTCCGGCGTGTAGTTCATCTCGCAATTTGCCGCGTGCCCGGTGCCCGCATTGTTCCAGGCGTCCGAGCTTTCGAGCGCGCAATCCTCCAGAACCTCAAAACACTGGATCGCAAGCGAAGTCTCCAGTTCCTTGAGAAAGACGCCGAGCGTGGCGCTCATGATGCCCGCACCGATGAGTGCGACGTCGGGTTCGCGATCGGAAGTGCCTTGCATCGGATTTCTCCTCGTTAAGATTGGATGTCGCTGTCCGGGATGGCTCGATCAGGCCTGGGCCGATTGCCGCGCTTTGGCGCGGAACGGGACGCGCGCACCCGGTCGCAGCACCACATAGGCGCGGCGCCAAGACGAATCGTCCGTCAGCTTCCAGCTATGCCCCGAGCCCGCGGTGTCTTCCGCAAGCAGGATGTCGCCGGGATGAAGCAGGAAGTGCTGGCCTTCGCGTGTCTGGAAATCGAGCGTTCCGCTCAGCGTAATCACCAGTTGGCGGACCGGCGCGGTGTGCCAGGAGAAGGCGCCGCCCGATGCGGTTTCCTGGAACGAGATCGTAACCGCATCGACCTTGCTGCTGAGCGCATCGCCGCGCAGGCCCGGCTCCAGCTCGATGGTCCCTTCCTCGAAATGCGAATTATTGTCCTCTCCGGTCCATAGACGCACACAACGGATCATAGGTTCTCTCCTGATGCTCTTGTCGCACTGCTCGCGCGGGCTTCTCCGGCCTGGGCTGCGGGTCGAAATGGAACGAGGCTGTCCGGTTCGAGGATCGTGTAGAGACGGCGCCAGGGCTCCTCGCCCGTCATCGCCCAGTTATGGCCGGCGCCGCTCGTATCTTCCGTGAACAGGACGTCGCCCGGATGAAGTGTAAATGCCCCGTCCTGTGTCTCGAATTGCAGGGTACCGCTCAGGGAAATCACTAGCTGCCGCGCAGCGTCCGGATGCCATCCGAGGTTTGGATCCAGATCCGTTTCGTGGAACGAAGCGGAGCTGATCCGGAGCTTTGTGCTGAGCGCATCTCCCCTTGCGCCTGATTCGAGATCGACGAAACCTTCCTCGAAATGCGACTTGCCGTCCGCACCGGTCCATAGCTTCACGCACCTGATCATCGCGTCCGCTCCCCTCAGCTTGCTGGTGCGCTGGCCGCGAGAGGCGCGTTGGCCTCGGCCACGTAAGGCTTGACCATCTTGGCGGGATCGACGATGCGGTCGAACTCCGGCTCGGTCACGAAACCGAGCTTCAGCGCCGCCGATTTCAGCGTGAGGTCATTGTCGATCGCGTAGTGCGCGATCCTTGATGCCTTGTCGTAGCCGATCACCGGCGCCAGCGCCGTGACGAGCATCAGCGACCGCTCCACATACTCCCTGATCTTCTTGTGGTTCGGCCTCGTGCCCTCGACCAGGAATTTTCGGAAATTCGTGCAGCCGTCGGTGAGGATGCCGATCGACTGCGCGATGTTGTGGATGATCAGCGGCTTGTAGACATTCATTTCCAGATAGCCGCCGGCGCCACCGAATCCGACGGCAACGTCGTTCGCCATCACCTGCACCGCGATCATCGTCAGCGCTTCCGCCTGGGTCGGGTTGACCTTGCCCGGCATGATCGACGAGCCGGGTTCATTCTCCGGGATCA
>Ga0081540_1003025_pt1 | contig 13470 bp, 11 predicted proteins | sample TabmetS2T1R1_FD_71024 | JGI IMG/M metagenome (GOLD analysis project Ga0081540, IMG submission 71024) | Tabebuia heterophylla rhizosphere microbial communities from the University of Puerto Rico - S2T1R1 | ecosystem: Host-associated > Plants > Roots > Rhizosphere ... | reverse complement strand
AGACGTCACCGCCTTTGTGCTCGGCGGCCATGGCGACACCATGGTGCCGCTGGTGCGCTACTCCACCGTCGCCGGCATTCCGCTGCCCGACCTCGTCAAGATGGGCTGGACCTCGCAGGCGCGCATCGACGAGATCGTCGACCGCACCCGCAATGGCGGCGCCGAGATCGTCAACCTCCTGAAGACCGGCTCGGCCTATTACGCGCCGGCGGCTTCCGCGATCGCAATGGCCGAGAGCTATCTGAGGGACAAGAAGCGCGTGCTGCCGTGTGCCGCCTACCTCAACGGCGAATACGCCGTGAAGGACATGTATGTCGGCGTACCCGTGGTGATCGGCTCCAAAGGCGTCGAGCGCGTGGTCGAGATCGATCTTTCCGGCAAGGACCGCGAGGCTTTCGACAAGTCCGTCGGCGCCGTGCAGGGCCTCGTCGACGCCTGCAAGAAGATCGCGCCCGATCTGCTAGGCCGCTGATATCGTTCACTTTCGGCCGAAGATCGGTCCGTTCGGTCTTCGGCTCTTGCAGTTCCTGTGGTATATGGTATGCCAGCCACAGAGCAGGGGTGGGACGCTAATCTCCACCCGATTTAGGGATTGGGGAGCGTTGCTCGATGAATATCCACGAATATCAGGCCAAGGCCCTGCTGCACGAATTCGGCGTGCCGATCTCGAAAGGCGTGCCGGTGCTGAAACCTGAAGACGCTGAGGCGGCTGCCAAGCAGCTCCCCGGCCCGGTCTGGGTGGTCAAGAGCCAGATCCATGCCGGCGGCCGCGGCAAGGGCAAGTTCAAGGAAGCCAGTGCCGGCGACAAGGGCGGCGTGCGCATCGCCAAGTCGGTCGCCGAGGTCGCCGAATACGCCAAGCAGATGCTGGGTGCGACGCTGGTGACGGTGCAGACCGGACCGCACGGCAAACAGGTCAACCGCCTCTACATCGAGGAAGGCTCCGACATCGACAAGGAGTTTTATCTCTCGATCCTGGTCAACCGCGAAACTAGCGAAGTCTCGTTCGTGGTCTCGACCGAGGGCGGCATGAACATCGAGGAAGTCGCGCACAAGACGCCCGAAAAAATCGTCACCTTCTCGGTCGATCCGGCGACCGGCATCATGGGCCATCACGGCCGCACGGTGGCAAAGGCCCTCAATCTTTCCGGCGACCTCGCCAAGCAGGCGGAAAAGCTGGTTGCACAGCTCTATGCCGCCTTCGTCGCCAAGGATATGGCGATGCTGGAAATCAATCCGCTCGTCGTCACCAAGCAGGGTGAGCTGCGCGTTCTCGATGCGAAGGTGTCGTTCGACGACAACGCGCTCTTCCGCCACCCGGAGGTGGCGGTACCGCTGCGCGATCTGACCGAAGAGGATCCCAAGGAAATCGAGGCGTCGAAATACGACCTCAACTATGTGACGCTCGACGGCACTATCGGCTGCATGGTCAATGGCGCGGGCCTCGCCATGGCTACCATGGATATCATCAAGCTCTATGGCATGGAGCCCGCCAACTTCCTCGACGTCGGCGGCGGCGCCAGCAAGGAGAAGGTCGCGGCCGCGTTCAAGATCATTACCGCCGACCCGAACGTGAAGGGGATTCTGGTCAACATCTTCGGCGGCATCATGAAATGCGATATCATCGCCGAGGGCGTTGTCGCCGCCGTCAAGGAAGTCGGCCTCAGCGTTCCGCTGGTGGTGCGGCTCGAGGGCACCAATGTGGAAGCCGGCAAGCAGATCATCCGCGAGTCCGGCCTCAACGTGGTCCCCGCCGACAATCTCGACGACGCCGCGCAGAAGATCGTGAATGCCGTCAAGGGAGGCTAACGATGGCCGAGGACCGTCTCACCGCGCCGAAATCGCAGGAAGAGCACAAGCGGCTCGCGGCGTTCGCCGGTGAATGGACCGGCGAGGAGATGGTCTATCCCTCGCGCTGGAACGCCGGCGGTCCCGCCACCTCGCGCGTATCCGCACGCATCGATCTCAACGGCTTCTATTTGATCCAGGACGCCCGCCAGATGCGCGACGGCAAGGAAAGCTTCGCCACCCACGGCGTGTTCACCTACGACCGCGAGGATCGGCTCTACAAATTGTTTTGGTTCGACTCGCTCGGCTACTACCCGCCGTCGCCGGCCTCCGGCAACTGGCAGGGCAAGGCGCTGGTGCTGGTGCGAGGCTCACTGCGCGGCAATGCCCGCCACGTCTACGAAATGATCGACGACAACAGCTACTCCATGAAAATCCAGTTCTCGCCTGACGCGGAAGGATGGGCCGACGTGCTCACCGGCGTTTACCGGCGCGCGCACTGACCTCAACTTCTTCATCTCGCGAAAGTCATCCCAACCATGTCCATCCTGATCGACAAGAACACGAAGGTCATTTGCCAGGGCTTTACGGGCAAGAACGGCACGTTCCACTCGGAAGCAGCGATCGCCTACGGCACGAAAATGGTTGGCGGCACCTCGCCGGGCAAGGGCGGCAGCAAGCACCTCAACCTGCCCGTCTTCGACACCGTCGCCGAAGCGCGTGCGAAGACCGGTGCGGACGCCTCGGTGATCTATGTGCCGCCGCCGGGCGCTGCGGATGCGATCTGCGAGGCGATCGATGCGGAGATCCCGCTGATCGTCTGTATCACCGAAGGCATTCCGGTGCTCGACATGGTGAAGGTGAAGCGCTCGCTGTCCGGCTCGAAGTCGCGCCTCATTGGACCCAATTGCCCGGGCGTGATGACCGCGGGCGAATGCAAGATCGGCATCATGCCGGCCAACATCTTCAAGCCGGGCTCCGTCGGCATCGTGTCGCGCTCGGGCACGTTGACCTATGAGGCAGTGTTCCAGACCACGCAGGAAGGTCTTGGCCAGACCACGGCGGTCGGCATCGGCGGCGACCCCGTGAAGGGCACCGAGTTCATCGACGTCCTGGAGAAGTTTTTAGCCGACCCCAAGACCACCTCGATCATCATGATCGGCGAGATCGGCGGCTCGGCCGAGGAAGACGCCGCCCAGTTCATCAAGGATGAGGCCAAGCGCGGTCGCAGGAAGCCGATGGCCGGCTTCATTGCCGGCGTCACCGCACCGCCCGGCCGCCGCATGGGCCATGCCGGCGCGATCATCTCCGGCGGCAAGGGCGATGCCGGCTCCAAAACCGCCGCCATGGAGGCAGCCGGTATCAAGGTATCCCCGTCGCCGGCTCGGCTGGGCAAAACGCTGGTGGAAGCGCTGCGCGGCTAGCACGCGAGCCGCGGACTACCTACATCTGGATCAAGGCTCCGGCAGCGACGCCGGGGCCTTTTTCGTTGCCCAAAGCCCCTTCGGCGGTCCGTTCAAAGATTTGAACTTAAATTCGCCGCTTGGTTCTTTTCGGCGCGAACATTCGGCGCAAATGCGGTAAAGGTTTCGCAATCCGCCGGGCCCTCGCCGGTCCGGTCGCCCGCGCCGTCTTCCATGCGCGAAGTGAAAAAATCACCAGGACGCCATCATGTCTCGTCAGGACGCGAACGCCGCTTTTGCCCTCTCATCGTTTTTGCAGGGCACCAACGCCGCCTATATCGATGACCTCTACGCCCGCTACGAACAGGACCCCAATTCCGTCGAGGGCGAGTGGCAGGAATTCTTCAAGAGCCTGAAGGACAGCCCGGCCGACGTCAAAAAGAACGCCGACGGCGCCTCCTGGGGACGCGATCACTGGCCGCTGACGCCGCGCGATGATCTGACCTCCGCGCTCGACGGCAACTGGGCGCTGGTCGAAAAGGCGGTCAGCACCAAGCTCGTCGCCAAGGCACAGGCCAAGGGCGCCGACATCACAGCCGCCGACGTGCACCAGGCGACGCGCGACTCCGTCCGCGCGCTGATGCTGATCCGCGCCTACCGCATGCGCGGCCATTTCCACGCCAAGCTCGATCCGCTCGGCATCGAAGCACAACGCGATCGCGAGGAACTCGACCCGCGTACTTACGGCTTCGTCGAAGCGGACTACGACCGCAGGATCTTCCTCGATCACGTGCTCGGGCTGGAATACGGCACGCTGCGCGAGATCACCGTGATCTGCGAGCGCACCTACTGCCAGACGCTTGGCGTCGAGTTCATGCACATTTCGAACGCCGCGCAGAAGGCGTGGATCCAGGAGCGCATCGAGGGACCGGACAAGGAGATCAGTTTTACGCCCGAAGGCCGCCGCGCCATGCTCAACAAGCTGGTCGAGGCCGAAGGCTTTGAAAAATTCTGCGACCTCAAATTCACCGGCACCAAGCGTTTTGGCCTCGACGGCGCCGAGTCGCTGATCCCCGCGCTGGAGCAGATCATCAAGCGCGGCGGCAATCTCGGCGTGAAGGAGATCGTGCTGGGCATGCCGCATCGCGGCCGCCTCAACGTGCTGACGCAGGTGATGGCGAAGTCGCACCGCGCGCTGTTTCATGAGTTCAAGGGCGGCTCGGCCAATCCGGACGCCGTCGAAGGTTCCGGCGACGTCAAGTATCACCTCGGCGCCTCCTCCGACCGCGAGTTTGACGGCAACAAGATCCATCTGTCGCTCACAGCCAACCCCTCGCATCTCGAGATCGTCGATCCCGTGGTGCTCGGCAAGGTGCGCGCCAAGCAGGACCAGCACGGCGATCCGCCCGACATGCGCATCTCCGTGATGCCGCTGTTGATGCATGGCGACGCCGCGTTTGCCGGCCAGGGCGTGGTTGCCGAGTGCTTCAGCCTCTCGGACCTCAAGGGCTATCGCACCGGTGGCTCGGTGCATTTCATCGTCAACAACCAGATCGGCTTCACCACCTATCCGCGCTACTCGCGCTCCTCGCCCTATCCGTCTGACGTCGCGAAGATGATCGACGCGCCGATCTTCCATGTTAACGGCGACGATCCGGAAGCCGTGGTGTTCGCCGCCAAGGTCGCGACCGAGTTCCGGCAGAAATTCCACAAGCCTGTTGTCATCGACATGTGGTGCTATCGCCGCCACGGCCATAACGAGGGCGATGAGCCGGCGTTCACCCAGCCGGTGATGTACAAGAAGATCGCCGCCCATCCATCCACGCTGGAAATCTATGCCAAGCGGCTAGTTGCCGATGGAGTGATGACCGAGGGCGAGGTCGAGAAGGCCAAAGCCGACTGGCGTGCGCGGCTCGATGCCGAACTCGAGGCGGGCTCGGGCTACAAGCCCAACAAGGCCGACTGGCTCGATGGCAAGTGGGCTGGCTTCAAGATCGCCGACCAGGAAGAGGATCCCCGGCGCGGCATCACCGGCGTCGATGTTGCCGTGCTCAGGGACATCGGCCGCAGGATTACCAAGGTGCCGGACGGTTTTCGCGTTCACCGCACCATCGCGCGCTTCCTGGAGAACCGCGCAAAAGCGATCGACAATGGCGTCGGCATCGACTGGGCTACCGGCGAGGCGCTGGCGTTCTGCACGCTGCTGGAGGAAGGCCGTCACGTCCGCCTGTCCGGCCAGGACTGCGAGCGCGGCACCTTCTCGCAGCGCCATTCGGTGCTGATCGATCAGGAGGATGAGAGCCGCTACACGCCGTTCAACCATCTCGGCGTCGAGCAAGGCCATTACGAGGTCATCAACTCGCTCTTGTCGGAAGAAGCAGTGCTCGGCTTCGAATATGGCTACTCGCTGGCCGAGCCTAATGCGCTGGCGCTATGGGAAGCGCAATTCGGCGACTTCGCCAATGGCGCGCAGGTGCTTTTCGACCAGTTCATCTCCTCCGGCGAACGCAAATGGCTGCGCATGTCCGGCCTCGTCTGCCTGCTGCCGCATGGCTATGAAGGGCAGGGGCCGGAGCACTCCTCCGCGCGGCTTGAGCGCTTCCTGCAGCTCTGCGCGGAAGACAACATGCAGGTGGTCTATCCGACCACGCCCGCCAACTACTTCCACATGCTGCGGCGGCAGCTGCATCGCGAAATCCGCAAGCCGTTGATCGTGATGACGCCAAAATCGTTGCTGCGCCACAAGCGCGCAGTGTCGCGGCTCGACGAACTCGGCAAGGACACCACGTTCCACCGCATCCTCTGGGATGACGCCCAGATGCTGCCGAACGAGCCGATCAAGCTGAAGCCGGACAACCAGATCCGTCGCGTCGTGTTGTGCTCGGGCAAGGTCTATTACGACCTCTATGAGGAGCGCGAGAAACGCGGCGCCGACGACGTCTATTTGCTGCGCGTCGAGCAACTCTATCCGGTGCCGCTGAAGGCGCTGGTGCTGGAACTCTCCCGCTTCAAGGGCGCCGAGGTCGTCTGGTGCCAGGAAGAGCCGCGCAACATGGGCGCCTGGCACTTCATCGAGCCGTATCTCGAGTGGGTGCTGAACCAGATCCAGGCGCCGAACCGCCGTCCGCGCTACGCGGGCCGTGCCGCTTCCGCTGCGACCGCCACCGGCCTGATGTCCAAGCATGTGGCGCAGCTCAAGGCGTTCCTGGACGAGGCTTTGAACTAGGGAACACTCGTCATGCCCCGCGCGAGCGGGGCATCCAGTACGCCGCGGCCTCGCCGTCGTCACCGCTGTCCCGGCGTACTGGATCGTCCCCATTCGGGGCCGATGACATCTCAGGTATTCGACTGCTTAAGGTATTGAGGAAAGACCATGACTGAAATTCGCGTTCCGACGCTCGGTGAATCCGTGACCGAGGCCACCATCGGCCGCTGGTTCAAGAAGGCTGGCGAAGCCGTGGCGGTGGACGAGCCGCTCGTCGAGCTCGAGACCGACAAGGTCACCATTGAGGTGCCAGCGCCGTCGGCCGGCGTGCTCGGCGAGATCATCGCCAAGGACGGCGAGACGGTGGCGGTCGGTGCGCTGCTCGGCCAGATCAATGACGGCGCTGCCGGCGCAGCCAAGACTGCTGCCGCTCCTGCTTCCGCTAAGCCCGCGGCGCCGCCGCCAGCTGCTGCGCCCGCGCCGGCGCCTGCTGCGAAGGCGCCGCCACCAGATGCGCCACTGGCGCCGTCGGTGCGCAAGCTCTCCGCCGAAAGCGGCGTCGATGCTTCCACCGTGCCGGGCTCCGGCAAGGACGGCCGCGTCACCAAGGGCGACATGCTGGCCGCCATCGAGAAAGCCGCCTCCGCGCCGACCCCGGTCAGCCAGCCGGCCGCAGCCGTGCAGGTTCGCGCGCCCTCGCCCGCCGACGATGCCGCGCGCGAAGAACGCGTGAAGATGACGCGGCTGCGCCAGACCATCGCGCGCCGCCTCAAGGAGGTGCAGAACACGGCTGCGATGCTGACGACCTTCAACGAGGTCGACATGACCAACGTCATGGCGCTGCGCGCGCATTACAAGGACGTGTTCGAGAAGAAGCATGGCTCGAAACTGGGCTTCATGGGGTTCTTCACCAAGGCCTGCGTGCAGGCGCTGAAGGACATTCCCGCCGTCAACGCCGAGATCGACGGCACCGACCTGATCTACAAGAACTACTACCACATCGGCATCGCCGTCGGCACCGACAAGGGCCTGGTCGTGCCCGTGGTGCGCGACTGCGACCACAAGTCGATCGCCGACATCGAAAAGGGAATCGCCGATTTCGGCCGCCGCGCCCGCGACGGCCAGCTCAAGATCGACGAGATGCAGGGCGGCACCTTCACCATCACCAATGGCGGCATCTACGGCTCGCTGATGTCGACGCCGATCCTCAATGCACCGCAGTCCGGCATCCTCGGCATGCACAAGATCCAGGAGCGGCCGATGGTGGTCGGCGGCAAGATCGAGGTGCGGCCGATGATGTATCTGGCGCTGTCCTACGATCACCGCGTTATCGACGGCAAGGAAGCCGTGACCTTCCTGGTGCGTGTCAAGGAGAGCCTGGAAGATCCGGCGCGCCTGGTGTTGGACCTCTGATGGGCTTTTCTCCCGAAAACTCCGGCCTCGCGGCCGGAGTTTTCGCGAATGGATGCAATGATCGGGGACGATTGTGACGGACAGGGTTGTTGTCATCACTGGCGCTAGCCGCGGCATCGGCCGTGCGGCCGCGATTGCCGCGGCCGAACGCGGCTTCCGCGTCGTCGTTGGCTATGCCAGCAACCAGGCGGCGGCCGACGAGGTCGTCGACCAGATCGAGCGCAAGAATGGCAAGGCGATTGCGGTAAAATGCGACGTCGAGCATGAGAAGGACATTCTGGCGCTGTTTAAGTCGGCCGATGAGTTCGGCACGCTCGGCGCGCTGGTCAATAACGCAGGGATCGTCGGCCCGTCGGTGCGGGTCGAGGATATGTCGGCCGAGCGCATCCAGCGCATGATGGCGGTCAACGTCACCGGCAGCATCCTTTGCGCGCGCGAGGCGGTGAAGCGGATGTCGACCCGCCGCGGCGGCAAGGGCGGTGTGATCGTCAACATCTCCTCCGTCGCCTCGCGGCTCGGCTCGGCGAACACCTATGTCGACTATGCGGCCTCCAAAGGGGCGGTTGATTCCTTCACCATCGGTCTCGGCCATGAGGTCGCGGCCGAAGGCATCCGCGTCGCCGCGATCCGGCCCGGCCTGATCGACACCGAAATCCACGCCTCCGGCGGCGAGCCCGATCGCGCGCATCGGCTCGCGCCGATGGTGCCGATGAAGCGCGTCGGCACCGCGGAGGAAATCGCCAATGCCATCGTCTGGCTGATTTCGGACGAGGCTTCCTACGTGACATCAGCCATTCTCGACGTTTCGGGCGGGCGCTAGCATCACATTCCCTCAGCTATCAGGACCTCCATCATGGCTTACGATCTCGTCGTCATCGGCACCGGACCCGGCGGTTATGTCTGCGCGGTACGCGCAGCGCAGCTCGGCATGAAGGTTGCCGTGGTCGAGCAGAACCCGACGCTGGGCGGCACCTGTCTCAATGTCGGCTGCATGCCGTCGAAAGCGCTGCTGCACGCTTCCGAAATGTTCGAGGAGGCTCAGCACTCCTTTGCCAAGATGGGCGTGGCGGTCTCCGCGCCGAAACTCGATCTGCCCTCGATGATGAACTTCAAGCAGCAGGGCATCGACGGCAACGTCAAGGGCGTCGAGTTCCTGATGAAGAAGAACAAGATCGACGTCTTGATGGGCAAGGGCAAGATCCTTGGCACCGGCAAGGTCGAAGTCACAGGTAGCGATGGCAAAGCGCAGGTCGTCGAGACCAGGAACATCGTCATCGCCACCGGCTCCGACATCGCGCGGCTCAAGGGCATCGAGATCGACGAGAAGCGCATCGTGTCCTCGACCGGCGCGCTGTCGCTGGAGAAGGTGCCGGGAAAATTATTGATCGTCGGCGCCGGCGTGATCGGGCTTGAGCTCGGCTCGGTGTGGCACCGCCTCGGTTCAGAGGTCACCGTCGTCGAATTCCTCGACCGCATCCTGCCCGGCATGGATGGCGAAGTCGCAAAGCAATTCCAGCGCATCCTCGAAAAGCAGGGATTCAAGTTCAAGCTCGGCGCCAAGGTCACCGCAGTCGATACGTCAGGCAAGACGCTGAAGGCGAGCATCGAGCCTGCCGCCGGCGGGCCGGCGGAAACGCTCGAAACCGACGTCGTTTTGGTCTGCATCGGCCGCGTGCCCTACACCGAGGGCCTCGGGTGTAAGGAAGCAGGCGTTGCGCTCGACAATCGCGGCCGCGTGCAGATCGATTCCCATTTCGCGACCAACGTGAAGGGCATCTACGCCATCGGCGACGTCGTCGCCGGTCCCATGCTCGCGCACAAGGCCGAGGACGAAGGCGTGGCTTGCGCTGAGATTCTTGCAGGCCAGGCCGGCCACGTGAATTACGATGTCATCCCCGGTGTTGTGTATACCACGCCGGAAGTTTCTTCTGTCGGCAAGACCGAGGAAGAGCTGAAGCAGGCCGGTATCGGCTATACCTCCGGGAAATTTCCCTTCACCGCTAATGGCCGCTCCAAGGTCAACCAGACTACTGAAGGTTTTGTGAAAGTTCTCGCAGATGCGAAGACTGATCGCGTGCTCGGCGTACACATCGTCGGCCGCGAAGCCGGCGAAATGATTCATGAAGCGGCCGTTTTGATGGAATTCGGCGGCTCGGCTGAGGATTTGGCACGCACCTGCCACGCCCATCCGACCCGGTCCGAGGCGATCAAGGAAGCCGCGCTTGCGGTCGGCAAGCGTGCCATCCATATGTGACCCCGGGACCGGTTTGGGGTAATCTGAACCGGTAGGATGATTTCGATGCTGCGTCGCCTCTTACAGCCCTTCTGGGTCTTGCTTGCGATCATCTTCTTGATCGAAGCATGGCTATGGGATCATCTCGAGCCCATCGTCGCAAAGATCGTCGCGTGGATTCCGCTGCGTGAATTCAAGCAGTGGCTTTCCGACCGCGTCGACTCGCTCTCGCCGGCGATGACGCTGATCGTGTTCGCCGTGCCGCTCATTCCGCTGTTTCCGCTCAAGCTGGTCGGGCTGTGGCTGCTCGCGCATGAATACTGGGTGGCGGCGATCTTGACCCTCACATTCGCGAAATTCGCCGGTGTCGGCATCACGGCCTTCATCTTCGACGTGACGCGCGAAAAACTGCTGGAGATGCGCTGGTTCGAAAAGCTCTACGAGTTCATCCTGATGATGCGCGACAAGGCCAAAGCCCTGGTCGATCCGATCAAGCAGCGCATCCGGGAGATTCTCGGCGGCAATGGCGAGGGCTGGTCGGCGCGCACGCTGCGCCTGATCCAGCGCTTCCGCCGGAGCGTGCACGAGGCGCGGTAACGCTTTCTCCGCATGTCGCCCGCTTTAAGCGGGCGATCCAGTATCCCAGAGACGGCCGTGCTGGAGTCGAGAGGCCACGGCGTACTGGATGCCCCGCATGCGCGGGGCATGACGGCGATCGTCAATGCAGATGCAGCAGGTGCGGTGAGTATAGGCCGAGCGCCGTCATCGCGATGCCAATCAGCATCAGTCCCATCGCTCCCCAGGACAGCACGATGATGCCGGTGATGATGGTCGCCGACGCCAGCACGATCGCGATCTGGAAGGCGGCGGAGGCGATTTCGTAGTGGTGGTATTTCGCCGTTGCTTCGTCGCGCTGGTGCTCGGCATCCTTGGCGCGTTTGGCCAGTTGCTCGGTGCCTTCGCCGGTTTCCGGCTCGGAGCGGTAGCGCGCGGCGGTCTTGGTCCAGTCGTCGATCTGCTTCGAGATCGCCGCCTTGGTGGCTTCGTCGGTGGTGGCGGCGAGCGTCAGCTTGCCCTGTTCGGCCGCGGTCTGGATCTGGGTGCGGCGGATGCTTTTCGCCTGGAAGAAGGCCCAGAGGTTGGACGCCTCGACATTCTTGCTGATGGATTCGGTTTGTGCGCCCTTGCCGAGCGTTTCGGACAGCGCGAGGCAGAGCGCAATAATGGCGATCAACAACGCGATCTTCTTGTTGGAGCCGGAAGCGTGTTCGGCGTGCTCCGCATGCTCCATGCTTTCATGTGCGCTCATGATCCCTCCCGGTGAAACGCGTCGGCCCACGATTGACCGAACAATATGGCGCGCGCAAGGGGCCCGCGCTGTGGGACCACGCTCAAATTTGTGGGCAGCCGGCCCGCCAACATTCAGTCGCGACCAGCGAATTCAATTTTCGCACTCGGCAACACGGCAATCCGCCGCTCCGGATGGGCCAAATTCGCCAGCGCGTAGTTGTGGTGCTGCACAACAACGCTCGCCGGCGCCACGCCGTCAGTTGTGCTATGGGCGTCAGACGCCAGAACGATCTCAAATCCGCGGCTGAAAGCCGACCGGCATGTCGCGTCGACACAGAATTCGGTCTGCAACCCGCAAATGATCAGATGTTCGATCGAAAGCCGATCAAGTTCGGCTTGCAATGTCGTCTGATAGAACCCGTCGGACGCGGTCTTCTCGATGACGAGTTCACCCGGCTTCGGCGCTACGTCCGCATGAATGTGCCAGCCGGGCGTACCCTTCTTCATTGGAGGATAGTTCGCATGACAATGTTGCAGGAAGATTACGGGAGTACTTGCGTTCCTGGCCCGCTCCACCAGGCTGCGGATGACGGCGAGCACGTCGGCGCCGCGGTAGGCGTTGGCGATCAGCGCTGATTGGACGTCGATGACGAGGAGAGCGGTACGCGGCATCCGCTTAGGTTAGGCTTGCAAGCGGGGCACGTCCAGCGTGCCGGCTTCAGCGGCGCGGATGGGCGCTGCGATAGACTTCCAGCAGCCGTTCGCTGTCGATGCCGGTATAGATCTGTGTTGTCGAGAGCGAGGCGTGGCCGAGCAGTTCCTGGATCGCGCGGAGGTCGCCGCCGCGGGACAACAGATGCGTGGCAAAGGAGTGTCGCAGCGCATGCGGGGTGGCGCTGTCGGGCAGACCCAACGCGCCGCGCAGCCGCTCCATCGCAAGCTGGATGATGCGCGGGCTCAAGGGTCCGCCGCGCGCGCCGACGAACATCGGTCCGTTTGGTGATAGTGAGTAGGGACAGATCGCGGCATAGTCCTCGATCAGCTGCAGCACGTTCTGCAGCACCGGCACCATGCGGGTCTTATTACCCTTGCCGGTGACGATAAGCACGTCACCTTCGCCGGGTTTTGGTACGTCGCGCCGCTTCAGTCCAAGCGCCTCGGAGATGCGCAGGCCGGAGCCATAGAGCAGTGCCATCACGGCGGCATCGCGCGCCAGAATCCAGGGATCGCGCTCCTCGCCGGCGCGCTCGTCGGCATCGGCGAGCCGTTTTGCCGCCGCCATCTGGATCGGCTTGGGCAGGGTCTTGCCGACTTTCGGCGCGCGGATCGCCGAGAGCGCCCCCACTTTACCCTTGCCTTCGCGCTCGAGGAAGCGGCCGAAGGAGCGCAGGCCCGCGAGCGCGCGCATCAGCGAGCGCCCGGCGATCTCGTCCGATCGCCGCATCGCCATGAAGGCCCTGATATCGCTGGCCTCGATTCCCGCAAATCCCTTCAGCGTCACCTGCTTGCCGCGGTGCTCGGCAAGGAAGGCCAGGAACTGCCTGACATCGCGGGCATAGGCTTCCAGTGTCTTCGGCGACAGCCGCCGCTCGGCGCCGAGATGCTTTTGCCACTGCACGATCTCGCGCGCGATGGTGGCGTCGGCGCATTCGAGCGCAAGCTCTTCAATGGCTGGGTCGGGTTTTGCCAATTTACGCAAGCCCTCAGGCTATCGACGCCGTGATTCTCCTGATTATATCGCACCTTCTTCGTTTAACCTTCGCTAAGGCGGCGCTTCTTCCTGATGGACAACCCCACGCGCACCAGTTCTTCCGCCGCCTCGACGCGTGTCGTCGACGTGCTTGTGCCGGTCGCGCTGAACCAAACCTATTCCTACCGCGTGCCCCGTGGCATGGAACTGGAGGCCGGCGATGTCGTCGCGGTTCCGCTCGGCCCGCGCGAGGTGATCGGCGTGGTCTGGGCGCAGAACCAAAAGCCAGATCCGCGCCTGCATAACCGGCTGAAGGATGTTGGCGAAAAACTCGACGTGCCGGCGCTGAAGGGTGAGCTGCGCGCGCTCGTCGATTGGGTCGCCAATTACACGCTGTCTGCCCGCGGCATGGTGCTGCGCATGACCCTGCGGATGGGCGAAAATCTTG
>Ga0081540_1003024_pt1 | contig 13471 bp, 11 predicted proteins | sample TabmetS2T1R1_FD_71024 | JGI IMG/M metagenome (GOLD analysis project Ga0081540, IMG submission 71024) | Tabebuia heterophylla rhizosphere microbial communities from the University of Puerto Rico - S2T1R1 | ecosystem: Host-associated > Plants > Roots > Rhizosphere ... | reverse complement strand
GACCACCAGAATGGGCAGCAGGATCGGAATGAACGTCGCCGGGTTGCTGATCGAGAAATTACCCAGGTTCGGTGCAACCGACAGATTCATGCCCAGCCACATATTTTCCAGCGGGATGACGTTGCTCAGGCCGGGGATCAGCAGGCGATTCGACAGGTTAAGCAGTTGCAGCGGCGTGGTCGCCAGCGCAATGATAATCGCCTGATACAAAGCGATGAAGATCGGGAACTGGATGATCAGCGGCAGCATGCAGGAACTCAGCGATAGGGATCGGGCGAGTCGAGCCGCGCCACGTAGCGCGTGACGCCGTCCTCGAGCGAGGTGAACGGCCGGTCGTAGCCCGCGGCGCGCAGGCGCTCCACGGCCGCGTCGCAGTCGCTGGCGTAGATGCACAGCTCGAGGGCAGCGTTCGCGCCCTGGCTCGTCGACGCGTCCACGCCGAGGCCGAGCTTGGTGCCGTCGGGGAACTGCATCGAGACGAACCCCGGGTCGCCCTCGGGCGGGAAGCGGAAGATCTCGGTCGCGCCGAGCAGCTCGACGTAGAAGCGCAGGGCGCGGTCCGCGTCGGCTACGACGACGACCGGGAAGGCGCCGCCGAACGTCAGCTCGCTCACGGGGCTCCGTCGCGGACGGCGAGGATCGCCGGGCGCGCCTCGTGCTCGCGCTCGTAGGCGCGGACGACGGCGAGCTCCACGTCGGACGCCGTCTGCAGGCGAGCGAGGACGTCCTCCGGGGCCATCTCGTCGTAGCCGGGCCAGGGCTCGGCGATGTGAACCTCGGCCCCGATGCTGTCCGCGCCGCCGGTCTGCGCCTCGCGTGACGCCTCGCGCATGGCCGCGACCTGTCCCCGCGTGGGCTCCGCGCGCGGCTTGCGGGGGCGGGGCCGGGATCGCCGGCGTGGCGGCTGCGGTGGTGGCGGCGGGGGCGCCGGCGCGGGCTCGCCGCCGGCCAGCAGCCTCGCGATCGCCCGCAGCGGGACGAAGAGCAGCAGGACCAGGACGCGCCCGGAGAAGATCAGCAGGCCGGGCATGCCCTAGCGCTCGCCGAGCTCGCGCTTGAGCCGGTCGATCGCCTCGACCGGTTCGGGGTCCACGCCGCGAAGAACCGCGAGGTAGATCGAGATGAGGTCGCCGAGCAGGACGAGCGAGAACACGCGCTCGACGGACGTCTGCCCGCGCGACTCGACGCGGTGCACGCCGGCCGCGCCGGGCGCGATGAGCGCCGCCGTCAGCTCGATGCGCTCCTTGACGCGCGGATGGGTGTCGCAGTCGTCGAGGAAGATCGCCGAGAAGCGCGCGAACTCGGCCGCCGAGCCCCATCCGACGATCTCGTTGTGGTCGAGCTCGGGCAGCTCGAGCGCGTAGGCGGGGACCTTGGCGTTCTCGTTGAGCTGGGTCTTCCAGCGGTTGGCGATCGCGCTGGTCAGGCCGGCGCCGGCGATGATCGGGACGGTGCCCTGCAGCGAGCGGGCCAGCTGCTTGGCCAGGCCGTCGGGGGCGCCTTCGGGGCCCCATTCGATGACGAGCTCCTCGAGATGGTCGGCCGCGACGTCGAGCTCGGAGTTCATCCCGGGGCCGACGCCGCAGAGCGCGGCGATCTGCAGCGCCGCGACGGTCATGTAGGCAACCGCGGCGCGCGGCTGGAACCCGCCGGCGACCGGCACCACCGGGACGCCGTCGGCGCGCGCGAGGCTCGCGAGCTCGCCGCCGCTGGTCACGACGACGCGCCGGGCGCCGATCACCCCGGCCGCCTCGTAGCAGGCCAGCGTCTCCTCGGTGTCGCCCGAGTAGGAGGCGCACAGCACGGTGGTGTCGGGCGTGGTCCACGGCGGCAGCCCGTAGGCCCTCGCCGCCAGCAGCGGGCGCGAGGCGTGGTCGCCGAGGATCGCCCGGGCCAGCCGACCGCCGACGGCCGAGCCGCCCATGCCGGCGACGATCATGCCACCCGGCGAGTCCCACTCCTCGAGCCCCGCCGATTCGACCTTCCACAGGGCATCGCGAAGGTGCTCCGGGATGGCGAGGACGTCGGTGAGCTGGTCGGTCGGATCGAACCGGCCGATCGTCTCGCGGTCGAGGTCGAGCTGCTCGGTGCTTGACATTGATCGGCCCCCTCTCGTCAGAACGTGATCGCGCCGTCGGGTAGGTCGGTCTGCGGAAAGACTCGCACGCCTCGCGTCAGGACGTTGCGCGCCCCCACCGTGACCCCTTCCCCGAGGACCGCGCCGCCCGAGACGGTGCTGCCCTCGCCGATCCGCACGCCCGCGGCGACGATGCAGTCGCGCAGCACGCAGTCGCGCCCGACCTCGGCTCCGTTGAGCACGACCGAGCGCTCGATCGAGGCGCCCTCGCCGACCGTGACGCCCTCGCCGAGGACGACCAGCGAGCCGACGTGCGCGCCCGCGGCGATCGTGCACCCGCGGTCCACGAGCGCCGGCGGGACGATCCGGCCCTCGGCCTCGACGCGTTCGGAGACCGCGATGTAGCCGTCGCCCAGCCGCTCGGCCACCGCGGTGACGACGTTGCCCTCGAGGATGTCGAACGTGCCCTGCAGGTAGCGCTCGGGCGTGCCGATGTCCAGCCAGTAGGCCTCGGCCGGGAAGCCGTAGAGGCCCTCGCCGACGAGCCGCGGCCAGACCTCGCGCTCGATGGAGACGTTGCGGTCGGGCGGGATGAGGTCGAGGATCGCGCGCTGGAGCACGTAGGCGCCGGCCGAGATCAGCTTGGTGTCGATCTGGTCGGCGCTGGGCTTCTCGACGAACTCGCGGACCGCGTGGTCCTCGTGGATCCGCACGAGCCCGTACGCGGTGGGGTCCTCGACGGCGACGAGCGCGAGGGTCGCGACCGCCCCGGTGGCCTCGTGCTGGGCGATCTGAGCGGTGAGGTCGATGTCGGTGAGGACATCGCCGTTGAGCATGAGGAAGCGCTCGTCGAGGAGGTCCTCGGCGTACTTCAGCGCTCCCGCGGTGCCGCGCGGCTCGGGCTCCTCGATGAAGCGCAGCCGCAGCCCGTATTGCGAGCCGTCGCCGAGCACGTTGCGCACCGCCGTGGCCAGGAAGCCGCACGACATGACCACGTCGTCGACGCCGTGGCGTCGCAGCCACTCGAGCATGAAGGCGATGAACGGGCGGTCGACGAGCGGGACGACCGGCTTGGGAACCGTCGAGGTCAGCGGTCGCAGGCGCGTCCCCTCGCCGCCGACGAGGATCACCGCCTGCATGCCGCCTCCATCACGAGCGTCCGATCCCCTCGTACACCAGCCCGGCGGCGCGCACCGCGTCGGGATCGAGCGCGTTGCGCCCGTCGATGAGGACGTTGCCGGTCATCGCGCCGGCGACCGCCTGCAGGTCCATGTTGCGGAACTCGTCCCACTCGGTGACCAGCACGGTCGCGTCGGCGCCCGACACCGCGCTGATGGTGTCGTCGGCGAAGGCCAGCCCGGGCATGAGGTGGCGGGCCTCGCCCTCGGCGATCGGATCGTAGGCGCGCACGTTGGCGCCCGCCGCCTGCAGCCGCGCGCTGAGGACGAGCGAGGTCGCCTCGCGCATGTCGTCGGTGTTGGGCTTGAAGGCCAGCCCGAGCAGGGCGACGTTCTTGCCGACGAGCGAGCCGAGGTGCTTCTCGAGCTTGGCCATGACGCGGCGCTTCTGCAGCTCGTTGACCTCGATGACCGCGTTGAGCAGCTGGAAGTGGTAGCCGGAGTTGCCGGCGAGCTGCTTGAGCGCGGTGACGTCCTTCGGAAAGCAGGAGCCGCCGAACCCGACGCCGGCCTGCAGGAACTTCGGGCCGATGCGGTCGTCGAGGCCGATGCCCTTGGCCACTTCGATGACGTTCGCGCCGGTGACCTCGCAGACGTTGGCGATCTCGTTGATGAAAGAGATCTTCGTCGCCAGGAAGGCGTTGGCGGCGAGCTTGATCATCTCGGCGCTGGCGATGTCGGTGCGCACCAGCGGCGCGTTGAGCGGCGCGTAGAGGTCGACCACCGCGTCGCCGGCCCAATCGCCGTCGTCGCCGACGACGACGCGGTCGGGCTCGAGGAAGTCCTTGACCGCCGAGCCCTCCTTGAGGAACTCCGGGCACGAGACGTAGCGGAACTCGTCCTTGCCCTGCTCGCGGAAGATCCGCTTGATCGACTCGCCGGTGCCGACCGGCACCGTCGACTTCATCACCAGCGCATGGCCGTCCGAGGCGGGCATCGCTCCGACGACGGCGTGGACGGCGCTGAGGTCGGCGTCGCCGGAGTACGTCGGCGGCGTGCCGACGGCCACGAACAGCAGCCGCGCGTGCTCGAGCGCGTCGGCGATGTCGGTGGAGAAGTGCAGGCGGTCGCGGTGCTTGGCGACCAGGTCCTCGAGGCCCGGCTCGTAGATCGGGATCTCGCCGCGCTGGAGGCGTGCGATCTTGCCGGCATCGATGTCGATGCACCAGACCTCGTTGCCGAGCTCGGCGAATCCGGCCGCGGTGACGAGGCCGACGTAGCCGGTGCCGATGACGCCGATCGTTTCGCGTTGGCTGCTCACGAGCGGCGACGGAGGGTATCGACTACGGAACGAGTCCCAGCCTGTGAGCGGCGGTGGCCGCCTCCGTGCGAGTCGAGGCTCCGAGCTTCTCGAGGATGTGCGAGACGTGGACGCCGGCCGTCCGCGCGCTGATGAACAGCTGCTCGGCGATCTGGCGGTTGGTCTGGCCCAGCGCGACGTGCTCGAGCACCTCGAGCTCGCGCGCGGTGAGCCCGACCTCGCGGGCCGCATCCGGGACCGACATGCGCTTGCGCGCGGGCGCCGCGGCGGCCGCATCGAGGTCGAGGCGGGCACGGCGGGCCAGGCCGTCGATCTCCTCGAGCAGGGGGCGCGCGCCGAGGCGCTCGGCGATGGGTCGTGCCCGTGCCAGCGCGTCGGCGGCGACCGGCCGGGCCCCCGACCGCGCCATCGCCGCCTCGGCGCAACGCCACCAGGCGTAGGCCGCCCGCCACACGGCCCCGCGCTCCTCGCAGGCGCGCGCGGCGGTGGCCCATGCACCGGGATCAGCGCTGCCCTGCGCACGCAGGACCTCCGCCGCGAGCGTCGCCACCGCCGCCGGGTCGTCGATGCTGCGCGCGCGTGCCGCGGCGAGGATCGCGCCCGCGCGCTCGGCAGCGGCGCGCGCTGCGGCGGGGTCCCGGCCGGCCCGCGCAAGCTCGGCGCCGTCGGCCTCTGCGCGGGCGCCCACCATCGCTGCACGCGAGGCCGCGGTCGGGTCTGGCAGGTCCTCGCACAGGACGAGGGCCTGGGCCGCCGCGCGGGCGGCGTCCTGCGGCCTGCCACGGGAGAGCGCGACCTCGGCGTCGACCTCGTGGATGTAGCGGCGCAGCTCGGGCCCGGCGGCATCGCTGAGCAGGTCGCGTTGCCGGCGCGCGTGGTCCTCGGCCGCGGCGAGGTCGCCGCGCGCATTGCACAGCAGCGCGCGCAGCTGGTGGGCGAAGGCCTCGTTGACGCTTCGCCCAGGCCGCGTGTCGATCTCGGCGGCGACGCCCTCGACGACGTCCCAGCGGCCGAGCTCCAGTGCCGCCTCGGCGGCGTTCAGCGCCGAGAACGCACCGTGCGCAGCGCCGAGGCCAGCCCGATCGGCCTCCGCGGCCCCCTCGAGCCCGACCGCCACGGCCTCCTCGAGCTGGCCGTCCTTGCGCAGCGCGTCCGAGAGCCCGATCGCCGTCTGGATGAGGACCTCGGGATCGCCGACCTCGTGGCCGAGCGCGCGTGCCCGCCGCAGCATGGCGATCCCGCCCGAGCGGTCGCCGAGGTCCTCGAGCACGTTCCCCAGCGTGGCCAGTGCGCGGACCTCCGCCGCGCCGGCCCCGACGCGACGCGCGACCCCGAGCGCCTGCTCGCACACCTCCCGCGAGCGCGTCGTGCGCCCGAGCAGCATGAGGATGAACCCCAGGCCCGCGAGGACGAACGCACGCTCCCGGGACGGCGGCCGAGCCGGGATGAGCCGGACGGCCTCCTCGTAGTCGTCGAGGCCCTTCTCGCCACGGCCCTGCCACCACTGGAAGTAGCCGCGGCGCTCGTGCAAGAGCCCCGCTCTGGACGGTTGTGCACGCTCGTCGACGAGCTCGAGTGCCGCGCTGACGAGTTCGATCGACTGCTCGGCATCGCCGCTCCACGCCGTCGCCTCGGCAGCACGCGCGAGCACGTCAACGCGGTCTGCCCCGCCCGGCGCACCTGCGTCCCAGAGGTCCAGCGCACGCACCAGGTGCACTGCCGCCTCCGCCGGTGCATGGGCGCGCTCGGCCTCCCGCCCGGCATCGAGCGCAGCGCGCAGCGCCTGCGCGCGATCCCCGGCGCGCCACCAGTGGTGCGCGATCTCGGCGGCGGCGATCGCCGCGTTGTCGCCGGCGAAGCCGGGCCGCCCCTCGAGCGCGCGCGCGAAGGCCGCGTGCAGCGCCGCGCGCTCGCCCGGGAGCGCCTCCTCGTAGGCGACCTCCTGGAACAGCGGGTGGCGGAACGCCACGGCATCGCCCTCGGCCACCAAGACGTGGCCGAGGATCGCACGGCGGATCGCCGCGTCGAGCCCCGGATCCGGCGCCGCCTCGGCGAGCAGGCCGTGGAGCATGCGCCCGCCGCCGACCGCGGTGGCCCGGACGGCCGCCTGGGCGTCCTCGTCGAGCGCCCGGATGCGGGCCAGCAGCATGTCGCGCAGCGTCGCCGGCAGCTCGGCGCCCTCGCCGGCGACCGCGACGAGCTCCTCGGCGAAGAGCGGGTTGCCCGCAGAGCGCGCGAAAACGGCGTCGACGAGGGCCGGCTCGGGAGCGCGGTCGAGGATCGCCTCCAGTTGCTCGCCGAGCTCCTCGCGGCTCAGGCGGCCCAGCTCGATGCGGTCGACCATGGGCCGCCGCCCCGCCTCGGCGACGAAATCGCGCAGCTCCGCGCGCCGGTCGAGCTCATCGCTGCGGAAGGTGGCCACCAAGGCGATCCGCTCGTCGCGCAGCCGACCGAGCAGGAAGGTGAGCAGGTCGAGCGTCGAGCGGTCGGCCCAGTGGACGTCGTCGACCGCCAGCAGGATCGGCGTCGCTTCCGCCGCCTCGCGCAGCCGCTCGAGGATCGGCATGAACAGCGCCACGCCTGGCGTGCGGCCGCTCCAGGCGTCCTCCAGGCCGGAGGCCGCGCCCGGCAGCGGACCGAGCTGGGCCAGCGCCTCGGCGACCGGCAGCAGCGGCATGTCGGCGTCGCGCAGGTCCGCGCAGCGGCCGACGAGCACGAGCGCGCCTTCATCGCGCGCGTACGCGGTCAGCTCGCCGAGGAGCCGCGTCTTGCCCACGCCGGCCTCGCCGCCCACGAGCACGGCCGACGCGGAGCCGGCCGCCGCGTGGTCGAGCGCCGCGCGCATCCCCTCCAACTCGCGCTGGCGCCCGACGACGACCTGGCTCGAGAGCCGGCCCGGCATGGACGCCAGTATGCCGAGGCGCTCGGCGCCATCGCGAGACGCTCGTCACACGCCGCTAGCGGCCGCCGAGCGAGCGCAGCGAGTGCGCGATGGCCAGCATCTGCTTGTTCGTCAGCCTCCGCTGCAGGGTGTTCGAGACCCAGTACGAGCCCCGGCGCGAGCGCCAGGCCACGAGCTTGATGCGGCTGCCGTCGTAGAAGATCTCGTAGGTGCGCCCGTCGGCCTTCTCGCGCTTGGTCGGGTCGTCGAGGATCGGGGGCGAGCGCCAATCGGTGCCCTGGATGCCGTAGTACTGGCCGATCTGGCCCCCGTAGGCGACGATCCGGTAGGCGCGGTGGCGCTTGCCGTTGCGGTCGACGATGTCGTAGGCGCGTGCGTCGGGGGCCTTGTAGCCGGCCGTCGCCCCCATCAGCGTCGGGTAGTAGACCGGCAGGCCGCCCAGCTTGACCTGCAGCTGCGCGGCGATGTTCTCGACCGCGGCACGGTTGCGCACCAGGCCGGTCGGCGGCGCGGTAGTGCGCTTGGAGCGCTTGTGCTTGGCGCTGCTGCTGCCCTTCGACGTCCCCTGCTTCTGCGACTCGGCGGTCACCGTGTTCGGCCGCGCCGCGAGGAAGGCCCTGACCGTCGCGTGCAGCGCGCTGGGGCCGATCTCGACGTTGCCCGAGCCGTCGCCCGTGTCCCGGCCCGGGAACTGGACCTCCTGGATCGGCTTTGCCGCCGACAGCGCCACGAGCCGCAGCAGCGAGAGCACCGCGCTGCGCGAGTCGATGTCGGTGCGCACCGACTGGCCGAAGATCTTCAGCAGCTCCTTGCGGTTGGACCACACGCTCGACACGCCGATCTGGTTCTTGGCCTCGCCGAGGAACGACTGCTGGCGCGCGGCGCGGATGAGGTCGTTGTCGAGGTGGCGGTAGCGGACGTAGTCCAGGGCGTCCGACCCGCACAGCTTCTGGTAGCCCGCCCCGACGTCGATCGCCGCGTACGGCGGGCCGCCGCCGTTGGGCGGGTGGTTGTCGTTGAAGTAGCGGTGGTCGACGTCGACGTAGACGCATCCGAGGCGGTCCACGGCGCCGCGGAACCCCCAGAAGGTCACCCGCACGTAGTGGTGGATCGGGATCTTCAGCAGGTTGCGGACGGTGCGCAGGGTCAGCCGGTCCTCGCCGTAGGCGAACGCCGCGTTGAGCTTCTGCTTGCCGTGGCCGGGGATGTTCACGAGCAGGTCGCGCGGCAGCGACATGAGCGCCGTCGCCCCCTTCGACGGGTCCAGGCGGACGAGCAGCATCGTGTCCGACCGCGTCGGCGGCGGATGCCGCTGCAGCGCCTCGGCCTTGCGGCGGTCATCGCCGATGACGAGGATCGTCTGCGGCTTGCCGGGCTCGACGTCGGCGAGCAGCCCCTTGACCGCCGGGTCCAGCGGCGTGGTGTTGCGGTGGAAGATCTGGAAGGCCTCGTTGACCTCCAGCAGGACCGCCGAGGCGACCGTCGCCGCGGCCAGCAGCGTGATGATCACGCCCGCAAGCGCGAAGCGCTTGTACATCCCCCACGCCAGGCGGGGCGGCCGGTCCGCCCGCGTGCTCACTTCTCGCCGACGCGGCCCAGCGAGCGCGCGATCGCCAGCATCTGCGTGTTGGTCAGCGACTCCGAGAGCGAGTTCGACACCCAGTAGACCGCGCGCGGCGTGCGCCACGCCACGAGCCGCAGGCGATTGCCGTCATAGAAGAGCTGGTACTTGCGACCGCGCATCGAGATCGTCTCGGAGGGATCATCCAGGATCGGCGGGGACTTCCAGTTCATGCCCTGGATCCCGTAGTACTGACCGTCGTAGCCGGCGTTGATGACGATCCGGTAGGCGCGGTGGCGGGTGTGGCGGCGGTCGTAGATGTCGTAGACGCGCGGGCTGCCGTCGGTCGCGTAGCTGCCGCGGGCCAGGCGGGCATGCGCGTAGTACATCGGGAACGACAGCTGCGAGGAGGCCTTCGCGACGACGTTCTGCGCCGCAGTGCTGTCATCGACGACGCCGGCGGGCAGCCCCGGCGACGTGCGCTTGGCGCGCTTGCTCGACTTCCTGGCCTTCTTGCTCGCCGCCTTCGTCGGCTTCTCGCCGCCCTCGCGCGCTCCCGTGGACGCCTTGACGTGCAGGAACTCCTGCTTGGTGAGCTCGAGGTTCTGCGGCGTGATGGTGACGAAGTCGGGCCCGATGTCGCCGCGGAAGTGGACCTCGCGGATCGGGTGCCCGGAGGACTCGAAGGCCAGCTTGAGCAGGCGCAGGATCGCCGGCGTGGACTTCAGGTCGGTGTCGGTGTAGCGGCCGAAGATCTTCAGCAGCTCCTTGCGGTCGCCGAAGAGGCGCCCGAGGCCGACCTGGTCCTTGGACTGGCGCAGGAAGTCCTGCTGGCGCGCGGAGCGCACGAAGTCGTCGTCGGCGTGGCGGAAGCGCACGTAGTCCAGCGACTTGGACCCGCACAGCTTCTGGTAGCCGGCGGGCACGTCGATCTCGGCGTACTGCTGGCTGGGCGGCAGGCCGGCGTTGGAGTGGTAGTAGCGGCGGTCGACGTCGACGTAGACGCAGCCCAGGCGGTTGACCGCGCGCTCGAAGCCGCCGAAGTTGACGTTGACGACGTGGTTGATGGGGATGTGCAGCAGCGACTTGACGGTCTTGACCGCCAGCGCCGGCCCCCCGTACGAGTACGCCGCGTTGATCTTCGTCGTCTCGATCCCTCCGCCGGGCACCTGGATCGGCACCTTGAGGTCGCGCGGGATGCTCATCACCGCGGTGGCCTCCTTCGAGGGGTCCAGCCGCACCAGCATCATCGTGTCCGACCGCGCCGGGTTGTCCTGCTTGATGTCCACGAACCGCCGGTCGGAGCCGAGGACGAGGATCGTCTGCGCCTTGCCGGCCGACACGCCGTCGAGCACGCCGGGCTTGTTGAGCCCCGGGATCGTGTGGCCGGCGCTCGCCTGGCGGACGATCGTGACCAGCTCGTCGACCTCGAGCAGGCCGGCGGACGCCACCGCGCCGGCCGTGAGCACGGTGATGAGCACGCCCGCGATCGCGAAGCGCTTGTACATGCCGAACGCAACGCGCGGCGGCTTGTCGTCGGGGGAACGGCTCATGCGGGGCGATTAGCAGGGTAGGCCAGCGCGCGGAGGACGTGCGCCTGGGGGCTCGCCTCGGCCGGCCACGTGGCCGTCCTCGGCACCCCTACGCCAATCCACCGTCGACGGCGCGGAGCGGCTGTTCGGGCCGCTCCAGCCACGCAGGCAGGTGCCGCACGAAATCGCCGAGCGCCTGGCGATAGCGAGCCAGCGAGGATACCGACACCCACTCGTGCGGGCCGTGGTGGCCGCCGCCGGTCGGGCCGAACTCCACCGCAGGGATCCCCACGTCCAGGAACGAGTTCGCATCCGAGGCGCCGTCGCGCCCGATCGACAGCGCCTCGCCCTCGACCGACCGCCCCACCGCCTCGCGCAGGGCCAGTACGTAGGCATTGCGGCGCGAGACCACCGCGGGCCCGCGATTGAACGTCTTGAGGATCTCGAGATCGCCGATCTGCCGGATCTGGGCCAGGATCTCGCCCGGGTCCTGGTTCGGCAGATAGCGGATGTCGACGTCCATGGTGCACAGGTCGGGAACCTTGTTGAACGCGTCGCCGCCGACGATCCGCGCGAGGTTGATCGACGGGCGGTCGAACAGATCAGAGGACTCGCGACTGAAGGGCAAAGTCTCGATTCGACGAAAAGCGTCGTGGGCCTTCAGGATCGCGTTGTCGCCCAGCCACGGGGTCGAGCCGTGCGCCGCGGTCCCGCTGACCGCCACGCGCACCGCGAGCACGCCCTTGGCCTGCACGCCGATGTGCAGGTCGGTGGGCTCGCCGGTGAGCGCGAAGTCGGCTCGCAGCCCCTCCTTGACCAGCGCGTCCGTCGAGCGCCGCGTGATGTCCTCGGCCTCCTCGTCGGGGACGCAGACCAGGCGCACCCGGATCGCGTCCTGCGACGCGACGTCCATGAGCGCGCACATCATCGCCGCCAGGGCGCCCTTCATGTCGTAGGCGCCGCGGCCGATGAGGCGGTCGCCCTCCAGGCGCGGCGTGAACTGCCCCTCGCGCGCCGGGACGACGTCGAGGTGGCCGTGCCAGATCACGGAGGGCGCCTCGCGCGGGCCGACGTCGGCCAGCACGACCGGCAGGTCGTCGAACGATCGGTCCTCCACGGTGATCTCGCGCGACTCCAGCCAGCCCTTGACGAAACCGGCAGCCGCGCGCAGGCCCTCGGCGCTGGAGGTGTCGTACGTGATGAGCCGCTCGGCGAGGACCCGCTCGTCCATGGCCATGGCAGGATAGGCGGAACATGGCTGGTCGCATCGTCCTGTTCGGGGCCACGGGCTACACCGGGGACCTCACCGCTCGCGCGCTGGTCGACCGCGGAGCGCGCCCGGTGCTCGCCGCGCGCAACGAGGAGCGGGTGCGAGCGCTCGCCGACGAGCTCGGCGCGCTGCAGTGGGCGGTGGCCGACGTCGAGCGCCCCGACTCGGTCAGGGCGCTGGTCGAACGCGGCGACGTGCTCGTCTCCACGGTCGGCCCGTTCAACCGGTGGGGCGAGCCGGCGGTCCAGGCGGCGATCGCCTCCGGCGCCCACTACCTGGACTCGACCGGCGAGGGCGCGTTCATCCGCCAGGTCTTCGAGCGTCACGGCCCGGGCGCCCAGGCCGCCGGCTGTGGCCTCGTGACCGCCTTCGGCTACGACTGGGTGCCCGGCAACCTCGCCGGCGCGTTGGCCCTGCGCGACGCAGGCGAGGCGGCCACGCGCGTGGAGATCGGCTACTTCAACCCCGGCTCGGGCCCGGACGCCATGAGCGGCGGGACGCGAGCGACGTCGGCGGGCGCGCTGCTGAGGCCCGGCTACGCGTGGCGCGACGGCCACATCGCCGACGAGCGGCCGGCGCGTCGCGTGCGCTCCTTCGAGCTGCGGCCCGGGCGCCAGGCAAAGGCGCTCAGCCAGCCGACGTCCGAGCACTTCGCGCTGCCGCGGGTCCACCCGGCGCTGCGCGACGTCGAGGTCTTCCTCGGGTGGTTCGGCCCGGCTTCGGACCCGATCCGCGTGCTCTCGGCGGGCCTGCAGCCGATCCTGTCCCTGCCCGGGACGCGCTCGGCGCTGCAGGACCTCGTCGCGCGCTTCGTGACGGGCTCCAGCGGAGGCCCGGACGCGGCGGCGCGCGCGAAGAGCCGCTCGGTCGTCATCGCCGAGACCTTCGACGCCGCGGGGACGCGCCTGACCCAGGTCCGCCTCGAGGGCGGCAACGCCTACGACTTCACCGCCGGGATCCTCGCCTGGGGCGCGCAGACCGCCGCGGCCGGCGGCCTGCAGGGCACCGGCGCGCTGGGACCCGCCGACGGCTTCGGCCTGGACGCCCTCGAGCGCGGCTGCGCGGAGGCCGGGATCGCCCGCGTCTGACGAGCTACTGGACCGGCGCCGGACCCGGGTCGCCGCCCTCCGCGCGGATGCGCAGCCTGTCAAGGTAGAGCTCCCAGCCCGCGCGGTGATGCTCGGCGACGGGCGGCGGCGCCAGGCCGGCATGGGTCAGCCGGACCAGCGTGCCCTCCTCCTCGGGCTCGAGCTCGATCGTGACCGTGGTCGATCCGGGTGGCACGGGTGATTCGTCGCTCTCCCAGCCCCAGGTGAAGACGATCCTGCGATCCGGCACCAGCTCGACGAACCTGCCAGCGGCCACCTGCGCACCGGGCATCCGGATGCGGAAGACACCGCCCGGGCCGGCGTCGATCAGGCCGTCGACGCCCTGCCACGCGGTCCAGCGCTCGACGTCGGTGAAGAACGAGAAGACCGTCGCGGGAGTGGCGCCGATGCGGCGCGTGACCACGACGTCGCTCATGTTCGCTCGACCTCCTCGGCGAGGGTGGCGAGGCGGTCGAGCTGGCCAGCCCAGAACGACTCGAGGAACTGCTTCAGCGGCCCCAGTCGATCGTGGTCGGCGCGGTACAGCCGGCGCTTGCCGTCACGTCGCACCGTGACGAAGCCCGCCTCCCGCCGCAGCCCCC
>Ga0081540_1003023_pt1 | contig 13473 bp, 12 predicted proteins | sample TabmetS2T1R1_FD_71024 | JGI IMG/M metagenome (GOLD analysis project Ga0081540, IMG submission 71024) | Tabebuia heterophylla rhizosphere microbial communities from the University of Puerto Rico - S2T1R1 | ecosystem: Host-associated > Plants > Roots > Rhizosphere ... | reverse complement strand
CCGAACTGCAACTGACCAGCCTGGTCGGGATGGTCGACCCGCCGCGGGACGAGTCCAGGGAGGCGGTCGCCAGCGCGCAGGCGGCGCACATCCGGGTGCGCATGGTGACCGGGGACGACGTGATCACCGGCGCGGCGATCGCCGAGCAGGTCGGGATCGGCGGCGAGGCGATCCTCGGCGCGGACTTCGCCGCCTTGTCCGAGCACGAGCGGCTGGACCGCATCGACGACATCGGGGTGCTGGGCCGGGTCGCCCCCGAGCACAAGGTGCTCCTGGCCGACACGCTGAAGCAGAAGGGCGATGTCGTTGCCATGACCGGCGACGGCGTCAACGACGCGCCAGCCATCAAGGCGGCCGACATCGGGATCGCCATGGGCACCGGCACCGAGGTGGCCAAGAACGCCGGCCGGATGATCCTTTCCGACGACAACTTCGCCACGATCGTCTTCGCGGTGGAACAGGGCCGGAAGATCTACGACAACCTCACCAAGTACATCCGTTTTGTGCTCGTTCTCCTGGTGGTCTTCGTCCTGACGTTCCTGGGCGCCACCCTGTTCAACATCGCCCACGGTGAGCCGTTCACGCCCGCGCAGGTGCTGTGGATCCACTTTGTGGTCAACGCCCCGTTCGGCTTCGCGCTCGGCTTCGACCGGGAAACCCCCGGGCTGATGGGGCGCAAGCCGCGTCCCCGCGGCGAGTCGGTCCTGACCACGCCGGTGCTGGTCACCGTCGGGCTCTCCGGGCTGGCCATCACCATCGGCCTGCTCCTGCTCATCCAGCTCGGAACCTCCCACTTCCACAGCGCCGCGATCGGCAACTCGATCGCGTTCACATCGTTCGCGCTGTGCCTGATCGTGGCCGCAGTGGAGTGCCGCAGTCAGACCGCCACCGTGCTGACCACCGCCACCTTCGACAGCAAGCAGATGAACTACGCCATGCTGGGGGAGTTCGTCCTTGCGGTGCTGGTCACCCAGATGGACGTCTTCCACCGTCTGCTCGGCACCACCAATATCAACCTGCGCCAGTTCGGCTGGGCCCTGCTGCCCGCCGTCGCCCTGCTCATCCTGTGGGAAGCCGGGAAATACATAGCCCGGCGCTGGACAACCACAACAACCGGCGACGCTGGATGACGCGGCACTAGACAGGCAGCGCCCGCCGAAAGGGCGCCCGCCGGGCGCTGGCCTGCCAGGTGGCTGGGCAGGGCGGCTACACTCAACCCCTGCCTCCTCCCGGCACCATGGCCGCGGGGCAGGCGGGCAATGCACCCGCGGAATCGAGGAGTCATGGCGAAGAAAAAGCAGAAAAAGGCAGACAAGGCCGCCAAGAAGGACGGCAAGAAGTCACAGCGGGGCGCGATCGCCGGCGCGAAGAAGGCGGAGCAGACCGTGACCACAAGCGCGAAGAAGGCCCAGGAGACCTCCACCGCGAGCGCGAAGAAGGCCCGGCAGACCGTCACCGCGAGCGCGAAGAAGGCCCGGCAGACCGCGACCGCGAGCGCGAAGAGGACGCAGCAGACCGCGACCTCCACGCGGACCGCCGCGCAGCTGCCTGGCAAGACCCGCACCGCGCCGGGCAGGCAGGCCACCACCGCGGCGGCCCAGCGCCGGCGCACCGCCACGGCCGCGCCCAAGACCCGCGCGGAGCTCTACGAGGTCGCCAAGCGGCGCGACCTGCCTGGCCGGTCGAGGATGGGCCGCGACGAGCTGGCCAAGGCGCTCGGCGAAAAGTAACGCCCGCCCGGCCCGCGGGCTTCGCTGACCCGCTAACGGCCTCACCGGTTCGGTCGCGGCCGTATCCTGCACCTGCCCCGCTTGGATCCACCAGGATTGGTGGGGAGAACCGAGCGGGAGTGGAGGGTTAGGGGCAGGCATGCTTGAGACTTTGCTGCTGGCGGCACTCGTCGCGGCACCTGTGGGCTCGGCCTCCCTGTTCCTGCCCGCGCGGCGGCGTACCCGCGCGACCGGTGCCTGGCCGGCGATTCGCCGGTTCGTGCTGGCCGTGGTGGGCACCGTGCTGCTGATCGCGGTGGTGGCCGGCGCGCTGCGGCTGCTCGGGGTCACCCGGCCGAACCTGTCGACCGCGATCGCGGGCGTGGCGTTCGCGAGCCTGGTCTGGCTGCCGGTCACGCGGCGGTGGAACGCCCGCGCCCACCTGGCCTGGGCGTCGACCGTGTTCCTGTTCGTCGTCTACCTCACGTACGCGCTGGACTGGACGTTCACGAGCAACCTCGGGCTCGCGAGCACCGTGGGCGGCCTGCTGCTGTGGACGTTCGAGGTCTTCGCCGCGGTCCTGTGCTGCGCCTACCTGTGGGAGATCTGCGACGCGCTGGGCACCGAGCACTGGCGCAGGCGGGTGACCCCGCAGGTGTCGTTCGGCACGAAAGACAGCGAGCTGCCGATGGTCAGCCTGCACGTCCCGGCGCACAACGAGCCGCCGGACATGGTCATCGACACGCTCCGCTCGCTGCTGAGGCTCGACTATCCCCGCTACGAGGTCATCTGCATCGACGACAACACCGACGATGAAAAGCTCTGGCGCCCGGTCGAGCAGTGGTGCGCCCGGCACGGCGTGAAGTTCGCGCACCTGGCGGACTGGCCGGGATACAAGTCCGGGGCGCTGAACTACGCCCTGCGGAACATGACCGACCCGGGCGCCGGGATCATCGGGGTGGTCGACTCCGACTACCAGATCGAGCCGGGGTTCCTGCGCCGCTGCGTGCCGCCGTTCGCCGACCGCTGGATCGGCTTCGTCCAGTCGCCGCAGGACTACCGCGGCTGGCGGGAAGCGCCGTACTACCGGCGCCTGTACTACTCCTACAAGTACTTCTTCGCGGTCTCGCAGCCCGCACGGAACGAGCACGACGGCGCCATCTTCGCCGGCACCATGGGGCTCATCCGGCGGGTCGCGCTGGACCAGCTCGGCGGCTGGGACGAGTGGTGCATCACCGAGGACGCCGAGCTGTCCCTGCGCCTGCTCCGGGCCGGCTGGCACGGGCTGCACGTGGACCAGGCGTGGGGCCACGGCATCATGCCGCTGACGTTCGAGGCGCTCAAGGGCCAGCGGTACCGGTGGTGCTTCGGCGGCATCCAGATCCTGCGCATGCACTGGCGGTCGCTGCTTCCCGGTCGCCCGACGAGGGCCAACCACCTGACGAACGCCCAGCGGTGGTCGTACCTGGCGGGCGGGATCCAGTGGTACGGCGACCTGCTCGGCCTGGTCTTCTTCGTCTTCCTGCTGGCCGGTGCGTTCAACCTGGCCACCGGCGGCGGCGAGCTGTTCCGCAAGCTCACGATCTTCCTCGTCGCCGCGGTGCCGGTGATGGTGGGGCTCGGGCTGATCCGCGCGATAGTGCTGCTGCGTCGGGGGACGGGAGCGTCGTGGCGGGACGCGATCGGCGCCTTCTTCATCTGGCAGTCCACGTCCGTGGTCGTGGCGCGCGCGTCGGTGCTCGGCCTGTTCGCCCGCAAGGCGGCGTTCCTGCGGACGCCGAAGACGAGCGAGCGCGCCAAGTGGTGGGAGGCGCTGCGGGCGAACTGGGCCGAGTCGTCGCTGGCCCTGCTCGGCATGGCCGGTATCGCCGGCGCGCTGACGAAGTGGAACCAGCTGAGCGGGCCGCTGCTGGCGGCGCTGCTGCTGTTCCCGACCCTGGGCTTCGCGGCGGCACCGTTCAACAGCTGGGCCGCGCAGCGGGCGACCCTGCCGGCGTGGCTGCGCGAGCGTCGGCGCACCGAGAACCGGCGGGACCGGCGGGCCTTCGCGGCGGGCGCGGCGACCGGCGGAGCGGTCGTCGTGGCCGGCGTGGTCGCGGCGGTGGTCGCGCTGATGTTCTGGCCGAGCCACCAGGTGCAGTCTCCCAACCTGGTTGGGCCCGCCCAGGGCGCGAGCTCGGCGCCGGCGAGCCCGTCGCCGTCCCGGAGCGCGACACCGACGCCCTCCACCTCGTCACCCGCGCCGACGTCGGGGTCGCCAAGCCCGTCCCTCTCGCCCACGCCCAGCCTCACACCCACGCCCACGCCATCGGTCACGACAACCCCGGCGCCGTCGACGTCCCCCCCGGGCTGACGGAGAGCTGACGCGGGCTGACGTGGCTGGCCAGCCGGGAATGCCGGCGTGACGCCGAGGTGTATGGTGACCACACTGGGCGGGGTGGCGCGCCGCTCACCCGGTGCGGGTGATGCCGGCCGCCGGCCGATGTCCTTGAATCTCCCATGCGCGGACGACAGGAGGTGGCCGGCCGTGACCATCGGCGGCAGCATCGCGCTCATCATCATCGGCGCCATTCTCCGGTACGCGGTGACCTGGACACCGAACGGCATAGACCTGCAAGTGGTCGGCCTCATCCTGATGATCGGCGGCATAGCCGGCCTGATCATTTCGCTCGGGTTCATCCTCGCGCGGCGGCGCCGCTCTTCGTCGGCGCGGGTGTACGAGGAACGCCGCTACACCGAGCCACCGGGGCGCTATACCGAGCCGCCAGGCCGCTACAACGACCCATCGGCATGAGGGGGCGGTTCCAGCGGCGCGGCCCGATGTGACAGGCTTTCGCCATGGGAATCGTGTCACCCGGCTTTTCCGGACGCAGGCGGTCGGCCGACGAGCGGCTGCCGCCCGGACAGTATCTGGTCAATGACTTCCCGGTGCTCTCCGCCGGGCCCACGCCCCACGTGGACACCGGAAAGTGGGAATTCCAGATAACGACCGAGACCGGGCAGACCCACCGGTGGGACTGGGAGGCGTTCCGGGCGCTGCCCGCCGACGAACCGACGGTCGACATCCACTGCGTGACCAAATGGTCCAAGTTCGCCACCCACTGGCGGGGCGTGTCCCTGGACACGCTGCTGGCCGGCGTCGAGACCAGCGCCGGGTTCGTGACGGCGCGGTCGTACGGCGGCTACACCACGAACCTGCCGCTGGCCGACCTGGTCGACGGCCAGGCGTGGGTGGCTTACGACTACGAGGGCGAGCCGCTCGAGGCCGAGCACGGCGGCCCGGCCCGGCTCCTCGTTCCGCACCTGTACTTCTGGAAGTCCGCGAAATGGCTCCAGGGCATCGACCTGTCCGACCATGACACGCCGGGGTTCTGGGAGAGCCTGGGCTACCACAACTATGGGGACCCGTGGCGCGAGCAGCGGTACTGGGGCGACTGACCTGGCGGGTGGGCTCGGTGGCGGCCCTCCGCGACGAAACGGCCACCGCGCGCACGATCGTGCTCGACGTCCCCCAGTGGCCTGGGCACCTGCCCGGCCAGCACGTCGACGTGCGGCTTACCGCGCAGGACGGGTACTCGACCGAGCGGTCCTACTCGATCGCCTCCGCCTCTATGGACGCCAAGCTCGAACTCACCGTGCAGCGGCTGATGGACGGTGAGGTATCCCCGTACCTGACCCAGACCCTGGCCGTCGGCTACCCGCTCGAGCTACGCGGCCCGATCGGCGGCTGGTTCGTCTGGGACCCGGACGGCGGCAGCGACCCAGCAGGCGCGACAGCCCCGGCGGCGCCGACGCCGGTGCTGCTGGTGGCCGGCGGCAGCGGGGTGGTGCCGCTGATGGCGATGATCCGCGCCCGCGCCGAGGCCGGGAACCGGGCGCCGTTCCGGCTGATCTATTCGGTGAGGGACCCCAGCGCCATCCTCTACGGCGATGAGCTGACCAAACGGGAGCGGGCCGGGGACGGCCTGGAGGTGACGTACGTGTACACCCGCAGCGCCCCGCCCGGCTCGTCGGTGCCCACCGGGCGGATCAACGCCGCGGTGCTCACATCGGCGGGCTGGCCGGTGGAGGCGTCCCCCGCGGTGTTCGTGTGCGGCCCGACCGGCTTCGTTGAGGCCGTGGCCGACCTGCTCGTGCGTGTGGGCCACGACCCGCGCGCCATCAAGACCGAACGGTTCGGGCCCACAGGAGGCCAGCGATGAGCGACTACATGGACGGGAACATGCTCGCCGGGAAGCTGGGCGAACTGTTCGCCGTGGACGTAACCGCCGCGGTCGGCACGTGCGTCTCGTGCGGCGCCGCCATGGCCATCGCGCAGACACGCGTCTACCCGCACGCGCCCGGGATGGTGGCCCGGTGCCCGACCTGCGACGCGGTGATGCTCCGGCTCGTCCGCGGCCCCGACCGCGTCTGGCTCGACATGCGCGGCGTGACCAGCCTCCAGGTCGCCGTCCCCGGCGATTGAGCCGGGCGTTCGCCGCCGCCCGCCGTCTTGTTGCCAGCGCCTCATAGCATGGGCTGCATGTGGTGCTTCGGCTACGGCCAGGGGGTGTGAGATGACGACGCCCGAAGGCGGGGCGCGGACGGCGATCGTGACCGTGGACGACGATCCCGGCGTGTCCCGAGCCGTGGCCCGTGACCTGCGGCGCCGGTACGGCGAGCAGCACCGGATCGTGCGTGCCGAGTCCGGCGACGCCGCACTCGACGCGCTGCGCGAGATGAGGCTGCGGGGCGACGAGGTAGCCGTGATCGTGGCCGACTACCGGATGCCGGGGATGAACGGGATCGAGTTCCTCGAGCGGGCCATGGACCTGTACCCGAGCGCGCGCCGCGTGCTGCTCACCGCGTACGCGGACACCGGGGCGGCGATCGACGCGATCAATGTGGTCGATCTCGACCACTACCTGCTCAAGCCGTGGGATCCACCGGAGGAGAAGCTCTACCCGGTGATCGACGAACTGTTGAGCGAGTGGCAGGCGGAGGACCGGCGCCCGGTCCGGGTGACCAAGGTCGTCGGGCACCGCTGGTCCGCGCGCTCCTCCGCCGTGCGCGAGTTCCTCGCCCGCAACCAGGTCGCCTACCGCTGGTACGACTCCGAGGAACCCGAGGGCCAGCGGCTGCTCGCCGCGGCCGAGGCCGACGGGCTCAGCCTGCCGGTGGTGATCACGCCCGACGCGGACGTGCTGGTGGAACCGGCCGACGCCGAGCTCGCGGTCAAGGTCGGGCTCGCGACCACCCCGGCACAGGACTTCTACGACGTTGTGGTGATCGGCGGCGGCCCGGCCGGGCTCGGCGCGGCGGTCTACGGTGCGTCCGAAGGGCTGCGGACCGTGCTGGTCGAGCGCACCGCCACCGGCGGGCAGGCGGGCCAGAGCTCCCGGATCGAGAACTACCTGGGCTTCCCCGATGGGGTGTCCGGGGCGCAGCTGACCGAGCGGGCGCGGCGGCAGGCCACGAGGTTCGGGGCTGAGGTGCTCACCACGCGGAACGTGGTCAGCCTCGACATCAACGGTTCGGCGCGGTCGGTCCGGTTCGCGGACGGCGGCACGATCGACGCGCACACCGTGATCCTTGCCACGGGGGTCTCCTACCGGCAGCTTGGCGCGCCCGGGCTCGACGACTTCACCGGGCGCGGTGTCTACTACGGTTCCGCGCTCACCGAGGCGGTCGCCTGCACGGGCCAGGACGTCTACATCGTCGGCGGCGCGAACTCCGCCGGGCAGGCCGCCGTCTACCTGGCCCGGCACGCCAAGTCGGTCACGATCCTGTGCCGGGGGTCCTCGCTTGAGCGGTCCATGTCCTACTACCTCGTCCAGCAGATCGGGTCGATCGGCAATATCACGGCCCGCGTCTGCACCGAGGTCATCGCCGCCGAGGGCGGCGACCACCTGGAGGGCCTGACGCTGCGCGACACGTCGACCGGCGCGACCGAGGCCGTCGGCGCGCAGTGGCTGTTCCTGTTCATCGGCGCGGCCCCGCTGACCGACTGGCTGGACGGGGTCGTGGTGCGCGACCAGCGCGGCTTCGTGCTCGCCGGCCCCGACCTGGCCAGCTGCGGGCAGCGGCCCCCCGGCTGGGACCTGGACCGGCTGCCGTATCACCTGGAGACCAGCGTCCCGGGAGTGTTTGTGGCCGGGGACGCGCGCGCGGAGTCCGCCAAGCGGGTCGCCTCCGCGGTCGGCGAGGGCGCCATGGCCGTCATGTTGGTGCACCGGTACCTGGAGAAACTATGACCAAGCAGATGCAGCCGGCCACATGCAGCGCGGACGAGCTGCGGGCGTTGTTCCTGTTCGAGAAGCTCTCCGATTCCCAGCTTGCCTGGCTGTGCCGCGAGGGCAGGGTGGAGGTCTTCCCGCCGGGGCCCGTGTACGCCGAAGGCGAGCCCGCGACCTGTTTCTACGTGCTCCTGCACGGCACGCTGGTGCTGTCCCGCAAGGTCGGGGCCGATGACGTCGAGACGAACCGGACGTCCGGCCCCGGCGTGTACGCGGGCGCCTTCACGGCGTATCTGGGGGACCGGGTGCCGCAGATCTACCAGACGTCGATGCGGGTCACCGAGCCGTCGCGGTTCTTCGTGCTCGACGCCGACACCTTCGCGCGGATGATGGCCGAGTGGTTCCCGATGGCGGTCCACCTGCTGGAAGGCGCGTTCTTCGGGGTCCAGAACGCCCAGCGGCTCGTCAACCAGCGGGAACGACTGCTGGCCCTGGGGTCGCTGTCGGCCGGCCTCACCCACGAGCTGAACAACCCGGCCGCCGCCGCCGTCCGCGCGACCGCTGCGCTGCGCGAAAGAGTCGCCGGTATGCGCCACAAGCTGGGTCTCATCGCGGCAGGCCATTACCAGCCGGCCACCCTGCAAACCTTGATCAAACTGCAGGAGCGCGCCGCCGAGACGGTGGCCAAGGCGCCGACGCTCGGCCCGATCGAGGCAGCTGACCGCGAGGACGCCGTGGCCGACTGGCTCGACGGCCACGGAATCGGCGGCGGCTGGAGTCTCGCGCCGGTCTTCGTACAGGCCGGCCTGGACGCCGGCTGGCTCGACCAGATCGCGGCCTGCGTGGACGAGGACACCCTGGACGGCGCGGTGCGGTGGCTCAACTACACCATCGAGACCGAACTGCTGATGAACGAGATCGAGGACTCGACCACCAGGATCTCGTCGCTGGTGGGCGCGGCCAAGCAGTATTCCCAGATCGACCGGGCGCCGTTCCAGGTCGTCGACGTGCACGACCTGCTCGACAGCACGCTCGTCATGCTGGCCGCCAAGATCGGCAGCGGCATCACCGTGGTCAAGGACTACGACCCGGCCCTGCCGACCATCTCCGGCTACCCGGCTGAGCTCAACCAGGTCTGGACCAACCTGATCGATAACGCGGTGGACGCGATGGGCGGGACCGGCACGCTCACCGTGCGCACCGCGATCGACCGCGGCCAGGTCCTGGTCGAGTTCGGTGACACCGGGCCGGGTGTGCCCGCCGAGATTCGTGACCGGATCTTCGAGCCGTTCTTCACCACCAAGGGAGTCGGCGAGGGCACCGGCCTTGGGCTGGACATCTCCTGGCGCATCGTGGTGAACAAGCACCACGGAGACCTCACGGTGGAATCGGAGCCCGGCAGCACCCGATTCCAGGTGTGCCTCCCGGTCAACCCGCCGGAGACCGAACTGGACGCGCCCGCGGAACGAAAGGAACCGGCATGACCGCAGCCCCGGAGATCGACCCCCTCGCGCCGCCCTCCGGGAACGGCTGCGTCGAGTGCGACGCGAGCAGCGGCTGGTGGTTCCACCTGCGGCGGTGCGCCCAGTGCGGGCACATCGGCTGCTGCGACAGCTCGCCGTCGCAGCACGCGAGCGCGCACGCGGCGGCCACCGGGCACCCGGTCATCCGCAGCTTCGAGCCCGGGGAGGCCTGGTTCTGGAGCTACGCGACGAACGAGTTCTATGAAACCGGCCCCGAGCTGGCCCCGCCGGACAGCCACTCCGCCGATCAGCCGGTCCCGGGCCCGGCCGGCCGGGTGCCGCCCGACTGGCGGGCCCACCTGCACTAGAGGCCGGTCCTCCCGCACGGCCGTCCCAGGCTCCATGATGCTTGGTAGCGGATGTCCGCCTGCTGCCTGACGCGAGGAGCCCGAGATGATCATCGACTGTGCTTACTACCAGGACGGCCACAGGAGCGATGAGGGCGCGGTGCCGCTGGACGAGGCGGCGGCCCGGCGCGGCGAGGGCGGCTTCGTCTGGCTGGGCCTGTTCGAGCCCGGGGACGAGGAAATGGCCCAGGTCCGCGACGCCTTCGGGCTGCACGAACTGGCGGTGGAGGATGCACAGAACATTCATCTGCGGCCGAAGATCGAGACCTATGAGAACGAGGTACGGCTGGTCATCCTGCGCACGGCGCGCTACGACGACGAGGAGGAAGAGGTCGATTTCGGCAACATCGCCATCTTCCTCGCGCCGAGCTTCGTGATCACCGTGCGGCAGGGCGTCGCGAGCAAGCTGCACGAGGCCAGGCAGCGGCTGGAGCAGCGGCCCGAGCTGCTGTCCGCGGGGAGCTCATCGACGCTGTGGGCGATCCTGGACGAGGTCGTCGACGACTACGCGCCCGTCGTCGCCGGGCTCGAACGCGACATCGACGAGATCGAGTCCACCGTGTTCTCCGGCGCCCCCGCGCCGACCGAGCGGATCTACTCCCTGCGCAGCGAGGCCACGGGCTTCTACCGTGCCGTCCATCCGCTGCTCGCCGTGGTCGGCACGGTCGAGCGCACCACCGCGGCCCCGGAGCTGCGGCCGTATCTGCGCGACGTCCAGGACCACCTGCTGCTGGTCGATGAGGAGGTCGCCGCGCAGCGCGACCTGCTCGGCACGGTGCTGCAGGCCAACATGGCGGTGATCTCGGTCGAGCAGACCAAGGTCGGCGTCCGGCAGAACACGACCATCGAGCAGCTCACGATCCTGGCGACGATCTTCCTGCCGCTGACGTTCATCACCGGTTTCTTCGGCCAGAACTTCGCCTGGCTGGTCGGGCACATCAGCAGCTACACCGCGTTCATCGTCTACGGCCTCGGCGGCCTCGTCGTGCCGCTCACGCTGCTGATCCTGTGGCTGAAACTCCGCACGCGGCGCGCGGACGGCGACGCCGGGGTCGGCGAGGCGGCCGGGGCGGCTCGCTAACCCATCCATCGCCGGCAACGGGAGCGGGAGGCCCGCTTCCAGGCCCGGTGCGCCTGGACCTGCAGTCGGCCGGCGTCGCTGACGTCGAGCTCAAACAGCAGACCGTAGGTGAAGGCGTTCTCGCCGGCCAGGTGTGCGCTCACGCCCAGCGCCCGCTCCGCCTGGCGCGCGACGACCGTGTCCTGGTGATCGCCGAGCGCCGACTGGAGCTTCTTCATCTTCCTGGTGAAACGCGCCGCCTGCCTGCCGATCGCCGGGGTCACCGCCTCGCCCGCGTAGCGGGCGCGCTTGGCTGCCTTCCGTGCCTGGTGCAGAGCCACGTTGCTTGGCTCGCCGGCCGGCGCGCGCCGCGCCCGGCGCATCCGCCGGGCCACCTGCCGGTAGCCGCGCCGCACGGCCACGGGGAGCGCGTCGGCGGCCGGCGTCGCGGCCCGCCCGGTCAGCGGCGGATCGGCAAGCAGCCCGTCCAGCTCGTCGAGCAGCGAGAAGTACCGCGGGGAGTCGAGAGCGGCGAGCACCGCCTCGCGCGCGGTGGCCCGCGGCTTGGCGAAGTGGCCCTGCACGCGCGCCTGGACCGGGCCGATGACCTGCTCCACCGGCATCCGCCGCAGGTTCGCGGCCAGATGCTGGGCGAGCACCTCGGCGTCGCGTGCCCCGTCCAGCACGTTGCCGAGCCACTTGAGCTCGCCGCCGAGCCGCTGCGTGCCGGAACTGTTGATGATCTTCCCGAACGACCGGAGCGTGCTGCGGAGCCGGCGGGTGGCCACCCGCATCTGGTGCACGGAGTCCGGCTCATCCAGGCGCACCATCGGGTCGAGCGACATGAGCCTGCCGGTCTGTGCCCGCAGGTAGGCCAGCACGACGTCGCCGGACGGTGAGGAGGGTGTCATCAGTGGCGGCTCGCTCGCCGGGCCGGGCAGCTGGGCTCCCAGCGCCCGTTCCAGCTTGGCGGAGCGGCCCGCCGGGCGCAGGCCGTCGCGGCGCAGCAGCTCATCGGCCGCCTTGAGCAGCTGCCGGTCGCCGCCGGTGAGCTCGAGTTCCACCTCGTGCCACCGGGACAGCGTGGTCGTGCCGCCCATGGTCTGGGCGGATACGTCATCCGCCGCCACTTCGGCGAGCGACTCGCCGGTCCGGTCGAGCAGGGCCAGGCGCTTCCTCCTGGTGGTCAGCCGGGCGATCGGGTGGAGCGGCTCGCCGCGGGTGTGCACGCGGACCAGCCCGGCCAGTTCGGGTGGCACCTGGCCGCGGCCCTCGCTCAGGGGCAGCTGGATCTCGCGGCGCGCGTCGGGACCGGTCGGCAGCTTCAGGTGCCATCCCGCATCGTGGCCGCCGCTCCGGCGGCGCAGCGTGATTTCCGCGCGCATCAGCCGCAGGTCGGTGGTGTCGTAGTACTCGGCCTCGAGCCGTTCTTCGTCGGGCCCGGATATGCCGGCCACCCGGGGCAGGCGACTCAGGCCGGGCAGCGCCACCTCGGCCGGCGCGTCGTACTTGGCTTCGGTTTCGTTCGTGTTCGTAACCATCTGGCCGTGCTACCCGTGTTCGGGCGGCCGATTCGCCCGTAGCCGGGCTTCGCCGGCCGCTCGGCTGTGACGGCGGACACAGCCGGCGCTGCCCGCACCCCTACGATGGCCTGTGATGGATCTCGAGTCCCTGGTCGCCATCGACGTGCACACCCACGCCGAGGTCTCCTCGCGCGGCGGCGCCTCCCTGGACGACACGCTGAGCGCGGCGTCCGCCGCCTATTTCAAGGTCGACGCCGCGCGCCGCGCGCCGACCCTGGAGCAGATCGCCGCGTACTACCGGGAGCGCGACATGATGGCCGTAGTGTTCACGGTGGACGCCGAGCACGCCACCGGCATCCCGCCGGTGCCGAACGAGGAGGTCGCCGAGGCGGCCGCGGCCAGCGGCGGCGTGCTCATCCCGTTCGCCTCCATCGACCCCTTCCGGGGCAAGGCCGGGGTGGCGCAGGCGCGCGCGCTGGCCGAGCGCTACGGCGTGAAGGGGTTCAAGTTCCACCCCAGCGTCCAGGGCTTCTACCCGAACGACCGGATGGCCTACGGCCTGTACGAGGCGATCGAGGAACTCGGGGGGATCGCGCTGTTCCACACCGGCCAGACCGGCATCGGCGCCGGGGTGCCGGGCGGGGGCGGGATCCGGCTGAAGTACTCCAACCCGCTGCACATCGACGACGTGGCGGCCGACTTCCCCGGCCTGAGGATCATCCTGGCGCATCCGTCCTTCCCCTGGCAGGACGAGGCGCTCAGCATCGCCACCCACAAGCCCGGCGTGTACATCGACCTGTCGGGCTGGTCGCCGAAGTATTTCCCGCCGCAGCTCGTCCAGTACGCCAACACCCTGCTGCAGGACAAGGTCCTGTTCGGCTCGGACTTCCCGCTGCTCACCCCGGACCGCTGGCTCACCGACTTCGCCGCCCTGCCCATCAAGGACGAGGTAAGACCGAAGATCCTCAAGCAGAACGCGGCCCGCCTGCTGGGCCTCCTGCCCTGAGCCGGGTTAGGGCGTGTCCCATAGATCTTCAGCCTGCTGCGCGGCCGCCGGACGGGCGTCTCGCGGCGTTGTCGTCGCCGCCGATAGTTC
>Ga0081540_1003022_pt1 | contig 13474 bp, 19 predicted proteins | sample TabmetS2T1R1_FD_71024 | JGI IMG/M metagenome (GOLD analysis project Ga0081540, IMG submission 71024) | Tabebuia heterophylla rhizosphere microbial communities from the University of Puerto Rico - S2T1R1 | ecosystem: Host-associated > Plants > Roots > Rhizosphere ... | reverse complement strand
CCTTGCCGCCGTTGGAGCCGTCGAGAAAATTTCCCGAATAGACCTGCAGCCCCGGCTGGTTGGTGGACAGTTCGAGCACGCGGCCGGAGACCGGCGACGCAAGCCGAGCGGCGAAGCGCGGCGCGTTGCCTGCCGGCGCGAGGCAGAAATTGTGGTCATAGCCACGGCCGACGCGAAGCTGCGGATGATCGTCGCGGATTCGCGCACCGATTTCGCTGCCGTCGCGGAAGTCGAACGGCGTGCCTGCCACCGCGCAAGGCGGCTGCGGCAGCGGGATGGCGCCGGCGTCAATGACGAGAAAATGATCGGCGGCGACAGTGAGGTGATGATCGAGAATGTTTCGGCCCGAGCACGCACCGGCGAGGTTGAAAAAGCTGTGGTTGGTGAGATTGACCACGGTCGGACGGTCCGTCCGCGCTGTCATCTCGAGCCGCAGTTCCATCGGCGCGACGAGACGCCACGTCACCTCTACCTCCAGCGTGCCGGGATAGCCTTCCTCGCCATCGGGACTGGTGCGCGCCAGCGTCACGGCCGGGCACGCGCCATCATCGATCGCGGCAATCCGCCAGTTGCGCCGGTCGAATCCATCCAGTCCGCCATGCAGTGCATTCTGCCCGTTATTGGCCGCGAGCTGCACCACAGCGCCGTCGAGCGTAAAGCGCGCCTCCGCGATACGGTTGGCATAGCGCCCGACCGTCGAGCCGAAGAAGCTGCGGCGGGCGACGTATCCATCGAGCGTGTCATGGCCGAGCACGATATCGTCGCGGCGGCCGGCGGCATCCGGCACCAGCAGCGCCTGCAGCGTCGCGCCATAGGTCATGATGCGCGCTTCCAGCCCATCTGCCGCTTGCAGGGTAATGCATTCAACTTCGCTCCCGTCGGGCAGCACGCCGACGACGGAACGCGTCAAGCTGGAGGCAGATTGCGTATTCATGTCGCCTCCTCGAACGGTTCGACGCTGCGACGGCGGCCCAGCAAGAACGCATCGGCGACGAGCTGGAACGGCGCGAGATCGACATCGGACTCGCCAGTCGTGGCGAGGTCGCGAAAGCGGCGATAGAGCGCGGCATATTCGGCGTCCGGCGCGTCGACGAGTTGCTTGCCCTCTGCCCTCAGCTTTGCTCCCCCCATGGAAAGCGTAACCGGTCCGCCGTCGGTATCGAGATCGATGTCCCAGCTCTGCGGGCCGGTCTGGCGAAAGTCGAATTCGGCGGTGACCTGCAACCCCTGCGCATCGCTGAACGCAAGCGTAGCAGCGATCGGTGCGTCGCGATTGGCGGGGAATGCGAGATCAGCCGCCGTCACGAACAGTGACTGCGGCAGGATACGCGTCAGAATCGACAGCGCATTGATGCCGGGATCGAACACGCCGAGCCCGCCGGGCTGCCAGATCCAGTCCTGCCCCGGATGCCAGACCCGCACGTCCTCCTTCCAGGAAATCCTCACCGCCGTGATCCGCCGGCCGGCCAGCAATTGCCGCGCCGGCTCGACCGCAGGCGCAAAGCGCGAATGCCAGGTGGCGAACAGCGTGCGTTGCGAGGCGATGGCCGCTGACATGAGCGGCTTGATTTCGCCGACGGTAACACCGGGCGGCTTTTCCAGCATCACATGCTTGCCGGCGGCGAGCGCGATCGCTGCCTGAGCGCGGCGAACCTGCGGCGGGGTGCATATTGCGACGGCGTCGATGGCCGGGCCTTCGCGCAAAAGCTGTTCGAGCGTCGCCGCGTGCGGCACTCCGGCGAGCGAGGTGTTGGGGTCGGCAATCGCAGCCAATTCCACGCCCTCCGTCGCGGCTATCGCCGCCACGTGCTGGTCACGCGCGATCTTGCCGAAGCCGACGATCGCGACACGAAGCGGACTCATGATTTCTCTCCAGGCTCGACCGGCGCGGAGGTCGCGCGCGGAACCGCGGTTGCCGTGGGAGCGGTGCCTTCGTGACGCCGCAGCCCGTTGTGAATCACCTCGGCCATGGCGGCAGCCGCCGCCTCGGCATCCTGATCGACGATCGCATCGACAATGCGCTGATGCCACAGCAACACCGTCTCGCGGTCCTGCGTCTCGACCGGCGCGCTGAGCAGGAACGAGGCGCGCAGCGCCGCCTCGATGACGTTGCCGATCGAGCGCATGAACAGATTGCCGGACGCGTTGGCGACCGCCAGATGCAAAGCGAGATCGGCGTCGGCAAAACCAACTGAATCGGAGGGCTCGCGCCGCATCCGCTCCATGCTCCCGCGCAGCTCAGTGATGTCGGCCTCGGAGCGGTGGGCTGCTGCAAGCGCGGCGGCACGCGGCTCGACGGCGAGCCGGATCTCGGCAAGGTCATTGAGAAAGCGGCGGTCGATGCCGGCATCGAGATGCCAGGCCAGCACATCGGCATCGAACATGTTCCAGGCGCCGCGCTCGCGCACGACAGTCCCGACCCGCGCCTTGGTGGTGAGGAGCCCCTTCGCCACCAGCGTCTTGACGCTCTCGCGCAGGACCGGCCGCGAAACGCCGAACATCGCCGTGAGTTCGGCATCGCCCGGCAGGCGGGCCCCCTCGGCGTATCGGCCGGCAATGATGTCGATGCCGATGCTGCGGGCAACCTCGGCATGGTTGGAGTGTGCGCGTCGTGTCGGGATGATGACAAGCCGGGACGTCATGATCTCAACGCAACCATAGCCGCATGGTGGCTTTGGAGGTCACGAGGCGCGTTCTCCCAAGATGTTTGTTGGAGGCGCTTGTGTCACCATTTCGGTATCAAGCCACCTTCGGTGCTGTCCATTGGTGGCAGCGGCGGCAATATTCCACGGAAGATTCGTCCTGACTAGTCATATTATTTGACTATTTGGTTCTATCCCCGTCCCGCTCGATCGTAAGGCCACTTGATCACCGAACGCCGGTTTGGCCTTGATTGGCAATCTTGCGGGCGGCAAATCAGGCGCTCTGATCTGGCAATGGAAAAGGATTCGAGATGGCGTCCGTCCCCGCGAAACCGCTCTACATCCGCATGCACGGGGACGACAACGTCGCGATCGTCGCCAACAGCGGCGGGCTGCGGCCGGGCGCCGAATTCGCCTGCGGCCTGCGCCTGATCGAACAGATCCCGCAAGGCCACAAGGTCGCCCTCGCCGACATCGCGGAGGGCGAAATCATTCGCCGCTACGGCGAGATCATCGGCCATGCCGCGTCCTCGATCGCGAAAGGAAGCTGGGTCAAGGAATCGCTGGTGCGCATGCCGGAAGCACCCTCGTTCGACAATCTGCCGAAGCCGAACGGCCAGGGGATCAGGCAAGCGCCGCTCGAAGGCTACACCTTCGAAGGTTATCGTAATGCCGATGGTTCGGTCGGCACCCGCAACATTCTCGCGATCTCGACCAGCGTGCAGTGCGTGGCCGGCACCGTCGAGTTCGCGCTGAACCGGATTCGAAAAGAACTGCTGCCGAAATATCCAAACGTCGACGACGTTGTCGCGGTCACCCATGCCTATGGCTGCGGGGTCGCGATCAACGCGCCGGGCGCCGCCGTCCCGATCCGCACGCTGCAGAACCTTGCCAAGAATCCCAATTTCGGCGGCGAGGTGATGATCGTCGGCCTCGGCTGCGAGAAGCTGCAGCCCGAGCTGTTGCTGCCGGAGGGCATGAGCGCCGACGACGAGATCATGCGCATGCAGGATGAGAACCTCACCGGCTTCGGCGAGATCGTCGAGGACATCGTGCGGATGGCCGACGAACGCCTGCAGGTATTGAACCGTCGCCGCCGCGAAACCTGCCCGGCGTCGGCGCTGGTGGTCGGCATGCAGTGTGGCGGCAGCGACGCATTCTCCGGCGTCACCGCCAATCCCGCGCTGGGCTTCGCCGCCGACCTTCTCGTGCGCGCCGGCGCCACCGTGATGTTCTCCGAAGTCACGGAAGTGCGCGACGCCATCCACCTGCTGACGCCGCGCGCGGCGAACCAGCAAGTGGCGGACGCGCTGGTGCGCGAGATGGAATGGTATGACCGCTACCTCGCCGGCGGCGAGGCCGACCGCAGCGCCAACACCACGCCGGGCAACAAGAAGGGCGGCCTCTCCAACATCGTCGAGAAGGCGATGGGTTCGGTGATCAAGTCCGGCACCGGCCCGATCGCAGGCGTGCTCGCGCCGGGCGAGCGTGTCAGCACAAAGGGACTGATCTTCGCGGCGACCCCGGCAAGCGACTTTGTCTGCGGCACGCTGCAGCTTGCTTCCGGCATGACGCTGCACGTCTTCACCACCGGCCGCGGCACGCCCTACGGGCTGGCCGCCGTGCCGGTCATCAAGGTCTCGACGCGCAGCGAGCTCAAGCAACGCTGGCACGATCTGATCGACGTCGATGCCGGCAGTATCGCAACCGGCGATGCGACAATCGAAGATGTCGGCTGGGAGATCTTCCGCCTGATGCTCGACGTCGCGAGCGGCCGCGAGACCTGGGCCGAGCACTGGAAGCTGACCAACGCGCTCGCGCTGTTCAATCCGGGTCCGGTGACCTGACGCGATGCAAGGCCTGGCACCGGCCGCTGCAGGCTGCGGCGGCTAGGCCGCCATCAGCTTTTCGATATCGGGTATTGGATGGGACGTTAATTCCTTCGGAATTTCGCCGATGATCCGCTCCGTCACTTCGGCATGAAATGCCTGTCGGAGATTGCCCAGAACTTTCGCCGGCGCAACGACAACCAGCTTGTCGAAACGGTTGCCGTGGGCAAGGCGATAGAGCGCTTCGGCAATGGCGCCGGCGAACCGCTCTTCGGCGATATAATGCCAGTCGGCCTGCTCCATCGCACTTCGGGCCGTACCGACGCTCTGGACAGATCGCCCGGGACGGTCAGTTCCCTGTTCGCGCGTTGCCGGATTGTCCTGCTCGAGGATTTGCTCCACCTCCAGATTGAGCCGCTGCGGGGTGCCTTTATTGCGTAGAAAGAGGGCCTTTTGTCCATCGCCGATGAGAACGAGAGTGTTGTGGGAAATCTGAGGTTTTGGTTCAGTGGCCATTACCGTTGCTCCATGGGGCCCAACGCATGAACGGCTGGGTGGTTGCCTGCGGGGCGAGGAAACCTCGCAACCAAGGTCCCGCACTTTGAATTAAATGCCAGGAACGTACCGCAACTCGTCGCGGCTGCGTGGCAACGAAGAAGCGGGCTGCATCCCTTCCCCTCGCCTTCAATACCGCGCTCGACAATATAGCTCCGATCGTCACGCTTGACGTAACGATATTCGCGCAGTCGTGGCGGTAGTCCTCGTCGAGGAATGACCTGATCTCACCGGATTCAGGCAAGCGACGCGCTCGCACAGTGATGCTGTCCGTGGGCACTGCTCGGCCCTTTTCAAATTCCTGCGTGGCTTGCCGCCGTTCATTTCCGCTCTCGCCGCAGATCCTGCGGAACTCCGCCGTGATGCTCTTCGCGACCGGAACCAAAGCGGGTGCGATGCTTTGAGCCCCATGGGCAGCATTCGAATGAGGAGAGGAACTTATGAGGAAGATTGCAATCGGCCTGCTGGCCGGCGCGGGCGCGCTCTTGACCGGCAGCGCAAACGCGTCCGATATCTACACCAGCAGCGAATACACAAACTCCGACCTGGTACAGCAAGTCCGCATGGTCTGTGACGACAATGGACGCTGCTATCGCACCCGCGGCGAAAGCCGCGTGATCGTCCGCGATTCGTATAACTATGCGCCGCGTGAGCGATACATCGAGCATCGCCGCTATCGCGATTGGGATGAGCCGCGAGCCGGCGTCGGTATTCGCGCCCCTGGCGTGAGCGTGGGCGTCGGCGTGGACAACGACCGCTGGTAGGACGATCCAGCAGGGACTCCCTGGGAGAGACCTTGGCTCGGCCTGAGGTCTCTCCGCCGGAGCCAAAGACCAATTTCATTAGGGCGCGGGATCCGCGACACCGGTCAGCGGATGAACCAACGGAGCAATGGGAGAGACTCACATGAAAGTTGCCGATGCAATGACCCCCGAGGTCCAGCTCTGTACGCCCGACGACACGTTGAGGGATGCCGCGCAGGCCATGGCGGCGCTGGGCGTTGGATTGCTGCCGGTGACCGATAATGAACGCCTGGTCGGCATGATCTCCGACCGCGATATCGCGATCCGCGGAATCGGCATGGGCCGGGGTCCCGAGGGACGGGTCGGCGACGTGATGACGGCCGACGTCAGATATTGCTATCAGGATCAGGATCTCGACGAAGTGAGCGCGATCATGGGTGACCTTCAAGTCCGTCGCCTGCCGGTGCTCAATCGCGAGAAGCGGCTGGTCGGCATCATTGCACTTGGCGACATCGCGCTGGTGCAAGCCGGATACGGCACGGGTGCCGCGTTGAGCCGGATTTCACGCCCCGGCGGGCAGCATGCACAAATCTGATCGGCGCAAGCCGGTCGAAGATTCTGTCGTGCCCGATGATGACGCACTCTGAAGGAAAGGTCCGTAAAGACTTTCGTTTTGCGCGAGGTCATACGAACCTCGGTCGGCCGCTCGCCGTTCTAGAGCGGGATGACTTTCTTCGAATCGTCATCCCGCTCTATCTCTTTGATTTGAGCATGATCTTTTCGGAAAACCGGTATCCACTTTTCCGGATCATGCTCTAGTGCCCTATCACACGAGGGGGACGCCGACGGAGCGGCGAAGTCCGATGACACGAAAACCCACGTTCCCTCGAAACCCCAAAATCTCGTCGTCTCGAAATCCCGAGCGCTTTCGACCTCGCGCGCTTGATGATTTCGGAGATGAATTTCTTGACGACTGGATGGTGGCCTATCCGGCTGCCGATCTGGCCCGATCCGACTAGGACTTCTTCGCGCGCTTTTTCGAACGCTTCTTTGAACCCTTCTTGGGCACCTTGGCGCCCTGCTTGCGGGCTTCGGAGAGGCCGATTGCGATCGCCTGTTTCCTGCTCTTGACCTTCCTGCCGGATCGGCCGCTCTTCAGCGTGCCGGCTTTGCGCTTCTTCATGGCGCGGCTTACCTTCTTCGCTGCGCCTTTTGAGTACCTGCGCTTCTTTGCTTTCTTCGCCATTTGCTGATCCTCGGTGTTCAACGACTCCCGCAGGCGCGGCATTCCCGGCAGTTCCTGTACCAATCAGCGATACTCCCTATGGTTCCCTTGCACGCTTGCCGCTTCCATCTGGATAAAGAGCCGATCCGACTTCGCACTGTGAAAATTCCCGAGCCAGAAAGCGGTCGCCTCGTTTCGCGCCAATATGTTTCGAGTCAATATTTCCGGAAGCTATGTGTCAGGGATCGGACAGACGACGACGACGTTGCAGAGTATTTCTACGGTGAGTCGCCAGATGCTCGCCGCCCTCTTGCTAACGGAATGTCAGGCCGCCAGCATGAGTCTCACTATCATTCGAATTGCGATGCGGATCGGAATGCCCTGCGCCTTCACCATAGTCGGCGCGCTCGGCATTTTCATTGTCATCAGACATATGGCTTGGATCGGATGACGCTACTGCCCACGATTTTCACCCTGGATATCGACGGAAGACCTACTCTCGCTTTCGAGGCCAAGAACTTGCGAGAGTCCCAGCAGCTTTGCCACGAGCATTGGCTGCTCCAGGATATCGCCGGCTTGATGTCGAACGGCGCGCCGCTATGGGATGGCAAGGCGCGGCTGCGGTCTCGGCGCTCGACCGAGGACGAAATCGCCGCGTACCGGGAAGCTGCTGCGAGGGATACCGCGCAGCTGGAGGACGACCTGCTGCTGGCCTATCTCGTGGAGCTGGACGACTTCGGCTAACTCCGGGCCTGCAATCTTTATTGCCATTTGGTTCAAGTCGCGACATTGCCTTCCTCTTTGCTTGAGAGAACCAGGCGCGACACGTATCGCGTTGTTTCCCGCAGCCCTCGGCGATCAGAAGCGCGACGGCCCGGACCGCATGCGCGCAGGAACGAAGGCGTCGGTTGGACATTGATCCCAACCAGGCCGCACCGCCGCGCAAGGTTACGACATCCGTACGATCAAGTGGACAGCCCCGCCGCAAAGCGAATGCTGCGGCGCTAGCGTCGCGCCCTTCGGAGAAACACAATGCTGCATTATCCGCGTCCACCCTTTCCCAGCCAGCATCAGCCGATGCCGGGCACCACCGGCGCGATGAATCCGCTGCCCGATCATGGCGAAACTTCCTACAAGGGCAGCGGCCGGCTCAACGGCAAGAAGGCGGTCATCACCGGCGGCGATAGCGGCATCGGCCGCGCCGTTGCCATCGCCTTCGCCAGGGAGGGAGCCGATATCCTGATCTCGTATCTGGAAGAACACGACGACGCCCGCGAGACCGAACGGCTGGTGACGGAAGCGGGCAGAAAGGCCGTTCTCGTTTCGGGCGACATCCAGCGCCCCGATCATTGCCGGGCACTCATCGCCAAAGCCGTATCGGAGCTCGGCGGCGTCGATATCCTCGTCAACAACGCGGCGCATCAAGCGAGCTTCAAGTCTATCGACGAGATCAGCGACGAAGAATGGGAATTGACCTTCAAGGTCAACATCCATGCGATGTTCTATCTTACCAAGGCCGCGGTAGGCCACATGAAGCCTGGAAGCTGCATCATCAATACCGCATCGATCAATTCGGACGTGCCCAACCCTACCCTGCTGGCCTATGCAACGACGAAGGGCGCGATCCACAATTTTACGGCAGGACTGGCGCAGATGCTGGCCGAGAAGGGCATTCGCGCCAATGCGGTTGCCCCAGGACCGATCTGGACGCCGCTCATTCCCTCTACCCTGCCTGAAGACTCCGTGCAGAACTTCGGCAAGCAGGTCCCGATGAAGCGCCCGGGCCAGCCTGTCGAACTGGCGACCGCCTATGTCATGCTGGCCGATCCGCTTTCCAGCTACGTGTCCGGCGCGACAATCGCGGTTACGGGCGGAAAGCCGTTTCTGTAACTGATGACGGCGGCCTGCGGGCGTTGGTAGCCGCGGCTTAGCCGCGCGCCACACCCTGCACGCGATGGCTCAAAAATTGAACGAGTACGACCGTCTTCGCATCAACGATTTCGCCGCTTGCGATCATCGCAGCAGCTCGCTCCAGCGTGGTCTCGACCACCTCGATGTCCTCCCCCTCCTCCTTGAGCCCGCCACCGTCGGAAAACTTGTTCGCCGGGGAATAAACACAGGTGAAGAAGATGATCTTTTCCATGATCGCGGCCGTGCTCACATAGAGCTCGAACAACCGCTCTACTTTCAGGATCTTGTAGCCAAGCTCCTCCTGCATCTCCTTCATAATGCGCCGTTCGGCCTGCTCGCCGTCGAGCTTGCCCGCACACGCCTCCACGGTTCGCTCCATGCCATCCTGCAGGAAAATCGGCAACCGCAACTGCCGGACGAGCAGCACGGTCTTCCGGTCAGGATCGTAGGGAAGGATAACGGCCGGGTTGCCGTTGTCGTAGATTTCGCGCTGGCGCCGCTGTTGCTCGCCATCGCGCCTGCGCTGCTCGTAGCTCACGCTGATCAGCCTGCCCTTGATGTGAGCAATGGTCTCGACGCCGCATATCCGTACCGTCTTGCCGTCCATTTTGGTCTTAAACGTCGTTGAGCAAACTAGCGAAACGGCGCGCAGCATTGTGTGAGTCCCGCTGACACAGGCACTACATCTTCGCGCACGAACGGAGCAAATGCCGGCGTCCGCAGACAACGGCATTCGTGTAAGCGACTAACGGCCGCCGGAGTGCGGACCGGCGCTATTGTTTGGTGCCAGCTCCGACATTGCCCGAGCTGGAAGGGGCGCTAGTGGGCGAGGTACCGGCCTTCTTCATTTTGCCGGTAGCCATTCCCGTCGTTCCCTTTTTCACGTTCGTATGTTTGGCCGTGCTTTTGGTCGCGCCGGGGCCGACTTCGCTTGATGCGCCGGGGGCCGGCTGAGCTTGCTGTGCCTGTGCTAACACGCTCCCAGTCGACAACAGCAGGACGCAAGCGCAAGCCAGGATGGTTTTCTGCATGGGGGAACTCCTTTGATCGAAGCGTCTCTTCAACCTGCGCTAGCTCAAAGGGTTCCGGTGTCAATAAGGGAACCCGCCGTCAGGCCGAGGCGAGTACCGGGTGGTCGGGCTGCTGGCGTCTGAACTGCTGATAGGCCGTGATGGCCTTGTTGGCCAGCATCAACCGCCGCCGCTCGCCACGGCGCACCATCAACTCTATCGTATCGCTGAGAAAGCGGCCGGCGACCATTGCATCGCCCAGCTCTCCCGTACGCTGGAGATAGTCCCAGGCGATTTCAATCGAATTCTCTATCAGCAGGGGCAGCGGTTCCGTCATCCTTATGTCCAACCATTTCTGGGAAAACGTCCGGCGGCAATCTCCGTTCCTGCTGCTTCAGCCTGCCGGCGAGAGGCAGGCTTTCCACGGAAAAACGTCACGGTCCTCCGGCAACGGCGCCCGCAATCACCATCGTCAGATCGTCCAGATCGATCTTGCCCTTGACCACGAGGTCCCCGGAGTCCTCGATGCTGAGCGACTGCGGATCATTCGCCGCCTGCCTTTTCAACTCCGCGACGATCGCTTCCTTCAGTTTCTCTTCAAGCATCCGCAAGGTCTCCATTCGCCGCGCCGCACCCGGCTAATGGGTGCTGGTCTCATGCCACTTTTCCAGATCGGGTTTTGAAGGTCCCGGTCGTTGCTCCTTCTCCGGATTCCCTTTCCACGGCTTGTCGGTCTGCTTGTGCGATCCCCAGTCCGTCTGCTGACGCGGATCGTCGGTTGGCTTTTCCTTGCTCATTCGAACACCTCCAGAATTGGAAGCGGTCGGCGTGTCATTTGGTTCCTCGAGGAACCGGTGGAGTATGGGTTCCAAAGCTCGGAACCGGGCAGACAGAGGATGATTCTCTCGCCAATTTTTCCGAATGGACAAAAAGAAGATCGAAGATCGGCCGCAGCAGGACCTGCATATGGAAGCGCTGGCGGCGCTCGAGCAAGCGCGCGCCATGCCTCATGGTCCCGCACGAAGCGAAGCCTTGAAACGCGCCGGCATTCTTCAGAACGCCGCCGACATGCAGGGGCTGACGTTCGCCAAGCGTGGACGACCACCGAAAACCTGATCCCCCTTCGAGGCATTGTGTGCGATCGCCGCCACGAGCGCAGCGCGCGAGAGGCTGTCGGCTGGCGGCGCGGCAGGCGATCGGAACCGAGGAACGGGTTCAACGTTGCTTTCCCTGATAGCAAGGAGGCAACGATGGGATTGGCCGAATACATGATCGTTTCCAGGCCGGATGGCTGGACGGTCCTCCATGACGGGACAGCGGAGCACGACTACGACACAAAGGAAGCGGCTTTCGAAGCAGCCGTCGCCGCCGCGTCGCTGGCGATCCGTCAGGGCCACGAGGTGCACGTCAGCGTCCCCGGCCGCGAGGCCGGCAACAAGACCGCGCTCGGCGCCAGGGATTCCCGAAGCATGCCGTGACGCCCGATGAACGTCGGGAGAGCATTTTATGAGCGACTTCAGAGATATTCAGCACGGCGTCAACGACCCCGTTGATGGCGTCGACGTGAAGCGACGATTCAACGACAACCAGACTCCCCACGAACGCGCGCAGTTCGCGGCAGATGTCCGCTCCAGCGCTCTACCCGCGTCGGACGAAGAATTTCTGCCGGAAGCGTTGAGGCGTCGGCCGACGAGCCCACTCAATCCCCGGACCGGTCGTCGTCCGACTCCGTAGACGGAATCTATTTCTGCTCGCAATTTGCGAAGGCAAAGCAGCCGTATCGATCGGCGCGCACAGTGAAGCGTTTCAATTCAACTTAGAGTCGACGCATCCTGCAATATGCGTCTGCGTGAACCGGCTCACATTCTGGAAACAAGATCGTGATACGTGACGCAGGACACATTCACGCGTGACCGTTGGCCGTAATGCGGTGGTGCAAGCCACACTGCATATCGATCCAACGGAGTTTTCCATGAAGCGTCTGTTGTTTTCCGGATTCGTGGCAGTCGCCCTGCTCGCTGCCGCAACTACGATGCGTTCGTACTCAATTTCCCATGATCGTTCTACCGTAACCACCGGCGTGGCGTTGTCGAAAAAATCCCCGGCCGCCGCTGGCGTAACCAGGCTTCCGATCGAGGACTTCGAGGACATGTCGCTGGTCTTCTCGACGCCGCCTGCGAAACATTGACGAAACAGGAATAATCGCTGCTTCACGCTAGAGCGGGATGACGCTTCTTCGAATCGTCATCCCGCTCTAGCTCTTTGATTTGAGCATGATCTTTTCGGAAAACCGGTATCCACTTTTCCGGATCATGCTCTAGCGCTTTGTCGCGCGCTCCAGGAATTGCACCAGCGCAGCGCGGTCCTGTTCTGAGCCGATGCGTTGCTCCGGCATCTTGGTGCCGGGCGTGTAGGCCTGCGGCCCGACCTCGAACAGTTTGGCGACCGTCTCCGGCGTCCAGACGATATCGAGCTGCTTGAGCGCATCGGAAAAATTGTAGCCTGGAGCGGTGGCGATGCGCCGGCCGAAAATGCCGGCGAGCGTCGGGCCTGCGCGGTTGGCCTGCTCGGCGCCAAGCGTGTGGCAGGCGACGCAGGCACGAAAGACCTCCGCACCGCGATCGCCGGCATAAGCGGCGAGCGGATCTCCCGCCGCTTCCACGAGAAGCGGATCGACCGGCTCGCCCGTCGCCGCGTTCCAGCGCCGGATGATGTTGTCGGCACCGCCCGTGAGCAGTGTGCGACTGTCCGGCGAGAACGCCACCGACCAGACCGGCAGGCCCGGACCGACCAGCGTGCGCGCAAGCGTGCGTGCCTTGCGATCGATCACCGCGACCGCGCCACCGATGCCCGCGGCGGCGACCAGCGCATTGTCAGGCGAAATCGCGATCGAGATCACCGGCCTTGGCCCCGCCGCAACCTCGCCGGTACGGGCGCCGTCAGCGGTCAGGAAGTAAACCTTGCCGTCGGCGCCGCCGACCGCGATTTCACCATTAGCGCCGGTGGCTACCGCGTTGAGCGGGGTCGGCATCGGAACAACAGTCGGCGTTTGCGCGCCCGAGAGCGGCCAGATGCGGACGCTAAGGTCGTAGCTGACGCTGACCAGGGCGCGGCCGTCGGGCGTGAAAGCGACGCCGTTGACGTTCTGCGTATGCTCATCGAGCACGCGCGGCGCACCGCCTGCGAGCGGCCAGAGCCGCACCGTGTGATCCCACGAGGCTGACGCGAGCGTTGCGCCATCAGGCGATGTCGCCAGCGCAACGATCGGCGCCGTGTGGCCTTCGAACACCGTGTCGGGCTCGGTCTTGCCCAAGGTCCAGATGGCGATGCGGCCATCGGCGCCGGCGGTCGCGGCACGCCCCCCACCGAGCAGCACGACCGCATTGACGGCGTCGGAATGGAAGCGAAGCACCTGCTCGGCCGCATTGCGCGTCAGCGACCAGCGGATGGCGGTCGAATCGAAGCTGCCGGAGATCGCGCTTTGACCATCGGCCGAGATCGCCAGCGCCCGCACCGGCCCGCCATGGCCGCGCAGTTGCGCAAAGGCGGCCGTTGCGCC
>Ga0081540_1003021_pt1 | contig 13475 bp, 15 predicted proteins | sample TabmetS2T1R1_FD_71024 | JGI IMG/M metagenome (GOLD analysis project Ga0081540, IMG submission 71024) | Tabebuia heterophylla rhizosphere microbial communities from the University of Puerto Rico - S2T1R1 | ecosystem: Host-associated > Plants > Roots > Rhizosphere ... | reverse complement strand
AGAAGAAGAAGCTGTTCATCACCCATTCGACTCTCGCGGCGGACTTCCACGGCAAATCCTGCTCGCCCTACGCGATGCAGTGGGTCATCGATACTCGTTCGCTCGCGGTCGGCACGGCGCAGGCCGTGACCAAACGCGGCGGCGACAGCTGGTTCTTCATCACCGACGACTATGCCTTCGGGCACGCTCTCGAGCGCGACGCCGCCGCCGTGGTCACCAAGAACGGCGGCAAGGTGCTGGGATCGGTGCGCCCGCCGCTGGCGACGCCGGATCTGTCGTCCTTCGTACTGCAGGCGCAGGCCTCCAAAGCCAAGATCATCGGCATCGCCGCCGGTCCTCCCAACAACATGAACGAGATCAAGACCGCTGCCGAGTTCGGCGTGCTCAAGGGCGGCCAGCAGATGGCGGCGCTGCTTGCGCTGATCACCGACATCCACTCGCTCGGCCTGCCGGCGGCACAGGGCCTGTTGCTGACGACGTCGTTCTACTGGGACATGGACGACAAGACCCGCGAATGGTCGAAGCGATTCTTCGCCAAGATGAACCGGATGCCGACGATGTGGCAGGCCGGCGTCTATTCCTCCGTGATGTACTACCTCAACGCCATCAAGGAGGCCGGCACCGACGAGCCCTTGAAGGTGGCGGCGAAGATGCGCGAGAAGCCGATCGAGGATTTCTTCTCCCGCAACGGCAGGCTGCGCGAGGACAATCTGATGGTGCACGATCTGTGGCTGGTGCAGGTCAAGAAGCCGGAAGAGTCGAAATATCCGTGGGACTATTATCAGATCCTCGCGAAGATTCCGGGTGAGGAAGCGTTCGGGCCGCCGAATCCGGAATGTCCGTTGGTGAAGAAGTGACTGCGTAGCAGTCATTCCGGGATGGTGCGCAAGCACCAGACCCGGAATCTCGAGATTCCGGGTTCGATGCTTCGCATCGCCCCGGAATGACTCGCGCCGCTCGCCAGTTCGCGTTACTTGGCCACTCCGATCTCCCGCAGATACTTCATCACGCCGGCATGGATCAGTTGCTGCTTCGGCGCGGCGGCAACCGTGTTCGCGGCCGTCGTCTCGCAGGCCTGAGCGAGCTTCTTGCAGAACGCAGCTTCCACCCCGTGCAGCGTGCGCGCCAGGCGATAGGCGATGTCGTCGGGCAGATCGGCGCGCGTCAGCACAAAACTCCAGGAGCCGACCGAGTTGATGGCATCTGCTTGGCCGGGATAGCTGCCGGGTGGCACCGCCAGCGGCTTCAGGAAGGTGTGCTTCTCGCGGATGCGCGCGATCTCGCCCGCATCGGGCGCGATGAATCGCGCGCCGCCGGGAGCCGACGCCACGGCGGCAAATCCGGGCCAGCCGATGCCGGCGCCCCAAAGTGCTGCGGCGCGGCCATCCTGCACCATTGCGGGGCCATCGCCGGCGCGGTCGAGATAGATCGACTTGAAGTCTTCGTCCTGCTTCAGCCCGATCCCATCCAGAATATAACGCGACAGGATCGGCAGTCCCGAGCCCTTGGCGCCGAACGCCACCGGCTGGCCGACGAGATCGCGGATGGTTTTGTAGGAGCTGTCCGCGCGCACCACGAACATGCCGGGGCTCGAATACATCGCCGTCAAAATCCTCAGCGGCGTCGCCGGCCGGCCAATGCCCATGAAGGCTTCATAGGCCGGCTCGCCCGCGACCAGCGCAATGTCGAGCTGGCCTGCTTCCATCAGCGGAATGTTCTCGTTACTGCCCTTGGTGTTACGCGGCTCGATGGCGAGCTGCGGATCGGCAGCGTTCATCACCTCGGCGAAGGCATTGCCATAGACGGGGAAACCACCTCCGGGTGTCGCCGTCCCCAGGCTGATCGTTGTCCTTGAAATGGCCTTGTCTCCCCCTTGCGCCGCGGCATCGCCCGCCGCGAGCAGGAGCCCCAAGCAAACGATTCCGGCGAACTTCATGTTCCGTCTCCGACGGCCAGATTGTGCCCTATCATTGCGTAACCCGTGTCGCAGGCAAGCCCGCGTTTTTGCGCGGTAGCATTGCGGGAGTGCGCCCTACCCTGTAAATGGTGACGGCACCGTTGCCGGCCGTCTCGGACCGCCGCCTGCGGCGGGGCCTGTAGCTCAATGGTTAGAGCCGGCCGCTCATAACGGTCTGGTTCCTGGTTCGAATCCAGGCAGGCCCACCAGCCTTCGCTCGCGAAGCGAGAGAAGGCTGCCACGCCGTAGCCGAAGGCGAAGGCGGGCTGCTCGGCTCGCGAGCTACGGCTCGGCAAGCCATCACATGACCATCGCCGGGAAGGCAGCCGCAACACCAGTGCAGTTTCCCCTCGCAACCAAATATCGAAAACAACCCCATGCAAAGTAGCCATCGTCGCTCATTGCCGTGGTTCAGTGCGTTGGTGCGCACGATGGCGCCGGCACAGTCCTGGCCTGCATCGATCGCAGCGATTGCTTGCTTTGCCCTGGGTGGCACACATGCATCTGGCGGCGAACCGTCCGTTGCGCCGGCTGACATGCGGCGCATCGGCACGATCGACGAGCGGTTTCAATCTTTCAATGTTGAAATGGTTGAGGTTACGGGGGGACGATTCTGGAAGCCGTATTCGGCCAGAGATGATCCGGCAAATCCCCTCGAGACGACATCCCCCGCGGTCGCCGGAAAATCGGACTTGTTCGCGAAACGATCGCCGATCGATCTTTCGGATGCGCGACTGAGACTGTTCGCATCGGCACTATCGCCGGCCTACCTGCGTGTCAGCGGCACCTGGGCCAATACCACGTTCTTTGCTGATTCAGATCACCCGCCAACCAAGCCTCCGGCGGGATACAAGGACGTGCTTACGCGCCGCCAGTGGCGCGATGTGATTGATTTTTCATTGGCCATTGATGCGCCGATCGTAACATCCTTTGCAATCAGTCCCGGCGCCCGGGACGCGAGGGGCATTTGGAATCCCGAACAGGCACGGCGGCTTGTTCTCGCCACCCGCGCAGCCGGCGGCCGCATGATCGCGGCCGAGTTCATGAACGAGCCGGACATTGCCGCCGTCGGCGGCGCGCCTGCCGGCTATGATGCTGCCGCTTTTGCCCGGGATTTCCGTCGCTTCCATGCCTTCATGCGACAGCTGGCTCCGGACGTCATGATCCTGGGTCCAGGTGCAACTGGCCGCTCATCCCTGGCCTCCAGGCTGTTCCTTGGCTCGGCCCGCGGCATCGACGCTGTTTCCTACCATCACTACGGAGCGCTGTCGGAGCGTTGTGCAGGCGAGCACAGAGCCGAAGCGGCTCTGTCGGAAGAGTGGCTCGCGCGCACCGATCGGACACTCGCCTTCTATCGAGAACTTCGCGACCGCGCCGCGCCCGGCAAGCCGATCTGGCTTACCGAGACGGCGGAGAGCGCTTGCGGCGGCAATCGGTGGGCCTCGACTTTCCTGGATACGTTCAGATATCTCGACCAGCTCGGTCGGCTCGCGAAAGCGGGCGTGCAAATTGTCATGCACAACACATTGGCCGCAAGCGACTACGGTCTTCTCGACGAAGCAACGCATCTGCCGCGACCGAACTACTGGGCTGCGCTGTTATGGCGGCAACTGATGGGAGGCGTGGTGCTCGATTCAGGCGTGCCCTTACGACAGGGTCTGCATGTGTACGCACATTGCCAGCGGCGAAAGCCCGGCGCTGTGGTGCTGCTTGTGATCAACAACGATCCCGAGGCATCACACGTGTTGGTCCTGCCGAATGGGTCGACGCGATACTCGCTCGATGCGGCAAAGCTGCAGGATGTTGCCGTCCGGCTGAACGGCACCCCGTTGGACCTGGATGCCGCGGGTCAACTCCCGAACCTCACAGGCATGCCAGCTGGTCCAGGCGCGGTGATTTTCGCACCGGCCACCATCACGTTTCTGACCATCTCCGATGCCGGAAACCGCCATTGCCAATAGGCGCCCGCCTGCGCCCTATGGCAGTTTTGCAGGCGGCACGCTTGAGACCGAAGCCTCGCTGACCCACCGGGCCAGAAGCGCTCTGCTTTGTCGCTCATGGCCGTATTTCAGTGCCTAGTGCCGTGGGTCGGGGATCACGCGGCGTTGTCACGAGGTTTCGGCCAACGCCTTGAGCACTGAGCGGCCAACTACTTTGACCTGACCGGGCTTTTTTGGACCAGGCGATGTGAGAGAATTGGCCTGGCACAGGAGCACGGAGATGCCGAAGAAGCGGTTCAGTGTGGAGCAGATCATCATTCTGCTGCGCCAGATTGGAGTTTTGACATCGCAGGGCAAGAGGCCGGCGGTGGCCTGCCGGGAGGCCGGCGTATCACAGCAGAGCTACTATCGTTGGCGGAAGGAGTATGGCGGGCTGGCTGGAGGTCGATCAGGCCAAGCGGATGAAGGATCTGGAGCGGGGGAACGTCCGCCTGAAACGATTGGTTGCCGACCTATCGCTTGAGAAGCAGATCCTGAAGGATGACGCGGCGGGAAACTTGTACGAACGGCGGCCAGCGGTGGCATCAGTACGCGCCTGCAGGGCTTCTACGGCCAATGCACGAGTCCTCTTGCTCGGCACGACGCCACGCAACTTAGTGCCCCGCTTCTTCGCCGCAGCTAGCGCATCCTTGGTGCGCTTACTGATCATCCGCCGCTCTTCGTCGGCAACCATGGCCATAATGCCACCGTAAGCCGGTTGGCGTTCGGCGTGTCGGCGTGTCGGCGCAAACGAAATCGACGCCCTCCAAATCTGTACATGTCAAGGATTTTTGTGCTAGTTGTCAACAGTCACCGCCTTCGTAAGTAAACCTAACCAGGACTGGGGATCTGCGTGGAACTAATAATCTTCCCGCTGGCCGGCGTAATTGTTTTGCTGTTTGCGGCTATCGTACGAGTCTTGGGGACCGACAAAGGCTACAAAGTTCTCTTTGTTGTCATCGCACTACTCATTGTGCTGGACACCTTGCGGCCGGGGTTCATGGCGGTGATAGGCCGCTAACTCGCCCCTGCTGCTACCCGATCGTTGTCCGAGACGTGCCCGCGGGTCTTACCCGATCGCCGCAAACACCTCCGCAGGGTCGCCCGTAGCCGACCGCCTCGAAGATGTCCAGCACGCGACGCAGTGCAGGCCACGCCTCTGGTCCAGGTTGCCGGGGGTGCGTTGTTCAACGCTCAAGAAGACGTCCTTGGGCAGCAGGCCATAAGCTGCCAGCATTGCCGCTCTTCCTTCGCCAAGCGGTGCAGCACGTCCTGACCGTGCTCCTCCCAGACCACCGCCAGGTCAGCCAGCAGACGTTCGCTGATCCCGTCCGTCAGGTATTCGCGGGTGCGAAGCTCGGCGTTCTTGCGGCGGACGGGGATAACTGTTCGTTTTTTGTCTGGCGCGACCAGGCGGAGTGCGATTTCATTGAGCTTTTCCCATTGAATGCAAAGTCACTGTTCTAATAATAAACTAACGAACAGTTGGAAACGGTACTCAATCCCGCCTGATGGAGGCAAGGAGCCGGCGTAGAGCAATCGCGTCTGCGGTGTAGAGACCATGCTTCAAGGCGTTCTTATTCCCTTTCGGGGCGCCTGGTGATGGGCCGCCGTGCATCCGGTAGCGTCCGTTCCGCATCGCCGGCGACTGGCAACGGCGCCCGTTTCTCGTTTTCGCTCCACAACGCGGGCTGCAGTGCATGGGCAATTGCATGGGGTTGATCCTTCTTTTCAACTTGAGGCCCCCCCGGGTGAGGAATTGACATTTCCAACGATGGCGTTGTCAGCATTGACGGTAACGTGCTTGACGGTGATCGATTGCTGTCCGGCTCCGCGATGGCGATCGAGCCGTTCTGTCAGAATCGCGAGCGTGCGTTGGGCTTTGTCAGCCATTTGCAAATAGCGGCGGCTCGGCCCGTGCCGGCTCAGCCGTTCGTTCTGAACGGGGGGCGGTTTCCGTTGACGGCGCCGCAGCGGGTTGTGGGGACGTCACGGCTGGCTGCTCGGGCGGACCAACCACCGCATCTTCAGGGCTGGCACCAACAACGGGCGAAACGCTGCCAACCTGCGTCCAGGTGACCTTATTGACTTCGCTTTGTCCGAAGCTCGGCCCGTGCCTGCTACGCCGTTCGTTCTGAACGGAGGGCGCGGTTTCCGTTGACGCTGCCGCGACGGGTTGCGAAAACGTCACGCTTAGCTGCCTGCGCGGAGCAACAACCGGATCTTCAGGGCTGGACGACGCGCTTTCGAGACCCGCGACGGCGCTCTGCGCCGGTAATATCAGTGTTGCACCAACGATCAGATTGTCCTCGACCAGGATGGTAGAATGCAATGAGGCGCCGGGCACGGGCCGGCTCCCCGCTAACGTCGCGCCAAAATCAGAAAGTTGCTCGAAGCTATCGTCACCCATCGTGTGCCGCCGAAATCGTTCTGTTCCCGTCGGCCCCCAACGAACCCACTAGCGCTTCCATTCCATCGCCTTGAAGGGGCGGGCGATCCGTTTCCTGCCGCATCCGCTCCGCATGTTGTCCGACATTTTCCCCGACGAGTCGATCTGATCGCCGAGCTTTAAATCCGCCTTCATCTTACGGCGGACGTTTTCGCAAATATTCCCCCGATCTTTGGCTCTTGCTCTTGTCGTGGATGCGTTTCTCCTTCAAACGCTGAAGTTATGCTAGTAAGGTAGGCTATTACTCCGACTATTTATTCAGGCATAAGCCATGGCTATCCGCGTAGACGGACCACGACCGCACTATTTCGCCATAGACGCGTTGCGGTTTCTGTGCGCTCTAATGGTTGCCCTCCATCATTTCTTCTTTTGGTCCTGGGCTAGTCCATACACGACCATCGGAGACGCGCGGCAGATTTTCGCCGGGGTGGCTCAATTCCCGTCAGCTGTTTGGTGGACTTGGTTCGGTTGGATCGGCGTCCACATTTTTTTTGTGATCTCAGGCTTTGTCATAACTAACTCGGCGGTCAGGGTATCCCCGATGCAATTTTGGGCTGCGCGAGTACTGAGACTTTATCCGGCTGTTTGGGTGTGCGCGACCTTGAGCCTGGTTGCCCAACATTTCATTGGAGGTATTTCCCTCCCGGACTTGCTCGGTCGATATGTTAAGTCGATGCTGTTGGTGCCGCGGCCAGCTTTTTATTGGCTTGACGGAGCCTACTGGTCGTTAGCGGTGGAAATCACGTTTTATGCATTAATCTTCTTAATCTTGGCTCTAAAGCGCGCTTCACGGATTCACGGCCTAGCTTGGCTTTTGACCATTTCCAGCGCAGTTTTTTGTGCGTTCCAGTTGGCGGTTGAATTGCAGTTTGTCTCACAGCCTGATGTTGTCCTGTTTTGGAGAGCGCATCAAAACTCGCTGTTCGAGCTGCTGCTGCGGTATGGCTCTCTTTTCGCCTTGGGCATTTGGCTGTGGCTCGCCGCAAATGAACGGATGACGGTGGCTAGTCGAACCGGTCTACTGCTCGCGCTGGTTGGGAGCGCAATTGGCGCATATAGTCGAACGCTAGAGATGCTAGCCATCTGCCCAGCGGCAAGCAGGCAATCGCCTTTAGTTCCAGTAGTGATATTACTCGCCGGCATTCTGATAGTGGCCGGCTCAAGCCAAGGTACCGGCAACCGCTACGCGCCGCCGGGTCCGATAAGAACAGCTTTGAGGCATCTCGGTTTGATCTCGTACCCGTTGTACTTGATCCATGGTATTGTGGGTGCTGGCACTAGCCGTGTCTTAATCGAAGCCGGAACGAACCCCTGGCTATCTAGCTTTCTCGTCCTGGGTGGATTGATAGCTTTCTGTTGGCTATTCTGCTGGAAAGCAGAGCCGGTGATAAAGGGCCTTTTGAGACAAGTTATTGCCTATGCGGAAGCGAGGTTTTTACGGCCCAGGAAGGCACTGGCTTTCCTCTTCACCACCCGATAAGTCCGGCGCGTTTTCCGCCCTTAGCTAAGTCGAAATGGTGGTGGAGCTGAGGGGAAGCCCTAGACGCAGCGATGTCATGCGCGGTCCCCGCTGATGACACTCGCAATCCAACGGAATCACGCATCGCAATTCGTCTCAACGGGAGTTTTGCAACATTAGGCGCGTTTTTCGGTCGTGCTGGAGGCTTTCCAGATTTCCTTCACCGGATGAATCGCGTGATCTACCGATCCTGCCTCGACCGCCTGCGCCGCGACCATTGAATTGACTGTAATCCCTAGCGCTGCAGCCATTCGGCCACGAGCAGATCGTCATGCTCGGACCATGCGCGCTGTACCCATTGCCGTATCCTCGCGTCCCAAGGCGGAGACGCCAGAAGCATGTGCTGCACGAACTGGTGGCTGTGCGCGTGACCGCAACTCGCGGCAAGCTCAACCACTTCGAGGTGCGCGTTTCATATCGAGCGGAGCGTCCCCCTGGGGCGATAGTATCGTTTGGGGCACCAACAGACCAAGGTCGAGGTCTACGCGCCGCCGGTATCGGTGGATGGAAAGAATCGGCGACGTGCAACTGCTGTACACTGCCGACGTCAACCTGTCATTTTGCGCGCGGCTACGTGCATATCACCACGATCCCGCGAGCATCAAGTACGCAGATGGGCTGGACTCCTGGTCCGCGCGTTGGAACAACGTCGACTTCGACGGTCCCATCATTCAAGGATGCGCGAATACTCGGTCCCGTATGCGCTCCAACCCGGCGAGGGTGCCTGGAATCGTCCTGGCCCCGTCGTGAGCATGGGATATCGGTTACCCGATGTGGCCGACGGCCCGAAGGACAAGCTGACACTCCGGGGTGTCGACCTAACAGATGTGGTCAGCGCCAAACTTTCACTCTCAGGCCGGTATGCGTATTTCAGTGACAAGGTTCGTTTGTTCGCGTTCAAATACCGGCTGAACGGCAAGCAGTGGCACGATCGTCCGCTGAACGAGGGCGAGTTGAGCGTGCTGACCGATCCGCATACGCAGGGCCAGATCATGCAGGTGATCGACGTGCCGATCGACGATCTGGTCCAGGGCGACAACACCTTGGAGTTTGTGAGCGTGATGCCGGCAAGGGCTATCCCGCCGCAGTCGCGAACATCGATCTGATCCTCGCAACGAAGTAGCGGTTTAGCAGTCTCGGTCGAGCGGCATCGCGGACACTCGAGGGCTCAACGTGGCGCGTAGCACGACCATCGAGCTGACCAGAGCGATGATACAAACCACCGTGGCCAGCGGCTTCGCGATGAGAACCGAGACATCCCCGACTAGACTCTGGAGGAAGGCCGCGAACTGGGCGTACGGATAGCACCCTGCGTACAGACCCACCGCCGCGACGTAGACCCAGGCTGCTTTCAAGGCGCGAAACTCGGCGAAACCCAGGTACCCCAGGACGGGCAAGAGCAGGATGCACATGTCGTAGTGGTGGTGGTAAACCGCGAGCAGCGTAAGCGCAGCGCCAGGCGCAGCAAGCGCGAGCACGGACTTGTCCTCGCGCAACGCAGCTGGCCTCACGCGCAGGATCTCCCAGGCCAACCACAGGGCCGTCAGCGCAGTCAGCCCGTGACCGATCAGCGAGTTCACGTGGAAGTCGGGCTTGAAGGCGTTCAGCAGATAGGGCCAGTCCGTCCGCGCCAACGAGTTTCCACCGCGCGGATCGGGGTAGTTCAACTGATCAGGACGTTCGAATACAGCCATGTTGGCCCGATAGTCGGCCAAGATCCCGAGTCCACCGTGCCCGTAAATACCGATGATGTTCATCGCGCCCCACGCTGCGACTGCGGCGCTCGCCGCGAGCAACCGACGCTGGGCCACGAGGAGGATCAAGAATGGAAGGCTGAAAGTGAACTTGATGCTCAAGACGAGGCCGGCTTGCAGCGCCAGTAGCCACGAGCGACCCCTCTCCTTGAGCTCGGCGAGAAACAGACCCAACATGCCGAGCACGATCGCACCCGGCTGCGCGACCTTGAAGCCCCAGCGGATGCACGCGCAGCACATCACCACCCCCAGGGCCAGCGTGCGCAACGAATAGTCCCAGCGAGGCAGGTACGCGGCCATGAACCGCCACAGCCCATAGAAAAGCAGCGCGATACTTCCAAAGAACCACACTTGCTTGAGGAGCGGGTAGGGGATGACCGTCACTGGGACAGCGAACACCGAAGAAGCCGGCGGATAGAAGTGGCCCCACGTCGGGATCCAGCCGATGAAGCGCATGTAGCCGTCGTGCTGGACACCCCAGTCGTACACGTTCTTGCCCTCGAGCAGCAGCAACGCCGCCGTGTAGATCTGGGCAAGGTCGTGGCCCCACTCGTTGAACGCACGGCGAGCGATGAAGCCGCCTACGAGGATTAGCCCAAGTCCCAATCCGAACCGCACACGATGCCAGCGCGGGCTCGTCAAGAGTTCGCTCAAACTGAACATGCTTCTGCTTCCCCCTATCGCGGCGCGATACTAGGTGCCGCCGTCGTGTACCGCAAGCCTGGCCGCGTCGAGACGCAGCGACCCACGAGGGCTAGCGAGCGGCCCGCCGATTCAAGGATTCCGCAGCTCGTCCGCCGGACCCGGTCCATCCAGCGACAACAAGAAAGCGACCAGGTCCGTTCGTTGACCCGCAGATAATCCGAGCGGAGCGATCTCGTTTTCCCCCGGACCAAAGCCAACACGTCAATTTACCCCTTGCAACGCGGGAGCCATCCACAGAGGACATCCTGGATTTATGAGGACACGCCCTGGCACATTGGAACCAAAGGCCGTATTCGCCAGGGATTCGCTAGGTCTCCCTTGCCCCGCCATGGCTCAGCGCGGGCCGTGGATGTCTGAGGCTAGGTAGGTAGCCGAAAGCGCGCAAAACGTATCAGCGGCCACGCCTGAGTCATGCAGGGGCGCATCAGTCCTTGTCTGTCTCACACACATCATCATTCCTTCTTGGCCGCGTGAACTGCTAGAGCAGCTATGACGATGCGCACTTCGCGCCGCGTCCACAGGGCTGTTGTGAAGGAGAGCGCGAAACAGTGGCCAAAGAGGCAAAGTCAAGCGCACGTAGAAGCCCAGAAACCAGATCTGTATTAGGATCGCCAATCCGGAGAGAAGCGCCAGATTGCGCCGCAGGGGCAGCGGATGATGGGCGCGAGAGCGTGTATTTTGTAGGGACGGTAATCCCGGGCGCCGATCCATCGCTCGCTCGCTCAGCAGCGAGGAAGCCAAGCTCTTGGCGAAGGCGTTCTCCCGAACACAACAGGAAAGTTGCTCAAGGTGCGCACCGGCTTGCCGTCACCGTCCGTCATGGTCACCACGGCTTCCATCATCGTATAGAACCCTATCGTGGCTCACCCCGAATCGTCCGCGCCTCACGCACCTTACAGATTCCTCACACGTGATCGTGAGAGGGATCAGCGGGAAGAGTCCTTGAACAGAAAAGAATTCGATAAGAACAGATCGCAATGACTGTTCGCCGCAATCCTGATGCCGAACCGCCATGCAGTATTTGGCCTGGGCACTCGAAGAAATCGAAAAATCCGGTCAGCATGGCTGCCCACCACACTCGCCTGGCCCTGAAGGAGCTGCGCGACAGCGACGCTGTGACTCAGTGCGGGCCGTGAGGATTCGTTTTGCTGGTCGGGCGCTGCATACCCAGCGGTTTACGCCTGCGGCCGTCTCTGAGTCATGCAGAGACTTTGGTTGGAGGTCGCTGGAGCCGTTCAGGGCGGACACCCACCCCCGACAAGACGGATCCTTCGGGTCGCTTCCATTAAGACTAACTCTCTCGCGCGATTGCAAATTTTTTCAGGCGAAATATTACTGTTGCAATGAGCAACGATGCATTGCGTGTCGCGGCACTGACGGTCGCTTCCGTGTTCGGCCTATGGACCGCTGTTGCTTGCCGACGGGCCCACCGCCACGGCTTGCCAGGCTCCGACGCACTGGTCTGGGCCGGATTATCGGGTGCGTTTCTCCTGTTGTCCTTGATAAGGACGGCGCGCGGCCTCGGCTTCCTGCGCGGGTTCGGAGACATCTTGCGCGGCATCTTCAAGCAAAGGGGCTGGTACGAAGACCGCCGAAGCTTGCAGGTTGCGGCAAGCATAGCGATCGCGGTCGTGGCCATGGCCTTAGTCGTTTGGGGCCTGCTGTGGGCTTGGCATCACATCAAGCGCTATCGCCTCGCCATCGGCTTTACGGGCCTAACCCTAGGCTTTGCGATCATTCGCTTCATTTCTCTGCACGAAGTCGATGCATGGAATACGAATGCGCCCTGGGCGCGCATGGCGGTCGACCTCATCGCCGCTGCTGGTGTATCGGCGATAGCCATCGCCCGACTCTGGCAGCTAAGGGATTTTTGTTTTGCAGCGGGTTCCTTTGACCACGATGGTCATAACGATGCCATAGAGCTGCTGGTCGGTGTCTGCGCAATCGTTCTGTTTGGCATCGCATTGATAGCGTGGCCCTCGTAAAAGACGCGACGGTAGGCAGAACGGTGGCTCTCTAGCGCCAGAAGTCCTTGAAACGATCTGGGGACAGCTCGGTGTACCGAACGTGTGCTGCATATTCTTGTGCCCCAGATATGCCTTGCAAGGCCCGTGTGTCATGCCCATTATTGGCTAGCGCAATCCGCAGGCATGGCGCAGCATGTGTGGGTGGGCCTTAAAACCAATCTAAGCGGCTATTCCTGCACGCTCCACCATTCGAGCAAACCCCGCCGTAGTGAAGGACGATCCGCGCTCTGATGTGAACACAAACGGGGACTTTGGCTCTTGCTCCCGTTGCAGCTTCCGCAACGCGCGCAACTCGTCGCCACGAATGGGGCGGCATTGAAGGTTGCGGTTCATGCCTGAGCACGTCGACCGCGCCGCGGTTCTTGCAGATCTCGATCGATGTTTCCCCTCGAACCTCAGGATCGGACGTGGTCTCATTGAGCTATTCAAGCTTCAGGCTCAAACGTTCAGATTCGATATTGTACCAACTCATTCGAAGTTGTTCTCGCTTCGGCCGATAGCCTCCCTCGCACTGGTCTGCTAGCGCGCCCAAGCACAGGCTTCTGGGCCGGTGCTGGAGTTAGTTGTGCGAAGAGTCACCCACCGGCGGTTACCCACTACAAACGGAAAGAGAAACTGTTGTGGACCGACGCTTGCGCCCTGCTCAGAACCGGTACAAACTCGTCACGAGGATTCCCGTATCGACTGAGTCGGCTCGGCAGAGTTCCTTCTCGGATTTCGGACGCAGGTTAAATGGTGGCGACGTCAATACGATCCCACTCTCATCGCCCATCCTTGTGCCGGGACCAGTGAGTTTATCGAAATTCTGCTTGAAGTCGGCGCGCGACGGCAAATGCTCGGTCACAATAAGAAATTTGTAAATCAAAGGCGCGCGCGACAAATTGCATGATCTGGTCGTTGATAGGTGCTGGAGAACCTGGCGGACGAAGACAATATCTACTTCGCGCGGAGTATAGCCGCAACTAGTGTCCCGAGTCACAAGTTCGCAATCATAGATTCGCAGTAGATTCGCGTCGTTGTGCCAAGATGGAGGCAAACAGCGACGGAGTCTGCAATGGCGGTCCAGCAGCTTGCCCCCCTGATAT
>Ga0081540_1003020_pt1 | contig 13478 bp, 13 predicted proteins | sample TabmetS2T1R1_FD_71024 | JGI IMG/M metagenome (GOLD analysis project Ga0081540, IMG submission 71024) | Tabebuia heterophylla rhizosphere microbial communities from the University of Puerto Rico - S2T1R1 | ecosystem: Host-associated > Plants > Roots > Rhizosphere ... | reverse complement strand
CGGCATGATTGCCAAGGTTAGGCACTTGATCCGGGTGGTGGAGCCGGAAGGAGAGCAGCGATGAAGCTTCACGAACTCGCCGACCGTCCCGGGTCGCGCAAGAAGCGCCTGCGCATCGGTCGCGGCATCGGCTCGGGTATGGGAAAGACCGGGGGGCGCGGCGGCAAAGGCCAGACCGCGCGCTCGGGTGTGCGCATCAAGGGCTTCGAGGGCGGGCAAATGCCGCTCCACCGTCGACTGCCGAAACGCGGATTCCGCAATATCTCCTTCGCGCGCAGGCTCAACGAGGTCAATCTCGGGAAAATTCAGGCGGCGATCGACGCCGGCAAGCTCGACCCCGGCGCAACGGTGGACGCCGCGGCCCTGGTGAAAGCGGGCGTGCTGAGACGGGCCAAAGACGGCGTTCGCTTGCTCGGCTCCGGCGAGATCAAGGCGCGCGTCGCCTTCTCGGTCTGGGGCGCCTCCAAATCGGCGATGCAGGCGGTGGAGAAGGCGGGCGGTTCGGTCACCCTCTTGGCGCCGACGCGAGAGACAGGCGAACAGACCGCCTGATGCTTATATAGGAAACCGCGCGCGGCTTCCGAGCGCGGCCGATCTCTTGGGGGCGTAACGGGAAAGCCCATGGTCTCTGCAGCCGAACAACTCGCCGCCAATCTCAATTTCTCGGCACTCGCCAAGGCGGAGGAGCTCAAGAAGCGCATCTGGTTCACGCTCGGCGCGCTCCTGGTCTACCGGTTCGGCACCTACATACCGCTGCCCGGCATCGACCCTTCGGCCTGGGACCAGATCTTCCGTTCCCAGGCGGGCGGCATTCTCGGCATGTTCAACATGTTTTCCGGCGGCGGCATCCACCGGATGGCGATCTTTGCGCTCAACATCATGCCGTACATCTCCGCCTCGATCATCATTCAGTTGATGACCACGGTGTCGCCAACGCTCGAGCAGCTCAAGAAGGAGGGCGAGCAGGGGCGCAAGGTGATGAACCAATACACGCGCTACCTGACGGTGCTGCTGGCGGCGTTCCAGTCCTATGGCATTGCCATCGGCCTCGAAGGCGCCGGCAACGTGGTCACCGACCCCGGATGGTTCTTCCGCATCGCTACCGTTATCACGCTCACCGGCGGGACCATGTTCCTGATGTGGCTCGGCGAGCAGGTCACCTCGCGCGGCATCGGCAACGGCATCTCGCTGATCATCCTTTCGGGCATCGTCGCCGAGCTGCCCTCGGCGATTGCGGGAACGCTCGAGCTCGGCCGCCAAGGCGCGCTATCGACCGGGCTGATCCTGGTGGTGCTGGTGATGGTGGTCGCGGTGATCGCTTTCATCGTGTTCATGGAGCGCGCCCAGCGCCGGCTGCTGATCCAATATCCCAAACGTCAGGTCGGCAATCGCATGTTCGAGGGCCAGTCCTCGCATCTGCCGCTCAAGCTCAACACGTCGGGCGTCATTCCGCCGATCTTCGCTTCCTCGCTCCTGCTGTTGCCGACCACGGTCGCCAACTTCAACGCCGGCCAGGGACCGGACTGGTTCGTCGCCATCACCACCCAGCTCGGTCACGGGCGGCCGCTGTTCCTGGTCCTCTATATCGGCCTCATCATCTTCTTCGCGTTCTTCTATACGGCGATCGTCTTCAACCCGACGGAAACCGCGGAGAACCTGAAAAAGCACGGCGGCTTCATTCCCGGCATCCGGCCGGGCGAGCGCACGGCGGAATACATCGACTATGTGCTCTCGCGCATCACCGTCATCGGCGCGGGTTATCTGGCACTTGTCTGCCTGTTGCCGGAGATCCTGATCTCCTACGCGGCGGTGCCGTTCTATTTCGGCGGCACCTCGCTGTTGATCGTCGTCAGCGTCACCATGGACACGGTTGCGCAAATTCAAGGATACTTGCTGGCGCACCAATACGAAGGTCTCATCAAGCGATCGAAGCTGCGGGGGCGGCGTAGATGAGGTTGGTATTGCTCGGCCCGCCGGGGGCCGGCAAAGGCACGCAGGCGCAGAGACTCGTGGCCAAGCATGGCCTGGTGCAGCTCTCCACCGGCGAGATGCTGCGCGCGGCGGTCGAGGCGGGCACGCCCGTCGGACTGCGCGCGAAGGAGATGATGGCGCGGGGCGAGCTCGTGCCGGACGACGTCGTTGTGGCGATCGTCTCCGAACGCATCGTCCAGCCCGATGCACACAATGGCTTTATCCTCGACGGCTTTCCGCGGACGGTGCCGCAGGCGCACGCGCTCGATCGCATGCTCAAGGAGAAGGACCTCACGCTCGACGCGGTGATCGAGCTCAAGGTGGACGAAGGCGTTCTGCTCAAGCGCATCAAGAAGCGGATTGCCGAGATGAAGGCGCGGCGCGAGACGTTGCGCGAAGACGACGATCCGGAGGTGTTACGGCGGCGGCTTCTGGCCTACCGCGACCAAACGGCGCCGCTCGTGGCCTATTACCAGCTCCAGAGCATGCTGCGCTCGGTGGATGGCATGGCCGCGATTCCCGAGGTCTCGAGCGCTATCGACCGGACGCTGCGGGAGGCAGTGAACAAGAAACCGCGAGCGAAGATGTCGCTCCCCGCCGACCGGAAGCCGAAAGCGGAGGCCGCAAAACCAGCCAAGTCTATGAAAGGTAAAGCGAAAACCGCTAAGCCGGGCCGCAGCGCAGGATCTCCCAGCAAGTCCGTCCGGCGCAAAAGCAGTTCCCGGCGGAGGTTGACGAAACGACGTTGAATCCATTAATAACCCGCATCCAAGTCGAGAGGTCGAACGATACCGGGCCCTGCGGGACGGGGAGGGTGTCGCGTTATCGTTTGCGAACCGCCCTCGTGAGCGCTGACCGTGTTGAACCGGTCGGAAGGAGTGATTGACTGTGGCCCGCATCGCCGGCGTCAACATACCGACCAACAAACGGGTCATTATTGCATTGCAATATATCCATGGCATCGGGCCGAAAAAGGCCAACGAAATCATGGAGAAAGTCGGAATCCCGGATGCCCGTCGGGTGTCGCAGCTGACCGATCAGGAAGTGCTGCAGATCCGCGAGGTCATCGACCGCGACTATATGGTTGAGGGTGACCTGCGACGCGAAGTCGCCATGAACATCAAGCGGCTGATGGACCTCGGCTGCTACCGCGGGTTGCGGCATCGTCGCGGACTACCGGTCCGCGGCCAGCGCACCCATACCAATGCCCGCACCCGCAAGGGACCGGCCAAGCCGATTGCCGGCAAGAAGAAGTAAAGCCCCGGAGTGGCATTTGAATTCACGCAGCCTGCGCAACTGAGGCTGCGCGCGCACAGCACCAGCAGTCGGCCCGGCGACCGCAGCGCCGAGCTGCGAGAGGATCGAGAATGGGCAAAGAAGCCACCCGCGTCCGACGACGCGAACGCAAGAACATCGCTTCCGGAGTCGCGCATGTGAACGCGACGTTCAATAACACCATGATCACCATTACCGACGCGCAAGGAAACACCATCGCCTGGTCGTCCGCCGGCACCATGGGCTTCAAAGGTTCGAGAAAATCGACGCCCTACGCCGCGCAGGTGGCGGCCGAGGACGCCGCCAAGAAGGCCCAGGAGCACGGCATGCGTACCCTCGAAGTCGAGGTCGCGGGTCCGGGCTCCGGCCGCGAATCGGCGTTGCGGTCGCTGCAGTCGGCCGGGTTCACGATCACCTCAATTCGCGACGTGACGCCGATTCCACATAACGGCTGCCGTCCACGCAAGAGGCGCCGAGTATGACCGACGATGTGCTGATCCGGCGGACTCCCGAGGAGCCCGCCGCTGCAGAAAATTCCCCCGGGGCGGAGTGGGGTGCGCGGCCCGCCGCCGCGGCGCTCAAAGGCATGGGTGCGAACGTGACGATTCAGAAGAACTGGCAGGAACTGATCCGACCGAACAAGCTGCAGGTGACGCCAAGCGGCGATCCCAAGCGCGAGGCCATCGTGATCGCCGAGCCGCTCGAGCGCGGCTTCGGCGTGACGCTGGGCAACGCACTGCGGCGCATACTGCTCTCCTCGCTGCAGGGCGCGGCCGTGCAGTCGGTCCACATCGATGGCGTGCTGCACGAGTTCTCGTCGATCCCGGGCGTGCGCGAGGACGTGACCGATATCGTGCTCAACATCAAGGACATCGCCATCAAGATGCAGGGCGACGGTCCCAAGCGTATGGTGGTTAAGAAGCAGGGTCCGGGCGCGGTCACCGCCGGCGACATCCAGACCGTCGGCGATATCGTGGTGCTCAACCCCGACCTCGTCCTGTGTACGCTCGACGAGGGCGCCGAGATCCGCATGGAGTTCACGGTCAATACCGGCAAGGGCTACGTGCCCACCGAGCGCAATCGGCCGGAGGACGCGCCGATCGGCCTCATCCCGGTCGATAGCCTCTATTCGCCGGTCCGCAAGGTCTCCTACAAGGTCGAGAATACGCGCGAAGGCCAGATCCTCGATTACGACAAGTTGACGATGCACATCGAGACCAACGGCGCGGTGACCCCCGACGACGCGGTCGCTTACGCCGCGCGCATCTTGCAGGATCAGCTCAACGTCTTCGTCAACTTCGAGGAGCCGCGCAAGGAGGTCATCGCCGAGGCCATTCCCGATCTCGCCTTCAATCCGGCCTTCCTCAAGAAGGTGGACGAGCTCGAGCTTTCGGTGCGCTCGGCCAACTGTCTCAAGAACGACAACATCGTCTATATCGGCGATCTCGTTCAGAAGACCGAGGCCGAAATGCTGCGCACGCCCAACTTCGGGCGAAAGTCGCTCAACGAGATCAAGGAGGTGCTGGCCCAGATGGGTCTCCATCTCGGCATGGAAGTGCCGGGCTGGCCTCCGGACAACATCGACGAGTTGGCCAAGCGCTTTGAGGATCATTATTGACAGGCATCAGTGGTCAGGCCTCGATGATCGGAGCCTCATCTGACCACTGGTGACTGTGCCGAGTGCGGAGCACATGCATGCGTCACGGGATCGCCCATCGCAAGCTCAATCGCACCCACGAGCACCGCCGCGCCATGTTCGCCAACATGGCGGCGGCCCTGATCAAGCACGAGCAGATCGTGACCACGCTGCCGAAGGCCAAGGACTTGCGGCCGATTGTTGAGAAATTGGTCACGCTCGCCAAGCGTGGCGATCTGCATGCGCGCCGCCAGGCGATTGCGCAGATGCGCGACGTCGGCATGGTCAAGAAGCTGTTCGAGGTGCTGGGCCCGCGCTACAAGGACCGCGACGGCGGCTATACCAGAGTGCTCAAGGCCGGCTTCCGTTACGGCGATTCCGCGGCCGTCGCAGTGATCGAGTTTGTCGATCGCGACGTCGGGGCGAAGGGGCAGGACTCCGGACCGGTGCAAGAGAAGGCGGAGCCGGAGACCGAAGCACCGGCGCCGGCCTGATCGGAGCAAAAAGGCAAGTATCATGAGGGCAGCGCCTAAGCGCTGCCCTTTTTTCATGCGAGAAACCGGAAACGACGGAGGATCGGGCATGCATCGTGGCGTTGTTTTGGGGTCTCTCGCCGTGCTTGCGGCTGCGACCCCTGCGACGGCGCAGACATCACTCGAGCGCGGGCGCTACCTCGTCGACACCGTCATGACCTGCCACAACTGCCACACCCCAATGGGACCGAACGGCCCCCAGTTCGACAAGGCTCTGTCCGGCGGACTGCGCTTCGACGAGCCCGCGTTCGACGTCACCGCATCCAACATCACGCCCGATCGCGATACCGGCATCGGCAGCTGGAGCGACGACCAGATCAGGGCTGCCCTGCAGGAGGGCACAAGCCCCGCGGGTCACCACCTTGCGCCGATCATGCCGAGCGGCTTCTACAAGATTCTCACCCCCGGCGACCTCGACGGCATCGTCGCTTACCTGCGCTCGGTGCCGCCGGTGCAGAACAAGGTGCGCGGCCCGGTTTACAAGCTTGCGGTTTCTCAGCAGGTGTTCCCGGGCGCCGAGAGGCCGATGTCCGCCTCCGATCTCGCCGACAAGAGCAAACGCGGCTTCTATCTCGCCACCATCGCGCATTGCATGGAGTGCCACACGCCGTTCGGGCCACCCGGAACAGGCGTCGATTTTCAGAACTCGCTGGGCAAGGGCGGCCGCGAGTTCCCCGGACCGTGGGGCGTTTCGGTCGCGCGCAACATCACCTCGAGCAAGCGCGCGGGCATCGGCGATTGGAGCGACGCCGAGGTCAAGCGCGCCATCACCCAAGGCGTGCGCAAGGACGGCAGCAAGCTCAAGCCGCCGATGGGGTACCCCTATTACGCCAAGATGACCGACGGCGACCTCGATGCCATGGTCGCCTATCTGCGCACGGTGCCGGCGAAGGAGTGACCGGCCGACGCGCCGATTGAAGCCTACTTTCTGTGCAGATTCCTGCCCATCACGTCATAGACGTCCGCCGGGGCGAAATCGTCGGTGATGACATCGCCGCCCGCGGCTTGCGACTGCGGCTTGCCCATCCGCAATCGCAACAACTCCGGCAAAGAAAAACGGAAGCCGTGCTGCTTCTGCAGCGCCGCAGCCCTGCCTTCCAGGGTTGTCGCATCGACCGGCGCAGCCGTGGCCACCGCGATCACTTCACCGCGCCCAGTCGGATAAAGCTCGAGCGCGGCAAAGACCTCACCGAGGGTCTTGACGGTCGAGGCATAGAGCTTGCTGCCGTCGTGCACGTTGAAGGCGGCAGCGCCGCCGGGGGCGAGGCCCTGCTTGACCAAGCCATAGAATTCGCGCGTCAGGAGATGGAACGGCACATAGCCGCCGCGATAGGCATCGACGAGGATTAGGTCATAGCGTTCGCTGTCGCGGTTGAGGAAAACGCGGCCGTCCCCCGCGCGGTAGCGCATGCGCTCGCTCTCGCGCAGGCCGAAATAAGCCTTGGCCGCGGTGATCACGCCGGGGTCGATCTCCACCGTGGTGATTGCGGCGTCGGGCATGAAGCGCCCGAGATAGGTCGAGATCGACCCACCGCCCAGGCCGAGCATCAGGATCTTGCGCGGTGCCTGCGGATAGATGGTCGCGATCGTCATCACCTGCGCGTAGCGCAGCGGCAGATCATCGGGATCGAGAAGATTGCTGACGGATTCGGTGTAGTCCCAGCCCTTGATCTGGAACGACATCACGAGCTGGTGCCCGCGTTTGGTGATGAAGACGTCGTTGTACTCGGTTTCGATATGGGCAAGCCGCCCATCGGCGCGGGCGAGCATTCCGGCGCGAACGGTCTCGTCGATCAGGTTGTCGGCGCGGGCGGCGGGCACGCTCGGCGCGGCAAGCGCGATGACGACGAGAGCCGCAGCGGCGCGGCGGCGCGCCAGCGCCAGCAGCCCCAAGCCGGCGAGCAATCCGAGCGTTCCCAGCGCGAGCGTGATCGCGCGCGATCCGATCGCCGGAATGAGGACGAAGGTCGTCCCCAGCGTGCCGACAATGGCGCCCGCAGTGGAGATGCCATAAACGGCGCCGGACACCCGGCCGGAGTGTTGCGCCGAGCGCAGCAGCAGCCGAATGGCAAAGGGCGAATACATGCCGAGAAACGTCACCGGGAAGAACATCAGCGCGAGGGCGGAAATCAAGCTGCCGAGGCGAATGTCGTCGATCGCGGCGAGCACGGCCTCGAGAACGTCTTGGGCAAAGCTCGGCAGCGCCAGGAGATAGACCGATCCGATGATCACCGTGACCGCGAGGAGCGGCAGGGAGACGGTTCGGTCGGCGAGCGCTCCGCCGAGAAAATACCCCCCCGTCAGGGCGATCAGCACCGTGGAGATCAGCGCCGCCCAGGTATAGATGCCGCTGCCGAAATAAGGATTGAGATAGCGCGATCCGAGCATCTCGAAGCTCATGACGATCGCGCCGGTGACGAAGGCGACGGCGTAGATTGCCGCGGTAGCGGCGATATGCGAGGAGCCGGGGGTCGGTTCGATCGGGGGGTGCTGCACGAGGCCCTCGGGGCCGGAAGAAAGGCGGGCCAGTTTAGGCGCCGGCATCCGGCTTGTTCCATAGTCCCGGCCCGCCGCCTCACGCCCTTCATTTGCCGCGACCGTGGGCTTATATCTGGCCGGCTTCGCGCAAACCCGGTTCTGCCCATGCCTTTGCGATTGAACGTTTCCTTGCCTCCGAGGCGGCTTGCAATGGCCGTCCTCATCCTTGGCGCCGCCGCGCCGCTCGGCCTGAGCGCCCAAGAGCAGAGCCCCGCTCGCCGCGTTCCCTCCTCGACGAACGAACTACGGCTTTCCTACGCGCCGGTTGTGCACCGCGCCGCGCCTGCGGTCGTCAATGTTTATGCCGCCAAGACGGTCACCGTCCGCGGCAACCCGCTGTTCGACGATCCCATTTTCCGCCGCTTCTTCGGTGTGCCCGGTGCGCCTGGCGGGGGCGACCAAGTCCAGCGCTCGCTCGGCTCGGGGGTGCTCGTCGACCCCGTCGGCCTCGTGGTGACCAACAACCACGTCATCGAGGGCGCGGACCAGGTAAGGGTGTCGCTCGCCGATAAACGCGAGTTCGAGGCCGAAATGGTGCTCAAGGATTCGCGCTCCGATCTCGCGGTGCTGCGCATCAAGGCGCAGAAGGAACGCTTTCCCGCGCTCGAATTTGCCGATTCGGATGCACTCGAGGTCGGCGACGTGGTGCTCGCCATCGGCAATCCTTTCGCCGTGGGCCAGACGGTGACCCATGGCATCGTCTCGGCGGTCGCGCGCACGCAGGTCGGCATCACCGACTATCAGTTCTTCATCCAGACCGATGCCGCCATCAATCCGGGCAATTCGGGGGGCGCGCTGGTCGATCTCAGCGGGCGCCTCGTCGGCATCAATACCGCGATCTTCTCGCGTTCCGGCGGCTCGCAAGGTATCGGCTTCGCCATCCCTGCCAACATGGCGAAGGTCGTCGTCGCTTCGGCCAAGAGCGGCGGCTCCACGGTCAAGCGCCCCTGGCTCGGCGCGCGGCTGCAGGCAGTCACGCCCGAGATCGCCGACGGTCTCGGGCTCAAGCGTCCCTCCGGCGCGCTGATCGCCAGCGTGACACCGACGAGCCCTGCGGCGCGCGCCGGACTCAAGACCAGCGACCTGATCATTGCCATCGACGGCCAGCCGGTCGAGGATGCCAACGCCTTCGATTATCGCTTCGCCACCAAGCCGATCGGCGGCAGCGCACGGCTCGGTATCGTCCGCGCCGGCAGAGAGGTGGCGCTCAACGTGGCGCTGGAAGCCGCGCCTGACACCCCGCACGAGGAGCTCGTCATCGAGTCGCCCTCGCCGTTTCAGGGCGCCAGGGTGTCCAACCTCTCGCCCGCGCTTGCGGATAGCCTGCGGCTCGATCCCTCCGCCGAGGGCGTGGTGATCGTCGACATCGTCAACGGCTCGCCGGCGCACAGCCTCGGCTTCCAGCGCGGCGATCTCGTGCTTTCGGTCAACAACGCGAAAATCGCGAAAACCCGCGATCTCGAGCGCGTCGCCGGCCAACAGACGCGGCGCTGGAGCATTACCATCGTGCGCGCGGGCCAGCAGCTCTCCGTGGAGCTGCGTGGATGACGAGCCGCGTCAAGCGCCAAGGAGTCCCGCTGTTCGCCGCGGCGGGGCTTGAGCGCGCCGCGCCTCGCCCGCTTGCCGACAAGCTGCGGCCGACCCGGCTCGACGAGGTCGTGGGCCAGGATCATCTGCTCGGGCCGGACGGCGCGCTCACCCGCTTGCTCGACACGCGAACGCTGGGCTCGCTCGTGTTTTGGGGGCCGCCCGGCACCGGCAAGACCACGGTGGCGCGCCTGTTGGCGCAGGCGACCGATCTGCATTTCGAGCAAATCTCGGCGATTTTTTCCGGCGTTGCCGACCTCAAGAAGGTCTTCGACGCGGCGCGGGCGCGGCGCGAGAGCGGGCAGGGGACGCTTCTCTTCGTCGACGAGATCCATCGCTTCAATCGCGCGCAGCAGGATTCCTTTCTGCCGGTCATGGAAGACGGCACCATCGTGCTGGTCGGCGCCACCACGGAGAATCCATCCTTCGAGCTGATCGCGCCGCTTCTCTCTCGCGCGCGAGTCCTGGTGTTCAAGCCGCTCGACGCCGATGCCGTCGAGAAGCTCCTGGCCCGCGCCGAGGCGATTGAAGAGAGGAAACTGCCGCTCGATACCGAGGCGCGCCAGTCCCTCATCCGCATGGCGGACGGCGATGGCCGCGCCGCGCTCACGCTCGCCGAGGAGGTTTGGCGGGCGGCGCGCAAGGACGAGACCTTCGGTGCGGCGAAGTTGCAGGAGGTCGTGCAGCGGCGCGCACCGATCTACGACAAGCAGCAGGACAGCCACTACAACCTGATCAGCGCGTTGCACAAATCGGTGCGCGGCTCCGATCCCGATGCCGCGCTCTACTATCTCTGCCGCATGCTCGATGCGGGCGAGGACCCGCTCTACATCGCGCGGCGCGTGGTGCGTATGGCGGTCGAGGACATCGGGCTCGCCGACCCGCAGGCGCTCATGGTCGCCAATGCGGCGAAGGAGGCATACGACTTTCTGGGCTCGCCGGAAGGCGAATTGGCGATCGCCGAGGCCGTGATCTACCTCGCGACCGCGCCGAAATCGAACGCCGCCTACTCCGCATATGGCGCCGCCATGCGCACCGCCAAGGAGGCGGGCTCGCTCGTCCCGCCGATGCACATCTTGAACGCGCCGACCAAGCTGATGCGCTCGCAGGGCTACGGCGAAGGCTACGACTACGACCACGACGCGCCCGAGGCTTTTTCCGGCCAGGACTATTTCCCCGAACAGCTTGGGCGGCAGCAATTCTATGATCCTCCCGAGCGTGGCTTCGAGCGCGAAATCAGGAAGCGGCTAGAGTACTGGGCGAAGCTGAGGAAGGGGCGGAGCAAGCCGTGACGGGCGGCGGCGCACAGACCGCGAAGGTGAGCGCCGACGAAGCCGGCATGCGCGTCGACCGCTTCCTCGAGGCGCGCTTTCCCGGGCTCGCGTTCTCCCATATTCAGCGCATCATTCGAAAAGGCGAGTTGCGCGTGAACGGCAAGCGCGCGCAGCCCAAGCAAAGGCTCGAGGCGGGACAGGCGGTGCGCATCCCGCCGCTGCGATTGGAACGGCCGCCGGTCGGGGAGGCCAAGGCTTCCGGCAACGCGACGCGGGAGTTCTTCAAATCGATCACGCTTTACGAAGATGCCGACGTGCTGGTGCTCGACAAGCCAAGCGGGCTTGCGGTGCAGGGCGGCTCGGGCACCACGCGTCACCTCGACGGCATGCTTGAGGCATTGCGCGACGCCCAGGGCCAGCGACCGCGCCTGGTGCACCGTCTCGACAAAGATACCGCCGGCTGTCTGCTCGTGGCCAAGACGCGGTTCGCGGCTGCGGCGCTGGCCAAGACCTTTCGCTCGCGCGCGGCGCGTAAAATCTACTGGGCGTTGGTCGCTGGCGTGCCGAAGCCGCCCCAGGGGCGCATCTCGACGTTCCTCGCCAAGGAGACGCGGGCGGACGATTCGTTCATGCGCGTTGCTCGCCACGGGGAGGAGGGCGCCAGCCACGCGGTGACCTATTACGCTGTGGTCGACACCGCCGCCCGTCAACTTGCCTGGCTCTCGCTCAAGCCGGTGACCGGCCGCACCCACCAGTTGCGGGCGCACTTGGCGCATATCGAACACCCCATCGTCGGCGACCCGAAGTATTTTTCCAGGGAGAACTGGCAGCTGCCGGGCGGCATGCAGAACCGGCTGCACCTCTTGGCGCGGCGCATCGTCGTGCCGCACCCGCGCGGCGGAACAATCGACGTCACCGCGCCGCTGCCGCCGCACATGCGTCAGTCCTGGAACCTGATCGGGCTCGATGCCAAGCGCTACGATCCCATCGTCGAGGCGCCCGAGGAGTAGTTAGGCTAGACCAGCCTAGGGTGTGGACTCATAAAAGCTGGACCAATCGCAAGCTACAGGTTGACGACCAGATCGATCTGGTTCGGCCTGTTCGCTGACATCCCGGCGTCGCGGCACTATGCTCGCGTACGGCGTCGGTTTTTTTCAAGAGAAGGAGGAGCGGATGGCGACCCTTGACAACTTTTTCGTGGCCACGGGGCCAGGACCACTATTCGCCGGCCTGCAATCCATCCCATTTGATCGCCAGACGGCCCAGTTCCAGGTGGGTGTATATGGGACCGGCCAGAGAGCCGGCCTGCAAGGAATTGCGCTCAGCAACCCCGGAGATACTATTGACGTCCCGGTATTTGGGCCGGCCGGAATTTACGGCGCGGCGACGACATCGCCGGGCGTGACCGGGTGGTCGAACCAAAACGACGGGTGCCAGGGGTTCTCGTTCACCGGGACGGCGTTTCGAGCAGCCTCCTTTTTCGGCCCCGGCATAGACAGCTTGTCGGGGGCGCTCACCGGCGTCCGGGGTGTCTCTGACGTGCAGGGACCGGCGGTCCCCAACACCTCGAACATCGCCGGTGTCGTCGGCACATCGAACCGACAACATGGCGTGATCGGCACGTCGAACGCGTCGGTAGGTGTCATTGGCTTTTCCAATAACATCGGCGTCTTAGGATTCGCGACCGCGCCGGGCGCCCTTGCTGGCCAATTCATCGGCAACCTCCAGGTGACTGGAACCAAGGCGGCAGTGGTGCCGTTCCCCGACGGGACCCATCGCGCGCTCTATTGCATGGAGAGTCCGGACCTTTGGTTCGAGGATTTCGGCACGGCGAACCTCAAGCGCGGGCGCGCCCTCGTGCAGCTCGATGCGGATTTCGCCAAAGTGATCACGCGCGGCGACTATAAGGTGTTCCTCACGCCCGAAGGCGATTGCCGCGGCCTCTACGTGCGCGGCAAAAGTGCTGCGAGCTTTCAGGTGCGCGAGCTCATGGGCGGCAAATCGAACGTCGTGTTTTCCTATCGAATCGTCGGTCGGCGCAAGGACATCAAGGGACATCGCCGCTTTGCCAAGATGGATACGCCGCTAGCGCTCCCTGCCGCGCCGAAGCGCGCACCTCGCCAGGGGGCGCCGACCGCATCAGCACTGCGAGCATTCATCGCCCGCTTGGAAAAAGAGGCGCGGGAGCGCACCCCGAAGGGCGCGAGGAGAAGAGGCGGACAACCACGCGCGCTTCCAAAGGATTTGGAGCCGACCACCCGGTCTGAGCTTCGGCTCCTGAGAGCGAAGAAGAAGTAAAGACTGGACGTTCAGATGAACGCCGGCCTTTGGCCGTAGAACCGGTATCTGCGGTCGTCGATTAAGATAAGGGCGATTACTTCCAGTTGGCGCGCTGCTTGATGGCCTGGGTTGCCGCGGACGCCTCGTCCATCAGCTTGTTGACGTCGATCGCGGTCAGCTTGCCGTTGCGCTTGAGGATGCGGCCGTCGACCAGAACGGTGTCGACGTTCGACGCCTGCGCCGAATCGACGAGCATGTAGGCCGGTTCGGTGAACGGCCCGATATTCACCTCGCGGGTGCTCACCATGATGACATCGGCGCGCTTGCCTTTCCTCAGCGAGCCGGTGCGATCGGCAAGACCGAGCGCCTTGGCGCCTTCGATCG
>Ga0081540_1003019_pt1 | contig 13480 bp, 10 predicted proteins | sample TabmetS2T1R1_FD_71024 | JGI IMG/M metagenome (GOLD analysis project Ga0081540, IMG submission 71024) | Tabebuia heterophylla rhizosphere microbial communities from the University of Puerto Rico - S2T1R1 | ecosystem: Host-associated > Plants > Roots > Rhizosphere ... | reverse complement strand
CTTGCCGCCGACGTAGTCCTTGAACAGGGGTTTTGGGATGATCGCGCCGTAGGCGCCAACAAAGGCATCGGCCCAGAATGGCGTCGGCTTGGCAAAAACGAGGCGGACGGTGAAGTCGTCGATCTTCTCGACCGTAATGTCCTTGTAGCTGGCGATCGAGACCGCCGCGGTTTCCGGCGTTTTGGCGTATTCCCAGTTGAAGACGACATCGTCGGCCGTGAACGGCATGCCGTCATGCCATTTGACGCCGCGTTTCAGCTTCCAGATCACCGAGCGGCCGTCCTCGGCCAGTCCGTCATTCTCCTTGCTCGGAATCTCGGTAGCCAGAACCGGAACCAGATTGCCGTCATTATCCCATCCCGCCAGCGGCTCGTAGAAGATCCGGGAGCCCTCCTGGTCCTTGGTGCCGACGGCGAAATGGGGATTGAGCAGGGTTATAGCCTGCCAATACAGCAGTTTCAGCGTGCCGCCGCCGCCGGCCTTGGTCGGCTTGTAAGGATACGCGGTGGCCGCCATCGCGACCCCGGACTGGCTCAGCATCATCCCGGCCATCGGCGCCGTCAGGCCCGCGGCGATCATTCGCTGGACAAAGCCCCGCCGCGACAGATGGCCGGTCTTGACGTCCGCGATCAGGTCTCGAATTTCCCGCTCTTTCATGGGGGCTTGCTCCTCAACTGCACTGAATGTCTCGCCGCGCTCGACCCCGGAAATGGATCAGGTCAGCGCGAACCTGTCAAAGCAGGATCCGCGCCATTCCGTCATGCAAAGTCCGACTGAGGCAAGGTGACGCGGCGCCGGCCGGCATGGGGATTTCGGTTGCAGTGCAGTCAATTGACACGTCGCGCCTTCGCAGGCGTCGCTTGCGAAGCGCGTGCACGGTCACGGCAATTTCGTAGTTGGGAGGTTGCCGGTGAAGGCGCCCGGCGGTCACAGCATCTCAACGGCATGCTGCCAGCGTCACGGAGAAAAAATTCACACCCGCCGAGACGGCGAACGATACACCGTCGTTCCGGGGCGATGCGAAGCATCGAACTATGGTGCGCACTTGCGCACCTGAGAACCTCGAGATTCCGGGTTCGCTTCGCGCCCCGGAATGACGGCGGAGCGCGCTTGCCGCGCTTCAGTCGACCAGTCCCGCGCGATTTTTCAGGATCGCGATGACGCCCTGGTTCGGCTTGATGAACCCTTCGGTATCAAGATCGTATTCCTGAAGATCGCTGCCGAACGTCACGCTGTCACTCACGTTGCCGCCAATGACACGGACAGCGTCCGGCGTGACTTCCACTACGATATCAGAATGACTGTTGTACACCGTATGGTTCTCGGCATAGGAGTAGCTGAAATTGTTGCCGCCGCGGTTACGCTGGATGATATCGCCCAGCTCCGGTTGCTTCTCGGTGATACGGTAACCCCAGTACGGCTTGTCGAGGCGGTTGGTCACGCGCGCCTTGATGGCGTTGTTGACGAACACCGAATGGCTGGCGGCGAACTGGAAGTTGGCGTAGGCCGGGCCGCCCTTGCGGACCACCCACGAGATGAACGCCGCCGACCAGGGAACCTCCTCGCCGTTCGGATAGTGGCTTCGACCGTCATACGGCTCGCCGATGGCCGCCCACATCTCCCGGACGAATTTGTAGAAGGGATCGGCCGCCTCGTCGGCGCGACCTTTCTCGAAACGCAGCCATTCGTCGATGGCCGCCCGCAGCAGAGCCTCGACTTCGGGCCGTCCCGGCGCGCGCAAGTATTTACCGAACGCCACACCTTCGTCGGAGCCGGCCCTGATCTTTCGCCAGCCGTCCTCCGAGGCCGGGCCGAGATCCTGCACCTGGTCGACAATGGTCAGGCTGCGGATGATGGTGCCGCCGGGCGTCTCGCGCAGGCGAAGCCCCTCCGTGGTGACCAGCCGCACGCTGCCGCCAGCCGCTTCATCCAGTGCGAGGACTGCCGCACCGCCAAGTGTCGCGTCGAGGTCAGCGTCGCCTACGACGTGTCCTTCGCCCGCGTCATTGACCTGAAAGGCTCCAAGCTCCTGGCGCGGCACCCTGACGATGTCGCGATCATACCCCACACCGGAGGCCGCATGGGTAACTTCGGGCGGGACCTGACGCATCGACCAGCGGTTGGAATAGAAGAACTGCTCGGTGCCCAGGAAAGCCCGCGACATCGATATCCAGGGCACCGCGATCAGCCGCTCCGCCAGCAGCTTCGACAGCACTGCACCGCTGCCATAGGCGCCGATCTTGAAGGCGCCGTCGATCTCGTCAAAAACGGCCTGGAAATAGTCGAGGATCGGGCCGTCGATCTGGCTTGCCGAGTAGTCGGCATCGACGGCGAACAGGATCGTACTGCCCTTGTCCTTCGGCTGGCCGATGCGCCTGGCGAATTCCATCGCGCTCCTCGCATTGGCTTTGCCGCTCGCGGTCGAAAAGTGGGAAATATCGCGGCTGCTGTCCTGGTAGATTGGCAGGATTCCAAAACCCTCCCTGGACAGGACCTTCGCCTCCTCCGGCGTTATGGTCTTGGGACGGGCAGAACTCGCATAGTAGCGAATCAGGGTATCGACGCCATTGTTTCGCAAAAATGTCAGAAACGTCCGGCCCGCACTGTTGTTCAGGCGGATGCTGACGTCGGCGGCCGACCATCCGTCCGCTTTCGCAAAATCTTCCCGATAGCCCATGATGCTCCCCCATTGATGCGCGCCGGCGGCGCGAGAACAGGTCACACCGAAGACGATGAACGCGGCGGCTTTCCGGACCGGCACAGGGATCAGGAAGAGCGCGACATCCTCCCGGCGAACGGTGAAAAGCCTACACCGCCCGGCAGTATTCACGTGTGAAGTAGCCGACAATCGTGATGCAAGTCTCGCAGCTCACCAGCGCGACGGCTTGCGTTTGCGTTGCCACAACGAACCGAGCTCCGCTTCGAACGCAGATGCTTCGCCCGATCCCTGAGGTTTTCGCATACGCGGATTTCGGCTTTCGCCGGCATCACCTGCAATTGAGTGCATCGGCAGCGCGGTTCGCGGAGTTGTTGTCTTGACCGCGCTCGCCTTTGTTATGACGATTGATGGTCCAGCGACGCCTGCTCAGGAGCTCTCATGTCTTCGCCATCCGATCTGCCCCGTTTGAACAGGAGAGCTTTCGTTGCCGCGGCTGCGGGCGCGGCGCTCGGTGGCGCGCCGGCGCTGGCGCAGCATGCGGGGCATGGCTCGGGCGCGGCGCTGCCCGAAGCAGCCCCCTCCTCCGACCCGTTCGCCCGGCTTCAGGGCGGCACGCCGCACCATCTCACGACCGAGCAGATGGCGCAGCGAAAGGTGGAAAGTCCGGCGCCGAAGGGGCCGCAGGGGCACTGGACGCCGAAGGCGGCGTTGCCGCTGCCGCGCAGTGAAATGGCCTGGGCCACCGCGTGGGCCGGACGCATGCATATCGTCGGCGGCTATGGCGAGGGTCGCGTCGACCGCGCCTATCACCATGTTTACGATCCGAAGGACGACCGCTGGTTCAATGCCGCACCGCTGCCGCGCGGCGCCAACCACGTCGCTGTGGTGGCGGATCAGGGGCGCGTCTACGCGCTCGGCGGCTTCATCGAGCAGAACCGCAACCCGGACCCGAATGCGTTCTTCTACGATGTGGCAGCCGACAAGTGGACGGCCATCGCGCCATTGTCGCGCTCGCGCGGCGCGGCTGCGGCGGTCGCGCTTGAGGGAAAGATCCATCTGATCGGCGGCGCCGGCGCCCCCACCAGCGAGCGCGCCAGCGTCGGCTGGCATGAGGTCTATGATCCGCAGGCCGACAAGTGGGACATCCGCAAAGCGCTGCCGGCGGCGCGCGACCATGTCGGCGCGGTCGTCCATAACGGCATGATCCATATCGTCGGCGGCCGCTTCAACACCTTTGAATACAACACCGATCTCCACCATGTTTACCTGCCCGCATCAGACACCTGGAAGGAGCGCGCGCCGTTGCCCACGGCGCGTTCCGGCCATGGCCTCGTCGTCTACCGCGACCGCTTCTACGCGATGGGCGGCGAATACGGCGTGCAGGACAAGGGCCAGATCACGCAGGCCGCCGTATTCGGTCAGATGGAGAGTTACGATCCGGCGACGAACACCTGGCAGTCTCATGCCCCCATGACGACGCCGCGGCACGCGGTCGGCGCCACCGCCATCGGCGACACCATCTATGTTGCGGGCGGAGGCGCCGTGACCGGCGGCGCGGTCCAGTCCTCCGTGCACGAGGCTTTTACGCTGGGTGTTTGACGGCGTCAGGCGCTGCTTCGTCAATCGAGCATAAAAAGAAGCCCGCATCGCTGCGGGCTTCTGGTTTTTGTTCAACTTCTCTTACCAGCGGTAGCCGCCGCTGCCGAAGCTGAACGTTACGCCGGGACCGCCGCCGTAGTAGCGGGGACCGTAATGGCGGGGACCATAATAGCCGTAGGAACGCGGAGCGTAGTAGTTGTAGCTTCCGTAATACGGCCGATAGTGACGGTGGCCCCAGTGGTGATGGCCGTGCCAATGCCGATGGCGGTATTGCGCGCTGATGTCAGTCGAAGTTTGCGCGACATCGGTCGAGGGTTTCGCCTTCGCCGCATTGTCCGCGGCGTAGGCTGCGGAACCTCCGGTCAGCGCGGCGGCGCCAACGGCAAACATGATAGCCAGTTTCTTCATCATCGAACTCCAGTGAAACATGTGAAGGGCTAACCGAGCGGCGCGCGTCACGTTCCGGCGTGCGACATAAAGACCGCGCGCGTTGTTTGAACGAATGTTCATCAAGATTACCACGCGGTTCTGCTACGAGAGTATGGTGTGCGAAGAGGGCGCGCAGGCGTAGAATCGCGCGGTGTCCGAGAATCAGCGACATTGCCGGTGTGGCGCCATCTATCTTCGCACGGAAGTGATCGCGCCTTCGCGCGAGATCGACAGCTTCGAATGCATCCTTTGCGGCACGACGCTGGAAAACTGGGATAGCGCCTGGGTGCCAAGCTATCGCTTGATCGCCGGCCCTCCTGTCAAATCGGACGAGCCGGATCGGGTTTGACTCAAGGCAAACACAGCATCACCGGTTCCAGCCATCATCGAGCTGCGGCCGTCCGATCCAGGCCCGGTTGAGCCAGCGGGTCGTGAGATCAAGCTGCGGCTTTCCTTGCAGCCGCGCCTCTGCTTCGTGATATGGACCGACGTAGCGAACGCGGGCCGGAAGGTGCGGATAGACGCGCCGCATCCACTTGAGCGCGCGGTCAGCGGCCCTGATATCGCGTTCGTCGATATCCAGACCAAAGCCGTCGCGCAGTCGCTCCGGCAACAGCTGCGCGCTCAGCGCCAGATACCATCGCGGCGGCCGCAACCATTTTCGTGCGCCGGCGAAGATGTGCCCGGCCACCTCGCGCGCCGCGGGGCTGACGGTCAACGTATCGGATTGCGCCATGGCGGCGTTGTAGTCGGCGAACGCGGCCCAATCCGCCGGCAGGTCCTCGGGCTTCAGCCCGAACAACGCGGCGAACAGCCGGCTCTCGGCCCAATATCGCTCGCGCTCCTCAGGCGAGAGCGGAGGCAGGATGAGGTCATGGGCGATGGCGGCTGTCTCGACCAGGGTGGCGTGGACCCAGCGCAACGCGTCGACATCGTTGGCGCTATAGGACGAACCCTTGGCAAAGCAGCCGATCGCCTCGGGCATCACGCCGGAGATCATGGCGTGCCGCCGATGCAAACGCCTTGCGGCAGCAAGCGCGCTATCACGCGAGCCGAACACCATCGTGAACATCAGCTCAAACGTTCGATGAAAGCGGCCGATCGGATCTGCCAGCGTGCGCGAGTGCTCGGCGATGGCCGCGGCGACCCAGGGATGCGCCAGTTGCAGCAGCAAGGCGCGCCCAGCGCCCAGGAAGATGACGGCTTCCCTGTCCAGCCGCCACGTCACCGACGCCGGACCGAAAATGCCCTCGACCGGCCCGGCGGCACCGTTCCGGACCATATCGAGAGCGGAATTAAGATCGCTTTCCGAGACCAATCTGCAAACCTCAAAATCAAGGAAACAGGATCAACCTAATCCGGCGCGTCGGTAAAGCCAAACCAGGCCGGCGCAGGATGCGAGCACAAGGCGCAAGGATTGCACGAAATCTGCAAACATCCCGACGAGAGGACCAGCGACGGGCTGCACCAGCAACGCAGCCACCAGGATGATGCCGATCTGTCAGCGCTCTGACTTCGAAATATTTCGGCCAGAACGGCGAGGCCACACCGAACGCGGCACACAGAGCGCGGCATAAAGAGCAATGTAGGCGAGCGGCCCGCTCACGCGAATTTCCGGGTTCCCTTCGGTAGAACTACGGGCGCGAAAATCATCGCTCTGCCGCAGTTCATCCGCGAAATCTTCACATCCGACTTCTATCCGGCCGGCCTTCACACACACCATGGATGGAAGTTGATGCGATATCTTTTCGCCGCTGTGATTGCTGTGTTTGTGATCGCCGCGGATTTTGAAAGTTCCAATATCAAGTGGACGGAACCGACTTTCGTCATCGCCGCAGCCGAAGCGCAATCGGAACCCTCCACAAGTTCAGGTGCTGGAACTGCGACCGTGTCGGTCGAATATTCGCAGGAAATTGACGCAACAAACGTTGTTGTTGCACCAACGGCGACGACAACGACACCCGATACCGCTGCTCACGCCGAAGCCGCGGTGAGCGAGGAACCCGTGTCAGCGAATCCAATCTGCGGTGCTATGAAAGCCGCCGCTGAGGAACACGATATCCCGATCGGATTTTTCGCGCGCCTGCTATGGCAGGAAAGCAGATTTCGTTCCGAAGAAGTCAGTTCGGCGGGCGCGCAAGGCATTGCGCAATTCATGCCGCAGACCGCCGTCGAAATGGGTTTGAAAAACCCGTTCGATCCGCTGCAGGCGATCCCTGCCTCGGCAAAATTTCTTCGCAAGCTCTACGATCAGTTCGGCAATCTTGGGCTTGCCGCGGCGGCGTACAACGCGGGCGGCGGCAGAATCGAGAAGTGGCTCTCGCGCCGCAGCTCATTGCCAAAGGAGACGCGCGCTTACGTCAGGATCATCACCGGCCATCAAGCCGAAGCCTGGACGGCCGAGAACAACACCGTCCATATGCCGACCGATCTGCCGCAGAAGGCGCCATGCGAAGGCGTCGGCGGCCTTTCGACAAAGGACCAGATCGCCGAAGTGCCGGTCAGCCTGACCGCATCAGTCAGCGAAATGGTGCGCAAGGCGGAAGCCGACAATGACGACGCAAAGAAGCGTACGGTCAGCGCGAAGCTGCGTCATCTCGCCGGCCGCGTTACGGTCGTGGCCCGAAAGGCCAAAGCCCGGGCAATCCTGCTGGCGGCCAAGGCTTCGGCGCGGAAGCATGGCAAATCATCCGCCACACGCCTCGCGTCCGCCTCCGGCCGGAGCAAATCGGCGCGAGCCTCGCGGGAGCTCTAGGCCAGGCGTGACCTGCGCGCTACGGCGCCGGGCAAAGTACGTCCCCTAATGCTCCCGCAACTACCTGGAATCGTCCGGCTCCGAGTCCGTCACGCGAGCCGGCGGTTACTCCGATACCGGGCAAAGTATGTCCCCGACGGCTGGCGGTAGGAGCCGGCGCTTCACGCGCCAAGCAAGATTTGCTAAACCGCATCGATCGCGGGCAAGCGAATGGTGCGAAGTCCGGGTAAGATCGTCATGTGCAGCGCAACGGCGCGCTGGAAGCTTAATCACTCGCAGTGTCGCTGTGCCCGATCGTAGTATGGGAGAAGCGAACATGATCTCTGCGGCATTTCCATACCAGAAGCAGCGGCGGCGGGTCCTCGGCCGCGAGATGGCGTACGTGGAGGTGGGACAGGGCGATCCCATCGTTCTGCTGCACGGCAATCCCACCTCTTCATACCTCTGGCGCAACGTGCTGCCGTACCTGCAGCCGCTAGGCCGCTGCATCGCCCCCGACCTGATCGGCATGGGCGACTCCGAAAAGCTGCCTGACAGCGGCCGCGACTCGTATCGCTTCGTCGAGCACCGCCGCTACCTCGACGCCCTGCTCGAGGCCCTGGATGTGCGCGAGCGGGTCACCTTGGTCATCCATGACTGGGGTTCGGCCCTCGGCTTCGACTGGGCCAACCGCCACCGCGAGGCCGTGAAGGGTATCGCGTATATGGAGGCGATCATGGGGCCGCAGTACTGGGACCACTGGGACAAGTTCGAGATGCGCCACGCCCTGCAGGGACTGCGTTCGGAGAAAGGCGAGGAAATGGTCCTGCAAAACAATTTCTTCATCGAGAAGATCCTGCCGGGAGCCATCCTGCGCAAGATGTCGGACGAGGATATGGCGGAGTACCGACGGCCGTTCGCCGAGCCCGGCGAGGGGCGACGGCCGACGCTGACCTGGCCCCGGCAGATTCCCATTGATGGCGACCCTGCCGACGTGACTGCGATCGTGACCGCTTACGCGGACTGGCTGAAGACGAGCAACGTGCCCAAGCTGTTCCTAAGGGCCGAGCCGGGCGGAATCCTCGCCCACGGCCCGGTGCTCGACCTGGCCCGCAGCTTCCCGGCGCAGACCGAGGTGACGATCGCGGGACTCCATTTCGTCCAGGAAGATTCGCCGGACGCGATCGGGCAGGCCGTCGCCGGCTGGATGCGAACGTTGCATTGACGAGGGTCATGCAGGGCCGCGATGGCGTGGCGTCGTACAGCTGGCTCGGCGATCAGGACGGCTCGTCCGTCCTGATGCGTCGTGCCTCGAAAGCGGCTGTCCTTGTCGCAAATCAGAATCCGCGCATATTGCCGACGGGAAACTTCATCGCGCTTGCGCCGGGCCTCCTGCACCGCATGTCCGTGGATGGGGCGCTGACGCCAACCGTAGTCTAGAAACTGGTATCAGGTTTGGATGCTCGACCGACCTCAACTTCTTTCTGTCCTCGCCGGCGCGGCCGGGGGCGCAATTGCTATCGGGAGCATGGAACTGTTCGCCATTGAGAAGGCATTTCCGCTCTTCGCGATTCCATTCGCAACCTCGATCGTAACGGTATTGGGCTCACCAAAGGCGGAGCCGGCGCAACCTCGCGCCCTTGTCGGCGGTCATCTTGTCTCCACGCTCGTTGGACTGCTGGTTGTGAAATTGTTCGGCCCAGCGCCGTGGGCCGCCGCCGTCGCTGTTGGTTTAGCAATGGTCGCAATGCATCTGACCGGCACGTTTCACCCGCCTGCCGGTATCGATCCGCTGGTTGTTGTCGTCAATAACATGTCCTGGAGCTTTCTGATTGTGCCAGTTGGCATCGGCGCACTGCTGCTCGCAACGTTTGCTTTTGCTTGGCACAATCTCGTCACGCGGGGCGTTAATGAAGGCGATACCTGGCCCATCCGATGGTGGTGACGCTTGAAGCGTTTCACACCCGCTGCGTTTTCGCACCGCGATGGTGAACGCGCACCTTCGTTGAGCGCGGCTTTTTCAATCCGCAAGCCAGCCGCGACCAATCTGTGCCGGATGGCCCTTGGTGAGACGAACGAGCATGTATCCGATCTCCGCAGGCATTCAGTCTCTCCGACCGATGCGTATGGTGACAGCAGAGCAGCTCATTTTGAGCCTCTCAAACAAAGGGAGTGTCACCATGTCCATCCTTTCAGTCTCCAATCGCTCAACCGGATTCTCCACTGTGCTTGCGGCGGGCGCCGTCCTGCTCAGCCTGCTTTCGCCTGCGGCCGCCTCGGGTCAGAACAGCCCGGCCGTCCTGACCTCGCATTCGCCTTGGCTGGCGCCGACCGGCCATCGGCAGCCGACACGAGCCGACGTCCCGCAGAACGAGACACTGTCGTGGTGGGAGCGCGAGCAGCTGCGCCTCGATGCGGAACTCGATCGCAAGCTGATCATTTGCCGGGGCTGCTGACTGGCCATGCGCGTGTTGCCAATTCGGCGCGACGGGCAAATCACCTTCGGCTTAACGTAAAGCGTGTCAAGTCCCGCCGATGAAAAAATTCTGCTTTACAGAATACGCAAATCAGGCGTATAACTCCGCCTGTCCCGGGCCCGTCTGAGGACGTTTCACGATCGTCACGGAACGTTGGGCATGGGATGCGATGGACGCTGCGGCGTCAGGTGCCTTGTGCACCGGACGAAAACGCTCGCAGCGGACGGCGAAGTCGTGTGGTCCTGGCGCCGCGACCCTGGCGCTACACCGGCGGGAGTTCTCCTGCCGGCAACGGGGGCAAGAAAGGCCGCTTCCCCGGGGAGAGCGCGTATAAGCCGTAAACCATTGCGCGGGGAAAGCCGGGATGTCCTGGCTGTACCTGTGGTTTAACCCGTGTGCTTTTTCGTAGCACGCCTACGCACACGGGACTGCGGGCGCAGTCGGCGCCCGGCTTTCCCTGCGCCCTCTGAAAGACGGAGGGACAACGAAATACACAACCCGGGCGAAAGCGAGCCGCGGGAATGAGCGCGTATGTCTCCCCGTCATTGCGAGCGAAGCGAAGCAATCCATCTATCCTCGCGGGGAAAGATGGATTGCTTCGTCGCTTCGCTCCCCGCAATGACGGCGGCGAGCTGTTTGACAATTGAATCAGAGAGCCGCAGAGCGGCGCTCTATCCACCCGTCATGCCCGGGCTTGTCCCGGGCATCCACGTCTTCCTTGCTCACCAGCCAAAAACGTGGATGGCCGGGACGTCTAGCGCGAAGACGCGCTTCGCGCTTTTGCCCGGCCATGACGAAGTTCCCAACGGCTTTCGGCGAACGCGGTGACAGCTACGTCACCGCCTTGCGCAACGGGGTGACCTTGAGGTGGTCCTGGTGGTCGCCGATCGCGTTCGCAATGAAGCGCGCGGTGATCGGCGTTCCGTCATAATGCAGGATCGGCACCAGCCGCACCGGGTCGATACCGTTCTCGTTGACGATCAGCTGGCGCAGCTGTGCGTCGCGGTTCTGCTCGACGACGTAGACGAAGTCGTGATCGGCGACGAAGCTCGCCACGCTGGAGTGGAACGGGAAGGCGCGGATGCGCAGGCGATCGAGGTGATGGCCCTTCGCCTCCAGCAAGCCAATCGCCTCGTCCATCGCCGGTGAGGTCGAGCCAAAATAGATCACGCCATACTTGGTCGGCTTGCCCGCATTGGCCTGCAGCGGCCGCGGCACCAAATCCTGCGCGGTCTCGAACTTGCGCACCAGGCGCTGCATGTTGTCGACATAGACCGCCCCTTCTTCCGAATAGCGCGCATAGCGGTCGCGCGAGGTGCCGCGGGTAAAATAGCTGCCCTTGGTCGGGTGCGTGCCGGGATAGGTGCGGAACGGAATGCCGTCGCCATCGACATCGAGATAGCGGCCGAAGTCGCGGCCTTCCTCCAGCATCTCCGCGGTCATCACCTTGCCGCGGTCATACTGCCTTGCGTCGTCCCACTTCAGCGGACGGCACAGCCGGTGGTTCATGCCGATGTCGAGGTCGAGCATCAGGAAGATCGTGGTCTGCAGCCGCTCGGCAAGGTCGAACGAGTGCGCGGCGAATTCGAAGGCTTCCGCCGGATCCTCGGGGAACAGCAGCACATGCTTGGTGTCACCATGCGAAGCATAGGCGCAGGCGATGATGTCGCATTGCTGGGTGCGCGTCGGCATGCCGGTGGAGGGGCCGGCGCGCTGGATGTTCATGATCACGGCGGGAATCTCGGCGAAGTAGGACAGGCCGATGAACTCCGTCATCAGCGAGATGCCGGGACCAGAGGTCGCGGTGAAGGCGCGCGCGCCGTTCCATGACGCGCCGATCACGATGCCGATGGAGGCGAGTTCGTCCTCGCCCTGTACGATGGCGTATTTCGCCTTGCCGGTCTCGGGGTCGTGCCGCAGCTTCTTGCAGTGGCTGGTGAAGGCTTCCGCCACCGACGAGGAGGGCGTGATCGGATACCAGGCGCAGACGGTGGCGCCGCCATAGACCGCACCGAGCGCAGCGGCGCTGTTGCCTTCCATGAAGATGCGGTCGCCGACCCTGTCGGCCTTCTTCACGCGCAGCCCGATCGGGCACTTCAAATTCTGCAGCGCCCAGTCGCGGCCGAGATGCAGCGCATGGACGTTGGAGGACAAGAGCTTCTCCTTGCCCTTGTACTGCTCGCCGATCAGCTGCTCGATCACCTTCGGATCCATCTCGAGCAAGGCGGACAGCGCGCCGAGATAGATGATGTTCTTGAACAGCTGGCGCTGGCGCGGATCGTTGTAGGTCGAGTTGGTGATCGCGGTCAGCGGCACACCGATCACGTTGATGTCGGCGCGGAATTTGCCAGATGGCATCGGCTTGGTCGAATCGTAGAACAGATAGCCGCCGGGATCGATCGAGGCGACGTCCTTGTCCCAGGTCTGCGGGTTCATCGCCACCATCAGGTCGACGCCGCCGCGGGCGCCGAGATGGCCGGCTTCGGTCACGCGCACTTCGTACCAGGTCGGCAAGCCCTGGATGTTGGAGGGGAAGATGTTGCGCGGGGAGACCGGCACGCCGTGGCGCAGGATCGAGCGCGCGAACAGCTCGTTGGCGCTGGCCGAGCCGGAGCCGTTGACGTTGGCGAAGCGGACGACGAAGTCGTTTACGCTGCTGATCGGGCTTTGCTCTGGCATGTGGATCCCGCGTGAGTCATGTCGATGAGATACTTCTGCATGTCCCAGGCGCCGGTCGGGCAGCGCTCGGCGCACAGGCCGCAATGCAGGCAGACGTCTTCGTCCTTGGCCATGATGCGGCCGGTCTTCAGCCCGTCCTGGATGTAGATGGCCTGGTCATGATGCGGCGAGGGCGCGTTCAGCCGCTGGCGCAGATCGTCTTCCTCACCGTTCTCGGTGAAGGTGATGCAGTCCATCGGGCAGATGTCGACGCAGGCGTCGCACTCGATGCAGAGCGGGGCGGAGAATACGGTCTGCACGTCGCAATTCAGGCAGCGCTGCGCCTCGCCCAGCGCCAACTTGACGTCGTAGCCGAGCTCGACCTCGGCGCGGATGTCCTTCAGCGCAATCACCTTGTCGCGGTGCGGCACCTTGAAGCGATGGTCCACGGAGATGTCGTTGTCGTAGCTCCACTCGTGGATGCCCATCTTCTGCGAGGAGACATGCACTTCCGGCAGCGGCCGCTCGTTGATGTCCTCGCCGGAGATCAGCTTGTGGATCGACAGCGCCGCGTCATGGCCGTGCGCCACCGCCCAGATGATGTTCTTCGGTCCGAACGCCGCGTCGCCGCCGAAGAACACCTTTGGATTGGTCGAGGCGAAGGTCTTCGGATCGACCTTGGGCATGTCCCACTTGTCGAACTCGATGCCGCAATCACGCTCGATCCAGGGGAAGGCGTTTTCCTGGCCGACGGCGACGAGCACGTCGTCGCAGGGGATGGTCTGGTCCGGCTCGCCCGAAGGCACCAGGTTGCGGCGGCCCTTGGCGTCGTATTCGGCCTTCACCTTCTGGAAGGTGACGCCGATGAGCTTGCCGCCAACATGCTTGAATTCGACCGGCACCATGAAATTGAGGATCGGGATA
>Ga0081540_1003018_pt1 | contig 13481 bp, 11 predicted proteins | sample TabmetS2T1R1_FD_71024 | JGI IMG/M metagenome (GOLD analysis project Ga0081540, IMG submission 71024) | Tabebuia heterophylla rhizosphere microbial communities from the University of Puerto Rico - S2T1R1 | ecosystem: Host-associated > Plants > Roots > Rhizosphere ... | reverse complement strand
CCTGGGCGAGCACGGTGGCGGTGGTGGTGCCGTCGCCGGCCGCGTCAGCGGACTTGGAGGCGACTTCGCGCACCATCTGGGCGCCCATGTTCTCGAACTTGTCCTCGAGCTCGATCTCCTTGGCAACGGCGACGCCGTCCTTGGTGATGCGGGGCGCGCCGAACGACTTGTCGAGAACGACGTTGCGGCCCTTCGGGCCGAGGGTGACCCTCACCGCATTGGCGAGGATGTCGACACCGCGCAGCATGCGGTCGCGAGAGTCTACGCCGAATCTGACTTCCTTGGCTGACATATCTGAACCTCCCTGAGCTGACGTTGGTCTCACCCTTAAGGCCGCGCCCGCAGGCACGTCTCGGGGCGAGCGGTGAACCAGGCGGCCTTCCTCCCGGAAGACCCGTCGGTGAGAACGCCCATGATGTCGCTCTCCTTCAGGATAGCTGCCGCCGGCGGTACGAGCCCGGATTTGGCCCACCGCGTCATTTCGCTGCTTCGCAGCACCAGCATCGCTCAAGGGCAACGGACATCAGCTTCAAAGTCCGGCATGAGCTTTATCGCATCCCGGGTCCAGCGCCCAGAAGGAAACACTCTCCCGGCCGTTTATGGCGATGGTCCGGGGTCGGGGAAGTCGCACTCCCTCGCCGCGTTAACCATGCAGGAGCGCGGCTGAACAAGAGTTCCAAGCTTAATGCGTGCTTAACGCTTTTGCGGGACACATAGAGGATCAGCGCAAAATCAAGTCGCAAGAAGTGCGAATGGAAGTCCGCCCAACCCCGAGGAGGGGGATTGCATGGGATTGCTTCTCATTGGCTTGGTGGCAGGAATGCTGATCGGCTATGGCATGCCTGTGTCCACGCAGGCGAGCCTGCAGATGTGCGGATCGAAAATCTGTTTCGATGGAAGCGCGCCGCCTCCGACGGAGCCGAAGGTCAGCGCGCCTGCACCCAATCCTGTGGCGAAGACAAAAGCTGCAACCGCGGCAAAGCCGGAGAAGCGATCACCGCCCCGCCGGGACACGCGGGTCGCGCGTGGCAAGAAGCCGCCGCCGAAGGCGATGGCGGATCGCGCCTCCCCGGCTGAAACATCCGAGGCCGTCCTGAGCAAGGCGAAAATATCGGTGGCCGCAAAAATGGAAGATCCGGCATCGGCCGAATTCACCGACGCCAGGCGCGCAGTCAGGAAGAATACGCTGGGGCGGTCGGTGGACACGATCTGTGGTCATGTCAGGGGAAAAAAGGCGTCGGGCGAGGACACCGGGGAGAAGCCATTTCTGTATCTCGTGAAGGAGGATGACGTCTACGTCGTCGACGGCAAAGCGGATTCCGCCGCGGCGATCGCATATCGCAATATTTGCAACTGAAGCGTGACACCGGCAAAGCGGATACCGGTGATCAGGCTGCGCGCTCGATCGGCATAAGGCCTGCGCCTTGGGACGGTTGCGCGACGCTATTCATTGAAATGGAAATGATTGGGGTAGGTCAGCAATTCCTTCCAATTGAGGATATTATGGACGACCTTGTCTCTGCTGCAGAGCGGCTCAACGGATCGTTGCCGTTGCCGGTCCTGCTTATCATCGATCCGCTCACACTGGCGCGGACCTGCATCCTGCACATTCTCAAGCAGGAGCTGATCGGATTCGAACTCGTCGAAATGGCCACCACCGACAATCTCGGCTGCGCCACGGGACGCGACGTTCGGATGGCGACGCTCAGCATCGGGGACAAGTCGGTGGGCGATCCGTCCGTTGCGGGCGATCTCGCACTGCTCGCCGATTGCTGCCCCAACGCCTCGATTGCGCTGTTCTGCAACCGGGACGACGAAGCCACCGCGCTGGCGGCCCTGCATCGGGGGGTCCGGGGCTTTTTCCCGACCTCGATCCCGGTCGAACTCGCCGTCGCCGGCCTGCGTCTTGTTCTCGCCGGCGGCGTCTACCGGCCGCTTTCGGTCGAAGGACAGAACGGGTCTTCGAGCTGCGAGCCGATCTATGCTCGCCCGCTGGCACCGATCTATCTGGCAAGCAAGGACCAGATCGAATTCACGCGCCGCGAGCAACACGTTCTCGCGGAATTGGAGCTCGGCCTGCCCAACAAGCTGATCGCCGCCAAGCTGAAGCTATCGGAAAACACGGTGAAGATGCACATTCACCACATCATGCGGAAATGTGCCGCCCGCAATCGGACCGAGGCCGTGCTGCGCTGGCGCGCGAGATCGAGCAATCACCATGGACCGCAGCCCGGTGCGTTCTCGTCATCCTGATCTGGCTGTTTCACTCCCCCGGAAGCGGAGGGCCATGAAATAGCTTGGTTGGCGATCCCTTCGCGGCCCATCCTTCGAGACGCCCGCCGTTGGCGGGCTCAGGATGAGGTCTGATTTCGTGGCAGAAGTCTTAGACCCTCATGGTGAGGAGCGCCGCAAGCGGCGCGTCTCGAGACGATGCTGCGCATCGCTCGGAGAACCATGAGGCCCGCCTCGTCCACAGCCGACGTGATCTGATCGCGCTCTAGTCTTCGCTGAAGGCGGTGTGGAAGCTGTCGAGCAGAGGTCTCAAAGCGTAGATCGCCACGGTGCCGCGCCCGGTCGTGATGAAGACCTGGGCCGGCATGCCCGGAATGATCTTCAGGCCATTCTCGACGATCCTGCTATCCTGGACCCGGATTTTCGTCGCGTAATACGGCTGGTCGGTGCGCTTGTCGAGCAGGCGGTCGGCCGACACATGCATCACCGTCCCCGTGAGCCGCGGCACGCGGCGCTGGTTGTACGGCAACAGATGCACGTCGGCGTTCAATCCCGGATGAACGACATCAATGTCTTCCGGCTTTAGGCGTGCGATCACCACAAGCCTGTCCTGCCGGGGCACCAGATCCATCAGCGCAGCGCCGGCCCCGATCACGCCGCCCGGCGTGTGAACCCGCAGGTCGGTGATCACTCCGTCCTCGGGCGCCTTGACCTCGGTTCGGGACAATTGGTCCTGCGCCATCAGCAATTTTTCGCGCAACTGAAAGCCCTGGTTCTGCGCCTCGCGCAATGACTGCGCAATCTCGCTTTGCCGGTCGCTCTCCAGCTTCAGAAGCGTCGCCTGCGATTCGCTGATCACCTGCTTGGCGCGCGAGATATGCGCGATGATCTCGCCGCGCCGCCCCTCGATATCGGCCAGCTCCCGTTCGAGGTTCAACAGGCGCGGACGGCGTTCGAGTCCCTTGTTGACCAGAATGGTCACCATGTCCAACTCTTCGCGCACGATGGTGGACCGCTGCGCCACCGCGTCTTCCTGCGCCTTGAGCCCTTCGATCTCCTTTGCGACCTGGAGCCGTTTTTCCCTGAGGATGGTGGCCTGGGACTGGAACACCTGCCGGCGAGTCTCAAAGATGTTCTGCTGTGCCGCCAGCACCGATTCGACCGGACCACTCGTGCTTCGGATCTTGTCGAGCCAGACCGGAAACGAGATCAGCTCCTGCCCCTGCTGCTCGGCCAGCAGCCTCGCCTCACGTGCGGCCGCATCCCACAACTGGCCCTGCAGGCTTTGCACCTCGGCACGAGCCCTGGTGTCGTCGAGCGCGATCAGCGTCTGTCCGGCACTCACGACGTCGCCGTCGGCAACCATGATTTTCCTGACGATGCCGCCCTCGAGGTGCTGGATCGTCTTCCGGCTCGATTCCGATTCGACCACGCCGGAAGCGATCGCCGCACTTTCAAGGGGAGCAAAGGCCGACCAGATGCCGAGCGCCAGCACGAAACCGACGACCAGCAGATTGCCTGCCAGCGTGACGTGGCGGAGCCTGCCGCGCGGCGAGGCCTGCGTCGGTGCCGGGCACCAGGGGACCTGCCGTGGCTCGAAGTCGTCGATCGCGGTGATCACGACGGAGCCCTCGCGCTCCGGCAGGGGAGCGGGCGGCAACCGCACGAGGGCTCGTAGATTTGCGATCACGGGACAGCCGTTTCCTGTGAAGCTGGCTGGGAAACCACTTGGGAGACGACTTGCGGCCGGCTCAGATACCGCTCGAAGATGTCCTCGCTCTCGCCGAACGCCGTGACCGCGCCGTCCTGCATGATGGCGATCTTGTTCGTCGCCGCCAGGATACCCATGCGGTGCGTGACGATGACCACCGTGACGCTTGCGATCTTCAGTTGCTCGATGGCATCCAGCAGCACGCGTTCGCCGGTGTAGTCGAGGCTGGCATTGGGCTCGTCCAGCACCACCAGTCGCGGCTCGCCGAAAAATGCCCGCGCCAGCCCAAGGCGCTGGCGAAATCCGCGCGAGAACAGGCCTCCGCCGTGCGTGACGACGGTGTCGTATCCCAGCGGCAGCCGCATGATGCTGTCGTGGATCCCGGCGAGCTTCGCCGCATGCATGACCTTGGACAGGTCGGCGTCATCAAGCCGAGCGATGATGTCCCTGATGGTTTCTCCGACCAGATCGATGTCCTGAGGCAGATAACCGAGGTAATTGCCGTTCCGCGCTCCGCGCAGGAGCGAAATGTCGGTCTCACCGAGCAGGATGCGCCCCTGCCCCGGCAACAGGATCCCGGCAATGATGCCGGCGAGAGTCGACTTGCCGGAGCCGGATGGGCCGATGATGCCGAGACATTCTCCCTGCGCGAGACGGAACGAGACGGTCTTGGCCGGAAACCACGCGCCTTCTGCAACCCTGGCGCCGATATTGTCGACGACGAGATCGCCCGCCGGCTGTTCCGACGAACAGTCCGCGTTGTCGGACGCAACAGGACCGGCGGCAAGAACGGCGGTCAGCCGCTGGTAGGCATCCAGCGCTCGCTTCAGCGCCTTCCAGCTTGCAACGGCGCCTTCGACCGGCGCCAGCGCACGGCTGAACATCAGCATCGTGACGAAGATGATCGCGGCACTCTTGCCGTGATCGAGGACGAGCCACGCGGCGGCGCCCATGATCAGAACCTGCGCCAGCGAACGCGTCGGCTTTGCGATCAGCATGATGATCTCGTTCCGCCGCTGTGCCAGGTCGTACTCGCCTTGCGCGCTGCGCGCGTCCAGGTAGACGCGGCGTGCCACGTCGTCGAGCATTCCCATGCTGCGGATCAGGTGAACGTGGCCCGTGACCGTCGCAAGGCGGCCATAGCTTCTGGACAGCGCAGCCGCGGATTTCGCCATCGCGTCCTCGGTCAGAAGATCGCCCGCGACCGTGAGGCCGAACAGGAACAGCACGCTGCAGGCACCGATCATTCCAAGCAGCGGATGCACCAGAAACAGCACGGCGAGGAACGGCGGAATCCAGAGCGCATCGAGCAGCGTGAGCGACGCGCCGGACTCGACGAACTGGCGCACGACCGTGAGATCGCGATAGGCGTCTGAGGCACGCGCCGGCTCGCTGCGGAACGCCTGATCGAGGCAGGCGGAGAGCACCGTGGGGCGAAGCCGGTCTTCGAGCCAGGCACCGAGGCGCGCCAACACGGACCGGCGCAGCGCGTCGAGCACCCCTCCCACCACAACCGTGAGCGCAACGATCAGCGTGAGCATCAGGAGCGTTTCGTTGCTCCGGCTCGGCAGCACGCGATCGTAGATCTGGAGCAGATAGATCGAGGGAGCGAACAGCAGCAGATTGTAGCTGCAGCTATAGGCGAACACGATGCCAAGCGAGCCCGCGCAGGTCCGCAGCGCCGCCTGCAGCGGCGTCCAGGGCGTCTGCAGCAGATTTAACCGGAGCTGCGGCACCATCATAATCGTCACCGCCAAAGCCTCTCGGCCTGACCTTTTGTGCGGATCGTTTCGCGGAAAATCGGAGACCGGCGGCACGAACCGCCGGTCTCAATCGCCTCAATGAGGCCGCCGATCAGAAAGTATCAATATGAACGTCAACGTCGCCACCCATGCCGAGGTTGTCACTCCCGCCATCGCCGCCGATGCCCCCAGCGACTTCCTGGTGCATGTCGGCCTTCAGATAGTTGCTCTGGTGCGCCGTCGTGTTGGCATACACCTTGGATGTGTCGTAGCCGCTGGACGAGCTCTGGTCCCCGTTCGACTTGGCATCGCCGCCATAAACCTTCGAGGCCTTCATCGCCTTGGCGTCGCCGCCATCGGCATCCCAGGATGCCTTCTGACTGACGTAATCGCCGGTCTTGACGTGCACGTCAGAACCCTCAGCCTTGTTCGACGGATCGAACTTGATCGATGGCGAATTGCTGACGCTTCCCTTGAAATAGCCGTCGCCGCCGTTTCCGACGCTCTGACCACCCGTGTTGATTGACTTGAAATCGATCGAATCGGAAACTTTGAGAAATCCCTTGCCTTTGGACATTTGAGCCTCCGTGCTGAATTTGCCCTCGCGCGACATCCCTTCCGGTTCTGGAAGCTGATGCGCCGCGCGAATCTGATCCCCGGCAACGCAAGCGCGATAGATGCCAAATAGGATGTCATTCGGCGCAGCAGGCCTACGCCCGAAAGCATTATACGCCTGTCGAAATTCGGCACGGGTCGAGGTTCTGATGCATCAGAACCAGAGCTCTGGATTGTTGTCGGAGGCGCTTCCTTCACGCGGACCGGCATCCACTTCGCCCGAAAACGCTCTATCCGATCAGATGGAGATCGGACAACAGATGCATCGCGACATCGCCGCCCAGCGCGAGATTGTCGTGGCCGCCGTTGCCGCCGATTCCAGCGATCTGAACCGTGCTCTGATCGATATGAACATTGTTGATCTGATCCGCCTCGGCTGTCGAATGCGGCCCGGCGATGGCGATGTTGATGGGAGCGTAGATCGCAACGTTGACGTCGATGAGACTGCCGGAGAAATGACCGCTACCGCCATTGCCGGCGCTATTGTGTCCGGTTGCGATCGCATTCGAGCCGCCGCCGAGGAGCGCGGAGATGATCGCGGCACTCCCGCCGGCCGCGACATTGCCGTTGCCGCCGTCGCCGCCAACGCCAGCCATCTGGAACGAGGATTGATCCAGATGCACGTCGTTGAGCTGGTACGATTGGCTGGTGGAATTATATCCCGCGATCGAGATGTTGACGGGATCGTAGACGGCGACAGACTTGTTGACGAGGTCGCCGTGAAACTGGCCGTCTCCGCCGTTGCCTGACTGATTGCCGCCGGTGTCGATCGTGCCCGCTCCGCTCGCACCGCCGCTGGACTGACCGTGAACAGATGCGTCGCCGCCAACTGCGGCATTGCCGCTTCCGCCCTGCCCGCCGACCCCTGCGATCTGCACAGCCGACTGGTCGATCTCGACCGTGTTCGACTGGCTCGCATGCGCGGTGCCGCCGCCAGCCGCAAACGCAAAGTTGACGGGATGGTAGATGACGACGGGCGCATTCAGCAGCGTTCCAAGGAAATGGCCGTCGCCGCCGTTGCCAGCGTGATTGTCGCCCGTCGTGATCCCGCTGGCGCCGAAGGAAGAGAGGTCGACATTTCCACCGGCCGCGATGTTGCCGTCGCCGCCATGTCCTCCGATGCCGGCCATTTGCAGGGCGGACTGGTTGATATCAACGTCGTTGGTCTGCTCGGCGATGGCGATCGAGCCGTATCCCACCGCTACCGTGATGTTGATCGGCTGATAGATCACCAGGGAGGCGTGAATGATGCCTCCATAGAAGAAGCCGTCTCCGCCGTTGCCGGCCTCGTTCGCCCCCGTATCGATTGTCCCGGCATTGCTTTGGCCGGGACTGGATTGGTGTACTGGCGTGCCGCCGGCCGGCGCGTGATCGCCGCCGCCGGGCTGATCGGCCTGCGCGTTGCCGGGCTGGTGGACGTCCGCATTGCCGTGAGGGCTAGTGCTTCCATTTGAAGGAGAATCAAAAGGCGCCGTGGATGCGTCGGACGAGGGGCCGCCGATGTCGCCAGCGTCGCCATGGCTATCGGTCGTGAGATGATGCAGGCGAGCCGGCGAGAACTTGGTACCGTACGCGGGATCCCCATCATCCCAGGGATAATGGGGCGCCTGATCATGCAGCCGGATGCTGTCCGACATCGACTCGAACTTCATGGTGGCCTCCCTGGCCGGGATCGCTCCGCGCAACGCGACGGACCTCTCCCGACCTTGAGGCAATGTCACGCCGGTCGCGTGAAAAGCCGAGCCATCAATTCGGGTGCAACATTTCGGGTGAGATCGTACAAACCAAGCTAGGTCGAAGAGGCCAGAGCAGACCGAACGCCGCGATGAAGGCTCCAGACGGTGTTGCGGTACGGCTTTCGCCGGATCACGTCGCTCCTGGTTGATGCCGGCTGCTACGTCGATCGTGGTCAGGTCCAGCGGATCTGGCGCCGCGAGGGGCTAAAAGTACTCGGCAACCTTCCATTGTTCGCAGTTCTTGATACCGCGAATGGTTGCTGTCATCCTGAGTGGCCATGGAGAAATGATCGTTCGGGGGAAATGACTACGTTCGATTTCGATTTTGCCGAAGATCAGAGATCAAGACAAACAATCTAAATTGTAGCCAAAAGAGCACCCTGTGACCCCGGAATTCGCTCCCGAAGGAATAGAGGCAGAAAACGCCGATACACTGCGCCTGTCGTCCGATCTGGCGGCGGCCTACGCCCTGCACCAGTCGAAGAACAACGCGCCGGACAAGGACATCGCGGACACGTTCCTGTCCGCAAATAAGAAGCTGATCGATCTCCAGATTGCCTATTTCGATGAGGAAAAGATCAGGGAAAGACGCGGCGCCGCCCGGAAGCGCATCAGCGACATTCTTCGCATTGTCGTGCAGTGTGCATTTATCGTGATTGGATTTGGAGTGGCGGCCGGCGTCGCCGCGATGTGGGGCTCCGCCATTCTCTCCAACGCCGTCGTCGTCGATGAATTCGAAACGCCAACTTCGTTGACGGAAAATGGACTTAGCGGCACCGTCGTCGCCGGCAAGGTTCTCGACGAACTGCTGAAGATCCAGGACAGCACCAAGTTCTCTGCCGCCCAGCGGCAGATCAAGGACGCCTGGAGCAATCCGATCGAAATCAAAGTGCCCGAAGCCGGCATCTCGCTCGATCAGATCGACAACGCCTTGCACCGCACGTTCGGTCACGACACGCACATCGATGGCGCGCTGACCAAAACGACGAAAGGCGCGCTCCTGCTCTCCGTCCGCGGAGATCGCATTCCGCCGACGACATTCGAAGGCGATATCGACGATATCGATACCCTGACCAGAAAGGCCGCCGAATACGTCTATGGCTACGCTCAGCCCGTGCTGTTCGGAAGTTACCTGGTCGCCGCAAATCGCCAGGACGACGCCATTGCGTTTATCCGCACGGCCTACCCTCGGGTAACGGACGCCGACCGGCCTGTCCTGGCAAACCTCTGGGGCGAGGCGCTGTTCATCCTCGGCCGCGCTAAGGAGTCCGACGAACGCTTTCGTTTTGCGATGAGCCTCAAACCTCACTACTGGCGCGCCTGGAACAACCTGATCGGCACCCTCCCACAAACGGAGGGAGACGAGGCGGCATATCAATCCGGGTTGAAGATGATGGCCGAGGCCAAGAGCGTCTCGTCACGGTTACAGCCGACGCTCTACGACCAGACAAACTTTGCTCAGCTGACATTAGACCCGGGTGCGGTCATCGCCGGCCTTTTGGCTGACCGTAAACTGGCTCATCGCGAAGGCGCACAATACAATGCAAGTTCGTGGATCGCAGAGCAGGAAGCGGTCCGTCACGACTGGACGGCTGCTTACCTGTACCTGGCGGAGTCGCCCGCCGACGACGCGACGGCGTCTTTCGATGCCGAAACCCTGCCCGGCTATCAGGCCCTGGATGTCGGGGATTACAAGACGGCGATCGCCAAGTTCGAAGCGGCTTTGAAGCTGTGGCGCGGTTCAGCTCAGTTGAGGGTATTCTATTCGGACTTCGAATGCAGCCTCGGACATGCCTACACGGAAGCAGGACAGGTCGAGCAGGCCATGCCGCTGCTGCAAGACCGGAGGTTCGTGAGATGCCGTGCCTTCATGGCCGACGCGCTCGACCGAAGCGGCCAATGGGACGCGGCGCAGGAGGCTTACCGCAAAGCGCAAGCTGCGGCTCCGAACCTTGCTTTTGCGTACTACCGCGAAGGCCTGGCACGCGTCCGTCATGGGGACCAGACGCAGGCGCTCCAGCAGTTCGAAACAGCTCATCGACTGTCGCCACACTGGGCCGAACCACTAAAGGCGACAGGCGATGTCCTTTCGACTCAGGCGAAATGGAACAAGGCGGCGGAAGCCTACAACAAGGCCCTGCAATGGGCTCCTGCCTGGACTGAATTGAAAAAAGCGCAAGAACAGGCGTCCGCAAAACCCGGCGCCCGGTAGCTCATATGGCGGCTTCTTCGCCCCCATCCGACTCGCGTCAATCAGGCCGTGGCTGCGCGTTGATGAGCCACGCCTAGCTCGCCCAGAACCCCGGCACCGCCGGCTCGAGGCGTCCACCGGCGCGGACCGGGGCGATGCGGAGCGCGAGGCCGGTGGCGTCGTCGGTCTCGACCGCAACCCCGCTCAACGTCGCTTCGCCGGCGGCCGGTTCAAAACGGCCGGAGGGGATGCCGGTCTGGAAGCGCTGCAGCGGCTCTTCCTTCTGCATGCCGATGACGGAATCATAATCGCCGGTCATGCCGGCGTCGGTCATGTAGGCGGTGCCGCCTGATAGCACCTGGTGATCGGCGGTGGGCACATGGGTATGGGTGCCGACCACGAGACTGACGCGGCCGTCGCAGAAGAAGCCCATGCCCTGCTTCTCGGAGGTGGCCTCGCCGTGAAAATCCACCACGATGGCGTCCGCCGCCTGGCGCAGCGGACAGGCCTCGAGCTCGCGCTCGACCGCGGCGAAGGGATCGTTGGAAGGCTCCATGAAGACGCGGCCGATCGCGTTGAGCACCAGCGCGCGCTTGCCGTTCTTGGTGTCGACCAGCGTGGCGCCACGGCCCGGCGCGTGGCGCGGAAAATTCAGCGGACGGATCAGCCGCGGCGCCCGCTCGATGAACACCAGCGCTTCCTTCTGATTCCACGCATGGTTGCCGAGCGTGATCGCATCCGCCCCGGCATCCACGAATTCCTGGTAGATCGCCTCGGTGATGCCGAAGCCGCCGGCCGCATTCTCGCCATTGACGATGACGAGATCGAGCGACCAGTCACGGATCATGCGGGGAAGATGTTCTGAGATGGCGGTGCGGCCGGTCTTGCCGACGACATCACCGACGAAGAGGATACGCAAATTCAGCTACTCCCGGAAATCGAACGCCTTGCGCTCCGTTAGCACATAATCAAGCGCGACGTCGTGCGACAAAGCCGGAACCGCCTTGATTTCCTGCACCGCAAAGGCAAGCCCGATGCCGATCACATGCTTGGCCTTGCGCAGATGGGTGAAGGTGAAGTCGTAATAGCCGGCGCCATAGCCGATCCTGTGGCCGACCCGGTCGAAGGCCGCAAGCGGCACCAGCATGATGTCGGGGACCAGTTCGGCTGCAGCCGGGGACGGCTCCGGGATGCCGAGCGAACCCAGCGTCAGCCGGTCGCCCTTGGCCCAGGCGCGGAATAGCAGGGAGTGGCCGCGCGCGGTGACCGCCGGCAGCGCAAGCTGCGCGCCCTGCGCCGCAAGCTCGAGCATCAACGGCATCGGATCGATCTCGCTGCGGATCGGAGAATAGCCGGAGACGATCGTGCCCTGTGCGATCTCGAACGGCAGGCCGCGCTTGGCGACCTTCGCAGCAGCCGCAGACCGCTGCTCTTCGCTCAGCGCATCACGCCGGGTGAGCGCAGCGCTGCGGAGCTCAGCCTTCGGAGAGATGGCGCGCATGTGTCTCCTCCGCTGCCGCTGTCATCATCCGCGAAAGCGGATGATCCAGTATTCCAGAGACCCTCGTACTCTAACGGCAAGGCCGCCGCATACTGGATACCCCGCTTTCGCGGGGTATGACGGCGGAATTGGAATCGCTTGGACCTGAGAAACACAACAACAAAAAAGTGCGAAGCCGCAGAGGCCGTTGAAGCGCTCGATCCCGGAGTTCCCTACGAAAGTAGGTGGGCACCATATGACCGGATCCACGGACCCGGCCAGGGACAGTTCCCTAAAGGATCGATAAGGCCCCGGGGATATTATGGCTCCTGACGCGCAACGCAGCTTCGCAAGGGCTAATGTAGCGATGCCCGCAGCGTTCCGCCAGCGGGAATGGATTTTGGGTGGACGTTACCCTCACCTGAAAGGGAAGGCTGATATCAACCGATCGCGATACCGCCGCCGATGGTGCGGTTGAGCACCTGCGTGGTTTTCTCGATCCGCTCGGCGGCGGCGTTCAGTGCATTCGAGATGGCGACTTGCGTGGCGCGGGCGCGATCGACCGCGGCGGCACCGGAGTCGCGCAGGGATTCGACTTCCTGCTCCAGGCTGCGGATGCGCGCGCCGGCATCGGCCAGTTCGTCGCAGGCGGTGAGCGCCGCCATCACGGTGAGGCGGGCATCGCCGATCTCACCGAACTTGCCGCGCAGCGATTCGATGCGCGATTCCAGGTTCTCCGCGAGCTTGAGGAGACGAACCTCCTGCCCTTCTTCGCATGCCATCCGGTATTGCCGGCCGTTGATGGTAACGTTGATGTGGCTCATCGCGTGTTCTCTCCGCCATCGAGCACGGCGCGGATGGTGCCGATCGCAGAATCCAGTTTCTCGGCGATCTCGCGATTGGTGCGCTCGAGCTTGCGCGTCTTCACCAGCGAGTTATCGAGTTCGTCCGCAAGCCGCGAGCGGTCGGCGCCGAGCGCCTGGATCCGGCTCGCCAGTTCGTTCTCGTCGCGGTCGGCTTCGCGCCGCTGCTCGACTGCACTTTCCAGCGCATCCAGCGCCGCCATCAGCCGCCGTGTGGCAGCATCGACGTCGGCGGTACCGGGCTCGGCACTGGCGGCCGCGTTGGTGGAACGATCGCTCATACGAGACAAGGTAGACCCTCGATGGCGTGGCCGGCCGCGAATCCTGCGGTTCGGCAAGCGCTTAGGCGATGAAATTTACGTGGTGAGCGAGGCCGGCGCAACGCCGCCGGTAAACTATGCACCGATAGATGGAGCCACCCCGGCCGCCGCACCTGCCGGTTTACCCAGGCCCGTTCCTTCCTGAAACCGACGCCACGCCGGTTCGTCGCCCCTTCCGGTGGGCCTCCCGGAAGCAACTTTTGCCCCCGAAAGCACGTTTCCTTGCCTTGGACTTCCGGAATTGTGGTGCTATCCAGCCCTCTTCCGTGCCTACCACCCGCATATGGCGGCCCTCCGGGCGGCGCGCATACAAGCCAAGCCTCTCATTTCAGACGGATTTTCATCATGACGCAGGTCGATCACACCCGTATGGCCAACGCCATTCGCGGGCTCGCAATGGATGCGGTCGAGAAGGCGAAATCCGGCCATCCCGGGCTGCCGATGGGCGCGGCCGACGTCGCGACCGTGCTGTTTACACAGTTTCTGAAATTCGATGCGGCCGACCCCGCCTGGCCCGACCGCGACCGCTTCGTGCTCTCGGCCGGCCACGGCTCGATGCTGCTCTATTCGCTGTTGTACCTCACCGGCAAC
>Ga0081540_1003017_pt1 | contig 13481 bp, 14 predicted proteins | sample TabmetS2T1R1_FD_71024 | JGI IMG/M metagenome (GOLD analysis project Ga0081540, IMG submission 71024) | Tabebuia heterophylla rhizosphere microbial communities from the University of Puerto Rico - S2T1R1 | ecosystem: Host-associated > Plants > Roots > Rhizosphere ... | reverse complement strand
CAGGTTCGCCCCGGACGGGCGGCTCGTCGTCACGAGCGGATCAGTGCTGCGCGCGTTCACGATGGCTCCGGACCAGTGGCTCGTCAGGGCCTGCCGGCTGGCGGGAAGGACGTTGACCCGCGAGGAGTTCGAGGACGTGCTGCCGGGTCGGTCATACGAGCCGGCCTGCGCCTGACGCTCGCCCACTTCTGGATGCCGATCATGCAACTCGCGCTGATCATGCGACTCGCGCTGATCATGCAACTCGCGCTGATCATGCAACTCGCGCTGATCATGCAATCCGTGTGGATCAAGTGATCGAGCGGCTACAGATCAACCGGAACTGCATGATCAGCGGGGACTGCATGATCAGCGCGGATTGCATGATCACGGCCAAGGGTGAGTCAGGGCTTGTTGTGGTCGTTCCGGAACGCGATCCAGTCGTCGAGCTTGGCCACGTCGTAGCGAGGGCCACTCAGGCCGACCGTGAAGAAGGTGGTGCCGGCGTCGATGAGCGCCGGCGCCAGATCGTCGGGGGAGCCGCCGACGCCGGCGGACCGCTCGATCTCAGCGGGATCCCGACCCTCGGTGCGGCACCAGTCGTCGAGGATCCCGTTCTTGCGTCGCAGCGTCTCCGGGTCGCCGAAGCCGTGCCAGATGTCGGCGTGCCGAGCCGCGTAGCGCAGGGTCCGCTTCTCGCCCCCGCCGCCGACGAGCAGGGGGATCTTCCGGGTGGGCGGTGGGTTGAGCCTCGCCCAGCGGGCCTTGATCCGGGGCAACGATGCGGCCAGCGCGTCGAGCCGCGTCTTGGGCGTGCCGAAGTCGTAGCCGTACTCGTCGTAGTCGCGGCGGAACCACCCCGCGCCGAGGCCGAGGATGAGTCGGCCGCCGCTGACGTGATCGACCGTCCGGGACATGTCGGCCAGCAGGTCGGCATTCCGATAGCTGTTGCACGTCACGAGCGCGCCGATCTCCACGCGCTCGGTCGCTTCGGCCCACGCCCCCAGCATCGTCCAGCACTCGAGGTGCTCGCCGTCCGACGGTCCGTAGAGCGGGAAGAAGTGGTCCCAGTTGAAAACCACGTCGACACCTGCCTCCTCGGCGGCCGCGACCGTGCGGCGGATCTCGGCATAGTCGGAGACGTGCTGCTGCTGCAGCTGCAGGGCGATACGCACGGGTCGGCTCACTGCTGAACTCCTCGAGACGAACGGGCGGGACGGTCCTGGCCCGCTCGACGAGCGCGACGGGCCACCGGCGGGCCGGCGACGCCAGCCTGCCCGATCACCATCGAGGCCGCGCGACCACCCGGCCGCAGGCGCACGGGACAGACCCGGCGGGGGCGCAGTCGTCGCCGTCCGTAACGCCCTCGCGATCTCGGCGCGACCTTAGGACGGCACCTTCATCCCCTTGCCCACCACCGTGATGCCCGAGTCGGTGACGTGGAACCCCCGCGACCGGTCCTCGTCGGGGTCCATGCCGATGCGGGCACCCTCGGCCACGACGACGTTCTTGTCGAGGATCGCGCGGCGGACGACCGCGTGCCGGCCGATATCGGCGTTGTCCATGACCACGCTGTCGCTGACGGTCGCCCAGCTGTGTACTTCGACATTCGGCGACAGGACCGAGTTCTCGACCAGCGCACCGGACACCACGCAGCCGGGGGAGACGATGGAGTTCACCGCGTGCCCGATCCGGCCGTGCCAGCCGTGCACGAACTTGGCTGGCGGCCAAGGGCCCAGCTGGGTGTAGATGGGCCACTCGTAGTTGTACAGGTTGAACACCGGATAGACCGACACGAGGTCCATCTGGGCCTCGAAGTAGGCCTCCAGGGTGCCGACGTCGCGCCAGTAGTCCCGGTCCCGCTCCGTGGATCCTGGGACCTCGTTCCGCTTGAAGTCGTAGACCGCTGCCTCGTTCCGGGACACGAAGTCGGGCACGATGTCGCCGCCCATGTCGTGGTTCGAGCCTTCGCGGTCGGCGTCGCGGGTGACGGCATCGATGAGGGCGTCCGCGTCGAAGATGTAGTTGCCCATCGAGGCCAGCACCTGGTCCGGCGCGTCCGGCAGGCCCTGCGGATCCTTCGGCTTCTCGAGAAAGGCCTCGATCCGGGTGCCGTCCGCAGCTGCCTGGATGACGCCGAACTGGTCGGCCAGGCTGATGGGCTGACGAATCGCCGCGACGGAACAGGGCGCGCCCGACTCGATGTGCGCCGCCACCATCTGGGTGAAGTCCATTCGATAGACGTGGTCGGCGCCCACCACGACGACGATGTCGGGATTCTCGTCGTAGAGCAGATTGAGGCTCTGGAAGATCGCGTCGGCGCTCCCGAGATACCAGTGCTTGCCCACTCGCTGCTGAGCCGGGACCGGCGCGATGTAGTTGCCGAGCAGCGTCGACATCCGCCATGCCTGGGAGATGTGCCGGTCCAGGCTGTGCGACTTGTACTGGGTGAGGACGACGATGCGCAGGTATCGCGCGTTGACCAGATTGCTGAGCGCGAAATCGACGAGCCGGTAGACGCCCCCGTACGGCACCGCGGGCTTCGCGCGATCGGCCGTCAGGGGCATCAGTCGCTTGCCCTCGCCGCCGGCGAGGACGACCGCCATCACCTTCTTCGGTGCCGCCATGGCTGGACCCTATGGCGTCTTCCGGCGTTCGCACTACCGTGGCGGTCGTGCGCATCGACCTGTTGACCCGGGAGTACCCACCGGACGTCTACGGGGGGGCCGGCGTTCACGTCGAGAACCTCGCGGCGGTGCTCCGCCCGCTGGTCGACGTCCACGTCCGCGCCTTCGGCGGCCCGCGCTCGGAACCCGGCGTGACCGGGTACCCGGACCTGCCGGAGCTCGCCTCGGCGAACCCCGCCCTACGGACGTTCGGCGTCGACCTGACGATCGCCGCGGACTGCGGCGGAACGGATCTGGTCCACTCTCACACCTGGTACGCCAACCTCGCGGGGCACCTGGCCGGCCTGCTCTTCGGGGTGCCACACGTGCTGTCGGCGCACAGCCTCGAGCCGCTGCGTCCGTGGAAGGCCGAGCAGCTCGGCGGTGGCTACGCCCTGTCGCTGTGGGCGGAGCGGACGGCCTACCTCGGCGCCACCCGGATCATCGCCGTCAGCGCCGGCATGCGGGCCGACATCCTTCGAAGCTATCCGGAGGTCGACCCGGACAAGGTCGTCGTCGTCCACAACGGGATCGACCTCTCGGGTTGGCACCGCAACGAGGACTGGGACCTCGCCCGGCGGCTCGGCGTCGATCCCGACCGGCCGTCGGTCGTGTTCGTCGGGCGGATCACCCGCCAGAAGGGTCTGCCGTATCTGCTGCGTGCCGCCGAGCGGCTGCCCGCCGACGTCCAGCTCGTGCTGTGCGCGGGGCAGCCCGACACGAAGGAGATCATGCAGGAGGTGGTGGGCCTGGTCGACAGGCTGCGCGAGCAGCGGACCGGGGTGGTGTGGATCGAGCGGATGCTCCCACGGAACGAGCTGACCGCCGTGCTCTCCGCCGCGACGACGTTCGTCTGCCCGTCGATCTACGAGCCGCTCGGCATCGTCAATCTCGAGGCCATGGCCTGCGAGGCAGCGGTGGTCGGGACGGCGACCGGCGGCATCCCCGAGGTGGTCGAGGACGGCGTCACCGGCCGACTGGTGCCGATCGACCAGGTCGATGACGGAACGGGGACGCCGAGGAATCCCGACCAGTTCGTCGCCGATCTGGCTCAGGGGCTCACCGAGGTCGTGTCGGACCCGACGAAGGCGCGCGAGATGGGCCGAGCCGGACGGCGCCGGGCCGAGGAGCACTTCTCGTGGACGTCGATCGCCGAGAAGACGGTCGACGTGTACCGCTCCGCCCTCGCCTCCTACCCCTCCCGCTGATCATGCAATCCCCGCTGATCATGCAATTCGTGTTGATCACGTGAGCGGTCGTCACCACGAGCGACGGCGGATCAGCGGCTCCCGGCCGAGGAGCTCGCCCAGCGCCTGTTCCAGGGCGAGCGACGACCCCAGAACCTCGCCCCTCCCGACGGCGAGGACGCGCCAGCCGTAGCGCTGCTCCAGGTCGTCCCGCCTCCGCAGGTCGCGCGAGAGCTGCTCCGGCGTCGAGTGGTATTCCTCTCCGTCGTACTCGACGGCGATGCGCCGGTCCTCCCAACCCATGTCGAGCCGGTACACACACCGCCCGTCGGCGTCCAGGACCTCGATCTGGACCCTGGGGCGCGGAAAGCCCGCGTCCACGATCCGCAGCCGCAGCCAGGACTCGCCCATGGACTCGGTGCGCGGCTCGACCAGATCAGCCAGGCGGCGGGCGCGGGCAATCCCCCGGACGCCGGGGACTTCGGCGGCTCGCGCGAGCAGGCCGTCCCGCGTGACGAGGCCCGCCGCGGCCAGCGCGTCGACGACGGCGAGTCCCATGTGCGGCGCGAGCCAGCGAAGGACGTCGAGGCTGGTTCGCAGCGGAGTCGTGGCGGGAATGCCGTCGACCTCGCAAACCTCGCCGGCTACTGGCGCCACATAGCACCGGACGCCGGGGCGCCTCAGCGGTTGGCGTCCGGGCGGGACGATGCATTCGACGAGCGGGGCCGCCGCGCGCTCGTCGGGTGATCGCCCGTCGACGCCCCAGAGCCACGCGGCCGTGCGGCGACCGACGACGGCGTCGTCCGGCAGGCGGAGCTTGAGGCAGGCTGCTCGAGTCAGGATGTCGTCCGGCACGCGGGCGTCGAGATAGACGCCGCGCACGGGTTGACGCACCGTAGCTGCCTTGAGCAGGTCCGTGACGTCCTGGTGCCGCAGACCCTCCCGCTCGGCCTGGATGCGGTCGAACGGCCGGCCATCCATGATCAGAAATCGGTCGTCACGACCCGCGATGATCCCCCGCATCCGCCAAGACTGGCGGAATGCGCGTCCCGTCGATCTCGTCGTCCACAGGCGGCGGCCGGCGGCTCGCGGTTCGAGGAGTTGTCCACAGGCGCCGACACGCAGCGTGATCAGCGCTTACTTGATCGACATGAATTGCATGATCAGCGGGGATTGCATGATCAGCCTAGAGAGTTCACGGCGGCGACGACGGCGTGGCGGCAGAGACCGTCGAGCTCGCGCAGCGCACGGGCCCGCTCCTGCGCCTCGAACGCGTTCACGGCCGCCCCGTCGTCGTGGCCGGCCAGCGAGAGCACCGCTCGAAGCCGCCCCGCCGTGGAGAGCACCTGCAGCGTGCGTGCGGGCGTCCCCACCGGCAGCGCTCCCGGCGGGAGGTCCGCGCGACGGACCAGCCGCAGCTGTTCGGCGGCGTCCGGGCCGAGCGCGGCCACGTCGAGCCGGTCCAGCGTGGCGGTGGCCGCCAGCAGGCCCTCCTTCAGCGCCCGCTCGGCGTCCGCCAGGCCGCCGCCGGTGAGCGGGCCCGCCACGGCAGCCGGCCGCTCGACCACCGGCTGCACGTGCCACGTCACCAGGTGGCCCGGCTCCCACTCCGACCCGAACTCCGTCACCTCCGGTACGGCGCCCCAGGCCGGGCCGTCGGCGGACAGCACGCATTCACCGGCCTCGAGCGCGGCGCCGTTGAACGCCGGCGGGCCGGGCAGCCCCACCGGGTCACCCGGCGCCGGCAACACCACGTGCAGGGCCCGCACGCCGGCCTTGCGCAGCGCCGGCAGCAATCCCGCGAGGTCGTCCGGTGCCCACTCCAGGCCGTCCCGCGGCTCGACCCGGTGCGGCTCGTCATCGCCTTCGACCGCCCGCACCACGTCCGTCGCCGAAGCCCTTCCTTGCAGCCATGCCGTGCCCCACGCGGCGAGCCGGGCGGATCGCGGGATGTCCAGCACGGCGCCCAGGGTAGATGTCAGTCTTGGACCCGGTGTGCCCTAGGGTCACGAGTCATGGGTGACGGTCATGGGTGACGTGCTCGACCTGATCGGCGTCACGGTGGTCCGGGACGGCGTCGCGCTCCTCGAGGACGTGACGTGGACGGTGCGCGAGGGTGAGCGCTGGGTCATCCTCGGCCCGAACGGCGCCGGGAAGACGACGCTGCTGCAGATCGCGGGCGCACGCATGCACCCCACGCGCGGCGCCGTGGACGTGCTCGGTGACCGCCTCGGCGAGGTCGACGTGTTCGAGCTGCGTCCTCGGGTCGGGCTGTCCAGCGCGGCGTTCGCCGAGACGCTGCCGGCGGGGGAGAGGGTCGAGGACGTCGTGCTGACGGCGGCGTACGCCGTCGCGGGCCGGTGGCACGAGCGGTACGACGAGCTCGACCACCGCCGCTCGGGCGACCTGCTCGCCGCCTTCGGCGTCCGCCACCTCGCCGACCGGACGTTCGGAACCCTCAGCGAGGGCGAGCGCAAGCGCGTCCAGCTGGCCCGCTCGCTCATGACCGACCCCGAGCTCGTGCTCCTCGACGAGCCCGCCGCCGGGCTCGACCTCGGCGGCCGGGAGACCCTGGTTCAGGATCTCGCCGAGCTCGCCATGGACCGCCGGTCACCCGTGCTCGTGCTCGTCACGCACCACGTGGAGGAGATCCCGCCCGGATTCACCCACGCGTTGCTCCTGCGGCGTGGCCGGGTGGTCGCCTCCGGGCCGATCGAGGAGGCCCTCACGGACGACACCTTGAGCGCGACGTTCGACCTCCCTCTCGAGGTCGCGAACTCCGGGAACCGCTGGAACGCCCATCTTCGTCAAGAGTGACGTGAGCGGTCCTCACTCCCGCCTTCGGACGACGTGGAGTTACGCTCGCCTGGGACCGTGAGTCTCGGGAGGCGACGTGAACTGGGGCGACAGCCCGTGGCTCCTCTGGCTGGCTCTGGCCCTGGCGGCCGGGACCGCGGAGGTGCTGTCCCTCAACCTGATCTTCCTCATGGTCGCGGGCGGAGGCCTCGCGGCCGCCGTGGTCGCCGCCATCGGGTTCGGCCTCCCCGTCCAGATCGTCGTCTTCGCGATCATCACAGCGCTGCTGCTCGTCGCGGCCCGCCCGCCGCTGCTGGCCTACATCCGACGGAGCCTTCCCGCGTCGGTGACCAACGCTGCCGCTCTGGTGGGGCAGGACGCGGAGGTGCTGGTCGAGGTGACGCCCACCTCCGGCCGGGTGAAGCTCGCCGGAGAGGTCTGGTCGGCCCGCTCGGTGACGGGTGGATACCCGCTGGAAGTGGGCTCCACGGTTCAGGTCGTGCGCATCGACGGCGCCACCGCCGTCGTGGCGCCGCTCGTTCCCCGCGCCGGGATCACCGGTGCGGTCCCTCCGGAAGGGCCCGCTCAGGGCCAGTAAGGGAAGCACCGTGATCCAGAACGCGGTATCGAGGGTGAGGGCATGAACGCCTCGAACATCACCCTCCTGGTGGTTCTCGTCCTGCTCGTCATCTTCGTGATCTCCACGATCGTGCGGGCGGTACGCGTCGTCCCGCAGGCGAGCGCCGTCATCGTCGAGCGCCTCGGCCGGTACTCCCGGACCCTCGAGCCCGGTCTGCACTTCCTCGTTCCCTTCGTCGACCGGCCCCGGGCCAACGTCGACCTGCGCGAGCAGGTCGTCTCGTTCCCGCCGCAGCCGGTGATCACATCGGACAACCTCGTCGTCAACATCGACACGGTGATCTACTTCCAGCCGACCGATCCCAAGGCGGCCGTCTACGAGATCGCCAACTACATCCAGGGCATCGAGCAGCTCACCGTCACGACCCTGCGCAACGTCATCGGCTCGCTCGACCTCGAGCAGACGCTCACCGGGCGCGACCAGATCAACAACCAGCTCCGCGGTGTGCTCGACGAGGCCACCGGCCGGTGGGGGATCCGGGTCAACCGGGTCGAGCTCAAGGCGATCGATCCGCCGCACAGTGTGCAGGACTCCATGGAGAAGCAGATGCGCGCCGAGCGTGACCGACGCGCCGCAATCCTGACGGCGGAAGGCGTCAAGCAGTCACAGATCCTCACCGCCGAGGGTGACCGCCAGTCCTCCATCCTGCGGGCAGAGGGTCAGGCGCAGTCCGCCATCCTGCGGGCCCAGGGCGAGGCCCGGGCGATCCAGCAGGTCTTCGAGGCCATCCATAAGGGGAACCCGGACAACAAGCTGCTGGCCTATCAGTACCTGCAGATGCTGCCCCAGATCGCCCAAGGCCCGTCGAACAAGGTCTGGATCGTGCCCACCGAGCTCACCCAGGCCCTGCGGGGCATCGGGACGGCCCTGGGCGGGACGGACGCCGGCAATGCCGTCGCCGCCCCGAGCCTGCCGGACGCGGTGGGCAACGGCACCCTGGCGTCCGCGGCCGTGGGAGCGGGGAACGGGCAGGACGCCGGCCAGGGCACCTGGCAGGTCCCCGCAGCAGCGACCGCGCCGGACGTCGGCACCGTCGACTTCGGCGACGCCGCGCTGGAGGACCCGCAGGTGGCTCTGGACCGCGCCCGGGCCGAGGCGGCGGACGCCGTGGCCGACGCCGAGGGCGAGACCCACCGGCCCGGGATCGTTCCCGGCGGCTCCGGCTCCGGGATGCCCGAGGGCAAGCCCTGATCACCCGACCCGACCGGATGGCGGTCCCCTGACCGGCAGGGGGGTCCGCCACCGCGCCGTGGGTACCCTCGCCCGGTGAACGCCTGGCAGGCCCTCGCCGTGCTCCTCGCCGGCGTGGCCGCCGGAACCATCAACACCGTGGTCGGATCCGGCACTCTGATCACGTTCCCGACCCTGCTGGCGATCGGCGTTCCGCCGGTGACGGCGAACGTCTCCAACAACATCGGCCTCGTGTTCGGCGGCGTGACGGGGACCTGGGGATACCGCCGCGAGCTCGAGGGGCAGGATCATCGGCTGCGCCGGCTCGTGCCGATGTCACTGCTCGGCAGCGTCGCCGGCGCGCTGCTCCTGCTGCGGCTGCCCGCCGCCGCGTTCGAGGCGATCGTCCCGGTCCTGATCCTGATCTCGGTGGTCCTCGTGCTCGTGCAGCCCCGCCTCGCCGCCGCCGTCCAGACGCGCCGGGCAGCGGCGGGGCGACCCGGCGACCACGTCGGCGTCCTCGCGATGACCGGGGTTCTGCTGGCCGGCGTGTACGGCGGCTACTTCGGCGCCGCGCAGGGCGTCCTGCTCATCGGGATCCTCGGCGCCGTGCTCGACGAGTCGTTGCAGCGGATCAATGCGGCGAAGAACCTGCTGTCGCTCGTCGTCAACCTCGTGGCCGCGATCACCTTCCTCGTCGTCCGGCCCGAGGCTGTCAGCTGGACAGTGGTCGTGCTGGTCGCGGTCGGCTCGCTGATCGGCGGAATCCTCGGGGCACGGGTGGGAAGGGGCCTGTCGCCGGTCGTGCTGCGCTGGGTCGTCGCCGTGGTCGGCGTCGTCGCCGTCGTCCGGCTGCTCACGTCATGACCGCGGTCGGGATCGAGCGCGTCGAGGCCGTCGACGACGAGCGTCTGACGGACTACGTCGGGCTCACCGACGTCGCGCTGCGGTCGCGTCGCGAGCCCGAGCTCGGGCTGTACCTGGCGGAGAGCGAGAAGGTCATCCGCCGCGCGCTCGGTGTGGGTCACCGACCGCGGTCGCTGGTGCTCACCGACCGCTGGCTGGAGCCGCTGGCGCCGCTGGTGGAGCGGATCCTCGCCGCGGGGGCGCCGGTGTTCGTGGGCCCGCCCGCGCTGCTCGAGTCGATCACCGGCTTCAACGTCCACCGCGGCGCGATCGCCGCCATGCACCGGCCTGCGCTGGCCGAGCCGGCGGAGGTGGTGCGAGAGGCTAGGCGCGTCGTGGTCCTCGAGGACGTCGTCGACCACACCAACGTGGGGGCAGCCTTCCGGTCGGTCGCGGGGCTGGGCGCGGACGCCGTGCTCGTCACCCCGCGCTGCGCCGACCCGCTGTACCGCCGGGCCGTCCGCGTCTCGATGGGCACGGTCTTCCAGGTGCCCTGGACCCGGATCGAGGACTGGCCTCGGTCGGTCGGGGTCCTCCGGAACGCGGGATTCACCGTGGCCGCGCTGACCCTGGCCGCGGACGCCATGCCGCTCGACCGTCTCGCCGACGACCCGCCGGAGCGTCTCGCGCTCGTGTTCGGCACCGAGGGGGACGGGCTCGCGGCGGCCACGATCGCGGCCGCCGATCTGACCGTGCGCATCCCCATGCGCGGCGGGGTGGACTCGCTCAACGTCGCCGCCGCGACCGCGGTCGCCGCATGGGCGCTGCGGCTCCCGTCGTGATCGCGGAGCACCCCGCCACATCGTTCCACTCACAGTCATCGCGCACTTACTTGTTGTAGTCTCCGGGGACGCGAACACGTCGCCCTGTCCGGCGACCCGACGGAGGGAGGGACAGTCATGTGGAGGCGTCGCCGTCCCGCCGTGGCGTTCCCGGACCGGCCCGAGGAGCTCCGCCGTCGTCGCCGCGACGCGCCCGAGCGCATCCTCGCCGCTCTGCGCGGCGAGCAGGCGCTCGGCGTCCTCGACGCCTCGAGCGATGCCGTGCTGGTCGTGGCCGGGGACGGGAGAGTCGCCTACGCCAACGCGATGGCCGCCGACGTCTTCGCCGCCCCCACCGCCGTGCTCGCAGGGCAACCGGCCGACCTGCTCGTGCCGCAACTGGCGGCCGTCGTCCGGAATCTTCGCGAACGCAGCCTCGCCGGAGACCTCACCGTCGGACCGGTGGGGGAGCCTCACGAGCAGCGCGCCTTGCGCCTGGACGGCAGCCGGTTCCCGGCCGCCGTCTGGGTGACCCCGCTGCGGGCACGCGGCGGGATGCTCGTCGCCGCCACCGTCCGGGATCTGACCCGCCAGCACGAGACCGACGCCCGCCTCGAGCGGTTCGCCGCCCGGGCCCTGGAGCAGCAGCACACCGCGGCGGCCGTCCTCGCCGCCGTCACCGAGGTCGCCCTCGTCCTCGCCGACGCGCGGGGGCGGATCACGGCCGCCAACCGAGCGGCGGAGAAGCTGCTGGGTTACCGCGCCGACGAGCTCGCCGGCCTGCCCACGACCCAGTTGTCGGACGACGACGACCTCGCGGTCGCCGCCGCCGAGCTAGGCCTGTCGGACGGGACCGACCCCTTGCTGGAGATGGCTCGCTCCGGACTGGCCACCGGCCAGGACTGGGTCTTCGTGGCCAAGGACGGCGACAGGCGGCCGGTGTCGCTGCGCGTCAGCCCCGTCGGCGCTCCCAGCAACCCGTCCGGATTCGTCTACTCGGCGTCCCAGCGCACGGCCGCATGGGAGCCCGTCCTGGCAGCGCGCTCGAGCAGCGAGCGCCTGCTGCTGGAGCTCGACGACGCGCCCACGCGCGCCCTGCGCTGGCAGGTCGGCGGCGGCTGGGCCCGCCGACGCTGACGCGCGCCGTCCACTCGCCCCGCCTGCGCCCACGTCACGTGGATGCGGTGACCTGGCTGCTGGGGGAGCTCGGCTCGGGCGGCTGCTCGTCCTCGCCGACCGTCGGCGTGGCCTTGGGGCGGCCGCGGCGGTTGTCCCACAGGTCGCGCGCGATGACTTGGATGATGCCGGCCACCGGGATGGCGAGCAGCGCCCCCAGGATCCCGGCGAGCTCCACGCCGATGAGGATCGAGACGAGCACGGTGAGCGGGTTGAGCCTGACCGTCCGCGAGAGGATGAGCGGCTGCAGCAGGTGGTTCTCCAGCTGCTGGTAGACGATGAAGAAGACGACCACGACGATGCCGGCCGGGACCGAGTGGATGAACGCGGCGATCGCCGCGACCACGGCGCCCAAGGTCGCTCCGACGAGCGGGATGAGGTCGGCGATCGCGACGAAGAGCGAGATGAGCCCGGCGAACGGGACTCCGAGGGCCTTCAGGACCCCGTAGGTGAGCCCGCCGCAGATCAGGCTGATCAGCAGATTGCCCGAGATGTACCCCGTGACGGACCGAGCGCAGTCGGAGCCGACCCGGCGGACGCGCTCCTCCTGCTCCGGCGGGATCACGGCCATCGATCCCTGCACGATCTGGGGAGCCTCGAGCACCATGAGATACGCCAGGACGAAGACGGTCACGGTCCCCGCGAGCCCGGTGGCGACGCCCCTGAGGACGCCCGCCGCGGGCGTCGTGAGGCCGGTGGCGAAGCTCCGGATGCGATCCTGGTTCTGCTGCACCCACTCCAGCGCGTTCGTACGGTCGAGCAGCGAGCCGATGGGTCCGCGGCCGGCTCGCGCGTCCTCGATCAGCTGGGGCAGCTGGCCGGCCAGTTGCGTGCCCTCTCGCGTCAACGGGACGACGAATGCCGTCACGAGCGCGGCGAGCGCGATCAGCACGACCAGGAAGACGAGCAGCGTCGCCAGCGAGCGTCGGTGCACGAATCGGCGCTGGACGCGGTCCACGACGGGCCGCAGGGCGACGGCGAAGAACGCGGCGATCACGATCCAGGTGAGAACCCGGCGCACCTCGATGACGACCCACAGAAGCGCGACGGTCGCCAGGACGAGTCCGATGGTCGCGAGGATCGTTCGGACGGGCACCCGCTCCCGGGCGACCACAGGTGAGGATGTCACCGCCCTGCCCTGCCCAGCCTGCTCACGCCTCCCGACGGTACGCCATCACCATCGATCGCCGACGTACTCCCGAATGCGCTCGTCGTAGACCCTGCGGACGCCGTCCTGCTGGTTCCGCGTCAGCGGCGCGACATCGGCCGCGGCCGCGTTCGCCCGCGCCTGGTCCGGCGTCCGGGCACCCGGGATGACGACGCTCACGCCGGGCTGGTCAACGATCCAGCGCAGTGCGAAGGCAGCGGTCGGCACGCCTCCGGGGGCGAGCGTCGCGATCTCCTTCGCTGCCTGGACGCCGATCTCGAAGGGCACCCCCGAGAACGTCTCGCCGACGTCGAACGCCTCACCGTGCCGGTTGTAGCTGCGATGGTCGTCGGGCCCGAACGTCGTGTCCGCGTCGTACGTGCCGGAGAGCAGGCCGCTGGCCAGCGGGACACGCGCGATGATCCCTACCCCGGCGGAGCGGGCCGCGGGCAGCACCCGATCGAGCGGCTTCAGGCGGAACGCGTTCAGAATGATCTGCACGGTCGCGAGATGCGGTCGGCCGATCGCCGCGAGCGCCTCGTCGACCGTCTCGACGCTGACTCCGTACGCCTTCGTCACGCCGTCTGCGACGAGGGCGTCGAGGGCGTCGAAGACGGCGTCCGTGCTGTAGACCGGCGACGGCGGGCAGTGCAGCTGCACCAGGTCGAGCGTCTCGACGCCCAGGTTGCGGCGGCTACGGTCCGTCCACGCGCGCAGGTTCGCTGCGTGAGCGAGGACGAAGCACGCGAATGGGTGCGCACCAATTTTGGTGTTTTACGTGAAACGTTGCTGGGGCGCTTTGATGCCATCCTGCGCCGCGAGGCAACCCGGCAGAATCTGATCGCTGCCTCGACGCTTGATACGCTCTGGGCTCGGCACTTGGTCGACTCGGCGCAGCTTGTTCCCTTGGCGGATGGTGCGGGTAGGGGCGCGTGGAGCGATGTCGGAAGCGGGGAGGGGCTACCGGGGCTGGTGGTGGCGATCCTGCTCGATCGACCAGTGGTGCTGGTCGAACCGCGCGCCAAAAGAATAGCCTTTCTTCGGGAGGCTGCC
>Ga0081540_1003016_pt1 | contig 13483 bp, 11 predicted proteins | sample TabmetS2T1R1_FD_71024 | JGI IMG/M metagenome (GOLD analysis project Ga0081540, IMG submission 71024) | Tabebuia heterophylla rhizosphere microbial communities from the University of Puerto Rico - S2T1R1 | ecosystem: Host-associated > Plants > Roots > Rhizosphere ... | reverse complement strand
CCGAAGATCGAGCCGAGGCCGCGAGCGTTGTTAGTGCCGCCGGAGCCGGTCATATCGACGCCCCAGCGCTCGCCCGGGCGCACGACGTCGTTGATATCCTTGGTGCGGAACGAGACCACGCCGCCGATCGCGCCGGAGCCGTAGATATTCGCGGTCGGGCCGCGCACGACATCGACGCCACCGACCAGTTCGGGGTCGAGGAAGAACGAGCCGTTGGCGTTGTGGCCGGTGCGCTGATAGTTCTGCCGCGCGCCATCGACGACGACCGCGACGCGGCCGAAATCCTGCAGGCCGCGGATGTTGATGACGGTCGCGGGATCGTCGCCACGCTCCTGGAAGGAAACACCTGGCACGTTGTAGAAGATGTCGGACAGCCGGTTCGGCTGCAGGCCCTGGATCTGCTCCATCGACACAGAACTGACCGGCGCCAGCGCGTCGATCGCGCGCTCCTCGGTCTTCGAGGCCGCCACCGTGATCGTATCGAGCGATTGCACCGGTCCAACGCCGATCTGCGCCCGCGCATTCATCGCTGGCGCCGCCGCCTGCGCATTCTGCTGCGGTTTGGCTTGCTGGCGCTTGGCCAGCTTCTGCTTCTTCTGCTCGGCAGAGCGCGTGACGGCCTCCGCTTCGAGCGCCTGCGTGAACGCGGCGCTTGATGACATCAATGCGAACGAAAATGCCGACGCGCCTAAAACCAAGGCGCGCGAATGCCTGACCCCGAAAGCCATACTGCCCCAACCTGTTGTTCTGTCTCTTGGGTTGGCTGGCGGGCGCCGTGGTGATGAGCGGCGGCTTGCTGGCTAACAATTTTCGCGACCGGGCACCCCCGCTCGTATCGCGTCACCTTGGTTACGCCGCGCTGCGGAACCGGTCAATAACGGCCCGCCGCACTTTATATCGATTGTAAAGTGCAGCAGTTGGATTGCGCGTCGATCAAATTATACAAACAGCTGGTCGGGTACATTGGGGCACAACAGTAATTATGGCGGCACCTTCAGGAGATAATGTCGGAGGCGCCGGAAAACATGCCGAAAAGCCGTCGTCCGCCACGCGCCTTCTCACCATGAACGGCAGCCGAATCGACAGCCGCGAGCTGTTTGCGGCGGAGCGCGAAATCATTATCTCGCATGGTGAGGAAAACTATCGCCTGCGGCTGACGTCGCAGAACAAGCTTATTCTGACCAAGTGACCGACCAGGTGAACCGGCAATGACATTTTGTCGCACGCTCGCATTGTCGGCCGCCGCGGGCGCTTTCCTGCTCGGCGGTGTCGCGCTCGCCGCGGGCATTACGGTACATGACGCCCGTAACCGCGACGTCACGATCGCAGACCCTGCGCGGATCGTCTCGATCGGCGGCGCGATCACGGAAATCCTCTACGCGCTGGGTTTCGAGGACCGCCTTGCCGGCGTCGACACCACCAGCCTCTATCCGCCCGCCGCGCTGCGCGACAAGCCGAATGTCGGCTACATGCGCCAGCTTTCGGCCGAGGGCGTGCTCGGGCTCAATCCCTCGCTGGTGCTGGCCGTGCAGGGATCCGGGCCGAAGGAAACCATGGACGTGCTCGAAGCCGCGAAGGTGCCGCTGGTGCTGGTGCCCGAAACCTTTTCGGAAGCAGGCCTGCTCGACAAGATCAAGCTGGTCGGCCACGCCATGGGCGCGGACAAGCGCGCCGAATGCCTGACTGCGGCCGTCTCCGGCGATCTGGCGCAATTGCGTGAGCTGCGCGCCAAGGTGACTAAGCCGGTGCGCGTGATGTTCGTGATGTCGCTTCTGAACGGCCGGGCAATGGCCGCAGGGCAAAAGACCGCCGCGAACGAGATCATTGCACTCGCCGGCGGCGTCAACGCCATCGACGGCTATGACGGCTACAAGATCATCAGCGACGAGGCGATTATTGCCGCAAAACCCGACGTCGTGCTCTCGATCGCGCGCAGCAGGGATTCGCTGGACGCCGAAGCGGTGTACCTTCATCCCGCCTTCGCGCTGACCCCGGTCGTGGCGAACAAGGCGTTCATTTCCATGGATGGCCTCTATCTGCTTGGCTTTGGGCCGCGCACGGCGGCCGCGGCGCGCGATCTCTCGATCAAGCTCTATCCGACGCTGGCGCCGCAGGCGGAAAAGTTTGCTCCGGCGGTGCTGACGGCCAATTGCCGGACATGAGCGTCTTGACTGACCCCGGCGCGAAGCGCCGCAGCGGATACGCCTTGCGCCCGCCCGCTTCGCTAATCCTCATCTGCCTGCTCATCGCGCTCGCCGGTGCGGCCCTGATCGCGCTCACTTTGGGGGCTGCTGGAATTCCGCTGGCGCGGCTGCCGGCGGCGCTCGGCCTGTGGGCGGACGCCTCGGCCGGCCCAAATCTCGCGCGGGACCAGCTCGTGCTGTGGTCGATCCGGATTCCGCGAATCGCCGCGGCAGCGATGGTCGGCGCCCTGCTCGCGGCATCCGGCGCGATCATGCAGGGGCTGTTTCGAAATCCTCTGGCCGATCCCGCCCTCGTCGGCGTTTCCTCCGGCGGCGCGTTTGCCGCCGCCGCGGCGATCGTGTTCACCGACAGCCGGTTCGGCCAGAGCCTCCACTTCATGCAGAATCAATTGCTGCCGCTCGCGGCCTTCGCAGGCTCGCTGCTGACGACGGTCATCCTCTATTCGATCGCGAGCCGCTCGGGGCGGACGTCAATTGCAATCTTTCTGTTGGCCGGCATCGCCATCGCAGCCATCGCCAATGCCGGCATCGGGCTCCTGGTATTCATCGCGGACGATCGTCAGTTGCGCGATATCACATTCTGGCTGCTGGGCTCGCTGAGCGGCGCGACCTGGCCCAAGCTCGCCACGCTGGCGCCGGTGCTGGCGCTCGCTTTGATCGCCTGCGTCTCGATCGCGCGCGGGCTCGATGTACTTGTATTGGGCGAGGCCGAGGCGTTTCACAGCGGCGTCGACGTCGAACGGCTGAAGCGGATTTCGATCGTGCTGGTGTCGGCGATGACGGGCGTTGCGGTTTCGGTCTGCGGCGTCGTCGGCTTTGTCGGCATCGTGGTGCCGCATCTGCTCCGGCTGGTGATCGGGCCGGCGCACCGGCTGATGCTGCCGGCCTCGATGCTGTTGGGAGCGGGGCTGATGGTGGGCGCCGACACGCTGGCCCGCACCATCGTGGCGCCCGCGGAAATGCCGATCGGCATCCTGACGGCGGCGATCGGCGCGCCGTTCTTCCTGGGCATGCTGTTGCGCCAGCGCGGGCTGGTTTCGCTATGACCGCCATCCTCGAAGCGCAGGCGGTCTCGATGATCATTGGCGGCGCCACGCTGGTCGACGGCATCGACCTGCGCATCAAAGCCGGCGAAATGGTCGCGATCGTCGGCCCCAACGGCGCCGGCAAATCGACGCTGCTGCGAATGCTGTCCGGCGATCTCCGTCCGACGCACGGGCAGATCAAATTGAAGCAGCGCGACATCCATCTCTATGCGCCGCGCGCGCTCGCCCATCACCGCGCGATGCTGTCGCAGCATGTCAACGTCACCTTCCCGTTCACGGTCGAGGAAATCGTCCATATGGGCGCGGGCGATACCGGCCGCGCCGCCGCGCAAAGGCTGGTCGATGCGGCGCTGGGCGAGGTAGGGCTCACGCATTTCAGTCACCGGCAATTGCCGACGCTCTCCGGCGGCGAGCAGCAGCGCGCGCATTTTGCCCGCGTGCTGGTGCAACTCGCCTGCGGCGAACAACAGCACGGCCCCGGCCTGCTGCTGCTGGACGAGCCGACCTCCAGCCTCGACATGCGCCACCAGATCGATCTGGTGGAGACGGCAAGAGGACGCGCGCAGAATGGCACCGCCGTGATCGCCGTGCTGCACGACCTCAACCTGGCGATGCGCTTCGCCGACCGCATCGTGCTGCTGCACCGTGGCAAGCTCGCCGTCGACGGCGGCCGCACTGATGCGATCACGGCCGAGACCATCCGCCGGATTTTCGAGGTGGACGTCACGATCGACTATACCGATCAGGGCGTGCCGTTCCTGTTGCCGCAGACCATGCGGCCGACCGGCCCGCCAACGGCATAACGCCGCAACCCTTATCCAACGGCGTTACAGGTTCTTCATAGAACCGTCAGCCAGTTGTAACATCCGCTCCGCAAGACACACCGCATCGTTCACCATAGGAGAACCACCATGCGCGTGTCGTTGCTCTGCTCCGTCGCAACCATCTTTCTGGCCGGCGCCGCGTTCGCTCAGGGCGAAGGCGAGTTTCCGGCCACGCTGAAGGGCCACGCCGTGCTGCCGGCGCAGACCTTCATCGACGCACCCGCCGACGCGCCCGACGATCTCAAGACCGCGGGCAAATACACCACCGGCAAGCGCGTCGACGCCGTCGGCAGCGTGATGGGCAAATCCTACGAGCGGCCGACCGGCGTGTCGCTGCCGTTCAAGGGCCAGCCGCTGCAGGGCCATTCCGGCATCAAGGTGATGCCGGACGGCTCGTTCTGGGTGCTCACCGACAACGGCATGGGCTCGCGCTACAACTCGGCGGATTCGATGCTGTACCTCAACCGCCACAAGATCGACTGGGCCAACGGCAAGATCGAGCGGCAGGAAACCGTGTTCCTGCACGATCCCGACAAGAAGGTGCCGTTCCGCATCGTGCATGAGGACACCGCCAAGCGCTATCTCACCGGCGCCGACTTCGACACCGAGGGATTCCAGATCATGGGCGATACCTTCTGGATCGGCGACGAGTTCGGCCCCTATGTGCTGAAAGCCGACAAGACCGGCAAGATCCTCGCCGTGTTCGAAACCACGGCCGACGGCAAGCCGGTGCGCTCGCCTGACCATTGGTCGGTGCAGTCGCCGGCGGCTCCGGGCGCGACCTACACCACCGTCAACTTGCGCCGCTCCAAGGGTTACGAAGGTTTTGCTTCATCGAAGGACGGCAAGTTCCTGTACGGCCTGCTCGAAGGCCCGCTGTGGGACGCCGAGAAAAAGGACTTTGAGAAGGTCGACGGCAAGGAAGCCTCGCGGATTCTCGAATTCGACGTCGCGACCGAAAAGTTCACTGGCCGCTACTGGCAATATGTGTTCGAGCAGAACGGCAACGCCATCGGCGACTTCAACATGATCGATCCGACGAGCGGCCTGATCATCGAGCGCGACAATGGCGAAGGCACCGCCGACAAGGCCTGCCCGGCCGGCCAGCGCGGCGAGAACTGCTTTACCGACCTCGCCAAGTTCAAGCGCGTCTACAAGATCGAGCTTTCCGACGCCAATGTCGGCAAGCCGGTACGCAAGATCGGCTATATCGACCTGATGAAGATCAAGGATCCCGACAAGAAGGCGCGCAAGCCGCTCAACGACGGCGTGCTGACCTTCCCGTTCTTCACCATCGAGAACGTCGACCGCATCGACGAGACTCATATCATCGTCGGCAACGACAACAACCTGCCGTTCTCGTCGAGCCGCGATCCGAACAAGGCTGACGATAATGAGTTCGTGCTGCTCGAAGTCGGCGAGTTTTTGAAAGCGAAGTGACGGACTAAGCCACCGTCATTGCGAGGAGCAAAGCGACGACTTGTCCGCCGAAGCTCGAAGAGCGAAGGCGGAAGCAATCCATCTATCCCCGAATGGAGGAATGGATTGCTTCGCGGAGCCTGTCATCGGACGCGCATTTGCGCGACCCGTTGTCTCGCAATGACGGTCTATCTCCGTCTCTGCCCCTCTCCCTGCCCTTGCGGGGAGAGGAAGCTAAGGTCGCGCAAGAGCGTGAGTGCCTCCGCTACGGCAACACCGTCCTTCGGCGGCGGCCGAGCGCATTGGACCGCTCGATCCATTCCGGCAACGGCTCGCCATCGCGATGTCGTCCGCCGACGCAGGCGGCAGCCCAGGCCGCCACGGCACCGAGCAGAATCGCGGTCGCGACCGAGAAGGCAAGGATAACGGTGCTGCGTCGTGATCTTGCGATCGCCGTCGTGGCGCTGGCGATGACGCTGTCGACCCGTCGCTCCGCATCCGCCGCGGCCAGGCCCGTCACGGCGCCGACCTGCTGAATCAGATAGGTGCGGTCATCCGCGCTCATGCCGCTATGGCTCGAGGTGGTGAGCAGGATGCGGCCGGCTTCGGCGCGCTCGGCGCTGAGATCGACATTGGGCGCACGGCGGCCCGCGCGGAACAGCCGGTCCAGTTCGTAGCTCAACAGCGGCTCGGCCGCGCTCACCTGCGCAGAACTTCGCACCGGCGCTGTCCGATTGATCGTGGCTGCACCGATCAGCGCGGCGAGGATCGCGCCCATGACGACCGCGAGCGCCCAGGCGCCGAGACCATGCGCGCCATCGACATGCTCTGTCTCCTCGGGCGTGGCGGCGCTAGCCGAGAGACGGCTATGACCGGCAATGTAGCCGCCGAGACCGAAGCTGAGCACGGCCTGGATGATCAGATAAATGCCCGACAGGATCGCCAGCGCGGCGGACGCATCGCGCCACGTCGGCGCGGTGGACGTGACGCCGAGACCGATCGTGACGCCGAACGTCAGCAGCACCGACGACAATGCCGTCGCCGCGAACGCGCCGAGCACGATCGGTGACCACTGCAGGAAGCGTGGCGCGGTATCGCTCCACAATGCTGCCTCGCTCCGTGCCACGGGCGTGGTGGTTTCCATCGGCACCTCCATGGCGCTAGCGAAGGCCGAAGAAGGACAGGACCGCCAGGATCACGACGACGAGTCCGACGAGATAGATAAGACCGTTCATGGTTTCCTCCGTATGCCCCGCTCCATTTGCCAGTCGACAATCTGCTGGAAATGGCAAAGTTCCACGGAGCGTCAGGAAAAAGATGCAGTCTGACCGGGCGAAGCTCGGGCAAATCTCATCTTGTTCGCGTCGTGCGAGTGATGCCGCCGCCTCTTCATCAAGTCGCTTTCGATCCCCATATCTGCAGCATGCACAAACCGTCCAGGACGCCGCGTTGACCGAGCAGCTCGCACTTTTTTCCGACGGATCAAGCGCGCCGGAGGGCCTGCAATACACTCCCGAAATCATCTCGCCGGCGCTTGAGCGCGAGCTCATCGACCATGTCGCGGCGCTGCCGTTGCAGCCGTTTCAGTTCGGCGCCTTTGAGGGCAAGCGCCGGGTGGCATCGTTCGGGTTCCGCTACGATTACACGCTTCAGCGGTTACAGCCGGCCGAACCGATACCGGCATGGCTTGGTCCGTTCATCGAAGCTGTCGAGGCCCATGGCGGGTCATCGACGCGGATCGCTCAGGTGCTCTGTACCGAGTATGACGTCGGCGTCGGGATCGGCTGGCATCGCGACAAGCCGCATTTCGGCACGGTGTTCGGCCTCTCGCTCGCGTCGTCGTGCAAGTTCCGGTTTCGGCGGCCGGCCGGCGAAAAATGGCAGCGCTATACGCTCGATGCCGCCCCGCGTTCGCTCTACATGATGTCAGGCCCATCGAGGCAGATCTGGGAACACAGCATTCCCGCCGTCGAGGCCAGGCGTTATTCGATCACATTCCGGACCATGGCCGATCGCAGGAGCTGACGGCGCGAGCCTGTCGATCTGATAGACTGCCCGACGATTCAACCGGCAGGAGCCGATTCACCGCAGGAGCCGATGGCAAGACGTACCGGCAGCGCTGACCTACCCCTGCATGGCGGGCGTGTTCCGCCGTGGCTTGCGACCCGTATGTCCTCGCTCGGCGCCATCATCACCGAGGCGATCGTGCATCACTACGGGCGCGACGAATTCCTGCGGCGGCTGTCGCATCCGTTCTGGTTTCAGTCGTTCGGCGCTGTCATGGGTATGGACTGGCATTCCTCGGGGATCACCACCAGTGTCATCGGCGCGCTGAAGCGCGGTTTGAAGCCGCTGGAAAACGAACTGGGCATCCACGTCTGCGGCGGCCGCGGACAGCATTCGCGCAAGACGCCGGATGAACTGAGCTTGCTTGGCGAGCGCATCGGCTTCGACGCGCCGCAACTAGTCCGCGCCAGCCGCCTCGTCGCCAAGGTCGACAGCGCCGCTGTTCAGGACGGCTTCGATCTCTATCTCCATGGCTTCTTCGTCACCGACGACGGCAAGTGGACTGTGGTGCAGCAGGGTATGAACGGCGACAAGCGGCAGGCCCGGCGCTACCACTGGCACTCGGTGGAGCTTGCAAGTTTTGTCGAAGAGCCGCATAGCGCGATCGACGGCCCGACGCAGGGCGAGATCGTCAATCTCACCGATCACCGGGCGAAGCGCTCGCGCACGGCGCAGCTTGATCTGCTACGCGAGATGGGTCCCGAGGGAATTGTCGATGAACTCGCCGCCATCGAGCAGAAGGAGCCGGCGCAGGCCCTGCTGCCGCATCTCGTGATGCCCGCGCATCACGACGTCAGATCAAGCGATGTCTTCAGCCGCCGCCTGCACGGCACGCTCGCCGCCGCGGCCGAGCGCGGGCCTGTCGACTTCCCGGAATTGCTGCTGACGCCGGGCGTCGGCCTGCGCACGGTGCGCTCGCTCGCGATGGTCGCCGAAGTCGTCCATGGCGCGCCCTACCGGTTCAGCGATCCCGCGCGCTTCTCGCTGGCCCATGGCGGCAAGGACCGCCACCCCTATCCGGTGCCGATCAAGGTCTATGACGAAACCGTTCGCGTGCTGAAGTCCGCCGTGCAGAACGCAAAGCTCGGACGCGATGAGGCGATGCAGGCGTTGAAGCGCCTGGACGACCAGTCGAGGCAGCTCGAGCGTTCCGCGCAGGGGCCGTCGCTTGAAGCCTTCATCGCTGATGAGCGCGCGGCTTCGCCGCAACTCGACGGCCGCTCGGTATTTGGATGGGAAGCAGAGCTCGCGCGCAAAAGCAAATGAGCGCTGTCACTCCCTCTCCCCGTGAAGAACGGGAAGAGGGAGACGCGGCCGTGATTGCCAGGCGTCGTCAGCCCGCCGGCACCATCACCACGCCCTTGTCCTTGGGCCACCGCACCCGCCAGGCGAAGTTGATGTCCCTCACCTCGCCGGCCTTGGCCTCGAACGCCCATTCCAAAACGCCGCGCTTGTCGCGGATGTTGCTCGTGGTCGGCGGGGTCGTGGACGACAGCATTTCGACCTGGATCTCCTCGTTCTCGCTGACCGGCAACTGATCCTCGATCGCGATGCGGATCGGGAAGTCGTGGCCGTTGCGCACCGTGGTCTTGAATGCGCGTTCGTCGGTCTTCGAGGTCGTGACGATCAGGCCTGCCGATCCCTCGTTGCGCTTGAGAACGGCGCGCTCGATCTTGACCTTGTCGTCGGCGCCGAAGCCGAGCCGCACGGTCTCGTCCTTGCTCGCTGCCATCATCTGCCCGCGGCCGACGAAGACGCCGTCGCGATAGATCGAGACCCGGCCCGGCAGCAGCGGCGCATCCTCGTTCTGCTTGAAGCTCGCTTCGATGAAGGCAGTCGGATCCTTCACCGGCGCTGCGCGTACCGCCAGATCGGGCGCAATGATCGCACTGGAGACGCGCAGGCTCTTGGCGCCTTCACCCGCGCCGAGGCTCGCGCGGCCGGGAATCTTGAACACCACCTGGAAGCCGCTGACGTCAGCTGCGGCCTGTTGCTCGGCCATCTTCTCCAGCATGGGATCGCTTTTCCCTCCTAGAAGGCGGAACTGCCTTACCCCGTCCAGGGCTGGGGCTGGTGCGGCCGAGGGCATCGGAGCATCCAATGCGACCCCCGCGGCCATCGGACGCGGTGCTTGCGGGTATTGAACGACGAGCGACTTCAGGTCGGGTGCGCTGCCGCCGCGCGCGGTGCGCACGGTCGAAACGCTCAGCGCGACATTCGACCAGTCCTCACCGGTGTTTTGAGTGATCTCCGCGCGGCGCACCAGTTCGAGCGCGGGCTTGCGATCCTTCGCGCCGGTGTCGAGGCGAGCATCGTAAAGCGGCGTCCAGCGCGCATTGCGCACCGCATAGGTCACGCGCAGCGTCGCTTTCGTCGCGGCCGCCGCCGCCAGTTCGATCCGTACCTCGACCTTGCTTGGCGGCTTCTGCGCCCTGTCCTGCTCGAGCCGCGCGATTTCGCGGTCGAGTTCGCGCTGCTTGCGCTCGGCGTCGCGGACGGCGGAATCTGCGCTGGCGATCTCTTCGCCGACCGCGGCAAACGCCGCGCGCCATTCGGAAATCGGCCGCGCCTCGCCCTTCTCGCCAATTCCGACCGGCGACGCTTCCGCGAAGCGTTCGGCGAATTTTCGCCGCTCGGCGGCGGCGTTGATTGCGCCCTGCAGATCGGCGCGCTGATCCTTCAGCGCTTCAAGGCGCTTGTCGAGTTCGGGCAGATTGACCGGCGGGGCGGCGGGCGGCTGACGGGCGTCGATCGCGCCGATCGTAAGCCTGGCGCCCGCCTCGCCCTCGACCCGCAGCGAGGACGGATCGAGCGTCAGCGGCAGATCCTTCAGCACGGCTGAATTGTCGCCGGCCGGCAGGTCGAGCGTGACGACGCGCGTGACGCTGGCGCCATCGGGATAGACGGTGACGGCGTCGACCGCCGAACTGGCGTCGAGATCGGCCGCCCGCACCTCGCCGGCAGCCAACGCCGTGAGAACGACGAGGCTCGTCGTCAAAAAACTGTTCGCAATCAAACGCATCGATTCTCTCCTGCACCGTTCATCTGAAGGCTGCGCGCGAAACCGCCCATCACCCCCGGTGTTGAGACGCTGCGACCGAGCTAGCGGTTCGATCGAGCAGCGCATCGACGCCGGCGGCACAATTGTGGACTTTCTGTGGAAAAAAAATGGCAGCACCGCACTAAACCTTTGACTGAGAAGTTATCTCAAAACAACTTCACAGGCGTTAGAGGGGAAATTCATTGTCATGAGATATTTACTTGCTGCACTTCCGTGCCTGCTGTTGGGCGCCTGCCAATCGCTGACCGCCGTTTCGATACTTCCCGGCGCCTACGGTGCACTGACGAAGCAGATTGAAGTCGCACCGGCCTTCTTTCAGAACGTTGCGACCGCCTATGCAAAGACCAACGACGAATACAAATTCCTGACCAACCAATCCTGCTCGGATCTGGGGACCAGAAGCATCCGCGCATTCAATGCGCTCAAGCTGGTAAGGGTCGTAAAGGGCAAGAAGCAGACGCTGACCTATTCCGAATACGAAGCCGAGCGCTTCAACATCCAGACGAAGTCATTCAAGTTCCTGTCGGATTTCGCGGCCCAAATGGACGCCCGGGCAAAGGCGGCGGAAGAATTCGCCAAGGGCACCGGCTATTTCGTCACCGGCGCCGACATCGCCGCCAGCATTCCCGTGGTCGGCGTCCAGGCCACCGCATATGCCGCCGCGACGAAAGCCGTGGTCGGCGTGCTCAACAGCGCCGTGGAAGCGGCCACCGTCGAGGAGCTGGTTCGCATCGCGCAGAAAGTCGAGCCCGATCTCGCAGCGATCGTCAAGCAGGTGAAGGCCGATTTCGGCGTGATCAATGTCGATGCCGACGTCTATCTGGGGGCGTGGCAGGATTGCCAGCTCGCGAAGCTCAATCGCATGAAGAATGGAATCGCCAATCTCACACTGTCTTCGCCGGTCGAACTCGATGCCGCCTATTCGGCTTACCTGCTGCAGGCTGCGGATTATCGCAAGGCCGTACCCACCGTGGATGACGAGCTTGATGCCATCGTCAAGGCCAACACCAAAATCGCGAAGCGCGATTTCGATAGCGTGGTTACCGCCGCCCAGGAGCTGGTAGCCGCAGCGAATGCGGCATATGCCGCCTATCAGATGGTGCAGAAGCTGCCCTAGCTGCTGCATGAGCGAACCTCGACCAGCCGTCGAGGTTCGCTCATGTGATTCGCAGGCGTTGTTAGAACACCAGCGCCTTGGCCTGCTTCACCTGCGGCAGGGCCTGCACCTTGCTCAGCACCTCGGCGGGCACCGGTCCGTCGATCTCGACCAGCGCGATGGCGTCGCCGCCCTGCTTGACGCGGCCGAGATGGAAAGTTGCGATATTGATCTTGGCGTCGCCGAGCAGGCCGGCAAAGCTGCCGATGAAGCCAGGCTTGTCCTCGTTGGTGACATAGATCATCGACTTGCCGAACTCGGCGTCGACCCGGATGCCCTTGATGTCGACCAGCCGCGGCTTGCCGTCGTGATAGACGGTGCCGGACACCGAGCGCTCCTGCCGTTCGGTGGTGACGGTGACGGTGATCAGGCTTTCATAATCGCTCTGCGCCGCGCGCACGATCTCGTCCACCACCATGCCGCGCTCCTTGGCGACGACGGGCGCGGAGACCACGTTGACCTCGCCTAGCATCGGGCGCAGCAGGCCCGACAGCACCGCCGAGGTGATCGCCTTGATCTTCATCTCGGCGACATGGCCCTCATAGGTGATCTCGGTTTTAAGGATACCGCTCTCGGTGAGTTGCCCTGCGAACGAGCCGAGCTTTTCGGCGAGCTCGATGAACGGCTTCAGCTTCGGCGCTTCTTCCGCCGTGATCGAGGGGAAGTTCACCGCGTTCGAGATCGCGCCGGTCAGGAGGTAATCAGACATCTGCTCGGCGACCTGCAGCGCGACGTTCTCCTGTGCTTCCGTGGTCGACGCGCCCAGATGCGGCGTGCAGATCACGTTGGGATGGCCGAACAGCACGTTCTTGGTGGCGGGCTCCTCGACGAACACGTCGAAGGCGGCGCCTGCGACATGCTTGGAGTTCAGCGCATCGAGCAGCGCCTGCTCGTCGACCAAGCCGCCGCGCGCGCAATTGATGATGCGCACGCCCTTCTTCATCTTGGCAATGGCGGCCGCGTCGATGATGTTCCTGGTCTTCTCGGTCAGCGGCGTGTGCAGCGTGATGAAATCGGCGCGCCGGAGCAGTTCATCGAGCTCGACCTTCTCGACGCCGATGTCCTTGGCGCGCTCGGGCGACAGGAACGGATCGAACGCAATCACCTTCATGCGCAGGCCGAGCGCGCGGTCGGCGGCGATCGAGCCGATATTGCCGCAGCCGATCACGCCCAGCGTCTTGCCGGTGATCTCAACGCCCATGAAGCGGTTCTTCTCCCACTTGCCGGCCTGCGTCGAGGCGTCGGCCTGCGGAATTTCGCGCGCCAGCGCCAGCATCAGCGTGATGGCATGTTCGGCGGTCGTGATCGAATTGCCGAACGGCGTGTTCATCACGATGATGCCCTTGGCGGTGGCCGCGGGAATTTCGACATTGTCGACGCCGATGCCGGCGCGGCCGATCACCTTCAGCTTCGTGGCCTTGTCGATGATCTTTGCGGTGGCTTTCGTCGCGGAGCGGATCGCAAGCCCGTCGTAGTTGCCGATGATCTCGGCGAGCTTGTCCTTGTCCTTGCCGAGATTGGGCTGGAAGTCGACCTCGACGCCGCGATCCTTGAATATCTGCACGGCGGCGGGAGAGAGCGCGTCGGAAATGAGAACCTTGGGTTTGGCCATTGGAGTGATCCTGCACACCCTCCCCCTAAGGGAGAGGATCGGCGCGAAGCGCCGGGGGGGGGTGAACTGTCGATGCGAATTCACCGCGCCTCGG
>Ga0081540_1003014_pt1 | contig 13484 bp, 13 predicted proteins | sample TabmetS2T1R1_FD_71024 | JGI IMG/M metagenome (GOLD analysis project Ga0081540, IMG submission 71024) | Tabebuia heterophylla rhizosphere microbial communities from the University of Puerto Rico - S2T1R1 | ecosystem: Host-associated > Plants > Roots > Rhizosphere ... | reverse complement strand
CGGGCGGGGGCGGCCCGCCGCGAGGCAGGCAAACGGATGGGCGCCCGAGGAACCGGCGAGCCGCACGGTCGAGGTCGATGCGTTCTGCTCGTGGTCGGCGTGCAGGATGAAAATGCGGTCCATGGCGCGCGCGAGCACCGGGTTGGGCTTGTATTCCTCGCACGGCACCGCAAAGCACATGCGCAGGAAGTTGCTCGAATAGTCGAGGTCGTTCTTCGGATAGACGAACGGCTGGCCGATCGAATACTTGTAGGCCATGGCGGCGAGCGTCGGCATTTTCGCGATCATGCGGATCGATGCCACCATGCGCTGATGCGGATCGGAGATGTCGGTGGAGTCGTGATAGAACGCCGACAGCGCGCCCACGCAACCGACCATCACCGCCATGGGATGGGCATCGCGCCGGAAGCCCTGGAAGAACCGGTTCATCTGCTCGTGCACCATGGTGTGGCGCGTGACCCGGTAGTCGAAATCCGACTTCTGGGTCGGCGTCGGCAGTTCGCCGTAGAGCAGGAGGTAGCAGGTCTCGAGAAAGTCGCCGTGCTCGGCGAGCTGCTCGATCGGATAGCCGCGGTAGAGCAGGATTCCTTCGTCGCCGTCGATATAGGTGATCTTCGACTCGCAGCTCGCCGTCGAGGTGAAGCCGGGATCGTAGGTGAACATCCCCGACTGGTTGTAGAGCTTGCTGATGTCGACCACCTGCGGCCCGATCGTCCCTTCGTAGACGGGAAAATCCCAATTCTGGTTGCCGACGGTGATGGTGCTGTTCTTGCTGCCGCCCGTCTTTGCGTCCATGGGAAGCCTCGATTGTGAGCGTGCCGGAGTATCGCCTTGACGACCGTCAGGGCGGCCGATGCGGGCCTTCAAGCCTGCAATTGCTTGCCCGGATCAAGCTTCCCGTAGCTCATCCGGTTGTGCGCTGCAAGGTCCGCTGCGGGCGCGCATATCAGCCGTGTTTCCGTGGCCTTTCGGCCTATCCGGCCGGCGGCGTCGCGATGCCGATGCGGGCCCCATCGCTCGCGGCGAGACCCGTCGCGGCGCGGTCCTGCAGGATGGTGCGGCGATAGTCGATCAGATGCTCCAGTCGGTGCGCCGCGAGGCTGAGCGCGGCGGCATCACCCGCCTCCAGCTTGCCGCGGGCGTATTTGGCGAGCTCCAGCTTGAGGATGTTGTCGATTTCGTTCTCGACGGCTGTGAGTTCTGCTTCGCCATCGGCGCCGCGGATGCGCCCGGCGAGCGCGTAGAGCGGATCGAGTGGGCTTGCCACCGCGCCGCCGTCGCCGAAGCGCATGAACTTCCATGCCGCGGCAAACACGGATGCCAGCGCACCGATGAGCATCGGGCCGTAGTAGAGCGCGTTGCTGTACTTGTCGAAGAAGTCCTGCTGGCTGCCATCGTAGAACGCGGCGGCGCCGGGATGGATCGGGATATAGGCGTCCTTGTCGGTGCTCGGCGCGGCGAGCTGCGTCAGCAGCGGAAACTCGCCCATCAGCTCGCGGCGCGCGTCCATGACGGCCTTGGTGAGGTTTGTCACAAGGTCGTCATCGAGGCTCTTCTTCGCCACAAGATAGACAGGGATGCGCAGCGTCGTCAGGTCGTCGTCGGGGATCGGCGGCGACCCGCGTAGCGTGCCCTTGGGTACGTCGTAGCTTTCGTAAGCGGGAGCGAAGTTGGCGATGGCGCCGGCGGATTCGATCGCGATCAGGCCGGGCTGGCGCTTGCCATTGCTCTGGAACAGTCCGCGCAACAGCGCGAGATATCTTTCCGTCAGCGGCAGTACTGCGAGCAGTGCCTGCACCTGTCGCATTCGCACCGCCTGCTGCGCCTCGCCGAGCGCCAGATCCTTGAAGTGCACCTTGGCGCGCGCGAGGTCGTATTCCTTGCTCAGGACGTCGACGAGGCGGTGGTTCATCTCGCCGCCGATCACGCCCACGGTCTTGCCCTTGAGATCGTCGATGCTCTCCATGGTGGCGCCGGGCGGAACGATGATCAGTGCCACCGTGTGGGTCACCAGTACCACGGTGCGTGCCTCCGAGAGGTCGCCGACGTCGGCGCGGACGATCGCCAGGTCGACCTTGCCGGAGGACAGCGCCTTCGCGGACTCCAGCGCATTGGCGGTGTCGACCACCTTGAGGCGGATGCTCGACTTCGTATCAGCCAGCCGCCCGGCGATGCTCGTCATCAGCCGCGCGGCCTCGCCGTCGAGAGAACCCGCCGCGATCGTCAGCGTGGTCGGCAGTGTCATGTAGCGATAGCCCAGCACTGCCACTGCCACTGCAACGAGCGTCAGCCCGCCCACCAGGAGAAGCCGCACCCATCGCGGCAGGTGCGATGCCATGTCGTCCGGATCGAGCGTCACGCTCATGACGTTTGCCTCCACGCCGGACGGACGCGCGGCCTGCCACGCCACCGTGCCGCCGGCTCAACGGCCGATCAATTGCTCCACCTGTTCGAGTGCCTGCGCGCAAGCGGGCTCGTCGTGCCGGTGCTCCGCTTCGCGAGCGACCGCCATGAGCGCCACCGCCTTGCCGAGGGAGGAGTCGGGATCCGGCATGCCGACGGAGGGCAGGGCGCTTGACGATCGCGGCGGCAAACCGAAGGCGTTGCGCGCGTCGCGCGCGAAGCGTGCGGTCGCGCTCGTCGCCTCAATCCTCGCGTGGAGCGCGGCCTCAACGCGATCGATATCCGACGAGCAGGGGGCGGCGTGCGCGGTCAGCATGGCGTGCGCCAGCAGCACGGCCGCAATGGCGGGCGTGCGCCCCGGCATCGGGCGCTGTCTTGCGCGGGGGGCACCACCCGGCATGCGCTTCATCGTCCGCCTGCTGCGCTCTCGACTGTGGCAATCGACGCCCACCGAGAATGGCTGGCGGCGGCACGCGTTGCAACGGGTTGGGCCCCGCTCGATCGGCCCTCCCGCGGGGCCCAGACAAGCCGTCAGTTCGGGCGCAATTCGTAGATGATCAGGGACTCGATGTAGATTGAATGCTCGTGCGCGAGCCGCGCCGAGAACCCGGCCCGTTCGATCAGGCTGGAGAACAGGTTGAGGTCCGAGTCCGAGGAAACCATCACATAAATCTTGCCGTCCGGCTTGAGGCGTTCGCGCGCCTGCTCGAACAGCGCCGCCACGTCGCGGTATTGCGGTCCGGCGTGCCAGCCGCGATCGGCGAGGTCGCGCGGCTCGCCGGCGTGCTTCGGTGGGCTCGACAGGATCACGTCGAACAACGGGCGTGGCGCGATCGCCGCCAGGAGGTTCGAGCACACCGCCGTGACGCGATCGCCGAGCCCATTGGCGCGCGCGTTCTCGGCCGCCGACAGGGCGGCATTGGGATTGATGTCGGCGGCCAGAACGAGCTCGGCGCCGGCGCGCGCCGCCGCCAGCGCCAGGATGCCCGATCCGGTGCCGATGTCGACCACCCGCTTGCCACGCAGGTCGAGGCCGTCGATGAAGGCCGCGAAACGCTCGCTGCTGATGAAGTAGCGCGGATGAAACACCGTCGGGCGCACGTTCAGGCGGAAGCCAGCCACACGGGTCACGCGGGTGCTCTGGCGCGCCAGCACCAGATGGTAGGAAAAGAAATGGATCACCGCCCGCAGGAGCCGGCGTACCGGACCATGCGGGACGCTGCGGCGGTCGAGGCCGCCGCCGGTTGCCCCGGCCGGCGTCAAACCGATGGCGTGGTCTGCGCGTTGTTGCATGGGCGCCGTTGCTCCTGCCTGTCCTGGGTGATCACGATTAGGCCCCGGCACCATGCCGGGGCGGCCGTGATTGCGGCGCGCAACCTAAGGATTGCGCCAGAAATGGTCAAACATACCGGTTTCGAGCGAAAGAGGAGGGAAATTGGGCCTTTTGCACACGGCATGGGCGGCAGGCAACAGCCGCCAGCGTCCCCTCTGCTGGCCCGATTTTGCATAGCAGGCGGGTGCGGCCTTATGATCCAATCCCGGCTTGCAGACGATGGCGCCACATCATCGGCAAGGCCAGTCGAGCAGGAATCGTGCTTTCGTTGACCCCCAAGGGGAGCGGCGCGAGCCACATCAACGCACCCATATGTCGGACATCCTAACCCGCGCATTCAATCATCGATGGGCGTTCCGCGCATCGGCCAAGGCGGCGGCGCGGCAAATCACCGACCAGAAGATGATGGCGCGCTGTCTCGAGCTGGCGAAAACCGCCGCTTCTGCTGGCGAGTTTCCCTTCGCGGCCGTGATCACCAAGAACGGCGAGGTCGTTGCCGAGACGATCAACCGCGTGGCGCGCGACGGTGACATCACCCGTCACGCCGAATTGATTGCCGTGTCGGAGGCGCAGAAACGGCTCGGCCGCGGCAATCTGCGAAGCTGCACGCTCTACACGATCATCGAGCCCTGCCCGATGTGCTCGTTCGCCATCCGCGAGTCCGGGGTCAGCCGGGTCGTGTTCGCGTTGACCTCGCCGCTGATGGGCGGCTCGTCGCGCTGGAACGTGCTCGGCGATGACGGCTTGTCCTTGCACATGCCGGAGACCTTCGCGTCGCCCCCCGACGTGGTTGCCGGCCTGTTGGGCCGGGAGGCCGCGCAGGTGTGGCGCCGCTGGAACCCCATCGTCTGGGGCATCATCAGGTTGCGCGGGGTATTCCGGCCGAAGCCCGTCCAGCCACCGCCGGCTCCGGCCCTGGACCCGGCGTGCCTCCCCACCGCGCCCATCCCGGTCGTTCGCGAAGAGCGAGCCGCGCCGGTCGAGCGTCCTACCGCGAGCCTTGAACCACGGCCAGTTGTCCGAACGCCCGGCTGAGCTGGCGCGCGGCGCGGATCAGCTCGTCGGCTGCCGCCACCGCGGCCTCGAGTTCGTCCGAGCCGAAGCTGTCCACCGTCTCCCCGTGGTTGTGGTCATAGAGCTCCATCCATAGCGGCATCGTGTCGAGCACGATGTCCTGCACCGGCTCGAACAGACGCAGCTCGTAGGCGCCGAAACGCGCGAAGGAAACGCGCTTCACCCCGTCCTCGTCAGGCGGCACGAGATACAACCGAAGGTACGCGCGGACGAGCCGTTGCTCCGTGGTCATGGCGGGTTGCAGCCGGATGACGGTGGCTGGCCCACGCGCCGACCGTGCCGGTGCCGACGATGCGCGCGCGCAAGCGCTCTCTGCCTCAGAGTCTGCGTGACGGAGGCGAATCGATTGCTGCCGCATCAAGGCGAACCCCGCTCTGTTGTTGACTGGAGGCCGCTGCTTTTAAAGGCTGGGCACCGCCGCGTCTTGTTTTCGGCTGCCAAAAGGTTGAGGCTGGCTGCCAGTCTGGAAAGCCCTGAAATCGGCTTGAGCGAGCCCCGTAGCCGGCGTCATGCGCACCTTTGATGTCAAGCGGTTCGGCACTCTTCCCAGCGCTACCGGGACGCTGACGAGATTGGCTTATGCCCGCGCCAAGGAGGCCGGCATCGATGTCGATCCGCTGCTCGCCAAAGTCTGCTTGAACGCCGACCAGATCCACGATCGAACGACTCGCCTGCGGGTGCAGAGCCAGATCGCCTTTGTCGAGCTCGTCGCCGAAGCGCTGCAGGATCCATTTCTCGGCTTTCATCTCGCGCGCGATTTCGATCTGCGCGAAATCGGCATGTTGCATTATGTCATCGGCTCCTGCGAATTCCTGGGCGATGCCCTGCGCAGCGTCGTGCGCTACAGCACGATCCTCAACGAGGGCATTATGCTACGTTGCAGCGAAGGCGACGATCTCACCATCGGCTTCGACTATGTGGGCGTTGCCCGTCGCTCCGACCGCCATCAGATCGAATCCTGGATGACGACATTCGTTCGCGCCGTCCGCGAGACAACGGGGCGGCGCATTCAGCCGGCGCGGGTGAAACTCACCCATCGGCGCAACGAGGATTTGACCGAGTTCAACGCCTTCATGGGCATCGAGGCGCAGTTCGGGGCCGACGTCGACGAAATCGCCTTTCCGGCAGCCATCAAGGACGTCCGCCTCGTTGGCGCCGACCCATATCTCAACGAGATCCTCACCGTCTATTGCGAGGAGGCCCTGGCGCTGCGACGCAACGCCACCGGCCCATTGCGCCTTTCGGTGGAGAACGCCGTGGCCCCGCTGCTGCCGCACGGGCGAGCGCAGCTCGGCGACGTCGCGCGCCGCCTGGGCATGGGGCAGCGGACGCTGGCGCGGCGTCTCGCGGCGGAAGGCACGAGCTTCAACGCCGTGGTTGACGAGCTGAAGTTCGACTTGGCGAAACGCTATCTCGCCGATTCGAATCTGTCGGTTTCCGAAGTGGCGTGGCTTCTGGGCTATCAGGAGGTCAGCGCCTTCACCCACGCGTTCAAACGCTGGAGCGGTACGACGCCGCGGCAGGCGCGCGCCGAGATGGCGTTGACTGCGGCGATCGAAGCAAAACCGCCGTCGTGACGGCGCGAAGCAAGTTTTTGTCGCCGGTTCGCAAGACGCCGCGCTGCCGGTTTGACACAAGACGTACTCCGCGCATCACGCCCGCGAATCCCCCGGACCATTATGGACCCGTGCATCGATTCGATGATTGCCCGATTCTATTTTCATCTTGTCAGTGGACACACGCGCATCGCCGACCGCGTCGGCCTCGAAGCACGTGAAGATGCGGTGATGTCCGACGCGGTCTTTGAGGTTATCGCCGAACGCTGGCCCGGAACGGGCGACGGCAGCGTGTGGAGCGGCTGGATGGTCGAGGTGACCGATGGCGACGGCCGCATCCTGCGTACCGTCTCGCTCGACGACTGCCTCTGATTGGTAGGGTGGACAAAGGCGAGCGCTCTGCGCGAACCGTCCCTCGCCGCCTTAAGCGGCTCGCCCACGCGGACCGTGCTTCGAAGGTGGACAGCGTGGGCACGGCGCGCGACATCGGCGGCATGCGCTTAACCGCTGCGGCGCGCGCCTTGGCCACCCTACATCGTCACATCAAGCGTGCACGTGCTTGCGCAGGCGCAGCGACAACCCCACCAGCAGCACGCCGAAGATGATCGAGTAGGTGCCTATCATCCAGATGAGGCCGAGCGCGCCGGCACCCGGTGCGATCAGCACGATGAGGCCGAAGATCACCGACAGCGCGCCGGCGAGAATCAGCCACCACTCGTTGTCGATCTCCTTGCGCAGCTTGATGGCGCCGACGATCTCGAAGATGCCGTGCGCGATCGCCCAGCCGCCGATGAAGAAGATCAGCACCAGCGCCGTGATGCCCGGCCACATGAAGGTGACGAGGCCGGCCGCGATGCCGGCAATGCCGATGAGAATGAGCCACCAGCTCGGCACCGGCTTGGCGCCGCCGGTGAACGCCGCGATCAGCGACAGGACGCCATCCACCAGCGCATAGGCGCCGTAGAACAAAACGAGGGTGAGCAGCGTCAGCCCCGGCCACACGAAGGCCAGGATGCCGAACACGATGCCGGCGATGCCGCGCAGCAGCACCAGCCACCAGTTCTTCGCCAGCGCGTGCAGCATGCGCGGCGGTCCGGGAAACGTCACGGAACGATCGACGCTCGTCATTGGACTCCTCCTGTCTCTCGTGCGAGAGATTTCAAAGCGCAGTCGGCTCGTAAACGAAGCAGCGCCGCGATCGCGCTGTTTCGCCGTCTATTTTCGCTCCACGTTGGGAAAAAGATAATTCCCTTCGATGATCTGTTCCATCGGCACATAGGCGCGGATGATGAGGGCGAACTGCCCGTCCGGCGCTGGCAGCCAGTTGGCGCGGGCATCCGGATCCGAGGGCTGTTCGTGTCCCATCGTGATCGTCAGCGAGCCATCGGCCGCGAACTTCAGCTCGTTGGCATCGAGGCTGACGGTTCCGACATTGGTGCGGCCGTTGGGTGACTTCGGCAGCATGAAATAGTCCTTGTCGTACATGGTCAGCGACCAGAAGCCGCCGCGCGCGCGGTCGACCGGCGGCAGCGCGTCCTTTGGGAACGTCATGGTATAGCGGTGCTTGCCATCGAGCAGCGCGCCTTTGTGGTCGGTGGCGCGGATCAGGTACACGGCTTCATGGTAGTCGTTGACCAGGATGTAGACCACGGCCGCCTGTGCGCGACCGAACCAGTCGGCGCCCCAGAGGCCGCCGTTCTCCTGGCGCTGCCACCCATTGCCGGCATCGACGCCCACCTGGTCGTAGCGTGCGCTCGCGTGCAGTGACGCGTCGGCCTCGATCGCGGCCTTGTTCAGCATCGCCTTCCACGCCGGATCGGAATTGCGCAGCGCGATGAGAATCCGGGCCTGCTCGGCCATGGCGGCGTCATTCGGTCCGACCCTGGGATTGGCCTCCAGCATCTTTTCGAGGTCGTCCCAGAACCGTTCCGGGACCACCCATTGCGGCCGCGCGACATCCGGATCAGCCGCGATCACCTCGGCCGTCACGCCCTCCGGATAGACGACATTCCGAGCAATGGCTTCGCAGTCGAACTTGCGTCGGCCCGATTGATTCTGGCTGAGCGGGTAGATCCCCATCTGGTCGAGCACCGCAATGGCACGCTTTTTCGCCTCCGGCGTGCGCGCCGCGAAGCTGCGCTGGAAGGCGCCGCCGTAATTCGTCGGCATGCGCAGCACATCGATGAAGCCCTCCGGTTTCTGCCCGTTCCAGTTCGGACCGACCAGCAGGAACTTGCCACCCGGCGTCTTGGACGCGGAGCCGATCTGGTGGATCACGTTGGTGAAGACGTCGGCGATCTGGATGGTCCAGTAGTGCCCTGGCGGCACCTCGACGGGAGTCTGAACGACTATCGGCTCGCGGCCCAGGTCGACGAAGCTCGCGCCGTAGAAGGGGGCGTTGTTCGGACTGACGACGATGCGCTGCGCCGGCGGCAGATAGTCGGAAATGCAGGCGCTCGTATTGACCGGTGCCCCCGGCGCCGTCCCCAGCATCATGCCGGGTCCGTCCTTCATGGTCTCCCACATGCTGGTGCGGCCGAACATGTCGACCGCCGGATAGGCCCAGTAGTAGACGACACGGGAGAGCGCCTCGACATAGGCGTCGTTGGCGATCTGCGCAGGCCTGCCGGCGGATCGCGGCAGGTTGGGATGGGCGGCATTCAAGGCACGCGCCGGGTAGGGGATTTCCGCCGCCGGCTGGGCGTAGGCCGCGCTTGCGGTCGCGAGCGCGATGGCCATCGACACGAGAGCTGATCTTCTCATCGTCGCGCCCTCCTACTGCGCCGCGACGCGCTCGACGTCCGGCAATACCCACACCTTATCGAAGAATTCCTTCTTGGGTGCGTAGAGTCGGAACATCAGCTCGAAGCCCCGGTTCGGATCGGTCGGCACCCAATTCGAGTCCTTGCCGGCGGGCGCGGCGGGACCGAAGTAGACGTCGACCGAGCCGTCCGGGTTCTTCTGCATGTCAGGAATCTGCGATGAGCGGCTTGGCCGCGACACGTTGCGGATCAGTGCGTGCGTCTGCCGGTCGTAGGCTGTCACCGACCAGTACTGCTCGATCGGCACGTTGGGCGGCACCCGCAGGCGGTAATTTTTTCCACCCTCGAATGGGTTGCCGTCGCGGTCGCGGATGGAGATGAGGTAGAACTGGCCGGCGCCCAGCCGCTTGATGGCAATATACGCATAAGTATAGGCGACGCCGCGGGCATCGAGCGCGTACTTGTCGTGCTCCGCGTAGGTCGTCGACTGTCCCTGGATGGCCTCTGACAGGGCCGGCATGGTCCAGTGGCTGCGGTCCCAAAACGGCTGGAATCCGGCGTCGTAGCGATGCTCCAGCAGCGCCTTGGCCTCGGCGATGCCTGCGCTTAAAGCGGCCTGCGTTGCGGCGTTGGGCGCGAACGGCTTGCCCTTCTCGATGCCGATGGAGCGGAACTGATCGATCATCGCGCGGTCGCGTTCGATCCACGGCTCGCTCTGCACGATGCGGTCGAGCGATTGGAAGAAGCTCAGATCGAAGCGGATGGTGCTGTCGTAATTGACGTCCTTGACGTCGGTGAACACGGTCCCGGGCGGACTGGCCGCCGCCGAGAGCGGGTACACTTTCACCCGCTTGCCGTAGGCGATGGCGGCCGCAACGTCGGCATCGCCGTGACTCTTCAAGTTCGCACGCAGCAGGGCGTAGCCTCCGTAGGTGTCAGAGGGGAGGGCGGTGTAGCCGTTGGGCGCCGGGTCCTTGTAGCCCGGCGGCAGGATCATGAACTTGCCGCCCGCGCCCTTGTCGAGGCCGAGAAGTCCCACGTCTTCCAGGGCGGTCTGCCAAACGGTGACGATGTTGCCGTTGAGCGAGCCCTTGGTGTCGCCGGGCGGCACCTCGATCACCATCGGTCCGACGTCCTTCGTGTTGAAGAAGGCCATGAAATAGATGGCGTCGGGATTGGGTGTCAGCGTCTGGTTGCGATAGTCAAGCGGGCGTCCCCAATAGATGACCTGGTTCACCTTGCCGTTGGTCTTGGTCAGCATCTCCTGCAGCATGAGGTCCGTGTTGACCGCCGGCATGCCCCAGATGACTGCTTCAATCGCGCGCCGGTGGATCGCGCGGCTCTCAAGCTCGGCAGGGGAGAAGCTTTGCCCTGAAGCGCAGGTCGCGGCGCAAACCAACGTGAGCGTCGCCAGAGCGAGCCGTTGCATTCTTGCCTCCCTTTTCGCGCCAGCTCAAAACGGGTTCACGTAGTTCAGGATCGCGGCCTGCCGCAGCACCACCTTGCGGATCACGTGGCTTGGCTTCACGTGGTCGGTGAAGATCGCCGCTGTCCCGGCAGTGCCGGCCGGCAGGCGCTGCGCCACCGCCTGGTCGTCGAGCTTGATGCGCACGATGAACGGCGCCGATTGGACCTCTGTTGGCGATACGGCGAGGCCGCCGGGCTGCGCCTGTCCACTGGCAATCGCCTGCAGCACGGCCTGCACGCGTCCCGTGTGGATGACGCCCGGAAAGATTTTGAACGTCAGTTCGACCGGCTGTCCCGGCTCGATGTAACGCGCGTAGATTTGCGGGATCTCGGCCCCGAAGATCGTCTCCGACGTGTCGATGAAAGCCATGACCGGCGTCTGCGCGGTGACACGGGCGCCCTTGCGCAGGCCGAGATTGGTCACGTAGCCGTCGGCCGGCGCCCGCACGATGGTCTTGTCGAGGTTCCATTTCGCGGCGTCGAGTTGCGCCCGTAGCTGGTCAACCTCGGCCTCTCGCTGCTGCACGTCGAAGGCGCGGCCGCTGTCGCGGCGCTGCAGCTCGGTGAACTGGTTGAGGCGCAGCTCGGCGAACTTGAGCTGCGCTTCGATCGCCTGCACCTGCGCGTCGTAGGTGGTGGGGTCGATGCGAAGGAGGACGTCGCCCTGCTTGATCGGCGTGTTCGCCACCACCGGCACCTCGGTGACTTCGCCGGATACCGACGGAATGATCTGCACCGAGTTGCGCACCACCGCGGCCGGTCCCGACGGCGCTCCCCATCCCATCGGAATGAACAGGCCGACGAGAAGCAGCAGCAGCACGATGACCGGCGACAGCTTCCAGAACAGGTTGAATGGAATGAATCGCAGCCAGACGAACAGAGCCAGGATCGCGATATAGGCATTGAGGAGGACGACGATCATGGCGGCTGGTCCTGTCGTCCCGGCAACTGGTCCTGCCCGACCCGCGGCTGGTCGTGCCGCACTGGAACGTCGACGTAGGCCCAGATCAGCACCAGCGGCCAGAGCACAAAGCCGAAGATCAACGTGGCCCAGCTCCCGACCGTGACGGCCTGCGCCCACGGATGGCCGCGCTTGCGTGCGATGTATCCCGGCATCATCCCGAGGGCGACGAACACCGCGATGATCGTCGCCACCAGAACGACCAGGACGATCCAGGCAAACAGGTCGATGAACGACATGGGACCTCCTCGCGCGGCGCCGGCCTATGAGGCAGGCGGCATGGCGAGGCCATGCCGCCCCGCATGCGTCAGCGCGAACCGGGCTGCGGCACGCCGGTGACCTGGCCGGACGGCTCTTCGCTCAGCCAGCGGTACAGGATCCCGCCGAGCGCGCCGCCGACCAGCGGCGCGACCCAGAAAAGCCACAGCTGCATCAGCGCCCATCCGCCGACGAACAGGGCAGGCCCGGTGCTGCGCGCCGGGTTCACCGACGTGTTGGTGACCGGGATGCTGACGAGGTGGATGAGGGTCAGCCCGAGCCCGATGGCGATGGGGGCGAAGCCGGCCGGCGCCTTGCCATGGGTGGCGCCCATGATGATGAACAGGAACATCATCGTCATCACGACCTCGGTCACGAGCCCGGCGAACAGGTTGTATTTGCCGGGCGAGTGCTCGCCGTAACCATTGGCCGCGAAGCCGCCGGCAAGATCGAAGCCGGGCGCACCCTTCGCGATGATGTAGAGAACCGCGGCCCCAATGATGGCGCCGATCACCTGCGCCACCACGTAGGGGAGGATGTCCTTGGTGGGAAAGCGGCCGCCCGCCGCCAGGCCGACCGTCACGGCCGGGTTGAGGTGGCAGCCGGAGATATGACCGATCGAATACGCCATGGTCAGCACGGTGAGGCCGAACGCGAGTGCTACGCCGTGAAACCCGATGCCGAGCTCGGGGAACGCCGCCGCGAGCACGGCACTGCCGCAGCCTCCGAACGTGAGCCAGAACGTGCCGATGGCCTCGGCTGCGCATTTGCGCATGTCCATCAAGTCCCTCCCTGGTTGCTACGGCGGGAAGATCGTCTTCCAGTCGCGCTTCATGTCTACCACGGTCCAGCCGCGTGCGTTCGCGTCGTCGAGAGCCTCGTCGAGGTGCCCCCGCAGGCAAGTGGCGGTCAGCACCTCCTGTCGGATTCTCACCGAGCGGAAGCCTGCGGCTATCGGGCGTTACCCGGAATCCGTCCCAGGGTTAACCCTGAGCCCGACGGCTCATCGCGCCACCGGCCGGCGCGCGTGGGCCGGAGCCGGCCGGTCGACCGGATTGATCGCCGGCAGCGGGACAGATCCCGCACCGACGCGGGGATGCAGCAGCTTTCGCCGCGCGGCGGCCACCTGCCGCAGCAGGGGGTGTGCCGACCAGGACGTTTCAGCGTTCGTCGGAGCGGCGAACAGCCGGCTGTCGAGGCGCGTGAGTTCGCGGTCGAGCGCGCTGTCCCGCGCGGCCGCCGCGAAGGCCTGCACCGTGTGTGCAGGTGCCGCCGGAGCGAAACGTTCCAGCCATGCCCGCAGCGCAAAGTAGGTGGCTGCCGGGTCGGCCCGGCGCGCCGTCTTGCGCAAATGTGCGAAGGCGGCGGCCTCGGAGCGACGGTAGGCTTCGCGACGCGAGCGCAGCCGCTCAGCCATGACGGGCGTTGCGCGCCACAGCAGCCAGCCCAGCATGAGCAGTCCACCGATTGTCGGCGTGACCAGCCGCCAATGATCCAACACGTTGGCCATGGCCCTGAGCCAGCGCGGCGTCGTGTTCACCGCTTCCGTGCCGCCGGCCGAGGGCGCGAGCGCCGGATTTGGCGCGACCCGCAGGGTCACCGCCTCTGCTTGCGCCCGCGCGATCGTCTGATCGCGTACATTCCACCAGGCGAAATCGATGGCGGGCAGC
>Ga0081540_1003013_pt1 | contig 13487 bp, 16 predicted proteins | sample TabmetS2T1R1_FD_71024 | JGI IMG/M metagenome (GOLD analysis project Ga0081540, IMG submission 71024) | Tabebuia heterophylla rhizosphere microbial communities from the University of Puerto Rico - S2T1R1 | ecosystem: Host-associated > Plants > Roots > Rhizosphere ... | reverse complement strand
GGCTCGCGTCTTCGACGCGCCCCGGAATGACGGATGGAAAGTGTGGGGAGAAATGAATGACCGGTGCTGAAACTCTCGACGTCGCGCGCGATGCGATCTGGACCATCGTGGTGGTGTCGTCGCCGCTGATGGTGGTCGGCCTCGTGGTCGGCGTCGTGGTGTCGCTGTTCCAGGCGCTGACCCAGATCCAGGAACAGACGCTGGTGTTCGTGCCGAAGATCATCGCGATCTTCGTGACGCTGCTGCTGGCGCTGCCGTTCATGGCGGATTCGCTGCACGCCCACATGATGCGGATTTCGTCGCGAATCATCGGCGGTTGATGCAATCTCTCCTTCATGCGCATCGACGTCTCGTTCCTGCCGGCGCTCGCCGCCGCCTTCATGCTGGCCTTCGCTCGCATCGGGGCGATGGTGATGCTGATGCCCGGCCTCGGCGAGAGCAACATTCCGGTGCGCATCAAGCTGTCGATCGCGCTGCTATTGACCCTGGTCATGCTGCCGCTGCATCGGCAGGCCTACCAGATCGACACGCAGTCGCTGACCGCGCTTCTGGTCCTGATGCTGCAGGAGATCTTCATCGGCGTCGTGCTCGGCGCCACCGCGCGGGTGACGCTCGGCGCGCTGCAGGTCGCAGGGAGCGTGATTGCGCAGCAGATGGGGCTCGGCTTCGTCACCGCGGTCGATCCGACCCAGGGTCAGCAGGGCCTTCTGGTCGGAAACTTCCTGACCATGCTCGGGGTGACGCTGATCTTTGCGACGGACAGTCATCATCTCGTCATCGCGGCGCTGAACGACAGCTACAAGATATTCTCACCCGGCGAACTGATGACCAGCGGCGACGTCGCCTCGCTCGCCACGCGCGCCTTCTCCACCGCCTTCAAGATCGGCCTGCAGCTCTCGGCGCCGTTTCTGGTGTTCGGCCTGGTGTTCAATATGGGGCTCGGCGTGCTGGCGCGGCTGATGCCGCAGATGCAGGTCTATTTCGTGGGTGCGCCGCTGTCGATCCTGGCAGGTTTCCTGATTCTTGCCGCGGTGCTGGCCGCGATGATGGGGACCTATCTCGACTACTTCATCGGCGTGATGCACGACATGATTCCGCTCAAGTGAGACGCTGATCGATGGCCGACGAGAGCGACGCAGAGAAGACAGAAGACCCGACGCAAAAACGTCTCGACGAGGCGCTCGAACGCGGCGACGTCGTCAAGAGCCAGGAGCTCAACACCTGGTTCGTGATCGCGGGCGGCACGCTCATCCTGTCGACCTTTTCCGGATCGATCGGCGGCGGGATCCTCGTGCCGATGCGCAACCTGATCGCCAATTCCTGGATGATCCGTACCGACGGACCCGGGCTGATCGCGCTGACGCAAAACCTCGGCTATGCCGTGGTCACGGCGATCGGCCTGCCGATCCTGATGCTGATGCTGGCGGCGGTGGCCGGCAATATGCTGCAGCACCGCCTGGTCTGGTCGGGCGAGCAGCTCAAGCCGAAATTCAGCAAGATCTCGCCCGGCGCCGGCTTCAAGCGGATCTTCGGCAAGCAGGCCGCGGTCAATTTCGCCAAGGGCCTGTTCAAGCTGATCGCGCTCGGCGCGGTCATGACCATGATCCTGTGGCCGGAGCGGACGCGGCTCGAATCGCTGGTGCGGCTCGATCCGTCGGCCTTGCTCGGCGTCAGCAACGCGATGACCGTGCATCTGATGGGGGCCGTGGTCGCGATGCTCGCGGTGGTCGCGATCGGAGACTACCTGTTCCAGTACCGGCAATGGTTCGAGCGGCAGAAGATGTCGCTGCAGGAGATGAAGGAGGAGTTCAAGCAGTCCGAAGGCGATCCCCACGTCAAGGGCAAGATCAAGCAGTTGCGCACCGCGCGGATGCGCAAGCGCATGATGGCGGCGGTGCCGAAGGCTTCCGTGATCATCACCAACCCGACGCACTATTCGGTGGCGCTGTCCTATGAGCGCGGCATGTCGGCGCCGGTCTGCGTCGCCAAGGGCGTCGACAACATCGCCTTCAAGATCAGGGAGATCGCCAAGGCGCACGACATTCCGATCGTCGAAAACGTATCGCTGGCGCGGGCGCTCCATGCGACCGTCGAGATCGACCAGGAGATCCCGGTCGAGCACTATCATGCGGTCGCCGAGATCATCGGCTATGTCATGGGTCTCAAGCGCAACCTGTCCGGCCGGCGGCGATGATGCCGTCAGCCGCCGGTAAAAGGGCCTCCACAGGCCCAGGAACAGGTGAAATAAGGGGTTGATGGGCTTGCGTTTGCCGGGCCGATTCAGGCACCAAGGGGGCAGACGCACGGCCCGCGTGCGTCCGATTCTTCATGCCGACAGGCCGCTCTTGCCGCCATGACCGTCGATATCGACCATGATTCGCTCGGGGAGTCCGTGATCCCCCACGAGCCGCAGCGCCGCGGCGGCAGCATCCTTTTGGTGCTTCTGGTGGCGGGCGGGCTGGTTGCCGCGGCCGTCGCGCTGATGACCATCGGGCGCGCCCAGGCGCAGCCCTATATCCTCGCGCTGCTGGCGCTGCTTGCGACCGTCGGGCTGTTCAGCCTGTTCGCCTTCGCCGCCGGAATCACCCGATTCGCCGACCGAGCCGCCGACGACCCCGTGATCTCGCGGATCGCCGATCACGCTTTCGACGGGCTGGCCGTGACCGACCCGCGCGGCCATCTCGTCTATTGCAACGCCGCCTATCTGGCGCTGACCGGGGCCATCAGCCTGCAGGATGCGCGTCCCGTCGAGCGCGTCTTCATCGGCAATCCCGATGTCTCGGAAGCGGTATTCCGCCTGTTGAAGGCCGCGCGCGAGGGCAAGCGGCAGCAGGAAGAGGTCAGGATCGCCAACCAGACCGGCAATCACGGCCGCTGGCTCCGGATGCAGGTGCGTCCGCTCGGCAAGGACAAGCGCGAGGCGAAATACGCGGTGTGGTCGATCGCCGACATCACCCGCGACCGCGAGCGCCAGGAGGACGTGTTCCAGGAGCTGCAGCACGCGATCGAATATCTCGACCATGCGCCGTGCGGTTTCTTCTCGGTGAACGCCGCGGGCGAGCTCGTCTATGTCAATGCGACGCTGGCGAACTGGCTCGACTACGACCTCGCCGAGATCGGCTCGGGCGGATTGAAGCTCTCAGACATCGTCTCCGGCGATGGTGCAGCACTTCTGACCTCGATCGTGGCCGTGCCGGGCGAGGTCAAGACCGAGGTGTTCGACATCGACCTGAAGATGCGCGGCGGCAAGACCGTGCCGGTGCGCCTCTATCACAAGCTCGCCTTCGGCGCCGACGGCGCGGCGGGCCCGTCGCGGACGCTGGTGATCAGCCGCGCCCGCGACGAGCGCTCCGATCCCGAACGCGCCGCCGAAGTCCGTTTCATGCGCTTCTTCGACCATACGCCGATGGCGATCGCGACCGTGGACCGCGCCGGCGCGGTGGTTCGCGCCAATGCCCGCTTCGCCAAGCTGGCGCAAGGGCTCGGGACGGACAGCGCGGCCCACAAATCGATCGTACGCGCCGTCAACGCACGCGACCGCAACCTCTTGATCGCGGCGATCAACCAGGCCGCCGATGGGCATGGCGACATCGCGCCGGTCGAGGTGATGCTGGAGGGCGCGCGCGAGCGCTGGGGCCAGTTCTTCGTCACGCCGGTCGAGGAGAGCGAGCGCGACACCGAAGCCGCCATCGTCTACATGCTCGAGACCACCGAGCGGCGGGCGCTGGAAAACCAGATCAACCAGTCGCAGAAGATGGACATGGTCGGCCAGCTCGCCGGCGGCATCGCGCACGATTTCAACAACGTGCTCTCGGCTATCATGATGGCGAACGACTTCCTGCTGAACGCGCACAAGCCGACCGATCCGTCGTTCCAGGACATCATGCAGATCAAGCAGAACGCGACCCGCGCCGCGACACTGGTGCGGCAACTGCTCGCGTTCTCGCGCCGCCAGACGCTGCGCCCGCAGGTGCTCGACCTCGGCGACGCGCTTTCCGACCTCACCATGCTGCTGCGGCGGCTGATCGGCGAGAAGGTCAAGCTCGACCTCGTGCATGGCCGCGACCTCTGGCCGGTCAAGGTCGACGTCTCGCAGTTCGAGCAGGTGGTCGTCAATCTCGCCGTCAACGCGCGCGACGCGATGGCCGATGGCGGCAAGCTGACGGTGAAGACGGCGAATGTCGCGGCGGATGAATCCGCGCAGCTCGCCTACAAGGGCTTGCCGGTTGCCGATTACGTGCGGATCGACATCTCCGATACCGGCACCGGAATCCCGGCAGACATCGTCGACAAGATCTTCGAGCCGTTCTTCTCGACCAAGGAGGTCGGCAAGGGCACCGGGCTCGGGCTCTCCACGGTGTACGGCATCGTCAAGCAGACCGGCGGTTTTGTTTACGTCGACTCCACGCCGGGCGAGGGCACCACCTTCCGCATCTTCCTGCCGCGGCACCGGCCTGAGCTGGAGGCGCAGCCGGAGCCGCAGGCGACGAACGGCGCGGCCAAGGAAGGCGCGGCGGAGCCGCCGAAGCCGCGGCCCGACCTGACCGGGCAGGGCACCATCCTTTTGGTGGAAGACGAGGACGGGCTGCGGTCGTTGAACGCGCGGGGCCTTCGTTCGCGCGGCTACAGCGTGATCGAGGCTTCCAACGGCATCGAGGCGATGGAAGCGCTCGACGAAAAGGACGGCGACGTCGATCTCGTCGTCTCCGACGTCGTGATGCCGGAAATGGACGGTCCGACGCTGCTGCGCGAAATGCGCAAGCGCAATCCGAAGCTCAAGATCATCTTCGTCTCGGGCTATGCCGAAGAGGCTTTCGACAAGAGCCTGCCGGAGAACGAGCAGTTCGCCTTCCTGCCGAAACCGTTTGCGCTCAGCGCGCTGGTCGAGAAGGTGAAGGAGACCATGACGGCGTCGTAGCGGCGAGACGCGAATTTGCGGCTTGGCCAGGACGCGTCGGTAATACGGTTGCCCCACCACAACCTCTGATCTATTGTTGCCGCACTCGACACGGGGGCGGTCCGATCATGCGCATCACAGATGCCGCGCACCTTGCCTTGATGCTTGCGGCGCTCGCTGTGAGCTACCTCGTCCCGTTCGAGCTCCTGCTGCTGTCATACGTCGTGCTCGGCCCGGCGCATTATGCGACCGAAATCTCCTGGCTGCATGATCGCAAATATTTCCTTCCGCATGTCGGCGTCGCCGTCTTCCTCGCGCTCGTCGCCATCGCCGCGGCGTTGATTGCGGATGCGTCCTGGTTCGGTTTCGTGATGTGGGCCGCCTTTGTGGTTTGCGCCATGCTGGCGGCAACCACGACGGCGCTGCAGAGCATGCTGGTGTTCATGGTGGCGATCGCGCTGACCGTCATCATGCTGTCGAACGGGCTGTCGATCGCGGTTCTTGGCATCCTGTTGCCGACGCTGATTCATGTCTCGCTGTTCACGCTGGTATTCATGACGCTCGGCGCCTACCGTTCCGGAGCCAGGGTGCAATGGCTGCTGGTTGCGCTCTATCTCGGAGCGATTGCGACGATCCTGATCGCGCCGCCCTCGGACGTGACGCTGATCCCGTCATTTGCAAAAGCGGCGCACGACTATTTCGCCAACGTCGCGCCGGCGCTGGGGCGCTTCCTGGGGATCCGGAACTTGCAGCTCGACACCCGGCTGACGAGCCTGCTCGCGTTCATCTACACCTATCATTACCTGAACTGGTTCATCAAAGCCGAGGTGATCCGCTGGAACAACATGAGCAAAGGCCGGCTCGCAATTGTCGCGGCGGCGAGCACCGCCTCGACCGCTCTCTATTTCTACGACTACAGTTTCGGCTTCACGGTGCTGCTGGCCTTTAGCCTGGCGCATATCGTGCTGGAATTTCCGCTCAATGCGCTTGCGCTGCGGCAGCTCGGCGCCGCGATCGGGTCCGGGGCGCGCAAGGCCGTTCAGGGGGCATAGCCCGGCGGTAAGGGGTGGTGAGCGCCGCCGCGGAACCAGTGCTAACCCACTGCCAAATCGTCACATCCCCGCGACTGAGGGCCGCAGCCGCGGTTCCCGATAATGGCTTCACTTTTAATCAGGTGTGCCCATCTTAGGGGCGCTTCCCCATCCTGGGGACTGAGGAAAAAGCACATGAATTTCTCGCAAGGCACGCGCGGAATTATCCGGACACTGGCCATTGTCCTGTCCGTGGCGCTCCCGTTGGCGATTACGATCTCGGCGGCCGACGCCCGCGTCGGCGGCGGCGGCAGTTCCGGTTCGCGGGGATCGCGAACCTTTTCGGCGCCCCCCAGCACGACCACGGCGCCGGGCACGGCGCAGCCCATGAACCGTACCTTTACCCAGCCGGGCAACCCCGGCATGGGCGCGCCGGCGGCTGGCGCGGCCAACAAGGGCGGCTTCTTCAACCGGCCCGGCATGGGCATGCTCGGCGGCCTCGCGGCCGGCTTCCTGGGCGCAGGCCTGCTCGGCATGCTGTTCGGCGGCGGCTTGTTCTCCGGTCTCGGCGGCCTGTCGTCGATCATCGGCCTGCTGCTCCAGATCGCGCTGATCGTCATCGTGGTGCGACTGGCGATGTCGTGGTGGCAGCGCCGCCATACGCCGGCCTCCGCCTATGCCGGTGCGCCGCCTGCCGAAGGCCCCGGCGCGCAGACCAGCTTCCGTTCCGGACTGGGCGGCTTTGGGCTTGGATCGAGCCAGCCGCCGCTGGAAATCCAGCCGGCTGACTATGAGGCGTTCGAACGTCTGCTCGGCGAGATCCAGGCTGCTTGGTCGAACGAAGACGTCGCCAAACTGCATACGCTGGCGACGCCCGAAATGGTGTCCTACTTCTCCAAGGACCTCGAGGAGAACAAGGCGCGCAACGACGTCAACAAGGTGTCCGACGTCAAGCTGCTGCAGGGCGACCTCGCGGAAGCCTGGCGCGAAGGCGAAACCGATTATGCGAGCGTTGCGATGCGGTTCTCGCTGGTCGACAAGACCCTGGAACGCACCACCGGCCGTCTGGTCGCGGGCAGCGAAACCCCGATCGAAGCCACCGAAGTGTGGACCTTTGCCCGCCGACGCGGCAGCGAGTGGGAACTCTCGGCGATCCAGCAGACCAGCTAATCGCCTGCACATGGACGACGAAGGCGCTGCGGTTCATTCCGCGGCGCCTTTTTCTTTGCGTAAACGTTGTGCCGGACGCGGTGCGGCGGTCTTCACGCTGCGTCCGGGACACGAATGAGCCATGCAAAATCATTCGTGGATCGCACGGCCGGAATAATGGTTGTTGCGGTGTGTTGATGACAAACGATCCATAAAAACAACAGGGAGGACCTCGATGAACAGCTTCATTCGGATCATTTTGCCGGCATGCTTTGCCGTGGCGGCCGTATCGGCTCTCGCGAGCGCGCCGGCGCAGGCGCAATCCGCCGACACCAGCTTCTTCCTGACCAGCAACGGCATCGGCAATGGCGGCAATCTTGGCGGGCTCGCCGGCGCCGACAATCACTGCCAGACGCTGGCGCAGGCTGCCGGCGCGGGCGGCAAGACCTGGCGCGCCTATCTCTCGACGCAGGCCGCCGACGGTGCGCCTGCCGTCAACGCCCGCGATCGCATCGGCAAGGGGCCGTGGAAGAATGCGAAGGGCGCGGTGGTCGCCAAGGACGTCGCCGAATTGCACGGCGCCAACGGTCTCACCAAGCAGAGCGCACTCAGCGAAAAGGGCGAGGTCATCAACGGCCGCGGCGATACGCCCAACCGTCACGACGTGCTGACGGGATCGCAGCCGGACGGGTCAGCGTTTGCGGCGGGCGAGGATCGCACCTGCAAGAACTGGACAAGCTCGACGCAAGGCGCGGCGATGGTCGGTCATTCCGACCGCATGGGCCTGCGCGACGACGATGCCTCAAAATCCTGGAACTCCTCGCATTCCTCGCGCGGTTCGGAGGGCGGCTGTTCGCAGGCCGACCTGAAGAGCACCGGCGGGGACGGGCTGTTCTATTGCTTCGCGGCGAACTGAGCTGACGCCGTAGCCCGGATGAAGCGAAGCGCAATCCGGGATCACACGCAGGAGAACCCGGGTTTCGCTTCGCTTCACCCGGGCTACGCGTTCGTGCAAAGCCGCGCCGCTTTCACCCCAAATTAGCTATCTTCATCAAGGTAAATTTCCATCTCAGATTGACGCGCGGCCCGCGGGACGGGACCATCTGGCGAGGCGGAGCTGTGCGCAGCCCGCATTTTCTCAAGCCAGCAGGTATTTCATGTCCCGCGTTATTGCCGCAGCCTTTGCCACTGCTCTCGTCACCGCGATCGCTCCCACCGCCGCGTCCGCCGGCTGCTATGGCTGCTACACGCCGCAGCCGTGCTGCTACCAGCCCCAGTATCAGCAATACGTCGCACCGCCGCAGTACCGTACCGTGCAGGAGACTGTGATGGTCGCCCCGGGCCGCGTCATCGCCCACCGCACGCCGGCGCAGTACCGCACCGTGATGGTGCCGCAGACGGTGATGGTTGCGCCCGAGGGCGTTTCGTATGAGCGGTTGGCCCCGCAATATGCGACCCGCGAGCGCGTCGAAATGGTGGCTCCGGCGCGCACCTATTACGCTCCCGTCGCACCGCGCTGCAGCACCTGCGGCTACTGAGACGTCGTTCAGCCGCCATCGCCTGGGCGCATCGCTCTGTTCGGCGACGCGTCCGGCGATCGGATGACGATGCCAAGGCATGCACTAAAGGCCGCCGTCAGGCGGCCTTTTTCTTTGCGCGTTTCCTTGTGGTTTTGCCGGGAGCCCTCCTGGCGCTTTTCTTCGCCTTCTTCGGAGCCTTGCGCTTGGTGAGATGGGCGCCGACGGCCTTCGACGAATGCCCGACGGCGGCGACGGCGGCCTTCAATTTGGCAGGAGTCACCTTGAACTTCTTCGACCAGTAGCTGACTTCGTAGGGCTGGCTTACCGCGATCCGTGCCCGGTCGGCGGCCTTGTGCTTCTGCAGCTTGAGGTAAGCTTCGACGTTCTTTGCGGAGCGTCCTGCCTTGCCGACGGCGGCTTTCAGTTTCGCCGGCGTGATCTTGAATTTCTTCGACCAGTAGGCGACCTCGTAAGGCTCGCTCAGCGCGATCAGCCCGCGGTCGGCGCCGCCGCGCTTCTTCGTGTTGTCCGCCATTCCCATTCTCCTGTCGGATTGAGAAAATCGATGCTTCAAACGGGAGCAACCTAACACGCCCCACCGTGTTCGGACAGATTCGGACCCGCGCACAGATCTGCGCGAGGCGGTCCATGTCGCAACCGTCGCGCGGATACCGCGTTTGGCGTGACGAACGAACCGCGGGATGATTTGTTATGTCGGTCAAACCGGCAGCGGAGGTGTCATCGATGCGTTATGAGCTCTATTACTGGCCCATGATTCAAGGCCGCGGCGAATATGTCCGTCTCGCGCTCGAAGAGGCGGGCGCCCGCTACGCCGACGTGGCGCGCCGCGGCAACGGCATGGCCGCGATGACGCGCATGATGGAAGCGGGAAAGGGGACACCGCCGTTCGCGCCGCCATTCCTCAAAGACGGAAAGCTCGTGATCGGGCAGACCGCCAACATCCTGCTTTATCTGGGATCGCGCCATGGACTGGCGCCGAAGTCGGAGGCCGGCAAATTGTGGGTGCATCAGTTGCAGCTCACGATCGCCGATCTGGTGCTCGAGGTTCACGACACACATCACCCGCTCGGGCCGTCGCTTTATTACGAGGAACAGAAGGCGCCAGCGAAGAAGCGCACCGATGAGTTCTGGAAATCGCGTGTTCCGAAATATCTGGGCTATTTCGAAGAACTGCTGAAGGCCAATGGCGGGACTTACATCACCGGCCGCCGCCTGACCTATGTCGACCTGTCGCTGTTCCAGATCGTCGAGGGATTGCGCTACGCTTTCCCGAAACGCATGAAGGCCTTCGAGCGCAAAGTTCCCGGCCTGCTCGAACTGCGCGACCGGGTTGCGGCGCGGCCGAACATCAAGGCGTATCTGGCGAGTGATCGAAGGATTGCGTTCAACGAGGAGGGAATTTTCCGGCGGTACAAGGCGCTGGATGGCTAGCCGCGTCGTTCCGGGGCGATGCGTAGCATCGAACCCGGAATCTCGAGATTCGGGGTCTGGTGCTAGCGCACCATCCCGGAATCACTGCTAGCCCGTCACATGCTCCGTCCATCCATCGGCGTCATCTTCAGCTTCGACAGCTCGATGCCGTCGATGCAGCTCACATTCAACGCCACGACGTCGCTGCCGTCGGGCTTCTTGCCGCGCGCGAAGACATCGACGCCGCAATCGACGCAGAGCTGGTGGTGGATCGCGTGCTTGTTGAAAAGGTATTCCTTCAGGTTCTCCTCGCCGGCGCGGAGCTGAAAGCTCTTCGGGTCGAGGAAGGCGAAATGCAACCCCTTCTTGGTGCAGATCGAGCAGTTGCAGGCGGTGACCATCGCGAGGTCGGTGGTGCATTCGAAGCGGACCTGGCCGCAATGGCAGCCGCCGGTGTAGGTCTTGCTGTCGGGCATGCTGGTCCCTCTCACCAAAGTCCGGGCACCAGACGATAGCGCACGCGGGCGGCGTAGTCAGCATAATCAGGCAGTCCCTCGATCAGCGCGCGCTCCTCGATGCGGGCGCGAATCGCGAACAGCACCGCGAACACCGGTGCGATCGCCACGCCCCACCACGACCCCAGAAGCAGCGGGACGCCGACGAAGAACAGCATGATGCCGCTGTACATGGGATGGCGGACGAAGGCGTAGGGGCCGCTCGATACGACGCGATGGTGGCGCTCGGCCTGCACCTTCACGACAGGTGCGGCAAAGGAATTTTCGCGAAACACCCACATGATGAAGGCGGTAGAGGAGAGATACATCGCAAGCCCAAGCGCCTGCAGCGCGAGCGGAACGTCGGATGCCTGCGCGCGCCGGTCCAGCCCGATCGCGATCAGCCAGATCAGCATCATCAGGACGAATGTCAGCATGAATTTCTTGTCGGCGGCCGGCTGGTCGGCCTGAAACGTCGGCCGCATGCGCTCGGCGAGCAGGGCGGGATCGGTCTTCGCGAGCCACAATCCGCAGGCGGGGCCGAGGATTGCGCTGGTGACCAGAAACACCCATGCGGAGGGCCAGTGCAGCGAGCCGGCCGCGGCAAACAGGAGCGCGCCAAGCGCGACGACGAAGACGGTATTTTGCGTGAGAAGCTTTGCGATCATTTGCGATCATGCCCGGGTTCCACTCGCCCCGCGACGGCACGATCGCGCAATTTTCCGGCAAACTTGCGGCGCGGCTCCGCGCTGCTACGCGAACTGGTCGATCCGCGTTCCCTGACCCGGCGGCAGGGGAGCAACCTGCGTCGGCTGCGGCGTGCGGGTGCCGTCGGCAGGCGCGCCGTTCTGGACGTCGGGGGTCCTGTCGGGAGCCTTGAACACAGGGACTTCAGGTGGTTTGACCACCACCGTTGCGGGGACAGCAGACACACTCATCGGAAGCATCCTTTTGGTTGCCTCTGACACTGGCCGGGTTGAAACGAACGATTGGTGAATCCGGCGCGGCAATCCCAAGCCAATGCCGTCAATCCCGTCCGATGGTGAACGGGCGGCTCGCGGAATCGTTAGAATGCGATGGATCGGGGGATGGGCTACTCATCCTTGCCGCGGGTCACCACGATCGAGGCCTCGGTCTTGGTCCGCGTGCACTCCATGTTGAGCCGGCGGAAGCGCATGGAAACCTTGTCGCCGCGCAGTAAGCCCATGCGCTTGATGCAGCGCGAGGAACCGGTTGCAATGTCCGGCTTCGGAATGGTGAAGATGATGGCGCCGGCTGAGGCGACAAGCTCGAAGAATTGCGGCTTTGGCTTGCGATCGGCCTTGGCATAGAGCTCGATGGAATAGTTGCTGCCGCGGCAGCCGAGCGAAAATTCCTTGGCCGCCGGATGCGTCAGATAAATCATGTTGCCGGTATTGACGCTGATCTTCAGCCCGTCGATCTGGTTCTTCAGCTCCTTGGCGGTATCCTCGCAGCGGTCGGCACGCGCTGGCGAAATGCTGAACGCGGCGAGCGATGCCAGCGTGGTGGCAAGCAAGGCCGGTCGGAGAAATTGTGGTCCCAAAGCCATTTGTGAATGCCCCTTTGCCCCATTGAAACTCGCGCGCGGATTTTCCTGCAAGGAGCGCGCGAGGAAGTCAACTTGCTTGTCAGAAACCGTAGAGGAAGACGCCGATCCCGAAGGCGAGCACGGCGAGCACGTTGAACAGCGTGGGAACGCTGACCAGGAGGCTGGCGAGCCCAAGCCGTTGGTTGCGGGCGGCGAGCGCGATGGCGCAGGCGCCCATCAGCGGAAACGCGATGATCTGGACCGGCGTCTCGAAGGCGGAGAGGCCGCCGAAATCGAGCCCGTGCCGCACCACCGAGGGCATGTAGTTCAGCCAGGTCATCAGCACGAGCGCGCCCAGCGCCATGATCGCGTAACGCAGCCGGCCGACGGTGGCAAACGCCAGCGCCGCCAGCGCCAGCAGGGGATGGCTTGCGATGTACGCCTTGATGATCGCGCCGCCGATGCCGGCGCCCGGAATTTTCGACATGTCGCCGAACAGGGTCGGCACGTGCGAGAGCCCGTCGAAGGCTTCGATGGCCGCCATGATGATCAGAAGCAGATAAAGCCCGAGCAGCCGCGGCGGGCGGATCGGGACGGAGGCTGCGTCAGGCACTGTGGTGGCGGAGTTCATTGCGACCGCAATCGGTTGGGCAGAATATCGGCACCTCCCTTTGTCTGGGGAGGGCCAGGAAGGGTTCAACGTGAGCCGGGCGCCGATAGTGACGACAACATAGGGGGGAGCGTGGGCATAGTGGTTTCGTGCCGAGTGTGCTAGACTACCGTCATGACAAAGCTACTCGAACAAGCCTTGCGTCAGGTGGAGCAATTGCCGGAAGGCGAACAGGACGCCGCGGCGGGCGCGTTGCTCGACTATGTCAAGCATATGCGGGACATGCGTTTGACGGACGCACAAGTCGCCGAGGTTCGCCGCCGTCGCGCCGATCCTAACCGCAAGCTCTTGTCCCACGCCGAAGCGCTGGAACGCATCGGACGGCTGGGCTCGTAGCAACCAATGAAACTCGTCTTCGACGATCAGGCCATTGCCGATCTCGAAAACATCTTTGGCTGGATTGCCCAGGATAGTCCCGCGACTGCGAGGACCGTGACAGACCGGCTGTTTAGCAGCATAGAGCTGCTTATCTCGTTTCCCCTAATTGGCCATGTTGGTCACGATCCCGATACATTTGAATGGGTGGTACCACGGCTGCCATATGTTGTGGTGTACGAAGTCGATCGGGAGCAGGAGCGAATTGTCGTAACAGCTGTTTTTCACGGAGCACAGGACCGCGAGGGGGAAATCGGTAGAATACGCGGGATGCACCCATCTGGAGGTGGCAGAACGCCCCGAGCCTCCAGAAGCTTCCTTTTGTCCAAAAAATGCTTAGAACGGCTCTACAGCCGCGGCGCCGTTCCGGC
>Ga0081540_1003012_pt1 | contig 13490 bp, 8 predicted proteins | sample TabmetS2T1R1_FD_71024 | JGI IMG/M metagenome (GOLD analysis project Ga0081540, IMG submission 71024) | Tabebuia heterophylla rhizosphere microbial communities from the University of Puerto Rico - S2T1R1 | ecosystem: Host-associated > Plants > Roots > Rhizosphere ... | reverse complement strand
AATGGCGGATTCCGCTTCTTGAACGTCGGCCTGGAATGCGACTGGCCGTGGGCCAACCCGGTTCAGGCTCAAAGGAGCAGGACATGTACATCCGGCCAAGACCACGGCCGAAGCACCAATGAGAAGTGCTTTCATAAGAAACGGTCCCCAAAATGCGCGTCGACCGTTCTTTTTGCAAAGCCGTTAACTGCGCACTAAGGGCGCGCCGGTGCCGCCAGAAACGTATTTTTTAGGGTTAACAAGCCGGTAAGCCGCCGCTGTGCTCCCGCCTCGCCGGCCGAACTCTCACTACGCGACGTTGGCCACCCTCCCCCTTCTGGCGCGCTACGCGCGCCGGGGGAGGGATGAAGCGAGTATCACGCGAGGCGCGATGCCGGTGCGTCATCGGCGGCAGGAGCCCGCGACAACATCGCGTCCACAGGCGCGGCGAGCGCGGCCGTCACCTTCGTCAGCTCGGCGTTGAGCCTGGCGATATTGCTGCTGCCGTTGGCGGACAGGTCGTCCGCACTGATCTGGCGCCATTCCACGCACATCTCGAAGACGCCGTTGGCGCCGATATTCGCCGCACTGCTGCGCAGCGCATGCGCCCGCTCGCGGAATGCTTCCGTGTTCCCTTCGCGCGCCGCCGACGCCATCTGCTCGACGATGCCAGCCGCGTCGACGGCGAACTGCGCCACGAGCTCGGTGACGAAGTCCTTGCCGCCGATCTTTTCCAAATCGTCCAGCTTCTGCGGGTCGACGCACAGAGCAGGCATGGCCTGATACCTCGGGTGCTCGGAAATATGGGCAACGCTGTCCACATCCTCCGCCCCGGCATCCGCCGCGGCGGTCCGCGCCACCGTGCTGTCGATGAGCTCGAGCAGGCGTTCCGGCTCGATCGGCTTGGTGGCGCAGCCGTCCATGCCGGCCGCCTCGCAGCGCTCCCGCGCCTCGGCGGTCGCATCTGCCGTCAGCGCCACGATGGGGATGTGCTTCGATCCGAGCGAAGCGAAGCGATAGAGCTTGGTGGCTTCGATGCCGTTCATCACCGGCATGTTCACGTCCATCAGCACGATGTCGAAGGCCCGCTGCTCGAGGGCATCGAGCGCCTCCTCGCCGTTGTCGACGAGATGGACGTCATGCCCCGCCCGCTTCAGGATCTTGGCAATCACCATCTGATTGGTACGGTTGTCCTCGGCGACCAGGACGGCCAGGGGCCGCCTGATAGGCGGCGCAGCGGCGCGCGTCATTTCGGCCGGCGCGCTGTCCTCGTCACCGCGGGCCAGGCGCAGCGCAGCGGCAAGGTCCGCTGTTGCCAGCGGCCGCTCGAGCGCCGTCACGAACAGCGCACGCAGGTCGCGGGACGGAATGGCGTCGGTCAGCTCGTCGGCTACCAGGACGAGATTGGGCGCGTCGCCGCGCTGACGGTCGATGATGCATCGCGCAGCCGCGGCACCGTCTTCCGCGTGCTGGCTGGCGTCGATGACGACCACCGGCCGCCTGACGCCCTGCTGCCTGAGGGCGGCCACCATGTCGCCGGCCCGGTCGGCGGTGGCCGCCACTTGCACCTCGGCACCGGCGGCCTCGAGCAGATCGCAAAGGCACGGGTCGGGCGACAGCAGGACCACCGACCCGCCCCAGCGGGGCGGCTCCAGCACGGCAGTTTCCGCCTTGGCGGCATCGATCTCGAACCAGAACGTGCTGCCGACACCGGGGGAGCTCGTGACGCCGATCTCGCCGCCGTAGAATTCGACGAGCTGCTTGACGATGGCGAGGCCGAGGCCGGTGCCCCCGAAGCGGTCGATGATGGTCTCGTCGGCCTGGGTAAAGCTGTCGAAGATGCGGGACTGTGCCTCCGGCGCGATGCCGATGCCGGTATCGGACACTTCGCAGCGCAGCCGCATGACGTCGTTCTGCGCGACGGCATCGACGGCGATCACCACATGACCGCGCTCGGTGAACTTCACGGCGTTGCCGCCGAGGTTCACCAGCATCTCCTCGAGATGATGTTTTTCGGCCTTGATGAACCGTGGCGTGCGCCGGGTGACATGCACCGCGAACCGCACCGACTTGGCATGCGCCTGCACCGACAGGATGGCGCGCACGTGCATCAGCAGCGCGTGCAGGTCGAACTCGATCAGGTTCGAGGTGATGCGCCGCTCCTCGATGCGGGCGAAATCGAGCAGCGAGTTGATCAGGGAGAGCAGCGAGCGGCCGGCAGTGCCGATCGTGCGTGACATTTCATGATGTTCCGGGTTGCTCGTGCCGTCGCGCATGAGGTCGCTCAGCCCAATGATCGCATTGAGCGGCGTGCGCAGCTCGTGGCTCACGCTGGCCAGGAAGCGGGTCTTGGCCTGGCTCGCCTCCTCCGCCTGCTGGCGCGCCGCCGACAGCTTGCGGATCAGCTTGGCGGCGTACAACGGAAGAATGATCAGGCCGGCCAGAAGGCCGACCGCGAGATGCAGGTGCATCCGCCAGTATTCGGTGATGGCGACCACCACCGAAAATCCCACCACGGCGACGATCATGGCCAGGAACAGGTATTTCACGCCAAAGCGGAACCCGTTGCCGAAGATGGTCCACAGATACATCGGATAGAGCAGCGCCGTGATCTCGTCGCCGACATGCATGCCCCACGACAACATGCCGAGGTCGACCACCATCGCCAGCACGCGGCGTGCCACGGAAGCGCCGGGGTGCATCAACAGGTGGATGAAGAACGCGATGGAGCAGGCCGAGAATACGGCGCTGACCACGAGCGGCTCGCCGACGTCGGATGCGCCGAACCACAAGGCCACGAGCAGGTAGGTCGTGATCAGCATCGCGATCACGAGCCGGTTCAGGATCATCTCGTGCTCGGAATCGGGCCGGCGACGGAACTTGTCGCCGATGACCGCCAGCCACGGCCGCAACGAAAGGCTCCGCGACGAAGGTCGCCGCGACAGTCGCCCGAAGGCGCCCGTTCCGGCCGGTTTTCCCGTGGTCATGATGTTCAGGCCGTGAGCGCCAATTGCGATTCGCCCCGCGCCAGCTCGATGAACTCGCTCGCCGGCATCGGCTTGCCGAAATAGTAGCCCTGCATCTCGTGGCAGCCCTCGAAACGGAGCAGCTGCATCTGCTCGCGCGTCTCGACGCCTTCTGCGACGACCTCGAGGTCCAAGCTGTAGCCGAGGCTGACGATGGCGCGCACGATCACCGAGTCGTTGGGGTCATTGACGAGATTGCGGATGAAGCACTGATCGATCTTCAGGCGATTGACGGGGAATTGCCTGACGTAGTTGAGCGACGAGTAGCCGGTGCCGAAATCGTCGATGGAGATGCTCACACCGAGCTCGCGCAGCCGCTGCAGGTCGGTGGCGACCGCCTCGGCATCCTGCATGACGATGTTTTCCGTCAGCTCGAGGTCGAGGAGCCGTGGGTCGAGCCCGGTCTCGGCCAGGACGCTCGTCACGAGCAGCGGAACGCTCTGCTTTCTGAACTGGATGGGCGACAGGTTGACGCTGACCCGCAGCGGATGCTGGCCGGGACGCTGCCAGGACTTCGCCTCGCGGCAGGCGGTCTTGAGCACCCACTCGTTGATCCGCAGGATCATGCCGTTCTCTTCCGCCCGCGCCAGGAACTCGCCGGGGCCGACAATGCCGCGGCCGGGCCGTCGCCAGCGCAGCAGGGCCTCGGCCCCGACGATAAGTCCGGTCCGCGTCTCCACCTGCGGCTGATAGAACAGCGTGAACTGCTCCTGCTCGATCGCCTCCCGCAGGGCGTTGTCCAGCGCGGCGGCGGCAAGCGCGCGGGTGTTCATATCGGCCGCGTAAAAGCGGAAGATATTTCCGCCGTCCGCCTTGGCGCGGTACATGGCGAGGTCGGCATTCTTAAGCAGCTGGTCGGCGTCCGAGCCGTCGCTCGGATGCAGCGTGATGCCGATGCTGGCGCCGCAGTTGATCCGCTCGCCCGAGAGGAGCTGCGGCTCCGCCACGACCTCGATGACGCGCGCCGCCAGCTGCGCGACATCCTCGGTGCAGCCCACGCGCGTCTGCAGAATGGCGAACTCGTCGCCGCCGAGGCGCGCAACCGTGTCGCTCTCCCCCACGATCGAGCGCAGGCGGTCGGCAATGATCTTGAGATACTTGTCGCCGGCGGAATGACCGAGCACGTCGTTGATCGACTTGAAGCCGTCGAGATCGACGATGTGCAGCGCGAACGATCCGTCGCCGCGCCGCGCCCGCGCTATGGCGCGGTTCAGCCGGCTGCGCAGCAGCGTGCGATTGGGCAGATCGGTGAGCGCATCGTGATGCGCCATATAGAGGAGATGGCTCTCGGCCCGCTTGCGGTCGGTGATGTCGACCGACGTGGTGAGAACCGCGACGGTGTTGCCGCGGTCGCGCAGCGGCGATTTCGTCGTGAGGAAGACCCGCTTGTTGCCGTTGCCGTCGATGACTTCTTCTTCGTAGGACGGCAGCGGCGCGTTGGTCTCGAACACCTTGCGGTCCAGCGCCCGGCCGCGCTCGAAGCGCTCGCCCAGCATGGGGTCGACGTTCGCCACCTCGGCCTGGTACGCATTCACGAAGATGAAGCGACCGCTGCGGTCGGCGGCGCACACCATGGCCGGAACGGTGTCGATCACCTGCGCCAGGCGCTCGCTCGAGTCGCGCAACGCTTCTTCGCGCGAGCGCTCGCTGTGCTCGAGCTTGCGTTCGAGCAGCAGCTGTTGCTTGCGCAGCTTGAGCAGGTTGCGGGCCCGCGTCACGAATTCGTGATGATCGACGGGACTGTGCAGGAAGTCGGTGGCGCCCGCCTCCAGCGCCTCGAGACGGAAGCTCCGCTCCTCGTAGATCGTCAGCACGATCACCGGGACTTCCGAAGCCCCGGGCAATTCGCGGAACCGGCGGGTGAACTGCGCGCCGTCGAGATGCGGCATCTTGAAATCGGTGACCACGAGGTCCGGCGTGTTGTCACGCGCCCAGTCGAGCGCCTCCAGCGGGTCGCCGAAGGCGCGAACCGTCACGCCCTCGTCGATCGAGGCGGCGAGCTTGGAGAATATGCTCCGGTTCGTGACCTGATCGTCGAGAATGACAATGAGCGGCATAAAACTTCCCCTCGCCGAGCCTTTTTCCGATTTCTCGCTAGCGATCGCGCAGGACGCGACGTGATGATCGGTTGAATTTCGGCAGATTCCCCTGCTCCACGCTTAACGTCTAACGTATGCGCGCTAAGGAAATGCCGGGGAATTGTCTGCAATTTTATGAATAGCCCGCCGGTGAACGCGCGGCGCCGTGCAGGGTGTTTAATTCTTCATGAATTTTGCGGAATGTGCGGCAGGGTTGTAGCCCCTGTTTCGCGCGGTCAACGTTAATGGATTGCTGCGGAGCGGTTCCGGCGGTGTGGCGAGCACGTCGCGTTCAGGCGGCGTCGCGGGCCAGCCGGCTGACCTCCCGCTGCACCAGTTCCCTGTACAGGCCGGGCGATCGCATCAGCTTGTCGGGCTGTCCGTCCTGAACGACGCGGCCGCCCTGCAGCACGACGATGCGGTCGAAGTTGCGCAGCGTGGACAGGCGGTGCGCGATAGCGATGACGGTGCGGCCGCGCATCAGCCGGTCGAGCGCCTCGCGGATGGCCTCTTCGGATTCCGTGTCGAGGGCCGATGTCGCCTCATCGAGCAGCAGGATCGGCGCGTCCTTGAGGAAGGCGCGCGCAATGGCGATGCGTTGGCGCTGTCCGCCGGACAGTTTCACGCCGCGATTACCGACGACCGTATGGATCCCGTGCGGCAGGGCGCCGATGAAATCGCACTTGGCCGCGATCGCCGCATCGAACACGTCGTCATCGGACGCATCGGCGCGGCCATAGCGGATATTGTCGAGGATCGAGCGGTGGAACAGCGACACGTCCTGGGGTACCACCGCGATGGCGGCGCGCAGGCTCTCCTGGGTGACCGAGCTGACGTCCTGCCCAGCGACGGACACGCAACCGGCATCGGGATCGTAGAATCGCTGCAGCAGCGCGAACGCCGTCGACTTTCCGCCGCCCGACGGGCCCACCAGGCCGAGGCGCTGACCCGGCAGCACGCGCAGGTTCATGCCGTCGAAAACCCTGCGGCCGTCCGGATAGGCGAAACGCACGTTCTCGAAGGAGATGGCGGAGGTGGAACAAGGCAGGGTTGCGGCTTCCGGATGATCGCGCAAAGCATGCGGCACCAGCAACGTCTTCAGCGCCTCGGCGAGCCGCGCCATGTGCTGGATGACGTCGACCAACGCCACCGCAAGGTCGCGCGTCGCATGCAGGATGTTGAGCCCGAGCATCGTCACCAGGACCACGTCGCCGGTGGTGCCGACGCCGCGCTGCCACAGGATGATCGCCCAGGCCAGCACGCCGATGGTCAGCGCCATCGTGACCAGCGCATGAACGGTGCGCACTTTTTCGAGATAGTAGAGGCTGCGCTTGCGCGCGCCCGCTTCGCGATCGACCGTGGCGTCGAACCGGCGATGCTCGCGGCTCAGCCCGCAGAACGCCCAGACGACCGGCATGTTGCCGACGATATCGACCATCTCACCGTCGACGGCGGCAGCCTTGTCGGCAAAGTCATGGTGCAGGTCGCGCCCGGCGGCAGCCAGGCGAAACATTGCGAAGACCAGAACCGCGGCGATGACGGCCAGTCCGGCCGCCATGGCGGCGCTCACCGTCGCCACCCACGCGATGGCCACGAAGGTCGCCACGCAAGGGGGCAACACGTTCCAGATGAACATGTTTTCGATGGTGAAGACGGCGTTCGACGTCGCCGTGATGCGGCTCGTCAAGGTGCCCGGCAGACGATCGGCGAAGTAGCTCGGCGCATGCCCGGTCAGATGACGGAACATGTCGCGCCGGAGATCGGCGCTGACCGCCACGAAGGTACCGCTCGCGATCCAGCTCGCGATCCGCCACAACATGTTGTCGGCGATGATGAGCGAGACGAGCAACGCAAAGGCGAGCCACGCGTCTTCGGCGGCGCGCGATCCGGACAACGTATCGACGAGGAATTTGACACCGTATTGCGAGCTCACCGACGCGCCGACGGCGCCAAGCACCGCAACAAGGATCACGCCGTGGGTGAACGGACGCCGCAGAACCTGGCGTACGAGGAATCGTACCGGGCGCTGAGCGTAAGAGCAGGGATTGTCCATCGAGTTCCCTCGAGTGAGCGATCGAATGCAATACGCCCGGTGGTCAGATGCGGGCGGCCCGACGGGTCGCCTGTCAGCCAACGCCGCAAGCGCGGATCGGTTTCCATGCGTGTCCATCCAATCCGCGATCGCGACACGATGTTGCTGGGCGCAATCCTTTGTGAAGGAACATTCTTCCCCGCTTCCTGTTGTTGGAGGATCGGCCATTCCGAATTTGCATGATAATCAGTGAGGACCCGTCCTATGCGCATCGCGCAGATCGCACCCTTGACCGAAGCCATTCCTCCGCGCCGCTACGGCGGCACGGAACGCGTCGTCCATTGGTTGGTCGAGGAACTGGTCGCGCTCGGACACGACGTGACGCTGTTCGCGAGCGGCGATTCGCAGACGTCAGCAAACCTTGAACCGATGTGGCCGCGCGCGCTGCGTCACGACGGCGCAATCCGCGATCCCAACGCGCTGCACATGACGCTGTTGGAGCGCGTTCGCCAGCAGGCGTCGGACTTCGACTTCCTGCACTTCCATCTCGACTATTATCCGTTCTCGCTGTTCGCGCGGCAGTCGACGCCGTTCGCGACGACGTTGCATGGCCGGCTCGACCTGCCCGAGCACCAGGCTGTTTTCTCGACGTTTTCCGACATTCCGGTGATTTCGATCTCGGATTCGCAGCGGCGGCCCGTGCCCCATGCCCGGTGGGTGCGGACGATCCATCACGGCATGCCCGAGCGGCTGCTCACGCCGCGCTCCGTCGAACCGACATATCTCGCGTTCCTCGGCCGCATCTCGCCGGAAAAGGCGGTCGACCGGGCCATTCGCATCGCCGGGCGCGCCGGGCTGCCGCTCAAGATTGCGGCAAAAGTCGACAAGGTCGATCAGGACTATTTCGAGGAGCAGATTCGTCCGCTGCTCAGCCAGTCGCACGTGGAGTTCATCGGCGAGATCGGTGACGACGAGAAATCGGATTTCCTCAGCGGCGCGGTGGCGCTGCTCGCACCCATCGAATGGCCGGAGCCGTTCGGGCTGGTGCAGATCGAAGCCATGGCCTGCGGCACGCCGGTCATCGCTTGCAACCGCGGCGCCATCCCGGAAGTGACCGAGGATGGTCTCACCGGTTTCATCGTCGAGGATGAAACGAGCGCGGTCGGCGCCGTCTATCGCCTGGGCGAACTTTCGCGCGAAAAAATCCGCGCGCGATTCGAGGAGCGGTTCACGGCCCGGCGCATGGCGCAGGATTATCTCGCGGCCTATCGCGGCCTTATGCAGAAAACCGCGCCGCGTCCACGGCTGGTGACCGGAGCGGGGGCTTAAGTGCGGGCGCGTCCGCTTCCGGCCGCGTCTCGGGCATGATGGTTGCGGCAAGGACCATGCCGATGGCGGCCACCGCCGACAACCCGGCGAACGCCGTCACGTATCCGAGGTGGTCGACCATGTAGCCACCGATGGTCGTGCTGATGGCCGCGCCAATTCCCATCGCGCTGCCGACGATGCCCAAAGCGAGATTGAAACGCCCGGATTCGCGCGTCACGTCGGCGACGATGAGCGGGAACATCACGCCGAGCACCGCGGCGGAAATCCCGTCGAGCACCTGCACCAGGATCACCAGCGACGGATCCTTGACGACGGCGAACAGGAGCCCGCGCAGCGTCAGCGCGGCGAACGCCGCAACAAGCAACGGCCGGCGGCCCCATTGGACCGATTGACGGCCAATCCATGGCGAGAACGCGGCAACAACGATCTGCGGAACGATCATGCAGGCGGCGATGGATGCCGCCGCCCAGTGGCTCACCCGGCTCGCCATCATGCTGCCCATCAGCGGCAGCATGGCGGCGTTGGCCAGGTGAAACAGAAGGATGCAGGCCGCGAACACGAAAAGCGGCCGGTTGCGCAAGAGATTGCGCGGGGCCACCGGAGCGTCGGGTGGGCGAACGCGCGGGGCCAGTTGAACCACCGGGGGGACAGCGCGTGTGCGGATGCGGCCGAGCGCCAGCACGGTCGGGATCGCCAGCGCGGCGCTGATGAAAAAGACGGATTGCGTGGACAACATATGGCCGGCTGCGCCCATGGCGAGAGCGGACAGCCCGGCGCCAATCGACATGAAGCGGGCGTTGCGGCCGAGGCGCTCGCCGAGGCCGGCGTGGCCGACCAGCCCGAGGCTGATCGCCGCGATCGCCGGCCCGAGCAGGCAGCTTGCCAGCGCGTGCAGCACGCGTGATGCCATGACGATGGTGAAAGACGGCCACAGCGCCAGTGCCAGCGCGCTGATCCCGATGGCGATGACGGCGATCGCCGCCATCAATCGCGCCGAGCGCGCCGCATCGACAAGGGCGCCGCCCGGCATCTGTCCGACCAGCGCCACCAGCCCGCCCACCGTCAATACGAGGCCGATGTCGCCCTGCGTCCATGCGGCAGCCGTGAGATAGACGGCGACGAACGGACCGAAACCCGTCTGCAGGTCGGCGAGGAAAAAGACGAACCAGTCGAGCGAACGCGCGCTCGCCGCGTCAGCCGCACTCGCGGTGGCCGGGGTCTTCGCCGGCGCAACGTGAGCATCGAAGGCGACGCGGCCGAGCGGCCCGTCGTCGTGCAGAACGAGTGAGGACAGTGTCTTCCCCTCCGGCGCGGCCAGGGGTCAAGCCGGCCGATCCGCCCGTGTCACGAGCGGCTCCCCTGGTGATTGATTCTGCGATGCCGCCGGAGGCCCCTCGCCTCTCGGTTCGACGGCGTTGGCCGCAATCAAACCGGGAAACGCGGCGGAAGTTGGGACACATGCGGGCGAAGGGTGAAAGATCGCGCACGTTCCGTTACGTTAAGTGGTGTTTCGCCGCGAAGTTCGCAAGACATCGCAGCATGTCCGGACACGAACTCCGCGGCGCGCGATGCGCTCATGGGCAAGGCGAAGGCCGCGATGATTCCGGTGAGGCGATTGGGTCACGCCACCCTGACGACGCCGGACCTGCCCGCAGCGATTGCGTATTACGTCGAGATCGTCGGCCTCGATCTCGTCGAACGCGATGCGCAGCGCGCGTTCCTGGCGAGCAGCCAAGGCCTGGAGGCGATTGCGTTGGAGCCCGGGCCACCGAACGCGCTGGCGCGGCTTTCATTCCAGGTGGCGCCGGATGCCGATCTCGGCGCGATGGCGCGCACGCTGTCCGCCGCCGGCATCGCAAGCGAACGGCGCAGCAACATTTCTCCGGGCATCGCCGACGCGCTCGTGTTGCGCGATCCCAAGGGAACCGAAATCGAACTTTTTGCCGGCTACGTATTTGCCCTGACGGATGCGCGACAAGCGGGCGTCATGCCGCTCAAGCTCGGCCATGTCGCGTATCGGGTGCGCGACGTGAAGCACGTCGTCGCCTTCTACACCGACGTGCTCGGCTTCCGCGTGTCCGATTGGCAGGAGGACACGTTTGCATTCCTGCGCTGCGGCCCCGATCACCACACGGTGAACTTCGTCGTCGATGAGACGCCGCAACTGCATCACATCGCGTTCGAGGTGAAGGACTGGGCGGAGATCCAGCGCGCCTGCGATCTGCTGGCGCATAATGGCATCCGCCTGGTGTGGGGACCCGGCCGCCACATCATCGGCCACAACATCGCGATCTACCATCGCAACGCCGACAAGGTGCGGGTCGAGTTCTTTGCCGAGATGGACCAGATGAAGGACGAGGCGCTCGGCTATTTCGATCCGCGCCCGTGGCATCAGGACCGGCCGCAGCGACCGAAGGTCTGGAGCGCCAACACGTTGCGCAACTACTGGGGCTTCGGCTCGGAGCCGATCATCCGCGGATACCAGACCGTGGAATGACAGCAGCGATCATCGTTCGGCATTTCGGCGCTCACTCGGGAATCAGGGTCGAGACAAGCTGATCCTCGGCTCGTTCGCTCGCCGCAAGGGCATTCCGCACTCCCGCGCGATCCGCCGCGTTTCGGTTCTGGCTCATCTTTCGCTTGCCGGTCAGCTGCGTGATGACCATCCGGATCCCGACGATTCCCCTAAGCTGCGACGCAACAAAGTCCGCAGGCGCATCGTCGACCGCCCACGGCATCGATCGCCGACCCTCATGGATGTTGGTCAATCGCGTGACAACTTCCAACAGTCGGTCCGCGTCGTGAAAGAAATCGACCGGACCTTGCGCGTGGACGGCCAGGTAGTTCCAGGTCGGAACGACCTTTCCGGTTTCCTGCTTGGTCGCGTACCAGGAGGGGCTCACGTAGGCCTCAGGCCCCATGAAAATGGCAAGCCCTTCTCCGATGGGCTCCGAACGCCATTGCGGGTTGGCCTTGGCCATATGGCCATACAGGACGCCGTATTGGCCTTCACGTTCGTCCAGGAATAACGGCAGCGGCGTCGCGACCAAGCCGGTTGACGTTGCCGTGACGAAATGCGCGAGGCGCGCGGCCCGCATCGTTGCGCGGATGCTCTCGACGTCGTCGTCCCTGAATGCGGGTGGCGTGTACATCACGGTCTCGACTTCAAACCGTAGCCCGCATCAGAGCCACTCGAGCCAGAGCTGCAGCAGCCAGGCGAGCCACACCGCCGGCGCCAGGAACAGCCCGAATGGCAGGCGCAGGCCGGCATGGATTCGCCGCCGCCCGGCAAAGTGTCCGATGCCGTAGACGACCAGTGCCGCCACGGCGGCGATCTCCACCGCGACGGGAATCGTCGGCCAGTCGAGCCAGATGCCGGCCGCGACGCTGAGCTTCACGTCGCCCAGGCCGAGGCCGTCGCGGCCACGCCATCGCACATAGATTTCACGCAAGGTCCAGAACAGGATGCCGAGCACGGCGCCGCGCGCCACCGCCAGCGCGACGGTCGCGATGACGTTGTCGCTGTCGCCGAGGGCGGCGTGGACAAGACCGAGCGCCAGCGCCAGTGCGACCAGCTCGTTGGGGATGATGAAGCGACGCGCATCCACCGCAGCGATCGCCAGCATCAGCAGACCGAGCCCGGCGCCCAGCGCACCACGCAGGCCGGGCGCCGCGACGATGCTCGCCAACGCCACCGTCACGGCAACGAGGGCGAGCGCCAGCCGCACGGCCAGACCCTGGCCGTGCCAGGCGGGCGCGATTTTATCGATGGCGCGGGTGAGCACCTCAGTTAGGTCGCGGCGGCGCAATCGCGGCGCCCATCACGTCACCACCGCGGGGACTCCGGCGTGCGCGGCAGCACGCGCGGCGGCGACGGATCGTACGTGCCGTAGCGGTTGCCCAGGCGGGCGCGCAGCTCCTCCGCCACCTTGTGGGCGTCGACGCTGTCGCGAATGATCTGCGGCCGGATGAAGATGATCAGCTCGGTACGCTGGAGCGCGCCGGTGTTGCGGCCCAGGACCTCGCCGATCGGTCCGATCTTGTCGAGCAGCGGCAGCCCCGATTTGCTGCGCAGCTGATTCTCCTGGATCAGCCCGCCAAGCAGCACCGTCTGGCCGTTCGCGACCGAGATCGAGCTTTTGATACGGCGTTGCGACACCGTCGGCGTCAGCGTGTCGGCGCCGCTGCCCGGCGCGACATTGCTGATCTCCTGCTCGATATCGAGCAGCACGTTGCCATTGGTGTTGATCCGCGGCACGACCCGCAGGATGATGCCGGTGTTGCGATAGTCGATGTTGTTCACAACCGGCGCGGTGGGGACTTCCACCGATGTCGCAGTGCGCGTCACGATCGGGATCTGGTCGCCCACCTGCAGCGTCGCGACCTGGTTGTCGAGCACCACCAGCGACGGGTTCGACAGCACCTTCACGTCGGTCACGCCCTGCAACGCATCGATGATCAGGCGCGGCGTCTGCTCCGAACCGACGAGGAAATTGAAGCCGGGCAGAGCCCGCGAGATCAACGCGCCGCTGGCAGCGCCGGTAGCAGCGCCGACAGGGCTGGTAAGGGCGATCGAGCCCTTGTTGCGGCCGAGGCCGAGGTCGCTGCTCTGCAGGAAGAACTGGACGCCATAGTTGAGGTTGTTGTTGAGCACGACCTCGGCGATGGTGGCCTCGATGGCGACCTGAAGCGATGGCCGGTCGAGCTGGCGCAACGTGCGCTCGATGATCCGGTAGCTCTCCTGGTTGGCATAGATCAGCAACGCGTTGTTGTGGATGTCGGGCGTGATGCGCACGCCGGGCAGGATGCCGACCGGTCCACCGGTTCCCGATCCGCCACCAAGGCCAAAGCCACCGCCGCCGGTCGTGCCGGCAGCGCCGGTCGGAGTAGTCCCGCTGCCCGCCGTTCCGAGCGAAGACTGCTGCGCGCCGCTGCCGCCGGCCGGACTGACGAAGCCGCCGCCCGGCGTGCCCTGTCCAAAGCCGCCGCCCGCGCCCCCGCCGCCGCCGCCGCCGCCGGCCGCCGACAACTGGCGGCCGCCGCTCG
>Ga0081540_1003011_pt1 | contig 13493 bp, 7 predicted proteins | sample TabmetS2T1R1_FD_71024 | JGI IMG/M metagenome (GOLD analysis project Ga0081540, IMG submission 71024) | Tabebuia heterophylla rhizosphere microbial communities from the University of Puerto Rico - S2T1R1 | ecosystem: Host-associated > Plants > Roots > Rhizosphere ... | reverse complement strand
GCTCGTATATGGCGAATCGGATTGAACTTATCGGATCAGCCGTGAGCGCATCGGCGATTTATCGTTTGTTGAGAGTGAATTCAGTAAAGCGAAGCCATTTTTGGGAGACACATCCTGTGGTGGTTGGTATTTCTGAAAGTCATTCGGAGTGGAGTGTAGTGATTGGATCGACGCGCATGGCGCGCAACGCCGGGATATAGCTGGCGGCGAGCGCCACAGTGGTAAGCGCAAGGGTAACGCCCGCGAAGGTCGGCAGATCGGTAGGCGACACACCGAAGAGCAGTCCGGCCATGAGGTGAGAGGCGATGAGCGCCCCGGCCACGCCCAACCCGGCGCCAGCGGCGGCCAGACCGAGCCCCCGGCGCAGGATCATCTTGAGGATGTTGCCTCTTTGAGCTCCCAGCGCGAGGCGAATGGCGATCTCTCGTCTCTGTTCATTCACAACATAGGAAATGGTCCCGTAGATTCCCAGCCCGGCGAGCACCAAGGCGGTGGCCGCAAACGCTGCCACCATCTCCATCGAGAAGCGCCGGACCGAAAGCGAATCGGAGAGGACTTCATCTAGGGTCTCAGCATGGAAGACGGGAAGATTGGGATCGATGGACTGGACCTCGCTGCGCACCTGTGCGGGGATGGTGCCGGGATCGAGTTGTCCGCGAAGAAAGATGACGATGTCCTTGGTGGGGCGCTGATACACGCTGCTGTAGATCTGCGGACTGGCCGCGTCGGCCAACGATTCTACGCGAGCATCCGCAATCACGCCGATGATCGTGGTCCAGGACAGCGGGGCAGCGTTCAGCAGTTCGCGGTTTCCAGTGTTCTGTGGGAGCAGATGGATGCGTTTGCCGATCGGGTCCTGGTCTGGCCAAAACGTGCGGGCTGCGGCCTGATTGATGACGGCAATTCGGGGCGTATCTTCCAAGTCTCGATCGTTGAAAAGACGTCCGTGCAACAGCGGTATGCCCAGCAGGTGGAAGTATTCGGGCGAGACGATGGAATTGTCGATCAAAGGAGCCTGATTCTCCTTTGTCTCGAAGCCTTCGCGGATGATTGGCATCGGATTGACAGCGCCTCGGCCGTGGCCCAGAGGTAGAGAGGAGAGATCGCCGACAGCGACTTCTTCCGCGCCCGGTAGGTTTCGGCCGCGGCGAAGAATCTCGCGTACTAGGACTGATTCCTGAGTGGCGGTTCGGTAGACATCCATGCTGGGATTGTTGGGTCCAGGCAGCCAGGTCTGAACGGCCATGGCACGCTCAGGATTGAAGCCGGGCTGCACGTTGAACAAGTCCCAGAAGCTGCGCAGCAGAAGGCCTGCGGCCACCATGAGCACCAGGGAGAGCGCCAACTCACAGATGACCAAAATCTGACGGGCGCGCGAGCGTCCCAAGGAACCACTTGACCCGCGTCCTTCCTGCCGAAGCGTACCGATCAGATCGTTACGGCTCACGAGCCAGGCGGGAGCAAGCCCGAAGATGGTTCCGGCTGCGACGGAGACGGCCACAGCAAACAACAGCACGCTCCATCCAATCGCGATTTTGTTGAGGTGCGGCAGGCTGTCCGGAACAAGCCGCATCAGGAGACGCCGGGCACCAAAGAGAATGCCGAAACCGGCGATCCCGCCCAGTAAAAAAAGCAGCAGAGTCTCGGTGAGAAGCTGGCGGATGAGGCGCGTTCTTTGCGCTCCCAGAGCTTGGCGAACCGCGATCTCGCGGCTTCGGCCACTGGCCCTGGCAAGCAGGAGATTGGCAACGTTGACGCAACCAATCAGCAGAACTAATCCCACCGCACCGAAAAGCAGAATGAGAGAGTGACTAAAGCTGCCGACTACGCTTTCGCTCATCGGAATCAGGCGCACGGTCCACGCGGCCTGTGGCGGATACTCCGCCGGATATTGTTTTTTCAGCGATTCCACCAGCGCATCGAGGTGCCCTTGCGCTGCCGCAATCGAGAGACCGGGCTTCAGGCGCGCGATGACCGCTCGTCGCAGACGTAGAGTCCGTTGTGGCGGCGGAAACGGCAGGCCGCTGTAGCCCGCTCCCAACCATAGATCCACATTCTGCTCATTGCTGGTTGAACCCTGATCGCGAAAACCGCGCGGCATGACGCCCACGACGTGATAATCGTCGTTGTCCAGGCGCAGCGTCTTGCCGATAATCCGCGGGTCGGCTCCGAACTCTCCCCTCCAGAGCCCGTCGCTGAGCACCACCTCCAGGTTGTAGCCGGGAGTGGCGTCGTGCGGATCGAATGTGCGGCCCAACTGTGCGTCTACACCGAGGACCGCGAAGTAGTTCGGCGTAACAGCCTTGAAGCCGAGTCGCTCGGGCTGTGCACCACCGGTCAGGTTTACGTCTGCGCCGTGGCCGGCAACTGCTACGGACTGGAATATCCCTGAACTCTCGAGGTCTCTCCACTCAGGAATGGAGGTGCCGACATCTTGTGCGCCGATGCCGGGTAGATCGTCCTCGACGTGAATCAATTCGCCTGGGGTTGGATACGGCAAAGGGTGCAGAAGCGTCGCGTCGATCACGCTATATATCGCGGTGGTGGCTCCGACGCCCAGCGCCAGTGTGGAGATCGCAATAAACGAGAATCCAGGAGATCTCAGAAGCATGCGAACCGCGTACCGCAGGTCGAAGAGCAGATTCTCGATGAGGGGAAGACTTTGCTCGTCGTGGTGGCGCTCCCGTATCGCCTCAACTGCGCCAAGCTTGAGTACGGCCTGCCGCCGCGCCTCGGCGGGCGACATGCCGGCGCGCTGGTTTTCCTCCGTCTGGAACGTAAGATGTTCGTCGAGTTCTTCCTGCAGGCGTTGGTCGGCGCTCCGCCGTGTGGCGAGATTCGAAAGGCGTATGAAGAAGCGTCGCAGAAATTTCACGATAAATCCTCTGCCTTGACTTTGAAGAAACGCGCGATGATGGCTGCGGTTTGATCCCATTCGCGGGCCTCTGCCTGGAGTTGCTTGCGGCCCGCCGTTGTAAGGCGATAGAAGCGAGCGCGGCGGTTGTTTTCCGATGTACCCCACTCGGATGCAATCGAGCCTTCGTTCTCCAGCCTGAGCAGAAGGGGATAGAGCGTGCCCTGGTTGACAGCCAGAAGGTCTCCGCTGATCTGCTCTATGCGTCGGGCGATTCCCCAACCGTGTTGCGGCCCCAGGACATCGAGTGTCTTGAGGACCATCAGCGCGAGCGTTCCCTGCAAGACGTCAGGCTTTGCCTTCATAGCCATTCTACCTTTAGGTTTCCAACAGGAATAATGGCATGGCTTCTTTTGGAAAACAACAGGAAATTTTGATTTTCTTTCGACAACAAACCGCCTGTATCTGATCCAGGTTGCCGTAACGTTACCGCCGACAGTTTGACTTCCTTTTGCAAGGGTGTCATCGTTGCGGCCATGGTAAAGATGCCGCTAGTGTTGGCCCTCATAATTCGCCGCGAGGCGAACGGCATTTCGCAGAAGACCCTCTCTCAGTACTTAAGACGTCTAGAGCGAAGCGGCATAGTCACACGGACGGTGCTGGACACAGCGCCTCTCGGCGTTGAATATGCTCTTATGCAGCTTGGATATTCCTTGAAAACTCCATTCGCCGCACTTTTTGAATGGACCCAGGCTCATCACGCCGAAGTGCTAAAGGCACAGCGACAATTGATGCACGAGAAAGAGCTGGTTCCAGCAATTCCTAGGCGTCGACCGGATAGGTCTTGATTAACGGAGTTGTCGCCAGTCATCCCGGGCGAGTTTGGTCAACCAATGATAAATCACCAAGTCGCTCATGCAGCACTGCGGGCGGAATTTTGGATTCCGGAGTTTGGGGACGCCAAATCCAGCAGTTCTGCCAAGCCCTGCACAGAGGCAAGAATGCATCATTCGAAAAGGCTTTTTCTCAACCCTCTTCGATTTGCCGCTCTGAGGCGCGCAATAGAGTCAGCTCATTCCAGTCGAGTTGTTCCTGCAGTCCCAGGTAGGATTCGGGGCTGATCTTATCTTCACTGCGAAGGTTTTCCAGTTCAGCGCGCTCTGCGTTTAGAGCGGTCAGTCCGAGGTCGCGAAGGCGGTCCAACTGCGGCATACAACGGTCATCGATGCACATCGCTAACTTGAGGGAGAGGCGAAATCTCAGATTCTCCGCTTCGGGGCCTTGTTCGTCCTCGATGCTTGCAAGCGCAGTGCGAGCAAGGGCGACTTGTGCCGAAGCAATTTCGTTGATCGTTTCGTCGGTTCGATCCAACTTGAGAAGCCGCACGAATGGTGTCAAGCTGATTCCCTGAAGAACAAGCGTGGCGAGAACTACAGAGAATGCAGTGAGGACCACGGTATCGCGGTGCGGAAACGAGTCAGGCAGTGCGAAGGCGGTTGCGATCGTGACGAAGCCTCGCATGCCGCACCATCCGACAAAGAATGCCTGAGCAAGGCCGTCTTCGGATGGTGCCCGGCGCGATTCCAGGTAACTATAGCCCAGAACGACAATGAGCCGAGTGACAATGACAGCCAGGACAACCAGCGCTGCGAATCCCAGAGCCGCCCGCAAGTGCGGGCCCTGCATTCGCGCAATGATGGATTTAGCCTGCATTCCCATCAACAGAAACGCAAGTACATTCAGAGTAAAGACGACCGAGCTCCATACGGCGAAGGACTGAACACGCATGCGGGCGTCGAAATCCTCTGGGTTCATTTTGCGCGCGAGGGTCATGGCGAACCCAATGACGCAAAGCACTGCCGAAAGACGCAGATGTTCTGCTGCGATCCACACCAGATAAGCAATGACGAACTGAAGCAGAGTGCCTCCCAAAGTGTCTTTCACAAGGCGAGCCACATAGCGGAAGAGATACGCAAGAACGATTCCAAGCAGTAAGCCACCCGGTGCGGCGAATCCGAGACGCAAGCCTATAGGCAGAGAGAGTCCTTCGCGTGCAAGAACTGTAAGTGCTCCGCTGAAGAGAAGCAGGGCGGTTGCGTCATTAAAGAGACTTTCTCCTTTCAAGATGGCGACCGTCTTTCTAGGGAGCGCGAACTTCCTTAGCACTACAGTTGCGGCAGCTGCATCCGGGGGAGCGACGATTGCGCCCAATGCTAAGCCCGCAGCGAGAGTAAGGCCGAGAAAAGTGTGGGCAATCCAGGCAACAACACAGGCTGTGAGCACAACGGCGATGACCGCATACGTGACCAGCGGAGCAACAAAACGACGGGTCGCTTCGGGCGGGAAATCGTATGCAGCATCAACAACGGCTGGCGCTATGAAGAGAGCCAGACAGGTTGAGGGGTCGATGGAAAACAATGGCGCACCTGGAATGAGCGCGACGATGACGCCTGCCCCGGCGAGCATGGTGGGATACGGTAGCGAGAGACGGCGGGCCAGTTGCAGCAGGACAATGGCGATGAGCAGGAGTACGAGCAGGCTCTCAAAGAAGGTCATGGATTTGTTTTCTGCTCCTCAATCAGCAGAGAATCGATTGCACAGTTCCCCGCAGAGATATTATGCGTCCGTACCCCCGCAATCGCTCACGGCATGTGAACGCGGAGTGCCGGCAGCGCGAGTACCTTGTCGGCTACGGGGTGCCCTCAGTTCAACCGTGAGCACAGACGCCTTTTTTTGGCGCTTCACCTCAACGGGCTCCCGAGAGACGGCCGGAAACGCCAGGCCGCAGGTGCCCCGTGGTGGGCGATTCCGTTTTGATGCAACGTTAATCGCCGTGTTATGTGCCTATAACGATTTCTTATTATTACGGAATTGTCATTTAAAGCATTTCCGATAGACGCATGTACAAGGCAGGACGACCGCCGTGGAACTAGCCACGCGCGCGCCAGTTCTGTATTCGCTTAAGCACCCGATTTCCCCCGTTGGGAGGCTGTATGCATCGTGAGTTGAAGGATAATCTCCTGTTCGTTGGAAGGCATTCAGTGCCTCGAAGCCTTCGTGCATTGATCGTACTCAGTGCTGTCTTCTTTCTTACCGCTATGTGTTTCGCTCAGATCGATCGCAGCGGTTTGAGCGGTATAGTGACCGATCCAGCGGGCCAGCTGCTGCCGCAGACACGCATTACGGCTGTGCAGAACTCGACCCAACTGCGTCGCGAAACCGTGTCGTCACCCGTCGGGAGCTATGACATCCCCGAGTTGCCAGTGGGTATTTATACGATCACCTTCGATCATCCTGGCTTCAAGACTCTAACGTTTGTCGAGGTGGAGCAAGTGATTGGGCGGACACGCACTCTCGATGCGACGCTGCAGGTAGCAGGAGGCGAGGAGCACGTGGAGATCTCGCCTAGTTCGGAGCAGCTGGACAACAGCACCGATGCCCTGGGTGGACGTATTGATAAGGTGCAGGCGGATAAGTTGCCTATCAACGGCCGCAACTGGGCGACACTGACGGCGCTGGTGCCTGGCGCTGTGGATACCGGAGGCAGCAATCAACGGTCCATTCGATTTGCGGGACGTGGCCGTGACGATGACAATTTCACCTACGACGGCGTCGATGCGACCAACATCGTGAACCAGCCACAGCAGCCTTATGTGCGCCTCTCCATTCCGCTGGACACAATCGAAGAGTTTCGTATTGACTCGATGCTGTCGACCGCGGAAGCCGGCGCAACGGGAGGGCCGCAGCTGGCCGTTACATCTCCATCCGGTACGAGTCGGTGGCACGGGAACGCTTTCGAGTTCCTGCGTAACAATGTCTTTGACGCGGAGCAGCCTGTGCCGGTTACGACGGCACCGCAGCCGCCTCTTCACCTGAATCAATTCGGTGGGTCAATAGGCGGCCCGATTGTGCGCGACAAAACGTTTTTCTTCCTAGCATACGAAGGATACCGGCAACACTGGGGATTCCCGCTGCTCGGATATGTGCCGAGCAGCGCGTTCCGTGCCCAGGTTCTTACAGATTCACCGGAGCTGGGCCCGATCGTGAACGCATACCCGGTCGGCCAGGCGCCTACCGTCGACCCGAACATCGATCAGTTCATCAGCGAAGGCACGCAAGTGGTCAACGAGAATTCGGCCATGATACGGTTCGACCAGCGCTTCACAGAAAAGACCACCGCATTTGTGCGCTTCAACTACGACCGGGCGGTCAATACACAGCCGCTGGCAAGCTCGGGCAATTATCTTGAGGACATGCAGCAGCTGACGTCGGCACCGGTCAACGGTGCCATCGAGTTGCTTCATATCTTCAATCACAATCTGGTGGATGAGTTCAAATTCGGATTCAACCGCGGCACAGCCGATACCTACGACCTCAATCACACCGGGCTTCCTTATGCGGTTTCGGTCTCTGGATTCACCACCCTGAACAACAACCGCATCAGCACAGGCGTGGGAAATTCGTTTTCCTGGATCGACAACCTGACGTGGATCAAAAACAGGCACACGGTGAAGGCCGGAGTGGAGATCCGGCGTATCCAGCTGAATCAAGGAAACACGGAGAGTGGAACAATCACATATGCTTCGACCGCAGCGTTCGACAACAACAGTGTAAGTACCGCGACCCTGAATGGAGCTCTGCCGATCAATGGGCTGCGCAAGACCCAGTACTACGGCTACATCCAGGATGAATTCAAATGGACACCGAACCTTACCGTGAATCTGGGGGCGCGCTACAGCTTCTTCAACATATTCCACGAGGTGCTTGGACGCGCCAACCCATTTGACTTCGCCACCTGCGGGCCACAGGGATTCTGCGGCGTCGGCGCCAGCTTCGGCCAACCCAACTATGGCGATATCGATCCGCGAGTAGCATTCGCGTGGGCGCCACAGAATAACGGAAAGACGCTGATTCGTGCGGGATTCGGGATGTATCACGAAGACGGGCAGCTGGACGACCAGAACCTGCCCATCAGCAATGAGGTCTACGCGTATTCGTTGTCGAATAAGACCACCCCAGACCTCAGCTATCCGATCGACCCGTTTTTGGCCAATACACCCGGGATTGTCTCGCCGCGAGACCAGGACCGGCAGCGCAAAGACACCTACGTGGAGCAGTGGGGCCTCTCAGTGCAACGTGAGCTGCCAGCAGACTTTGTGGCCACGGTCTCATACGTGGGAAGCCATGGCGTGTACCTGCTGACGCTCTCTGCTGTAAACGTCGTCGATCCGGCCACGGGACTTCGTCCGTATCCGAATTTCGGCCAGGTAAGCTGGCGTGGGACTAAAGACAGCAGCAGCTATAACGGGCTCTCAGTCGCAGTGAAGCGGTCATTTTCACGCGGATTTCTGTTCTCGGCCAATTACATGTGGTCGCATGAGCTCGACGATGGCTCCAACGGCAGCGGTGACGGCGACTCTCTCGTGCCGCAAAATGTGGCGTGTCCACAGTGCGAGTGGGCGAGCGGCATCTGGGACGCGACTCATGTGTTGAATGCCAATGCGATTTATGAACTGCCATTCGGGCCTAATAAGCCATATTTAAATCAACCTGGAGTTCTGCGATCCATCTTCGGCGCGTGGGAGATGACTTCAACGACTTTGGCTCATACCGGCTTCCCCGTGAATATACTGGTGAATCGCTCCTCGGCGAGCGTGCCGGACGGCAACACTACAGATCAACGTCCTGACCTGGTGCCGGGTATCTCGGTGACTCCTTCCGGAGGCAAGAGTATCGGAGAGTGGATCAATCCGGCGGCGTTTGCTGTGCCGGCTAACGGAACATTCGGTAACGCTCCGCGAAACATCGGGCGCGGCCCGGGGACGTGGCAGATCGACCTCGGCGTTGCCAAATCGATTCCGTTGTCAGAGCGAGCGCGTGTCGAGTTCCGCTCAGAGTTCTTTAATATCTTCAACCACCCGCAATATGGGCTGCCGCAGGCCACTTTCGCCGTTCCCGGTTTCGGCAGCATCACCCAGACAGTGAACACCACAACGCCTGTAAGCCCAGTAGGGTCAGGAACCCCGCGTGAGATTCAGTTCGCTCTGCGGTTTGCATTCTAAGGATCGCCAACAGATCTGATAGCAGCGGCAGGATCCGCCAGCAAACCCGTGGTGTATTTTATGTATCCGCAGGCGGAAACCTCCGAGGGATGGGTCGATCCATTCGATCCGGATAACTTTAAATATGAAATTGCGGTGAGAGAAATAAGCTAGAGCCGAAGGCGGAGGGTGGACGACTGCCTTCGGTATTTCCGCATTGGCCGTTACACAGCCGGAGTTGGGAAATCGTCTTTTGGCTCATCAGGCTGAGAAGAGCATCCTAACTGTTCAGCGCAGATCTCCGATGTGCTTTTAGAGATAGAACCGGAACAAGAGCTTCACAAGCGAAGTGGATGAGGTAACCGCTCTAAAATCTGCTTTTGGTCAATTGGCACGCAATTGCCAAGTTACGGAAGAGAGAGTCCCCAACTAGGGCGCGATTTCAGTTTGGAGTAAGCGATTCGTAATACGCCAGGCAATTCAAAAGCAATACTTACAGTATTGAGGACGCTGTCGCCAAAGGCTCCGCGCTCCCGCTAAACTCCTAATTGTTCTGAATCGACTCAATCAGAAGGCCCCAATTCCATGTCGACATCGTATAACCGCTACGTGCGCTTCGCTTGTCATTCACTTTTGCCGACCGCTGTTTTGGGTATTTCTTCTTCCCTGGCTCTTCCGGCTGCGTTGATGGCTCAGTCCGTACCGCCAGCACTGGAAGCCCCCGCCGCGCAGCCGCCCCAAGCGGGACCACATGGCGAGAAGCTCCCAGGTATGCCAAAGTTTCATGACCCAGCGCCGTATGACATTGACGAACACACAGGCTACAAGCGGATCTTTGACGGTAAGAGCCTTGCCGGATGGGACGCAGATCCGAGTATCTGGCGTGTCGAAGATGGCGTCATGGTGGGAGAAACTCTCGAGGGTAGGCCAAAGGGCAACAATTACATCGTCTATCGCGACGACAAAACACGTGACTTCGACCTGAAGCTGCAGATGAAGATCGAAAAGGGCGGGGGTGGCGGCATTCAGTACCGCAGCGTAACTGGCAAACAGTGGACGCGACCGCAGCCGGCCGGCCAGCCGCCGTATGACTTGAAGTTTATGATGACCGGCCCACAGGCCGACTTTTGGTTCCCGGTTAGTGCAGTGACCGCTTCGTACACGGGGCAGTGGTACTCCGAGAACACTATGCAGGGAATCCTGGCGTATCGAGGCCAGGTAACGCAAGCCCTGCCCGGCCAGAGCAATCGTCTCGTCGCCAATATCGGCGACAAGCAGGCGCTCGGTGGCTATGTCAAGGTAAACGAGTGGAATGACTACGAGATCATTGCGCGCGGCGGTGTAATGATGCACATCATGAATGGACAGCTGATGGCGGTTTTCATCGATGACAACAAAGACTCAGTTAATAACCAACCTGGACTGATCGGCTTCGAAATAGAAAGTCAACCGTGCAAGATCTCTGTGCGTGATATCTGGCTCCGGAAGTTTGACTAGCTGATGTTGTTCGCCTAACCACTCGCGTTGATGACGATGACAGGTGACCGTAACGCGACTATCTTCAACTGTTGATAAATCGCCAACTCACTCATCCAAGCTAGGTCAATGAGCGCATTGCCCTGTATGTCTCAATCGACAGTCATCCGAAACTCTTTGATCAGCGCAGCCAGTGCTGCAAGTTGATTTCGGTGCGTCGGATAGTAGAGCAGCGTTCAGCCAACGACGTACTTGCTCCCTGGTACGAACGAAAGAATCTTGATCAGGCAGTAAGTCGCCACAAAGGTGATCAGAGCAATCGATGGAACACGCAGGAACGCATTTGAGATCACAGGAGCCAACAGGGCATGGACGCTATTGAGCACAATGATGTGTGCCAGGTACATGCCGTAGCTCTTTAGCGATACATCACGGACAACATTACTCAGCGCACCATCCGGCTCGTTCTTCTGGAGATTACGGAAAAGAAGAAAGAGTCCAGCTGTCATGAAGGCGACATTGATCGTGGTGAAATTCCAAGTCAGCTCGACTTTCGGAAGTGAGTTTTCATTCGGTAGTCTATGGAGGAAACCAGCCGCCGTAATGGCGTATCCCACGATAATCATTCCGATCGCGGCGCAATCAACACGCAATGAGGGCGCCATACCAAATCTTCGGATGTAAGCTGCTAGGACTGCATATCCTATGAAGCCTGAGAAGTAGTACAGCATCGGCGTCGAATTCCAGAAGGCCTCTCCCCAGATCTGCGGAAAATACAAGTGGACATAGGGAATCGATAAGGCGACCGCCCAGAGCACGAGAAATAGCTGCATGCTTCCTCGGCTCGCTGATACAACCCACGGAGAAAGGACAGGGGCTATCAGATAAATTCCCATGAGCATGTATACGAACCAGAGATGACCCACATCGGTTCCGTAGTTCACAGGAATCTTGGCGATATTCACGAATGTGGTTGTGAGGGAGGCCTGTCCTTGAGCGTAGAAGTAAAAAGCATAGACAATGCACCAGAAAATGAATGGCGTCAGTACCCGGGTAAAGCGCTTCCGGAAAAAGACGCGCTCATCGCCGACCGGGAACAGGAAGTAGCCCGAGATCATGATGAACAGCGGGACGCAGGATCGGAACAGCGAGTTGATCCAGCCCACAGCCCACGCACCGTCTGAGTGGATTACACCGTTCGATCCGATGTACTCGAACTCGCCGGTGTGAATCTGCATGACCATGTAAGTGGCCAAGACCCGAAGAAGGTCGAATCCGAAATGTCGTCGTTGGACAAGTGCAGTTGGCATAGCGGAGTCAACAGGACTTAGCGTATCCAGGGATTGGCTCACAAAATCACCTCAAAATAGGCTCTTCCATGCAATTAAACAACTGTAGGACTTGAGGGACTTACCGCCTGAGTAATCTTAATTGACTCGTTGAGTGCGGGGCGATTCTGGGCGACAACCGCGATGCGCGAAAAGGGATCGCGAGTTGATCCGGCCAACTACTCCCTTCCTGTGTCACTGATACTTCTGCCCGTCAGCGGTGGCCCGGCGCAGCTAGATTACTTCGTGGTTTAGGTTGAAGCTGGTTCCTCGCACACAAGACTCGACTTTGCGACGGGATATTTTCCTGGCAGGCGGGACTATGTCCTTCACGCTCCCGGTAGCCTCATTCTTGGAGGCTCGGAAGTGCTGGAACGGCAATGCGCGTTTCTTCAGGAAGTGCTTGCCGGGGACTTCCGAATCCCGGACGCAGAAGGTCTTATAGGCGGAAGACATCCTGAGCACGTTCAAGTCCGTGACGTTTGACTACAAAAATTCCGTGCTTACGCTGCAGACAACTGAAACTGGGGGGAAAGCTTCGTCGCGAGAACTAGAAGGTGGCTCCGCGCCAAGGCGCTAATGGCAACCCGGATTTTGGATACTGGATAATTTCGATGAGCGCATCATCGCCAATTCAGGCATTGAGATTGGCTCAATGAGCGCTAAGGCCTGAAGTCAACAGTTGACGAGTTCTCCAGCCAGCAAAAATCACACGTGGTTGTTTCTCGGACGGCTTGTCATAAAAGCACCAGTGTTTGGAGCCTGTAGCCGCGATCAGTGTGGATCCGACATCCTGTTCCAAAAGGAGGCATCCGCAAAACAGGTGTCCACATGCTGGAGGAACGAGTTCATTCCATCGAATGATGCTTTTTGGTTGCCTGATTCAGCTGATGGATCGTAAAGAACGGATTGCTTCCGACTTGCTTGAGAGCACGATCTGAGGTCTGAATCCTTCAACCAGAAGACGATTGCTACAGCAATTTCATGTGCTTGGTGGGCTATGTGGCCTAAGTGTTTTGTGATCTCAAGTTCGTAACATAACTGCGTTCGTATCCCAGGTTCCAGGTCTCTATACCAGTCGTAGAAAGTGGTCTCGAACAAACGCTCGATCTCACCGGTGCGAAGAACCCCTTCAGCGTATTCGATCTCCTCCTCAAACAGTCCGACAACGCACAAGCGCATTAGGCTGTTGACGATCTTGCCCATCGTGGTCAGATCTGCGTAACCGTTTTTTCTGCCATTCTCGAAGAGACGCATGCTATTCGCTGCAATCTCGACAGCGTGGCTGTGCGCTGCTTGCAGCGCGTTACAAATTCGCTCGGAGGAGAAGATGAAACGCAGGTTCGACTTCCACGATAGTTCCGCCAACAGAAGTTCCTGGGCGATCTCAGTGATCTCACGATGCAGTATTTTGATTTCGTAGCTATCATTTCGCACGTTTGCACAAAACTCTGAATTCCCCAGCGTATAGGCTTTGATAGCATAGTCAACACCTCTCTGGGTTACCCGCGCCATGTCAAGAAGATGTAAGCGCAGGGTTTGACTGTATTCATTCGTGTTCATATCTGTTACAAAATCTTTCCTGATTTGTCTGTGTGTGGCCGCGGAAACAGGTCCGCCGGTTGGTCTATGTGTCGTTGTCGAAGAGCTTCACGAACAAACTGTGCGCTCAGATCGCTCTCCGAGTGGCCCGCATGCATCGGCTGGATTCTGCTCATCAGGCGAGCAATTCGACACTAACCAAGGTGACATCGTCTGTGGTGAGATTGGGGATGTAGAACTGAGTTCCGGCGC